>OGIW01000156.1_pt1 | contig 79974 bp, 75 predicted proteins | sample 1571921 | NCBI WGS metagenome assembly OGIW01 (sample SAMEA2582112, study PRJEB24529) | metagenome | biome: Human gut stool | place: China | collected 2011 | reverse complement strand
CTTTACCAGCCGGAATCTGTAATTTGATATATCCTGTTACTTTCTTTGCCATTTTCGGCACCTCCTATGTGGTATTGGCGGGGGTATGTCCCTCCCACGATATTGTGTTACCCTGTTGTTATAATGCTTTTACTTCTGCGAAACTTATTTCTACTGGCGTCTCGCGGCCAAACAGTTCAACGTTGATAGTCACAACCTGCTTCTGCGGATTAATAGAAGTAACAACACCTGTTGTATCCTTCCATGCGCCTCCGGTAACTACTACCATATCGCCCTCTGCGAAGTCAACCTGGACATCTTCTTTCTGAATGCCCAGAGGCAGCATTTCCTCTTCTGTCAATGGTACGGGCTTGGATCCCGGTCCAACGAAGCCTGTAACGCCACGTGTATTTCGTACCACGTACCAGGTATCGTCGTTCATAACCATATTAAGAAGCACATAACCCGGAAACATTTTTTTCTGAACCTGCTTGGCAGTTCCGTTTTTCATTTCCACTACGTCCTGCAGCGGAACACGAACCTCCAGAATCTGGTCTTCCAGATGTCTGTTTTCGATTGTCTTTTCAATGTTGGCTTTTACCTTGTTCTCATACCCGGAATAAGTATGGACAACGTACCATTTTGCTTCTGACATACAATCACCCTTGTCCTTATTTCATTAACAGATTAATTCCTTCGAGAATAGCTGCGTCCATGACGCTGATGATCACGCCAAGGAGAATGGTAACAATTACTACAACTACTGTCTGCTTAATCAAAGTATTACGGTCTGTCCAAATGATTTTTCTGAACTCGGATTTAAGTCCCTGAAACCAACTTTTTTTCTGGCCTTTGCCAGCAGACTTTTCTTTTTCCTGCATAGCCTAACCTCACAATTCTTGTGACTATTTTGTTTCCTTGTGCATTGTGTGTGTACGGCAGAACTTACAATATTTCTTAGTTTCCATTCTTTCCGGATGGTTCTTTTTCTCTTTCGTCATATTGTAGTTACGCTGCTTGCACTCAGTACATGCTAATGTAATTTTAACGCGCACAACTTCCACCTCCAGTGTTTTCATTTGCATGGTCCTGTTCTTATGGAAATGATGTATCCGTCATCATTTTCGGGCATAAAAAAAAGACCTAACTTCCATGTCGCCCGTAAAGTGTACCACAAATCAAGGGTAAAAGTCAAGTCTTTTTCTATTGATATTTCATTTCAGCAGCTTTAAAAAATCCCCCACTGCCTTTTTATTATACGCTTCAAAGTCAATATTCATCACAGGAACCTCTCCCCTGTCGAACGCCTTCATTCCTTCATAAACGCCGTCCTCCGAATAAGGAACGAGATACCCGCCGAAGCGCCTCATAAAATTGCCCGAACCTGTCACATCTGTGGAAATCACAGGAAGCCCCAGTGTGTCCGCCTCCATGAGAACGAGGGGCTGCCCCTCATACTGGGAGGTGAGAAGAAACAGGTCGCAGGCTTTCATAATGGGCATGGGATTTGCGATGGAGCGAAGAAGGACTACATTTTCCGTAAGCCCCAGGTTTTCCACATGTTCCCATGTTTTTTCATAGAGATTTCCACCGCCGCCCACAATAAGAAGCATCGTATCCGGATTTTCCTTATGATAGCGGGCAAAGGCATCAAGAAGCATGTCGTGGCGCTTCTCCGCGGAAAATCTTCCCACGGAAATAAATTTCCTGCATGGTTTTCTCAGGATTTTCTCCAGCTCTTCCTTCGTGCAGGTGCAGGTGGTGGTATCGTCAAAAGCAAACTCTTCCTCTGCCCGTTCAATCACCTTCTTATAAGCATGGCAGTTATCCACCACGCAAAGCTTTGGATTTTCCCCACAAATAGGGATGGTACTCTGGTAAATATCTTCCGATACTGCCGCCGTAAAGTCATATTCTCTGTACGCCTGCTTTAAAGTCAGAAGATGCTGGTTATGGCTTGTCTGAATCTGCATCAGCATATCGCTGTGTACAAAAATTCCTCTTTTAACTGGCGCAGCCTGAAAAAGTCCGATAACCTTTCTCTCATATCCGCTGTAATGAATACACCACTCCATATCTGCAAAACCAAAATTACGCCTGTACTCTCTCTCGTAAAAGCGATGGAGATATTTTCGCGTAAATCCGTTTTCTATATTGCACTTATAAAAAAGCGCGCTTGCAAATGCCTCGCGAAAAGTGAGAAACCAGCCTTTTGACATAGGAATAATCTGTACAAAATCCGGAATAATTTCCACTCTTTCCGGATTGTTCTCCACATAGCTTTCCTGAAATGCCGCATAATAATTGTACGCATCTCTGTCTATATTTTCCATAAGATTCAGATAAGCAGTTGTAAAGCCTTTTCTCTGAAGACCTCCAGGATAAAAAAGAATATTCTTTTTTCCGTTTGGTATTTCTCTTTCTATGGAAATTCCTTCCGGGCTTTCTTTTTCAAACACAAGTCGGCATATATTTTTTGCAGCGTCTTTCCCGTCATAAAAACAGTATTCTCTTAAAAATTCTCCGTCCTCATATTTTTTCGGACTGCGAAGCTCTTCCAGAAGCCCTTCTGTCGTTTCTGTCACAGGGAAGGGCAGATCGGAAATCTCGCCGTATATATCACGCTCACACTCGTATTTTTCCCTGTCATACAAAAAGAGGACGATTTTTCCCTGTTTCTTATTTGCATAATCGTAAAACACGCTGGAATAGTCCGTTACAAGGCAGTCTGCTGCCGCCAGAATCTCATACGGGTCCATCTCCTGCGGCATATACCGTATATGTTTAAATTCCTCACAGGAAATTAACGGCCCTACAAAAGGATGAAGGCGAATCATCATAAGCTCGCTGTCCTTCATTGCCGTATCCAGCTTTTGTAAATACTCCTTCAAAACGTCCGCCTGGAGCTGCCGCTCCTCTTTTGTCTGGCTGACGCTCGTTCCCCGCCAGGTTGGCATATAACAGTAAAGGCGCTTCTTTTCTGCTCCAAGAAGCTTTCTCACCTCAATCTGCCTTTCTTCGTCAAAAAACGTCTGATTCCTTGGATAACCTGCTAAAACATATTTTCCGGAAAAGAGATTTTCCAGATTATATGCTTTTCGGAAAATTTCTTTTGTATAAGGATTTGGAAGACAGAGATAGTCGCACATCAGAAAATTCCTCTGGATATTTCCAATTACATGAGCGCCGCCCGGCACATCTTTTCCCATTTTTTTAAGAGGCGTTCCATGCCATGTATTTACATAAATCTGCCCTTCCCGCTTAATAAAACGTCTCGGAAAGGTACTGTCCGTAAAAAGATATCCTGCCGTTGCCAGAAGCTTATAATATTGAAAACTGTTGCACACAACTGTCTTTACCCTCGGAAGCCGATATGTTTTTAAAAGCCCCTCCGCTCTTGGAAGTACACCCTGGTTGCAGGAAAGCCAAATTTCATATTTTTCGTATTCCGGTTTTGAAAGTTCCTCCATAATACGAAGCATATTATTGCCAATGTCTGCTCCGTTTGTAGATTCCAGAAGTACTATATTTTTACGCACCGGCTTCCGGGCGCAGCGCACGTACCAGGAATTTTTAAAAAGACTTTTAAAGCCCATTTGCATCCTCCTTGTTGTAAAATACCGTTTAAATAAAAATGTTTAAATTTCACACGATTTGATTTGTGTGGAAATCCTCTCTTCTTCCAAATTTTCTTACTTTATAATCTCCCTCACCATTCTGTCTCCGCATACTTCCCTGTGAGGATTGAAGATTTCATTAAAACGGCGGTAAGTATCATCCACTGCAAACCCCTCCAGAAGCCTCTCCACATCTTCTGAAATATCCCGCTCCTCTTTTATTACAGGACCGGGAAGCAGCTCGATCCCAAAATAGAAGTCCTTCATCTCTTCCCTGTATGCCTCATAATCATACATATAAAAAAGAATGGGACGCTCCAGATTTGCGTAATCGAAAAATACACTGGAATAATCTGTAATAAGCAAATCGGAAATAAGATACAAATCGTTAATTTCGTCATAGGAGGATACGTCCTTTATAAAACCTCCGTACTTTGAAAAATCAAAGGAATTGCTGATAAAATAATGCGTACGGAAAAGAATCACTGCCTTATCTCCAAGACGGGTCTTCATCTTATCAAAATCAATGCCAAGACTGTAAGTAAAGCCTTCTCCTGCCGTATGCTGGCTCTGTCTCCAGGTTGGAGCATAAAGAATGACCTTTTTATCTGCCGGAATCCCAAGCTCTTTTTTAATATTTTCGCACTTCTCCTCAGTATACCGGAACAAGTCATCGTTTCTCGGATAGCCAAACTCCAATACCCTGGCCTGCGAACCAAGGCAAAAGGCACTTTTTACCTTTTCCGTATAAAAAGGCGAGGGCGACGGCATAAAATCGATCATCTGACCTTCCCTCTGATATTCCCGGCAAGTTCTTTCCCGTTCTTTTTTGGAAAGTTCAAGGCGAGGCACATCACACCCAATTTTTTTAAGAGGCGTTCCATGCCATGTCTGCACGTAAATCTGCCCCGGGCGCTTCTCAATCCCATAATCAAGAAGATAATTGGTAATCCATATGCCGGCGCTGGCATAATATCTGTAATAATCCTCGGAACGGTATTTTACAAGAATCGTATTGGGATATTTCTCCAGATACCTGTGCTTTTCCGGATCTGTAAATGCCCACACCTTCTTATAATCTCTGTACCGGCTATCCTCGCACATTGCCTCAAACATAGAGCGAGGACTGCAGGAATATTTCCTTCCCATATAAGACTCAAACATAACCGTATGCGCGTCCACCGGATATTTTTTCGCATATTTCCTGTAGCGGAGCTGACTGTACTTATGATAAACACAAACAGACGCTTCCTTTATTCCAGGTGTCAGATTAATAATCTTTTTTACTGCTTTTACTATTTTTCCCATATCACTGTTTCTTTCTTAAAAAAATCCGGTAAAATTCTTTTCTGAGATTTCCCGGAATTATCCCAACTATTGTGCGCACTACGCAGTTCTTCAAAAACGTGCCCATTCCGATCACGCCTTCCCTCTTTAGGTACTTCTGAAAACGAAGTACAGATCTTATATAGGAAGCGCCGCCTCTCCTGTCATACATTCCCTCACCTGAGCGCATATCAAGAAGAGTCTTCTGAAGATTATACGCTTTTGCACCTTTTTGAAGCATTCTTATCCACAGGCAGTAATCCTCAAACCCGGGAAAATCCACATAATTTCCCGCTTTCAGCACAGCACTTTTTCGGTACATTACGCAGGGATGATTAAACGGATTTCGTTTCCCTGCGTAAACGCGGATTTCCTCCTGATGCTCCGGAGAAAATCGGATATTTCCTGTATCTCCGGGTATTTCCTTAAATTCCTCAAGAGCGCAGCCTACAATATCGTAGCCGCCTGTTTCCATTGTCTCCATCTGAAGAAGGCAGCGCTCCGGTCTGCTCAGATCATCACTGTCCATACGCGCTACAATATCATATTTACAGTGCGTAATCCCTTCTGCAAGCGCCATTCCAAGCCCCTTGTTTTCCGGAAGACGGACACACTGAAAACGGTCTTTTAGACTCTCCTCTGCCCACTGAATCACTTCCTCGAGTTCCCTTCCAAGAGGTCCGTCACACACCAGCACAAAATCAGAGAAGGGAAGCCTCTGCTTCATCATACTCTCTATGCTGCTTCGGAAAAAAACAGGATTTTCCTTTTGATAAACAGACATCAGAACAGAATATTCTTCCATCAGCTCTCCCCTTCTTTTATTCTTGTATTGTGGTGGTTCATCTCATCTTTGGATGGAGGATTTCTGTAATCTCCATACATCTGGGTCAGCACGGTCTCATAATCTGCCGGACCCCGGAGAACCACATCTTCAAACGGATAATCCGCACCTTCGCCATAATACTTTTTATGAAACATCTCTTTTAACTTATGAATGCCCATAAAATTTATAAGATATTCCGAAGTATCATAAGGATATTTCTGCATCAGTCTGTCAAGACGGCGAAACTCTTTTTCTGTCCGGAAAATCTTTTCCACAGGAAGGACTTTTCCCACAGCAATCATTGCCCGTTCCACAAAAGGTCGGTTCTTTTTCTTCAAATCTATATTTGTGGAAAACATGGAATAATTCACTCTTGCTCTTGCAAGAAGAAGGCGGAAACAGTGAATCTTTCGTTTCCATTTATTTCCCGGCATTCCGTCAAGAGGAAAAATATCGATCCACGCTTCTTTTTCCTGCTCCACTGCCGCAGAGCTGTCGATCACCTTCACACGGCTGTCCGTGAGACGCGGCACATAATATCGGTATCCCGGTGTTTCCTGATAAGTGCAGAAACGGATATATTGGGGAAATTCCTTTTTGGTAATCTCCCCAAAACGAATAAAATCAGGCCGCGGCATTCCAATATCCACATCGTCGTCCCAGGGGATAAACCCCTTATGGCGAACAGCCCCCAGAAGCGTTCCTCCGAGGGCATAATACCGAAGATCATATTTCTCGCAGATCCTCAGAAATTCCTTTAATATATCAAGCTCTACAAGCTGTAAATCTCTTAACTCTGTTCCCATTTTCAACTCCGTTTTTCTTCCGAAATTTTTTCTCCGGAATCCTTCAATGCATTTACCTGCGTATCCTCCACGCCTTCCGAAACCTCTTTCTGGAAGAAAATCTTTACTGTCATAAACAGAAGTTTTATATCAAGAAGAAGCGAGTAATTTTCAATATAGAAAAGGTCAAGCTTCAATTTATCATAAGGCGTAGTATTATATTTTCCATAAACCTGGGCATAACCTGTAAGGCCTGCCTTTACTTTCAGACGATAATGAAATTCCGGAATCTCCTTTTCATATTCGTCCATGATTACACGCCGCTCCGGGCGCGGCCCCACAAGAGACATATCTCCCTTGAATACATTAAAAAGCTGCGGAAGCTCATCAAGGTGAAGATTTCGAAGAACCTTTCCCACAGGAGTGATGCGGGAATCATGTTTTGACGCAAGGCGCGCTCCCTGTTTTTCGGAATCTACACACATACTGCGGAATTTGCAGATTTTAAACTCTTTGCCCTTGTAAGTGAGCCTGTCCTGATAATAAAAAACAGGACCTCTGTCATACGCTTTTACGCAAATGGCAATAATCAGCATAATCGGTGCAGTAATTAAAATACCAAGCCCGGAAACAATGATATCAAGAATTCTCTTTCCTGCTCGCTCTTCCACAGAAAGCCCGTGATTTCTGGACATGAGAAGCGGCGTATCAAAAAGATGGATTCTCGTTGTTCCGATTAAAATAATATCGGAAATTTTCGGACTCATATAGCATCTGATGGAATTATCAAAACAGTATTTCAGGTACCTGTTTCGTATAGAAGAAGGCAAATCCCATATAATGACACCTTCATATTCATTCATCATCTTATGAATCCTTTCTTCTCCGAGACTTATATGAACCTTTCCGCTGATGTTATACTTATCACTTCTGGAATTCATTTTATGGATCAAATCTCCGGGATCCCTGTCACCGTAAATCACAAGAAGCTTTCTCGCTCTGTACAGTCTGGAATAAATAAACCGCGATCCGAAAATCCATAGAATAATCATCAGAATCTGCACAAAGGTCATTTCAATCATAGGACCCACATTTAAAAACCAGCGATTGATCAGTGTAATCTGAAAGTATGCTACAACATTTGTACAGATTGTCGCCAGCGTCAAGGAATAAAAGACGTCTATTTTCTTTAAATACCCCACTTTAAGACCGCCGTACAATTTGGAAAACAATGTGTTGATCAAGGCATAAATGGCAATCAGCGCCCAGTTACCCTTTCTCCAGAACGGCTCTTCAATCAGTCCTCTGTAATAATCATACCACACATAAGCAAATGCGGCTGCCTGCGCAATAATTACAAGACTTGCCAGACAAAATACAATAAATCTTTTATAATCTTCTCTTCTGCTCACAGCTCTACCTCTTATTTTTATTATCATGATAGTTACTGGATTTCCCTTTAACCTGTCTATTATACCGTATTCTATATGAGTCCGTCCAGTTTTTCCCGCATTTTTATGAAATTACACATTTTTTCCACATCTTTTTTCCTTACCATGTTCTTTTTCCACTGATACTATGATATTATAATGCCAGAATTGCGGGAGCACGAAGTGCGAAACAATTCGTCAGTCATTTTTTAACCTAAGTATCATACCATTATCAGAAAAGAGGAATCTCTATGGAAAACTGTAAACTCAGCCTTATCCTCCCCGTATATAATGTAGAAAACTACTTAAAACCCTGCCTTGAAAGTCTCGTATCCCAAAATTTTGAGTGTATGGAAATCATCGCCGTAAACGACGGAAGCACAGACAGAAGCCCGGAAATTTTAAAAGACTTTCAGTCTCGCTTTCCGGAAAAAATTAAAATCTTTACAACCGAAAACCGAGGTGTCAGCCACGCCAGAAATTACGGATTTTCCAAATCAACCGGAAAATATGTGTGGTTCATTGACAGCGACGATTTTATAGCGCCGGACGCCTGTTCCATACTCATAAAAAAAGCAGAACAGGACGAAAATGACCTGGTCCTCTTTTCTCATTATGAAGAAAACCAGAAAACAGGCGAAGCTGCTGTAAGCGCCTGCCCATGTAAAACACAAAATTTTTCTGTAAAAGAGCACCCGGAACAACTTGCTCTTTTTTCGCCCTATCCCTGGGACAAACTGATAAAACGAAGCCTTTTTGAAGGTCTTTTCTTTCCGGAAGGAATCCGTTTTGAAGATCTTCCTGTCGCCTTCCTTCTCATGACAAAAGCAGCTTCTATTGGATATGTTGAAAAACCGCTCTACACCTACAGAAAACGCATTGGATTTTTAAGCGGCCTTACAGAAGGAACGACCGACATTTTCAAAGCTTCCGACTTTTTAAGAGAAACACTGAACGAGCAGGGATTCCTTTCTCTTTACGAAAAGGAACTGGAATACATCACCGTAAAACATTTTCTGTTCCGTTTCCGCCAGATTATTACAAACTACGAAAAAGGAAAAAAAGAGTTAAAATGCAGGCTCATTAACAGCTCCTTTGATTATCTGGAAAAATATTATCCCCACTGGAAAGAAAATCCATACCTCTCCACCCTATTAAACGATTATATTTACAGAATGCTGTTTCTGTACACCTCACGAAAAAAAATGCTTCACCTTGTAAATATCTGCGATGGAAAGCCAAAATATTTCCAGAAACTTTACGTTGTAACACAAAAAAAACTCCACCCAAAAGGCGGAGTTCCCAAAAAATAACTTATTTTATAAATTTTTTCAAAGTATATTTCACCTTGCGCCCTGCCTTTTTATAAAAAGGCTCTTTCCCGGAAACCATAAGATATGTGGCATACCAGCGAAGCTTCGATACCCTGCTTCCAAAAGGCGCAAGGTCAAGCTTTGCGGCAAATTCCTCTGTCTCTCTTTCTATCTCTTCCTGAATCTCCGGTATCTGTCGGTATCTTCTGTACCAAAGAAATACATCTGCAAGCTCACGATCAAGAACAATCCTCTTTGCCTCCGCCGAAAGCTTATATTTCTCACACTGCTCCTTCACAATCTCATAGGAAGCAAACTGGCAGGAAAAGTTTCTTGCTCTGCGCCCCATCAAAGAAGCGCCGTTATTAATGCGGTATCTTACAATGGGCTGATTTGTAATCAGAATCGTATCTGCCGCAACTGTCACCTCATTAAAGAAAGAACGGTCATTCACACAGACAAGCTGATTAAATCGGATATTTTTATCCATCAGAAGGCTTCTTCTGTAAATTCCGTTCCAGGGAACGACACTGACATGAGAAAGAATTTCCGGATTTTCCCGGAAAGAGAACGGCTTCTCAATATCCTCCACCGCCACTTCGCGAAGACTCAAAAGAGGAGGCGTATCGCAAAGCTCTCCTGTCCCATTATTAAAGCAAATTCCCCGCCCTTTTATTATATCCGGGTCAAACAGACGCACAAGCTCCCAATATCTCTCATATGCAGATTTTTCCACCCTGTCATCTGCGTCCAGAAAATGAATATACTCTCCTTTTGCAGCTTCAATTCCTATATTTCGACAGCTTCCCGCATAAAGATTTTTTTCATTTTTAATCAGCCGTACACGGCTGTCTTTTTTACAGTAATCCTCAATCACCGCTGCAGAAGCATCTGTGGAAGCATCGTCTACACAGATAACCTCAAGGTCATGTACGCTCTGCCCCAGAACGCTGTCCAGACATTCTCCCAGATACTCCTCCGCATTGTGAACAGGAATAATCACACTTAATCTCATATTTTTCAGCTCATAAACTTATCGTAAGCCGGAAGGACTTCCTCCGGTTTTCCGATCATCTTCATTTCTCCCTCATGAAGCCAGAGAACGCTTGTACAAAGCTCCTTCAAAGTTTCCGAACTGTGAGAAACAATGAGAACCGTTCTGTCTTCATTGGAAATCAGCTCTTTCATTTTATTGTAACTTTTCTTCTTAAATTTGGCGTCGCCTACGCTTAACACCTCGTCTATCAGCATAATATCCGCCTCAAGAATGGCAGTAATGGAAAACGCCAGCTTGGAGTGCATACCGCTCGAATACGTTTTTACCGGCATATCAATAAAGTCTCCAAGATTTGCAAACTCTATAATTTCGTCCATCTTTGCACGAACCTGCTCCTCAGAGAAGCCAAGAAGCATACCGGAAAGAACAATATTTTCTCTTCCTGTAAGTTTTGGCTGAAAACCTACACCGATAGACAGGAGGGAAACCGAATTTCCTTTCAAATCTATTGTTCCGCTGTCCGGAGAAAAAATTCCCGCGATAGCACGGAGCATAGTAGATTTTCCGCTTCCGTTCTTTCCTACGATTCCAAGAATTTCTCCCTTCGGCACGGCGAAGCTTACTCCTCTCACTGCCTCATATACTTTTGCGTCTGCTTTTTTCAGATGAAGCAGACTTTTTTTAATGGAAAAAGACTTCAGACATTTATAGCTGATATGAAGATCCTTTACCTCTAATGCAATTTCCCGTTCCATAATTACATCACCTTTACATAACTGTTTTCATATTTATAAATTGTCCGTACACCAATAATGCACAGAAGCACTGAAATTACACCCCAGAAAACAATCAGCTTTCTGTATGGTGTGGCGGAGTACAAAACACACATTCTCGCAGACTCAATCAGCATGGAAACAGGATTGCAGTACAGAAGAACGCTCCTTAAAGTACCCTCCAGTCTGTCTCCGATAGAATAAAAAATACCGGACATATAAAACATAAGACGAAGGATTACAATTGTTACATTATAAAGGTCATCTACAAAAACACCAAAATGAAGCACGATACAGCTTAACCCAAAGGTAAACAGCCCCAGAACTATCATAACCGGAATCAGATAAAATACTTTAAATGTAACGGGAACCCGAAAAATAATCATCATGACTACGATCAGAGAAAAAGAAACAAGCATCTTAAATCCGTTTACCATCATTCTCTGAAGAATCAAAATAAATTTTGGGATATAAACCTTAGATACAATAGCACTGTTATTTCTTACCATTTTTACACTGCCCTGTACCGTTTTATTAAAGAAATCCCAAAGTGTCAGACCTACGAATACAAAAATAGGAAAATACTGTACATTACTTCTAAATACAATCTGGGCAATAAATGTGTAGACCAGCATAAACAGCATAGGGTCTAACACCCACCACAGCCAGTTCAGATAAGAACTGGCAACTTCAGACTTTAAATCTGACCTTGCTGAAAATTTTGCATAGGCAAAATACTTTTTAAAATCACTCTTAAAACGATTCATGATTCTTGCTCTGCTCCTGTTTTTCTGTTTAAATCACTTTTTATCTGCGTTGTTGAAATCTCCGGAGTTCTGGGCAGATATACCACCTCGCAGCCCTCTTCCTCCAGAAAATCAAATTTCCCCTTCCAGTCGTCTCCCATAACAAAAGTATCTACATGATACTCCTTCACATCCGTACGCTTCTGCTCCCAGCCCTCCTCCGGAATCACAAGGTCCACATAACGGATCGCCTCCAGAAGCTGTTTTCTCTCCTCATAAGAGAAATAACATTTCTTCTGCTTCTCTCTCCAGTTAAACTCATCTGTAGAGAGAGCCACTATGAGGTAATCGCCGAGCTGCTTTGCACGGCGCAGAAGATTAATATGCCCGTAATGAAGCAGATCAAATGTGCCGTAGGTAATCACTCTTTTCATTTTCTCACACTTATCCTTTATCTTGTTAAGCTTTCAGCTTTTTCTTCAGCCAGCGGAACGGTTTCGTAACTGCCCTTCCAAGCCGATAGGAAAAAGATGCCCTGATAGAATCAACGGTTCTCTCAAGTCCCGCCTTTTCTTTTTCCAGAGTCTTTATTTCCTGCTCCTGACGGCGGATTTCATTTCCACGCTCCTGCTTTTCACGACGAAGTGTACGGATTTCCTCTCCCCGCTCCTGCTTTTCGCGGCGAAGTGTACGGATTTCCTCTCCACGCTCCTGTTTTTCACGGCGAAGCGTATGAATTTCTTCTCCACGCTCCGTCTTTTCTCTGCAGACCTGTCTGTATTTTTCTCTCAGCTCTGCCTCTTTTGCAAAACTGTCGTCGTAATCCTTTACAAGCATAAGGAAATACGTTTTTTCCTCAGGTTTCAGCGCTTCAAAACAAAGCTTATACTCCGGCTCCAGATTGCGATAGAGTTTTCTTGTAAGGCGAAGACGAAGCCTCACAAGCATAGAAAGTCCTTCCGCGTCCTCCGGCTCCAGCCGGTTATCGCGAAACGCCTTTTCAATGGCAAGATAACCTGCAAAAAAACCATATACCTGCTCAAATTTTCCTGCCGAAGTCATAACAGAGTTTCCGCGTACTCTTCGATGGAAAAACACATCTTTCGTGTGATATACACGATGGGCAGGCATAATACACTGGAAGGTAAAAATGTTATCCTCGCCTATAATCCCCTCTTCAAACCGGAGATTTTCCTGTCTATAGTGCACCGAACTGATAAACTGAAGGCAGAGCGATGAACGATATTCATCCAGGGCAATCATTTCATGAAGCATCTGCGGTCCTGTCATAACGCGGGAGTAATCTCCCTTCCTTGCATAATACGTAATATAATTCTTCTTTGTCTCCCTCAGCTCTTCTGTCTCAAAAAAGCTTTCCCCGTCAAAATAGAGCACATCCAGAGACTTTTCCTCACTGAGTTTATAAAGCTTTGAAAGAGCGTCTCTTTCCAGAATGTCGTCCCCGTCCATAAAATAAAAATATTCTCCGGAAGCGACCTCCGCCCCATGATTTCTGGCGCTTGAAATCCCTCTGTTTTCCTGGGAAATAATCGTAATACGGCGGTCTCTCTCCCCATACTCTTTTAAAATTTCCAGAGAATTGTCTGTGGAGCCGTCATTCACGCAGATGATCTCTATTTCACCAAGAGTCTGATTTGCGATAGAATCCAGACATTCTCTCAAGTATTTTTCCACATTATAAACCGGAATAATTACAGAAACTCTGGGTATACCAATATCATTCTCCGCTTTTCTGATAATTACAGGCTCTGTGGGAAGAAGCCGCTTCTGATGCTGTGCCTCCCATTCAAAGGCATTTAAAATCCCCTTCACAAAAACAAAGTCATCTTTTCTGCGGAAATATTCCTTCTGATGATCCATAAGTCCCATTTCCGTAAACTCCGGCTCTTCCATACGCCCGCAAATACGCCGCCTTATCTCCCAGTTCTCCACTGTACGAAGATTATGGGCGCAGCCGGACAGAAGAATATTCAGAAAACCTTCTTCGTATCCTTCATAAATCCCTCTTTTTTTCAGCTCATGATATACGCCTGCATACGCTTTTATAAAACAATCGGGATAAAGACTTTTACTTCCCTGAAGGCTTCCCTTCATTCCTACTCTGTAAAATACAAGATCTTCATCCACATACGTAATTTTCTCTGCGAGAGCAAGCGCCGTCAGCACAAAATACACATCGTTGCTGTTCTGAAGCCCCTGAAAAGAAAGTCCCTGCGCTTCCACGAACTCTCTCCTGAAAAGCTTCGTCCAGGGAGCCGGCGTTACAAGAGCAAAAACATCTGTATCCTGCGTTTTTCCGGAAAAAGGATTCTCCTCAGGAAGCGCGTCTCTTTTAAAGTACCAGGGCGCCTTTGAAACGCTGCCCGTTTTCTCATTATACTGCTTTGCACCGAACAGAACAATATCTGCGTCCTCTTTTTTACCCTGAAGATACGTTTTTTCAAGAAGGGTTTCTTCAAAAAAATCGTCCGCATCAAGGAAAAGGAGATATTCTCCCCGGGCTTCTCTCATTCCGTTATTTCTGGCAACTCCCGCATACTGATTTTCCTGGGTCAGAATACGTACTCTTTCATCTCTCCCCTGAAATCTTTTTAAAATTTCAGGAGAGCCGTCTGAAGAACCGTCGTCCACACAAATGATTTCCATCTCCTGAAGCGTCTGGCTTAAAAGACTTTCCAGACATTTCCCCAGATATTTTTCTGCGTTATATACAGGTATGATTACCGATACTTTTGTCATAATCGCCTCCTGCCGTCAAAATCAGGTTTCTTACTTTTTCAGTTTCTTTTTCAAAGCTTTCAGCTTTTTCTTAATTTTTCTCGGAATACTTGTAAGGGCAAATCCAAGCTTATAAGAATTGGAATTTTTAATTTTTTCAATTTCTGCTGCTGCAGCCGCACCACCTGGTGCTGTACAAAGGCGATAATACCCTTCCGGATCTTTTATAAGGAACTGCACACCAGACCACTGCGTTACAGGAAATGCATCCTGACGCAGCTCACCAAGCTGCTCCGCTCTTTTAAATTCTTTTGAAATACAGTCCACATACTCTTTTTTATATTCATTTCCGATACGATTTAAGGTAAATACATAATTGGAATATTTCTTTCTCCAGTAAACATACTTAAAGCGCTCCCAAACCTGCGGATGCTCTGTAAGAATTTCCCGGATATAATCATACTCTACATTCACACAATAAACCTTGTCTCTGCTGTGAACGGAAGAATTTGGATTATCTCTTCTGTTCATATAATATGGTTTATTAATAATCATAGCGCGTTTTGCAAACGCAAATGTCTGGAAGAAAAATCCATTGTCCTGGAAAGAAGCTCCCGGTGTCTCATTGTGACGAATGCCGTATTCTTCCAGAAATTCTCTCTTATAAATGCCACTCCAGGTGTTCATAATATAATTTACAGCTGCCGGAGTCTGAGACGGGTTAAATACTTTATTATAATTTCCGGCATCATCAGAAAGATGATTATAAGTAAGCTCCATATTTCCATTATTGTCGTTGCGTTTAAAGCGATAGAAATCCGCCTTTACAAAATCCAGATTGTTTTCCTTTGCAATCTCGTATAAATCCTCATACATATTAATAGGGACAAAATCATCCGGCTCTACAATTCCGATGTACTCTCCTGTTGCTTTCTCAAGACCGATATTCATCGCAATTCCATATCCGCCGTTTTCTTTATCTACAATAATAATACGGTCGTCCTTTTCTGCATATCTCTTTAAAATTTCAAGAGAGCTGTCAGTGGAACCATCATTGATACAAATAATTTCAATATCTTTAAGTGTCTGGCGCACAACGCTTTCCATACACTCTACTAAATACATTTCTACATTATAGGTTGGTATAATGATTGATACTTTTGCCATTTATTTCTCCTTAACCGGGTCTCTCCCCGAAACTTATTTTAAACCCCTGCCAGATTACGGAATTTCAGCCAGCGGCTCTTTGTTCCGTATTTTTCAAAATAAGAAATGTCGCATTCCCCAAGAAAAGCCTTCATTTCCTGTTTCAATCGCTCTGTTTCCACGCCCTGTTCCAGAAATTTTCTGTACCATACAAAAATATCGTACATTTCGTGCTCCAGAATCTCAAAACGCACCTTATCATTTACATGGTTGTCATTACATATCTGCCTTATAATGCGATAAGATTCAAACTGGCAGTCAAAATGCTGCACCCTTTTCATTACAAGAGAACCGCTGACATTCATTCTATGACGCACGATTTTTTCCCTTGCAATCATCATACGTTCTCCTTTTACGCAGGTATCTACGAAAAAGGAGCGGTCATTTACACAGAAAAGGCTGTTGAAACGGATATTTTTTTCCAGCAGAAAATGTCTCTTATAAATTCCGTTCCACGGAACAACTGCCATATAGTCCATAAACTTCTTCGGAAAATGCTGAAAATCAAGAAGAGTCCCAAAAAAGCCCTCATACATTTTTTCCATAGAATATCTTGGATTTTCTATTGTTTCCCCTGTTTCATCGTCAAATCCCTCTGAGGTTGTCTTCACCCAGTCAAGGTCGTTCTCCTTTGCAAGAGTGTACAACTTTTCATACACATTGTCCACAACATAATCGTCGGAATCAAGAAAATGTACATACTGTCCCTTTGCAGCCATAAGCCCTTTATTTCTGCAGGTTCCCGCATACAGGTTTGTCTCGTTTCGAATCACCGTTACATTCTCATATTTATCCTGATATTCTTTTAAAACAGCAGGCGTTCCGTCTGTGGAACAGTCATCCACACAAATTACCTCAAGGGCAATTTTCTGCTTTGTGAGAATACTGTCGAGACACTGACGAATATATTTTTCCGCATTATAAACAGGAATGACTACAGAGAGCTTTGTATTATACTCCTTAAAGTCATATCTTAAAATATCTGCAAGCTGCTTATACTCCGTTTTATTATAAAAGTAAGCCTCATCATGACCTGTAACCTCAAGTTCCTCAAACCATTCCTCATGAAGCTTTGTATAAAGTTTCTCATAACATTCCCCGGTAATCGTATTCAGGTTCCACAGGCTGAAATGAACGGCATAATTCACAAAATCCTTCCTCAGTTCTTCATAAAGCCCCTTTTCCTTTAGAACATCCCGAAGAGCTTTCAGCGCATTATAAAAACAGAACCAGGACTTTTCTCTTGTATTGGAAAGAGATTCTCCGTTATTTCTTCTCTGGTGAGCAAGCACCGTATCAAGATACGTGATTCGTTTTGCAAGAACAAGCGCGCTGAACACAAACAGCATATCATTGCTTGTTCTCTGCTCCTGAAACTTAAGATTGTGCTTCATCACAAACTCTCTGTCATACACCTTATCCCACGCCCATCCTACAAATGCCTTAAATACATTGTCTGTAATCTGACGGAAATTAAAAGGCGTATAAGGGGGAAGTGTCTGTTTTTTCAGCGTATATGCTGCTTTTTTGAAGGTATTTGTATCATTCAGATAATGATCGCATCGGAAAACCACAAAGTCCGCCCTGTCTGCCGCAATCTTTTCCACTGCCTTCTCCAGCATATCTGTTTCAAAAAAATCATCGGAATCCAGAAAAGAAAGATACTTTCCGGACGCCTTTGAAAGCCCGTTGTTCCGCGCAGCTCCTGCGCCTGCATTCGCCTGCTGCAGCACCATAACACGCTCATCCTTAGCCGCATACTCTTTTAGAATTTCAACAGAACGGTCACTGGAGCCATCGTCCACGCAAATAATTTCTATCTCTTTTAAAGTTTGGTTTACTACACTGTCAAGACATTGCCTAAGGTACGTTTCCCCATTATAAACAGGCATAATGACAGATACGATTGGCTGTTTCAATGATTCTCCTCCTAAAATAAGATTTTTACTCATAGGTAGTTTTATATTAACATTTTTACGGAAAATCTGCAACTGTTCATATTTCTGCCGCATCCCCCCGCTCATCCACAAGACGAAGCCCGATACGCTCCACGCGTTTTCTTAAATGTTCCCGGCTCTCTGCCGCCTCATCTCCTGTACAGATTTTATTGTCATACAGCTCATACTGCTTCCTGTTCCTTAGGGGAGAAAGATTGGGCATCACCACATTGGCTCCGCAAAGAAGCCCCTTCTCCCTTCCGTTTTCATCCATTGTTCCAAGGGCTGTTGTAGCAGGAAGAAGCACATTGGGAAGAAGAATCCTCACAACCGATAAAAGATACAGGGTCATTTCCACACTCCCCGCCTTCTCATCCTTAAAAATCGTATCATGATGAGGAATAAAAGGACCGATCCCGACCATCTCCGGCTTCAGCTCCTTTAAAAACACAAGATCCTCTGCAAGACAGGAAAGTGTCTGCCCCGGAGAACCAACCATAAAGCCTGCCCCGGTCTGATAACCCAGCTCCTTTAACATAAAAAGACATTTCTTTCTGTCAGAAAGCCGCATAGAAGAAGGGTGAAGTTTTCCGTAGTGAATCTCATCCGCTGTCTCATGGCGAAGAAGATACCGGTCTGCTCCCGCCTCCCGAAACATCTTATAACTTTCATAGGATTTCTCTCCAATAGAAAGCGTCAGTGCACAATCCGGATAATTTCCTTTTATTTCCCTGATAATCTCCACCATTCGCTCATCTGTAAACCAGGGATCTTCTCCTCCCTGAAGAACAAAAGTGCGGAATCCAAGGTCGTATCCCTCTTTGCAGCACGACAGAATTTCCTCCTTTGTAAGGCGGTAACGAACTGCATTTTTATTTCCCCCTCGGATTCCGCAGTAATAACAATTGTTTTTACAGTAATTGGTAAATTCAATAAGCCCTCTTGTAAAAACCTTATTTCCATAATATTTCTCACGAAGAAAAGCTGCTTTCTCCTGAAAAGCAGCTCTCTCCTCTTTATTTTCAAAGCCCTTTAAAAGCTCTTCAAACTCTTCCATTGTAAAATTCTGATCTTCCAGAAATCGTTTTGCAATCTCTCTCATTTTTCACTCTCCGCTTACTGTTTCTCCTTTTTCTTCTTCGCGGAAAACCTTTGCAAATATAAATATACCAAAGAAAAGTACATTTACGAGAAGCGCCGGAACAAGACTGCCCCATGTAATCACCTGATTCTCAAGGGCATCCGAACCGCCTCCTGACAGTATGGCAGCCATGTTGTTATTCAAAAAATGCGCCATTACCGGAACCCAGATATTCTTTGTCTTCATATAAATATAGGCAAAAAAGATGCCGAGCGTGATACAGGTAATCTGCTGTGCCACCGCCGCCTGAAGTCCCATCTCCGGTGATGTGTAATAAAAGAAATCGACCGGAAGATGCCAGAGACCCCACACAATTCCGAGAATCACTACGCCGCCTCTCAGCCCGAATTTTTTCTGAAGAAGAGGCTGCAGATAATACCGCCATCCATACTCCTCACCGAAAAACGCCGGAACCACCAAGAAGAAATTAAGAAGGATTACCCCCATCATAACCCAAGTAGAAGGTGTTGTCAAAACAAGAGTAAAAATTCCCATCTGTCCGGAAAGAGCACAGGACAAAGCCGTTCTTCCCAAAAACAAAACTACAAAAAGAAGAAGCATAAGAATCGATTTCTTCCACATATTTCCATTCAGCCCGTAAGCCCTTCTTCTCTCTTTCCCTGCCGCCAGAAGAAGAATCCAGAACACAACGCTTCCCAGCATCAGAAGATAATTAATGGCAAGACTCCACAGGGAAACTCCCATTCCTCCCACGACGACAAGCTCATCCGGCATCATAACAGAAAGAACAGAAACCACAGCCATTGCCCCTGTAAGCACAATAAAAAACAGGTAAAACCATTTCGGAACCGTCTTATCGCCCTTTCTTGTAAGAAGAAAACCAAGGGCAACACCTGCCGCCGGATACATCATCTGCGCGTTGGGAAAAGCGCTCACGTCCATTCCCTTCGAATTTCCATACCACATAAGAAGCCCCATCACATACGTCACGCCATATGCGATTAAAATATAAATCAAAAATCGTTTTTTCTCTGTTTTTTCCATTTATTCCGTCCTCCCTCACAGGCTTTTGTTTTACATCATCTGATGTACATTATTTAATCAGAAACTGGATCATTTCCATATCCTCATCAAAGCTTACCGTAAACTGGATTTTTCCATCTTCATACTCGCCTATCATCACAGCCGTTGCATAATCGATTTCCGAATTTTTGTCATGCCCTCCTGCAAAAACTGTCTTTGTAATTTCCTTAAACTCACCGCACTTATCAAGATACGGATCACAGGCTGAAGCAAACTGCTCCTCTGTAATACCGGCTTTCAATTCCTCAGATCCCATCTGTCTGATTCCCTCATAATCTCTTTCATTAAAAAGCGCAATTGATTTTTCCGCCTCTGCCTTTACCTCTGCCTCCGAAAATCCCTCCGGAAGCTTCGCCTGTCCGCATCCGGCTGTAAAAACTGCCGCCATAAGTGCCATTGCTGTAAAAATTCCTGCTTTTTTCATCCTCATTCTTCCTCCTGTTCTCTGCCCTGTCCCGGAAATACCAGGGTGACAGAAAAAATATTGTCTTTGCATTCTATTTTCAGTTCTCCATGATAGCGCCCCATAGCCTGACGCACATTGGAAAGCCCGATGCCCTCATGACCTGTTTTTCCAGACTGTCCCGGCTCATATGTCCTCAATGCAGGATTCCATATTTTAATTACAGTAAAATCCTGAATCTGTTCTCCTCGTATCTTCACCCAGAAGCTGGGATTTCCCTCTCTTGCCTCCACTGCATTATCAAGAAGATTTGCAAAAATCGTAGTCATATCCATATCTGATACAAAATCAAGGCTGATGCCTCCAAGATTGCATTCTACCTGTTCCGGAGAAAACTTTTTCAGCTTATCGTTTAAAATAATATTCAGCATTTTATTGTCTGAATAAAATTTAAGCCCAAGAGAATTCAACATACCATGTACATCTTCAAAATATCGGCTGTCCTCCATTTTTGCCGACTGCTCCAGTGCATGAAGGTGATTTCTTATATCGTGGATAATCTTTCTGGAACGATTATAATTTTTCTCCATTTCCTCATAATACTGGTGCGTCAGCTCATTCTGCTGCTCCATCAGCTCGATTCGGTGCTTTAACTCCCTGTTTGCAGCCACATCATGCCACACATAAATACACCAGCCATTTATAATGAGAAGGAGAATACAGTACACAATAATCCACTCATATCCGTATCTGATAAAAAATATCTCTCCTGCCCCCATATATAAAAAAATAAGGGCGAAACTGATAATTGGAACAAGCATCATTCCTTTTACCTTCAGATTCTTCCTGTCGGAAACTCCACGTTTCTTCACAAGAAAACGAAGCCCCGCTGTAATAATTATAATAAGAAGAACCTTCATAATAAGAAATCCATAGCTCATTACAATGCTGTCCATAGCAATCCACTGACTGAGCCTGATTACAAGAAAAATGCCGATAATCTGCGCTGCGTAAGTTGCCATGTAAAAAAACACCTGATACAAAAGCCAGTTTCTGCTTCTGTGATAAAAGAACCAGCCCACCGCCATATAATATGCACACAACACGATCATAGTAATCGTATCATTGAGCCACATATTCGGAACAAACCAGTTTAAAAAGCCATACACCACCCAGATAAGAACTCTCACCCATCTGGGACCTTTTGCTTCAAAATCTCCTGCCCATAGAAACCACACAGCACAGAAGGTATAAAAGAACAGGGAAAGAAGCATCAGAAAAATAGTTACTGCCATCATTTCATTCCCCCTCTTCCTTCCAGCCGCTGGGATAAATATCCCATCAATTCCTGTTTCCATGTTTTCTGTTTTTTCTGAGAAAGGGGGATCTCCATTCCGTTATCAAGAAAAATCTGCTGATTTTTTACATTCTTTACATGGAACATATTGACTACAAAGCTCTGATGCGGCATGGAAAATCCAAACTCTGTCATTCTCTTTGCCACGTTTCCGATTTTATCTGCCATGTAATACTGCTCCTTATCTGTCACGATCCGGATTTTTCTGTTTTCATATTCAAAAAAATATATGGATTCTACAGGAAGACAGAGCGCCCCGTCCACTGTATGAAAATCCAGGATTATTTTTTTCTCCGCAGATTTCATATACCGGAAAATCTCCTCCAGCACGTTCCATATGGCTTTTTTGTTTACCGGCTTTAACAGATACTGAAAAGCGTGAACCCCAAAAGCCCCGGAAACATAATCTCTGTACGCAGTCAGATATACAATCTTTGTATCCTTATCCAGCCTTCGGATTGCCTTTCCCGTCTCAATGCCGTTCATTCCCGCCATATCAATATCGAGAAATACCGCTTCGTAGGACTGATAATTTTCAAGAAGGGCTTCCCCTGATGAAAAACAGACTACGTCCACGGAAGGATTCCATTCTGCGATCAGATTTTTCACCTGCTCTGAAACAGCTTCCTCATCGTCACAAACTGCAATTTTGTACATCTCTTACAACCATTCCTTTCTCTGATTTACAATATACTTATTATACTTTAAATTGTAAATACAGGATACATAAAAGACGGAATTTGTGTATTAAGGGATGAAAAAAATTTACCCTTTCTTAATTTACTTTCCCTGTCCGGTCTGCTACAATCTTCTTATAAGGAGGTCCATTAGAATATCATTTTACAAAAGATACTCTGCTTTTGCAGCATAAATACAAAAGCCAACATTTTCATTGCACATAAGATAAGCATACTTAACGAACAATAAGGAGGTGCACCTGTAGTTGTCCCACAGGACAATTACAAATCTTATGAGAAACACGAAACACGAAGATGCGTTTATGAAAATGGGCTTTGATTATTTCCGCGACAATATTTTAAAAACACTGGGAATCGACTATGAATTTCTGGAATCCTCTCCAACAGAACTGGTAGATTTAAAAATCTATTCCCTGTATATGGATTTTACCTTTCTTACCACCGGAGGATTTTATGTACATTTTGAATTCCAGACTACAGATGACAAAGTCATTGCAGATCTTCGAAGATTCCGGGCTTACGAGGCGCTTTATTCCCACAATACAGGCAAAAACGTAATTACTTATGTAATTTACTCCGGCGGTATTAAAAATGTTCAAACCCAGCTGGACTGCGGAGCAAATATTTATCAGGTCATTCCAATCTATCTGGCAGATAAAGATGCGGATAAAGTTTTTAAACGTCTGCAGGAAAAGCAGGAAAGAAAACAGCCTTTCACAGAAGAAGAATTTGCGGAACTTTCCCTAACACCGCTTATGTCGGGAAGCCTCAGTAAAAAAGATACTATTAAAAAAGGAATTCTGATGGCAAAACAGTGCAAAACTGCTACATCAGGAAAAGTAACTGCCATGCTTTATACCCTGGCAGACAAATTTTTAACCGGCACAGAGCTGGACGAAATTAAGGAGGCGGTCAGAATGACTAGACTTGGTGAAATGCTTATGGAAGACGGACGTAAGGAAGGCGCCGAAAATAAATGCAGAAAAATCGTCCTGAATATGCTTTCCAAGAATCAATTCTCTTACGAAGAGATTGCGGATTTAGTTGATATTTCCGTAGAAAAAGTGAAAGAAATCGAGCGAGAAACACTTGTAAAGAATTAATTGAAACAGCCGGCCGGATTTCTCCAGCCGGCTGTACTCCCGAAAATCCAGAATTATCTACACCCTGCTTAATATCACATTTCTAAGCTTTCTTGTAAGCCCAAAAGTCCCTCCATCTTTCTTCTGTGTTCCCATAAGAATCGTCATCTTCTCTTCCGGAAAATTAGCAAAATACGCTCCAAGCCAGCCGTCCCAGCCATACTCTCCCTTTCGCGTCATCATGCCTGACCGGGACGGATTCTTGCACACTCTCATAAGATTCCCATAGCTGTACCCTTCCAGTCCAACCCAGTTCCGGAAAGAATCCTGCTGCGCTGGAAGAAGCTCTCCGCTTCGGAAAAACTCCACAGTCTTTGGTTTCAAAATCTGAACCCCATCAAGAGAACCTTCATTTAAAAGCATCGCAGCAAATCTGCTGTAATCATCAAGCGTAGATACAAGACCGGCGCCGCCTGCCTCATACGCCGGGGGAACTGCCATATCGTTTCGCACCGCCAGATTATCGCCTGTATATAAAACCAGTTCTTTCCCGCCGTTTTCTTTCTCCACTGTCTCATAAGACTTTGCGAGACGCCCCTGTTTCTCCTTCGGAACCCAGAACGCCGTATCCTTCATTCCAAGCGGCTCAAAAATTTCCTCCTTCATAAATTCCGACAGCCTTTTTCCGGAAACCACTTCTATCACTGCTCCCAGAACATCGGCGGAGGCGCCGTAAGTCCAGGAGCTTCCCGGTTCAAAATCAAGCGGGCAGGCAGCAAGCTTATCTGCCAGTTCTCTCGTTGTCATTGGGCTTTCACCGTGAAGCCGGCTGCATGCCTCCCCAAATACCTTATCTGCTGCCCGTCCTGCTTCCGTTCCTTCGTCCGGATATACAAGACCGGAGGTCATATTTAACAAATCATTTACAAGAATCTGTCTTGTACAGGGAACCCGTTCCCCGCCTTTCGCCACGTACATCTGCGCGAAAGAAGGCAGAAACTCCGATACAGGCGCATAAAAATCAAGAAGCCCCCTCTCCATCAAAATCATGGCAGCTGCGGAGGTCACCGGCTTCGTCTGAGAATACAAACGGAAAATCGTGTCCCTCTCTATTTTTCTTCCTGTCTCTCTGTCAGCCAGCCCTTCCTGAACATATACCACTTCTTTTCCGTCTTTTACCACGAGGAAATTTGCTCCCGCGATTTCAGAATTTTCTACCGAAGTCTTTATAATTCCTTTTAAAATACTTTCCAGTTCCATATAGTTTGCCCCTTTTCTCTTCTCTTTTTCCAACTGCTGAATCTAATATCAGATTAACACAATCTAACAAAAAAACAAGAAAGAAAAACGCGCAAAAATTAAATTTACTTTCCCTACCTGTTCTGCTACAATCTTCTTACAGGAGGTGTATCAAAACATGAAAAAGAAACTTCCAATAGGAATTGAGAATTTTGAGAAATTACAGACCGAAGATTTTTATTATATCGATAAGACAGTTCTTATTAAAGAGCTTCTTACCGGTCTGGCGGAGGTAACCCTTTTTACACGTCCAAGACGGTTCGGAAAGTCTCTGAATATGAGTATGCTAAAATGTTTCTTTGAGCTGGGAACCGATAAGAAACTTTTCTCAAAGCTTAAAATTTCAGAGGAAACAGCTCTCTGCGAAGAATATATGGGAAAATACCCTGTAATATCTGTTTCTCTGAAGGGAATGAATGCAGGAAATTACGAAAAAGCTCTGGAGATGGCTGTTGAGGTAATACGCAGCGAAGCGAGACGATTTCAATATCTTTTAGACAGTGAACGCCTGACTTCTTACGATAAAGAAGCGTTTATTGCCCTTTTACAGGAAGATATGAAAGAGGGAACTTTGTGCAGCAGCCTGAAAGTTCTGTCTGAACTACTGGAAAAACATCACGGAAGCAAAGTAATTCTTCTGATTGATGAATATGATGTACCTCTGGCAAAGGCTTTTGAACGGGAATATTATGACCCGATGGTACTGTTTATACGAAATATGTTTGAATACGCTTTAAAAACAAATGAAAGCCTGAAATTCGCAGTTTTGACAGGTTGTATGCGAATTTCAAAAGAAAGTATTTTTACAGGACTGAATAATCTCAAAGTGCTGTCTGTAGCGGAGGTACAATTTGATGAAGCCTTTGGCTTCACAGACAAAGAAGTAAGAGAATTATTAGAGTATTATGATCTGTCCGACCATTATAACGAGATAAAAGAATGGTATGACGGATATCAGTTCGGAAATGCAGAGGTTTACTGTCCGTGGGATGTGATTAATTACTGCGATGCTCTTCGGGTAGATCCAGACGCACAACCTAAGAATTACTGGTCCAACACCAGCAGCAATGAAGCAGTAAGACGATTTATTCAAGAATCTGATAAAGCGTCCGTCCGCCGCGAGATCGAAAACCTGGTCGCAGGAGAAGTAATAGAAAAAGAAATTCATCAGGAATTAACGTACAAAGATATGTATACTTCTGTTGACAATCTGTGGAGTGTTCTGTTTACAACAGGTTATCTCACTCAGAAAGGAAAACCGGAAGACAATCGTTTTCAGCTTGCAATTCCAAATATGGAAATACGAAATATTTTTACTACACAGATTATGGATTTTTTTAAGGAAAATGTGCCAAAAAACAGAGCAGCTTTAAGTGAATTCTGCGAAGCCCTGAAAAATGGAGATGCCGAAAACGTAGAAAAACAGCTGACGGAATATCTGAGACGGACAATCAGTATCCGAGATACTTTCGTAAAAAAACAGATGAAAGAAAACTTTTTCCACGGCATTCTCCTGGGGATTTTAAGCTTTGGAGATACCTGGAGCGTTTCTTCCAACAGAGAAGCCGGAGATGGATACAGCGATATTCTGGTAGAAACAGATGACGGAGAAACCGGCATTATACTGGAACTGAAATACGCAGATGACGGAAACCTTGATACAGCATGTAAAAAGGCATTAGAGCAGATAAACCGAAACAGATATGAAGAAATTCTTCTTGACGAAGGCGTTCCACATATTCTGAAATACGGAATTGCATTTTATAAAAAACGATGCCGCGTAATGGCCGACAGGGAACTGCCCGAATAAATTTCCACTTAACAAAAACCAGCGCATTTCCCGGCGCTGGTTCTCATTTTTTTGTTTTATTCTGCTGTTTTTACGTCCTCTGTGTTTGCAAGAACGGAAATAAGTGAGAAGTCTTCTACCTCAAATTTAATTGTCTGTTTTTCAAAATCAACTTCTGTCGGCTCAATGATTTCCCAGCATTTCAGTTCTTTGTTGTAATACAGAATCACAACATCCTTTAAGTCTTTTACAAGAATCGGAACATGAACTGTAACATCATATTTTCCATTTTCGTTTTTCTCTACCTCTGCCTCTGTTTCTTTTTCCAGAGACATGAATCCTGTTAAGAACTCAAGCTTTTTCTCTTCCGCTTCTTTGATGACTTTCTCTACAGCTTCTTTTGCCTTCTCATCTGTGATTGTCTCAAGCTGCGCTGTGAGTTTTTCAGTAAATGCCTTGATGTCTTTTTTTCCTTCATTTACCTCTTTTACCAGGTCTGTCATCTCTTTGTCTTCTGTCTCGATTGCCTTGAAAACTTCAGACTCTTCCACCTTATCTGTAACTATGTATTTTCCAACACTGTCTTCCACAACTACCACTTTATCTGTGATACTTGGACCAGCCCATGCTGTTGCAGGGCTCATTAACATCGCTGCAGTTAAGATTCCGGCTAAGATTTTCTTTGTTTTTCTCATTACCTTCACTCTCCTTTTAAAATATTTTTTATATAGATAATCGCTCCTGGCTAATTATCTTCCCTGTAAAATACGGAAATTATCATTTCCTGCAGAGCTTCCTCGTCCACGCGGTACTCATCGAAATACTCACCCTGCGCTCCCTTTCCCGGAAGCGTATGCACAGAGGATTTCCCCTCCTGTGCCACAGATAAAAGCTTTACAAAAAGATCGTTTCCTATATTTGTCACCATGTAGGGCTTCATACTCTCATAAAGTCCCGTCACAAAAGATGCATCCTTCGCATACTGTTCCTGTGCTTTTTTCATATACGCCTCTATAAAAATCTTCTGTCTGTCCTGACGCACAAGCGCGCTCTGTTCTCTTCCTATATTACGATAGCGCACAAACTGCTCCACATTGTCTTTTGTAAGCGTGACCTCTGCGCCCTCTGTAAATTCCGGGTTTACCTCTTCCAGACTGTTATCCGGAATCACAACCTGCACGTTTCCTGCCGCCTCTGTCATTACAGGGATTCCGTCCATGTTTACAGAGCAGTATCCGTGAACAGGAATGCCTCCCAGAAGCTTGGAAACTGCTGTTTCCATCAATTCACAACTCTCTGTTTTCCCATCACCCTGCGCATATTGCAGATTAATATGGTTTTCCATAAGACCAAGACTTTTTCTGCTGACAGAAAACATCTCGATTTCTGTCATGGTATCACGGGGAATGGAAATCACCTGCATTTCCTTTGTGACACGGTCCACAGATACCAGAAAAACTGCATCCGCCTGTCCCGCATTCCCGGATTCTGCCGTCTCCATATCTCCTCTTGTATCAATTCCCATAAAAAGATAATTACTTAAATGGTCATTGTATACATATGTTTTCCCCTTGTATGTAATACCCTCACTCGTATTTTCTTCCGAAGAAACAGAAACGCTATCTGTTTCCATATGAGCTTTTCTCCGCTGCTTCCATATGCCTGCTGCAAACACTGCCACGACAGCCAAAACACCACATATAACAAGCACAGCCGCAATTCTCTTCCTTCGGTTTTTATTCCGCTTTTTTGGTAACATTATTGTGCACTTCCCGCCTGTTTCCTGATATAATTCAGTTCTGTCATTTTATTGAAAACGGCCTGCGCCATGGCTTCCTGCGCCTCATAAGTAGAGGAAGGCTGCGGCGTAACCTCCGCAAGGCTTATATAATGCTCGCCCCACTTCTGTTTTAACGCTGCGTCAAGAGAAGCGGAATCCACACTTCCGTCAAGAGGTCTTGTTCCCACAACAATGAACTGCTCCTGATTCTCAAACGTCTTTAAAATATGCTCCTGCTGCTGGGCAAGCTCATTGGGATCATGATTCCAGCCGCCGTAATATCCCATAAAGATTACAGGAATATAATTTACATCATCCCGGACAAGCTCTTCTTCTGTAAAATCCCGGACTCCATTTTCTGTGACATAAAGAGTCGCTCCATTTGCAGCTTTTTCATGTGCCGCAATATAACCCTGAATCACATCGTCTCCCACACCTGCCCGCTTCATCATGGACAGTGTGCCGCCTCCCTGAAGGGTCTTATTTGCAACAGGAAGCGTGTATCCATTTTCCTGAAGAAGACGCTGCAGAACGGCCATATAGGAATACTGCGCTGTGTCTCTTTCTGTGAGAAGATCGTCTCCCCAGCACGCAATTCCTTCCGCTTTCCTCTCCTCCCCCTTTGTCGGAGCCGGAGTGGATGTGGGAGCCGCTTTTTCCTTTTCTTTCTTTTCGTCTTCCTCTTCTGCTTTCTCCCGTAATTCTTCTGCTGTTTCTTTTTCTTTTTTTTCTAACTCCTTCAACGCTTTTTCATCGGCCTGTTTCGCCTCATCTGCCATTTCCTCCAGACGCTGTGTTTCCTTACTGGTCTGTTTTTTGTTCCACACAACAAGACCGCCCAGGGCTGCTACAAGCACAATACAAAGCATGATCAGAAGTATATTTAAAAATCTGTTACTTTTTCTCACTTTTATTCCCTGTCCTCTTGTCTGTTTTCAATTTTTTCATAATATGTATGGTAGCGATCTTTATAATGTGAATAATACTTATCTTTCTTCATATCCACTTTGTTCAGAACACCTCCCAAAATTCTGCATCCGCTCTTCTCTATCTGATCAACCGCTTTCTTTGCCACCTTATAGCTTACCGCTTCACTTTCCACTACAAAAATAGCGCCGTCGCATTTTTCCGCCACAATTGCCGCATCAATAAGCGAGCCCACCGGCGGCGTATCAATAAAAATATAATCGTAATATTCCCTAAGCTTCTTTAGCAAGGTTCCAAAAAGTCCCTCTCCAAGAAGTGCGGTTGGGTTTGGCACAGACGGTCCGGCAAAAATCATGTCAAGATTTTCAAAGTTGGTTGCATACATCAAATCGCCTACTCCAATCTGCCCACTTAAAAACTGGGACAGCCCGGACACCTTTCCCTGCACCTGATATCTTCCCACGTAAGAAGATTTTCTTAAATCTGCATCAAGAAGAAGCACTTTTTTTCCGCTGGATGCAATCTCTCTTGCAAGAGAAAAGGCAATATCACTTTTTCCCTCATTTGGATAACAGCTTGTGATCAAGATAGTCTTTACGTCTTTTCCTGCAAAATTTATATTGGTCTGTAACGTTTTAATGGCCTCGGCATAATAGTAATCCTGCTTTCGAACGTCCTTCATCGTAACTTTTTTCATTCTTCCGGTAACTCCTTTCGCCTGAGCTGTCATTATCTTCTTTTCTTCTGATTAATATAATCTTTCCTGTCCGGAACAGAAGCAAGAACTGCAATACCAAGATATTTTTCCATGTCGTCCTCTGACTTGATGCTGTCGTCCATAATCGTAAGCACACAGATAATTCCACCACAGAGCGCAATACCAAGAAGAAATCCCATCATTACATTTTTCGACATACTTGGAGAAGTCTGCACAGTCGGAAGCTTCCCTTTTTCAATTACCTTTGGAGGAATTACTTCCATCTTATCTCCAATATACTCAGAAGCAACTTCCACTACCTTATCTGCAATTTTTTTCGCAAGGGCACCGTCTGTGTTTGTGACAGAAACCTCGAGAATTCGTGTATCTGCCGGATTTGTAATGGAGATACTTCCTCTGAGCTGGTCTGCACTCATTTTCAGGTCAAGATCTTCAATAACATCCTCCATAACGCTGGTACTTTTAATCAACACCTGATAATCTGCTGCCAGCTGTGTTCCAAGCTGCAAGTCTGCAATGGAGGTTAATGTGGTTTCCTTTGACAGTACGAGGATACTGGAAGTAGATGTATACAGAGGTTCCATAAAAAATGCTGTATATGCGCCATAGAGACAGCTTCCAATCAATCCAACTGCCAGAATCAGGAGAATCTTCTTTTTAAGGGCAAAATACACTTCCCTTAAATCAATCACATCGTTGTCCTGGGTTACTCTTCTCTCATTTGTCTTCATAATCCTTTTTCACCTTTTAAACTTTCTTAAACCTTTCAATATCTTTTATATTATAACTCTGAAAACAGCGGGGATACAAGATTTTTTTGTTCCTCATTTATGTAAATCTTTCAAAAATTCCAAGGCATCCTGTACTGTAGTAAATGTTAAGGTCGACTGATTACTCCACCTCTACTGTACTGGTCAAACTTTTGGTAACACTTTGTTCGGAAACCATGCTCTATATCGAACCTCCATTGGTGTCATATAATTATTCGTTGAATGAGGTCTCACATAGATGATTTCCGCTTCCGGACATCTGATTTCCAAATTTCCGGAAGTGCGATTTCATCGCACAAGAATATTCATGAATACCACCCTTCAAGACTCTGCTGTCTAACTGGGCATAATAGTGCTTCTCATACTCTTCTCCCTTGGAATTGTTACCCTTGATGGAGAACCAGCCGGTTTGAAGGGTACCGTTCTCATCCATATAATAACGGTCGCCATTGCCATCTACATAACAACGTTTCCGGTAGGAATATCCATTGACATCAAAGAACATGCACACCTGCTAAAGCTAGGTCTTTCCCTCTATACAAAATCGAAATGAGATACTCCAACACATATACCAAAAACAGAACAAGCAAAAATCAATATGACAAATAAGCAGTTTTTCCCGTAACGATGTAAAAAATCATTCCTAATGCATCAAAGCTCTGGGGATGGATAATTACTCTTATATTTTCAACAAAGAAACCTATAATTACTCCCCAGACCAAATACGAAACCATAAGTGACTTTAGCTTTCTCCGGATCTTTTGTTTGTAATTTGATACTCCGTAACTAAAGCAAAACCAGCGTTGCAAAAAATAATGCCATGTGGAAGGATGTGATCCATTTTACTATTTCTCCATCAAACATTTCTTCATATTTATATCCATTATGGACGTGTAAATAAACAACTGTAAGAATCGCAAATCCTTTCAAAGCATCTAGCACAAGAAACCTTGTATTTAATTTAATTTTATTTTCAACATCAGCCTCTTTATATATCATCTCTTACACACCTATTCTTGAAATATTTGGAAAGTTCAATTATTAGCTCTTTTTACTATCCTTTTTACAACAATCTGCACTCTTTTAAATCCTTTCGACTTGAAAGTGCATAATATCCAAAGTACATTGGGAAGAATAGCACAAATCACTCCTTTAACTAAAACAGACAATATGCCATTTATCTTAATGTATTCACATACACCAAATGTCACAATCATTAACGTAATTGTTAACAAGGTGTACATTAATTCGTTTTTCCAATACTTGCCTGTTCCCTGTTTAAAATACTCCTTAAACAATGCATGTGTTTCCCATGGCGCCTCTATGAATATATAGCATACAATCGTAGATAACATTACTCCGTATATTCCACATACCTGCACAAGAGAAAAATTAAGAACCAAATTTGTGATTACAGAAATATAAGGTTTTATTTTATCAGCCCACCACATTCCGCAGGCATTTTTATATGTTAATACCGTTCTACGAATTTGCCACGAATAAAAATAAACAACAAACAGTACAACAACATCAAACGTAAAAAGCAAATTTGCTCCCGCCCATATCTTCATAAAGTCTTGATATATGCAAAGCATAGTAATACACATCCAGCCAACCATCCAGCTATTAATGTACTGTAAGTCATAAAAATCTGATAAGTTTTTTTCCTTTGATTCCTTTATAAGACTGTTTCCTATACTTGCTGTCAAGGCATTGAACGTCACCTGCATAACACCTGACAAAGCCGAAACAACATAATAGTAATTTCCATATTGCGCAACTACTTTCAGACCTAAAAAAGCAGAAACAACAATATTATCCAAAGAACAGTTTACCGTACCGCTTAGCTGATGACCAATTAGCGCGCCAACTCTTTTAAATATATCCTGTCTTACCTCTCGCGAAACTTCACCAGTACAATGTATCTCTGGATATTGCTTGTCTACAATATGAGACCGAACCACATTGATAAATATCGTTGCAATTGGAAGCCATATAATATACAGATAATAATTTCTAAAAACAATCAATGTAACAATTTGAAGAATATACATTCCCGTGTTAATCAGTGTTGTCACATTGCTCTCAATATCGCTTCTTTGAAATGCATTAAGAATTGAAGTCTTGTATGCAAATAAAAAGTAGCTAAGTACTGTATTTGAAAGATATATTAAATACAATGCATACAAATTAATGTCATCGGGATAGGTTCCATTAATCAATTTTGGAATTAAAGGGATCAGTGCAATACCCACAAGAAGAATCACCGCACCAATAATGTAATAAAACTTCCGATATAATCTTAGAAGCGCATTAATTTCGGCATTATTGCCCTCAGCGACAGGCTTGTACATGCTAAACACTATTGCTGATCCAATTCCAAGTTCACTTAAACTCAGAATTTGCAAAACTGATGTAAATAAACTACTCAATCCGGCATATTCAGTGCCTAAATAATACAATATAATTGTTCGTATAACAAATGGGAATATTATCGCTGTTGCTTTATTTATTAATGCTCCCAAAACATTTCTTAGGGAGTTCTTTAATCGTCCTTCATTCATATTTTAATTACTCATTTCTTTTTTGTTTAGCTTTCAAGAAACGCATCTTATGCTACGTCTACATCTCTTTCATTTTTCAATAGTCCACAAAACATCCCTAAAACCAAAAACGCCATCATTCCAATGCTAGATTTTGTAATTCCTGTCGCAATGAAACACACAAACAAATCAATAAAAATACTCATGCACATTGCCTTCACTTTATAATCACACCTAGTTGCATTGATTTGTTTAAATATATTAAAAAAGGCAGAGAGAAAAATAATCAAACCAAAATAACCAGTTTCGCCAATAATTGTTGCAAGATAGTTATCATTTAGTGCTTCACCGTTACTTTTTCCCATCGTCCATTTATTACTCCATCCATATTGTTCATAAAGTCTAGAGTAATGTTTAGCTGCTTCCGAAGATCCGTAAGTTGCAAATCCAGATCCAAAGGGAAAATATTTATTTGCCGTAACAAATCCATATTTTATAAGCAATGCGCGCGGTGCTGTATTATCCAACAAGTAACTTGAAATCTGATAAGTTGATGCGCTTGCTCCAGCTAGCCCCAACACAATCATTGATTTAAAATCAATCTTGGCATTTTCATTCTTTTTCTTAAATATGAACTGTAAAACAATATAAAACACCAAGATAATATAAACGGCACCTTTGGTCGTAAGCAACATATTGAATAGGGCCAGAATCTCATAGACTCTAACTTTTTTTCCTTCATGCTGTTGTAAAATAAAAAGCAATTCGCACGCTACTATTATTCCATATCTTCCACTATTTCCAAATACAAAATAGTACGCTGGAATTCCAAATCTTTGATCTGCAGAATATGAAGCCATTCCAATATCTACAAACAGGCTTATAATCCCACAAATTGCTCCTATGACAAGCAATACTTTACACAGCTTTGCAATCGAATTAACAATATAGTCATCGGAATATTCCATAGAAATGTATTTTCCTACTAAAAATCCAACAAATATTTTCCATTGCAAGAAAGCATCCAAAAACGCCGACTTCCAACTATATGCCATACCACTATATATATTAGAAAGCAATCCATATAATGTAAAAACAATTAAAAGAACAACCATATTGCTATCGCATCGATACAATTGCCCCTTTAAAAACAGTAATATAATATATATAGCCATAAAAAGCGTTAAAATTTCATCACAGTATCCAATTAAAGGATTGCTTAGATTCAATTCTAATGCCAAACTCAAAGGCAATAATATTATTGCAAGTATCAATAATGTTTGTTTATTTTTTCTGATTTTCATAATTTAGCGTTGCACCCTTCCATTCCCTCCATTCTTTATCAGGTTCTCTACATCAAATACTGTCACTCTGTTAAAGTCCCCTTCAATCGAATGTTTCAGGCAGCTCGCGGCAACTGCAAATTCAATGGCATCCTTATCATCTTTACCTGTGATCAAACTGTAAATCATTGCACCGGTAAAGCTATCGCCACCACCCACTCGATCCACAATATCAATATCATAATGAGTAGAATAATTTGCCACACCACTTGCATCATATATCATTCCGCTCCATCCATTGCGGCTTGCGTTGATGCTCTCTCTCAATGTAATAGCTACCTTCTTGCAGCCGAATCGTTTGCAAATTTCCTTAGCTACATACTCATAGCCACTCTTATTCAACTTTCCAGATTCGACGTTGTTATTCGGTGCCTTAATTCCAAGAACCTTGTCCGCATCTTCTTCGTTTGCAATACAAACGTCAACGTATTGAACAAGGTTGCTCATCACATCCTGAGCCTTTTCAGAACTCCAAAGATTTTTTCTAAAGTTCAAATCACAGGAAATCGTGATTCCCCTTTTCTTTGCTTTTTTGCAAGCCTGCTCACAGATTTGCACCATATTGTCAGATAAAGCCGGATTGATGCCTGTCCAATGGAACCAATTCACGCCATCAAACAACGCATCCCAATCAAAATCTGTTGGCTCAGCCAAAGCAATCGATGAAAATGCTCGATCATAGATTACCTTAGAGGGACGCTGCGAAGCTCCCTTTTCAAGATAATAAAGTCCCATTCGACCATTCTTAAAAAAAGTCTTACTCGTGTCAACACCGAAATAACGCAGGGCATTCAATGATGCACGTCCAACATCATTATCAGGAACCACTGTCAAGAACTCTGACTGTACGCCAAAGTTGGCCAGCGACACTGCAACATTCGCTTCTCCACCGCAAAAAGTAGCATCCAAACTGTCTTTTTGAAATAATTTTGTACATCCAGGCGAAGCTAATCTTAAAAGAATCTCGCCAAAAGAAAGCACTTTTATCATCCACTGCCTCCTTAAATCTTCACATAATGTGGTTTTGTTAAAAAGTTCAACTCTACAAGTTCACTATATTTTTTCAGCATCTCTGTCATTCCCTGGTTCATTGCATCGAGAACCGCAGTTCTCGTAACAAACGCCATTGTGGATTCCCCATAGTTTTCTTTTTCGTCATGAGAATACCCATCAAATCCTGCCAGATAAATCTTCTTTACTCCCATCTGTGCAAAGAATTTAATTGCCATCAGACCAGCATTATCTTTCACCGCCTCCATGTCGCACAGGAGATCCCGATATTTTATCTGGAGATAAATACTGTCTGCCGGAATATTTGATGTAACAATGCACTTTTCTCTGTTTGATACATCCAATTCCCTAAAGCGTCTCAAATTGCTCAGAAAAATATAGTCTGTGTTTACAAGAGGGTAATTATAATTAACACTTACTGTTACGACATCTTCATTTACGAATGATATAATCTCGCTTTTTTCCTCTATTGAACTTTTTCCGGGAGCAATTAACAAAACTGTCTTCCCATTCAAGTGCTCAATTAATTCAGCCTTATGTTCTTCCTGTGACTTTCCCGTTGCCATATATCTTAGATAAAGCTCTTCAATATAATCCTTATCATAGGATACTTTTTTATCCTCATCCATCATGTCAAAAATCTCATTCATATTTTCAACAGTCAGAGTTTTTTTGTCATCCAGGTATCCTGCATAATTCGGATGTGCGTTGTGTGCAGCAGACAAATAATTCGGCAACGAATAGCCCCAGTAATTACGCTGATAGAATTCATTCAAAATTTCGTCGATAATAGACAGCAACGGTTTGATATCATAATTTCCGTCAGCATTATCATTCAAGTACTGTACAAACAGCTCTGTGTTCAAATTCCCGGCTCCACGTCCCATTCCATAGACGGAAGCATCAATAATCAACTCTCTATCCGAATGCAGATCGACCAGACTCTGAGCATTCGAATAAGCCAACTGCATATTGTTGTGCGAATGGAAACCTATTTTAATATTTTCGTTCAGATTATGCTCGACCAAATAAAAGAATCTGGTCAAATCTTTACGTTTCATCATGCCAAAACTATCCACGATATAAAACGCATAAGGCTCTAATTCATTCACGCGACGAATCAAATCAAGAAATTCTTCATCCGTATAACTCAGTGAAACCATTGCCTGAACAAAGACCTTATAGCCTTTGTTTTTGATTTCTTTGCATTCTTGCAATGCAGCTACACGGTCTTTTTTATGAAAAGCCACACGCAAACCATCTACAGAAGTTCCATCGTACTCTGGCAAGTCTTCGGGACGATAGTTACCATAGTCAGTAAGCATTACAAAGGTTTTACCCTCTTTATTTTGTGGAATAATTTTTGCCACCTCATCGAGAGAAATAAATCTTGTGACATCTTTATCATATTCTACCATATTCATGAGGAAACCACATTCAATAATATCGATGTTGGCTTCTACAAGTCCGTGAACAATTTTTTTCTCATTATCAAAGCCAAATCTACAATTATTGCAATAGCCACCATCTCTAAGTGTGCAGTCCAGTACCTGTATTTTACTCATCATACTTTCTCCATAGAATTCATTTTACTTTTGCTGAAGCTGATAATTATAGATTGCATCAGCAATCATGAAATCCTCTGCCTCATCGATATCAACGCTTTCAATTTCGCCTACCTCAACGATAAACGGTTTATCGCCAATTCGACGATTGAGGTCTGTCATAACATTGCTTCTATAAATATAGAATCCGCTGGTTTCTTCATAAAGTGCTGGTAAATCCTGTGTACGCGGAATATTATTCAGCTCATAGTTGAACGGTTTTCCATCTTTCCACAGAAAATCCTGCAGCTTCTTTGCTGCAAACGAAGAATCATATTCCCCACTCTTAACTGCTTTCAAGCCCTTTTCGATGGACTCTTTCTTAATGAATGGAGCTGTTGTATGTGTCATCACATAAATATCTGCCGGTACTTCATTTGCAAAGCAATGCAGAACTTCATTCATCTTTGTAGTATCCTGATCCAAACTGTTCGAACGCTGAAGATACTTTACTCCTTCTGGGATAAATTCCTGAATATCTGGATTACTGCAGTAAACGTAAACCTCGTCTACACCCTCAACTATCAAAAGAGTAGACAAGATATAATGGCAAAGCGGCTTGCCGTTGGTAAAGCTCTTGGTGTTTTTCTGCGGCAAACGACGATTATTAAGTTTCATAGGAACAATTGCTACTGTTTTCATTTTTAATTTCTCTCCTTTAAAACATCTTCCAATTTCCTTTTTTTAAATGTTTCTAACATGCCACCACGGGTACAGTTTACGATTTTGATTCCGTGCGCATCCGCGTATTCTTTTGCTGCCTGATATCCAACACGCATTCTGATTGGATTAGATGCTGCGTTTTTATCAACAAATCCGCTTTCTATAAAATGATTTTTCTCTCCCTTTGGATAATTACAGTCTGCTCCCAGAAGGTAGATTTCCTTAAATCCCATATAGATAGCAATTTCGATTAACGAATATGTAATAGAATATCCGTCATACACTACTTCGTAGGCGTTTGGACTAAAATCAGCGGAATAATCTTCATACGCACCTCTATAAATATGATAATTTCCGTTGTATGGGAACTGTATGAAATTTGTTGGCAACTGAAAATATCTTCCAAGCTGATCCGCAACAAAAACATTATCGGCTGTCTGATAATTGTCTAAAATTGAGTTTTCCATTTTTTCATAGACCTGTCTATCTTGTATGCCGTAATATGTTGGTCTCCAATCTGTTTTGTCAAATATCCTAGTAATTGAATTCATACCAAATGTGATTTCATCTTTTATTAGTTCTAGATCTGACATAGTCAAACTTGGACCGGTAGCAACAATAAAGCAGCGATCTCCCTTATGAATATTTTCCATTTTTCTTATTGCTGCAAATCTTTTATCATCGAACCCATTTTTTCTTTTTCTTATCATTTTTTCAACATCATATTGATCGGGATAATTCTTGCACCGCCAATAATACAATTTTATTTTCTTAAATAGGGAATTTGTATCTGACAGATAAACAAGTTTTTCTTTAATATTCACCCCAAGTCCACCTCCACAACTAATATGCATCAACTCTAAAACAATTATAAAAAATCTTTCAAAAGGGTCTTATATTTAGCTTCCCATGTCAAGTATTTATTTACATATTTATAACCGTTTAGCCCCATCTGCTTTGCCAGTTCTCTATCCTGTCCCAGTGTTACAATTGCATTGCAATAGTCTGCCTTGATATCGTCAAGTGTCTGGTTCGTATTTACAAATACACCGCAGGCAACTTCCTTTAGCAGTTTACAGAAACTTGTATCAAACGCAACAATTGGTACCGCATATGCCATTGCCTCAAGCAACACATTTCCACTTGTTTCTCTAAGACTCGGCAAAACAAAAATGTCTGCCTGCTGATATGCTTCAGCAATTTGATTCAATGGGCGATTACCCATTAGTTTTACATTTTTTCCAATCCCACTATCTGCTATTTGCTTTTCGATTAATGCTCGATCATCGCCATCACCAAAAATCAAAAGTTCCCAATCCATATCGGTAGGCATCAGAGAAAGAGCGTCAACAAGAAAAGCTATTCCCTTTTTTCCAATCAATCTGCCTACAAAAACAATTTTAAGAATATCGTTGTTTCTTTCCTGAATAGGAAGATTTTTGTATTCATCTCTTAATGCCAACTCCGGCATTAATGGCACATCTTTTCCTACGATGTGAGTGATTTGCTTTTGAGTTTCATTATTTATGCAATATATCCTATAATATGAGCGCAGTGCTTTTTTATAAAAAGGATTCCATGAACAACTCTTATTTACAAATCCCCTAAATGCTGCAGCAAGTTGGTTTTTTTCATAGACCTTCAACGGCTTAGGTGTTACCTGTGCACCACCCATTGGTCCCCAAATCACCTTTGCACCTTTAGCTTTATATAACTCACTTGGGATTCTGTAATCATTCATAGTAACATGATGAATTACATCAAAATGGATTTCTGAATGTTTAACCCAAAGCCATGCCCAATGCTGCCATAAAATATAATACATATGATGAAAAGCGGAATGCTTTTCTCTGAACCAGTTAATTGAGTCAGGCACATCTACAATAACTAATTCGACATGTTGTATATTAAATTCTTTGAGACCTCTTCTCGTGTCCTTCTCATTGAATTTCTTGGTAAGAATGATTATTTTATCGCCTTCTTTATAGTTTTTCTCATACTGTAAAACCCAATTCCACCCAATACTATCCTCTGAACCCTTATATGGGTTCACGCTATACGCAGAAATAAGATAATTCATCATTTCACCTCCCAAGAATCAGCGTTGAAAGCATTTGATTTTTTCTAACGATGTATTTCGACAGAATTATCGGAGCTACTAATCCAAGAATCAGCATTAACCATGCATATATTAAATAGTCAACTCCTAAGATTTTTCCACATACAACAAAAATTGCCTGTTGCACATAATAGCCAATCATATATATATCCATTCCATAATCACCCAACAGCATCCATAGCTTTTCTCCGCAATGGTAATTCTCGATCTGTATAGCAATAATAAAAAGTAGAAACACACCAATAATAGTTACTACAGTCGCCAAAATCCAAGACTGAGACTCGTAGATTTTAACGAATGCGAGCATCATATATCCTGCTGAAGTGACTGCTGTTATCACTATTCCTTTTGCTGATACCAGAAGTTCTGAATTCTTCATTTTTTCATAAAGGTATTTTCTCGCAATACCTCCTGTAAAATAAATCCATGCATAGCTGAAGAAAAATCCCACAATATAGCCGGATTGTTTGAAGCCAACAGTGTTTAGCATATATAACATAAACGTAACGCCCAATAAAAATGCACGATTCACACTATCAAATAAGATTCCAAAAATAGAAATAATGAACAGGGCATACAGAAACCAAAGACCACCGTTCGGATTATTTCTTCCAATCAAAACATCTACTGCCAGAGTAGAGTAATTAAGCGGATTCCTTGCAAATGCACCAAATAATAGCTTAAGACCTGCAGTGACCACTGTTAAAAAGAAATACGGCACCATCAGTCGTTTAGCTTTTTTTACAATCACCTGTTTCTTTTCGCTAAGGCTACGCCTTTTATCGCCTTCAAGAAATCCACTAATAAAGAAAAAAGCTGGCATATGAAAACAATAAACAAAACTTTTTATAAAATCCAAAACAGTCGGTGTTTCTGTCGGATTAAAAGAATGCCCAATAACAACACAAAGCACAGCCATTCCGCGCATTATATTTATTTCATTAAAATATTGTTTCTTACTTTTTTCCATCGTCAACCCTTTCTCTTTCTATCTCTAAAAATTGTTCTACCCTTTGTTTTGTAGAAAGTTTGTATCTGTATTTCATGCAGTTTTCAATATACATTTCACTGTTAGAAACCACATCATTTAAATCCGATTCGTCCCACTGTTTCTTCGCAATACCAAGCTGATATTCTTTGATATAGGTGGAATTTAGCGGAACGTCTGTTGTTACAATAGGCGTTCCAACTGCAATCGCTTCTATAATAGAAATCATATTATTGTCTTTCACCGTATTAACAAGCAACGCCTTTGACTTAGACAAAATCGGAAGCAGTTCATCGTGCGCCATCTTTCCAGTGAAAATTACATTCGGAGTAACTCCCAGAGTCTGTGCCATCCTCTGAAGTTTTTCTTTCAGCACCCCTTCGCCTATAATGTATAATTGGCAGGCAGCATTGTACTGGTTTAGATACTTGGCAAACTTTTCAAGTATTCCATCGATTTTCTTTCGCTCAATCAGTTGCGAACACACCACGAAACTGTTATCTTTCTCAGTAGATGCTTTAAACTTATCGAGGTTGACACCATGATCAATTACATTTACATCCGTGTTCATGCAGTATTTCTTTACAAAGTTCCTTGCCTCTACTGAGCGTGCAACAACCTTTGCGTTTCGCATGAAGAGTCTTGCTATAACTCCATACCAAATCTTTGAGGGTATTTTCTTCATAATGGCATTATGCTTTGCAAGTTCGTGCCAGATAATTGTCTTGTCTGGTACTGCTCGATATGCCATCAACGAATTCAGTGAGAATACTTCGCTTGTAATAATTAAATCGTACTCTGTACAATGTTGTTTTACATACTGATACGTTTCTGGCATAAACGGCAAACAGTGCGGCATACAGACTTTTTGACACTTGCACTTCCACCACAGTACCTCAAATGGATATGTTTCGCTTTTTGTCGGTTTGAACGGCTCTCCTCCAACCAGCGTTACAGAATGACCCATTTCATAGAACGCCAAGCAAAAATCATACATCATTGTGTCTTTTATTGATGTTGCTCTTTTTATATTTTTTGTTTCCGATGTGTACATAATCGGATTAATAACAAGCACTTTCATTAAATATCTCCCATCATCTACTGCCAGAAAGCATTTAGGTACTTAATCAATCAAATTACTGTGTTTTACTTCATCGGGCATATAAGAACAATCCACCCGGTATGCACACTGTTGCAAGAACTTTATGTCTCGATTTGCGAATCAAGTCGACAACCTTGACTCCTGCAAATCTCCCATATACAATATACTGTAGCCCACCCTTGATTCTATATCTTGTCTTTAAGTCGGATTCCATGAATTCCTCTGCTCGATACATACATTCTATCGGCGAAGCAATATTATGCTTGCGTCGATTATTGATCAATCCATCTTCAAGATAATTTCCAACATAAATGGCTTTATTAATATGTATCATCTCATATTTACTGGCCATTCTAACCCAAACAAGGTCTTCCCCAAGGAATTTCTCATTCAGGTATTCAGGAAAAGGGAATTCTTTTAAACACTGTACTTTGAACACTTCTGCCTTATCTGCGCTGGTATCATCACCATTTATACGCACATCGATATAAGAACCTATTTTCTCATCTACATCAAACTTCTTGCCATTGACTTTACCATCCGGGAATGCTCTGAGAAAAGCATATCCTCAGATATTATTTTGTGAGTTGTATTTCTTGTGAATCTTCAGTATCGACTCAACTGCATCATCTGTCACACAGTCATCTGAATCAACTATAAAGGTAAGTTCGCTGCAAATGGTCTGTATTCCTACATTTAAAGCAGTGTGTTTTCCAACATTGCTCTTATAGATATATCGTATTAGAAAATCACTTTTTTTCTTGTAACTGAGTAATTAGATTTTTTGTACCATCAGTACTTCCGTCATCAACTACAAGCCACTCAAAATCTTTTGCAGTTTACTTTTGCAACGAATCCCAAAGGCTTCGCAATACCCCCTCTCGATTAAAAGTGGGGGTTAAGACTATTACTGTCATTTTATAATCTCACTTTTCTAACTAAATTATCTTGGACAACCTTCAATGCACTTGCTAAAATCAGTGTCAGAGTAATCGTCCACGATACAATTTCCAGGTTCCCTGCTTGTTTTCCTTCCGCTGTCTCCTTTTCAAAGAAATAAAGAATGAACGGATGGATGATATAATTTTCATAAGATATCGTTCCTAACCAAATCAGAAATCTTTTCTGTATCTTCACTTTTTTCAATAATTTAATCAAAGGAACAATAAATGCAATCTTGATAATATTCCGAAGAGCCGACTGAAGCAATTGATTATCAAAACCTGCTACACTTAAAACAAGTCTTCCGCTAAAAAGGACTATAAACATTGCAATCGCAATGAATTCTTTTTCAAAAAATCAGTTTCAAAACACGCATCTATTTTTTCCTCGTGTTCGGCCCACAGAATGCCGAGCGGCATTCCAAAAATAGATGCATACATTTCATCTTGTGGGTTACCAAAATCACTGATTAAGATATAAGCAATAGTTATACCCGTAAGCCAGCTCCTACATGGATTTCTGTATGGTCAAACACTGCATGGAACACAATGTATGCGACTATAATCACCCATATAAACCAAAACGGTTAGATGTATCGAATTGTAAATGCTTCAGCAATTGCTCTTGTAGGTGTTTGTCCCCCACCGATAATTTCCAGTCCTATCCAGACGATTGCAACTATCACATAAGGGACAATAATATTTGAAAGCCTTTTAGACAGAAATCCTTGGAGGTAGTCTTTCTTTTGCATCAATCCGCAAGTCAAGCCATAGCCTGACATAAAGAAGAATCCCACAATCGGAACTGCACTGTACCAAATCGGTTTCACATACACGGGTAAATTTGATATCTGAAAAGATATGTGGTGCACATGATAATTATTGCCGCGATTCCTTTACAGCCATTCATAGCCGTCCTATCCAATCGGTCACCCATTACTTCATCTCCATTTGCTGTGCAATATCAGCATCCACGATTTCCTCGCCGGTCTTATGTTTCAACTGCTCTTTGGATGCTTCGCTCAGGCCGTTGTTAATCTCGCAGTTCATATCGCAGGTGCTGCACTTGTCCAAATCCTCTTTGGTAACTTTGCCATCACGGTAGTCACGGCAGATCTTCAGTTCGTACATGCTGTATGGATGCTTGGTAAACAGAGCCTTGAACTTATGAACCAGAACCCAAGTAGCAGGCTTCCAGATATATTTATGCATAGCCGGAGAAACAGAACCAATCATCCAACAATCACGGTCGCAGCAACGAACCTTTGCACGAACCTTCTCGGCCTCCGGGCTGTTCCACAGCTCATCCCAGGTCTGATTGTTCAGATTGCCCATTACTTCTTTGTCCTTGGTACCATTGCAAGGCATAACATCGCCATACGGATCAATAAAAAAAGTGTCAAAGCTCATGTCGCAAGGCAGCAAACGCTTCTGACCATAGATGTAGTTGATCAGACCGTGGTTAAAATATGCACGGAACCACTTTTTCGGGCTATTGCTGCGGAGCAGTTCGTTGACCAGATTTTCAAAGTTCTTAGCGACCATCGGACGGTCGTGGATGATATTCTTGGCCTCAACGAAGTAGAAGCTGTTATGCAGAGAGGCAGTAGCGAACTCCATGCCCATCTCGTCGGAGATCTTATATAGAGGAACCAGGTCAGGAGCATTTTTGTCCTGAACGGTCATACCGAAGCCAACATCCTTCATGCCCAGCTCACGTAGCTTTTTTAGCGTACCGTAACCACGCTGGTAACCGTTCTGCAGACCGCGAATCTCGTTGTTGGTCTGCTCCAGACCTTCGATGGATATACGGATACCAATCTGCGGGAACTCCTTGCACAGATCAACGATGCGATCAGTGAAGAAACCGTTCGTAGAAATAACGATACGATCAGACTTCTTATACAGCTCACGCACAATATCTTTCAGGTCAGTGCGAATGAACGGCTCGCCACCGGTGATGTTGGTGAAATACATCTTCGGTAGCTTCTTGATAGTCTCGATGCTGATTTCTTCCTCTGGCTTGGAAGGTGCTTTATAACGGTTGCACATAGAGCAACGCGCGTTGCAACGATAAGTGACAATAACCGTACCATTCAGTTTCTTTTCGCTATTATTAGACATTTTTAATACCCCTATCTCTCTTCTTTATCTGTTAATTATTTGTATATCTTCATAATTTTGTCGTAATACTCATCGATGGTATCGAAGCTGATGTCCTTACAGTTCGCACTGTACTCAGCGCACAGCTTCTTATCACCCCAGAGTTTCTTGACCTTCTTCTTCAGATCTTCGGCGTTACCACTCTCAAACAGCTCGCCGGTCTTGCCAACATGAATCAGTTCTGGGATACCACCAATGTCTGCTCCCAGAACCGGTGTGCCATACATCTGAGATTCCATTACGGAGAACGGGCAGTTTTCATACCACTCAGACGGGTAGATGGAGAACCGTGCCTCACGGATGAGATTTTCCAGTGCCTCGCCCTTCTGGAAACCGACGTTTTTGATGTTCTTAATACCATTTACCATCTCTTCTAGCGGACCAGTGCCGGCGAAGATAAACTGGACATCCGGCAATTCCTTACAGACATTGATGAGTGTTCCGATGCCCTTTTCTTTAGAGAAGCGGCCAAAGTAGAGGACGTAGTCCTTCTTTTCCGTCTCTTTCCACTCCACCTTGTCGATAAAGTTGTGCATTGCCACCGTTTTCTCAGCAAACAACGGATTGCTGTCCATCTTGCTCTTCATGAACTCCGAGCAGCAGATCATCGTATCGATGTACTTGTAGGTACCCTTCCATTTCCAGAGCTCTGCCTCCATCATGCCGATGGCTGACTTCGCCGTGGAACCGTGAATACACTTGCCTTTCATGCAGTTCACGAAATGACCACCGAGGCACTTCTCACAGTTCTGGTGGGTATTCGGATTGTTCAGCATGTGGTTCGGGCAGACCAACTGGTAGTCATGTGCCGTGAAGATGATCTTACAATCTCTTCCGGTCTCCTTGCGCCACTTCACGATTTCCAGAATGATGGAAGGTGTCAGCTGGTAGTTGAAGTTGTTCAGGTGACAGACATCCGGCTTGAAGTCATCTAGTACTAGTCTTAATTTTTCTCTTGCTTCCTTGCTGTAGATGGTCTTGATCGGGTAAGTAAGCTTGCTCAGTTTGCTGCCACCGTGGAAGTCCATATCAGATGTATAAGCATTGACTCGGTTGCCCACGCAGCGGCCTTCGTGTTCCATACCGAAGTACTGAACTTCGTGTCCGTGCTGCTCCAGTGCCTCACCCAATTTGAATATATACGTCTCACTTCCGCCGTTTCGGTGCAGAAATTTATTCAAAATCAGCGTCCTCACGTTAAATTTCTCCTTGTTCTATGTTCTATTTCACTACCTCTGTTCAGATGAAGCACTTCCAATGTGTTATTCATAAACCAGAGTGCTCCATACAAACGCAGGTAGTGATACTGAAAGTTCTTATGATAAAATCATCTGCTGTTGCTGAATCTAGGTAGCGAGATTGCAACTGCCCTCGCAGCTCCACCCATCTCTCAAAAAGTACCGTAAATACGCTATTTTTACAGCATTTTCACTATGTATATCTCACTACCTGCGTTCGGTTAGAGGAGATTATTTATCATCAAAACTCTCATTTATTTTTCTCTTCTATATAATTCCAGTGTCTCTTGCACAATATCATCCCAATTATATTTATTACAAATAAAATCAGCCGCCTGCTTCTTTAATATTTCTACCACATCTGCTCGCATACACGCATCTTGTAACGTCTTTTGTAAATCATTTACATTAGATTTCTTAAAAATCAAAGCCTTATCCTCTATTACTTCTGTACATTCATCAATATCCGATACAAGACAGCAATTTTCATAACTCATAGCTTCCAAAAGACTAAGCGGCATTCCTTCTAAATCGCTTGGAAGAGTATATATATATGCATTACTATAAAGTTCTTCCAACTCTTTCCCTTGAACAAAACCGGTAAATAAAATTCTTTCATCACCTTTTGCAAGTTCTTTTAATTCATTTGCAAACTCATCTGTATCAGAACTACCGCCCGCTATTACCAGTTTTTTGTCTGTTTTAACATCTTTAAACGCCTCAATCAAATATCTGATTCCTTTTTCCGGAACCAGTCTTCCCAAAAATAAAATATAAGAATCCTTCGTCAATCCAAACTTCTCAGTAATTATTTGCGGCATTCTTACTTTCGGTCTATTTACACCATTAGGAATAAATCTTGTTTTTCTTCTATATCTATCCGCAAAATACCTTTCAACACTTTTACTCAAAACAATAATTTCATCTGCATACTTTACCGCATTCTTTTCACCTTGACGAATAAATTTAGAACCAAAGCCAGATTTCCATTTCTCTCTCTGCCAATCAATACCATGTACCGTAACAATTACTTTTTTACCAAACAACTTTGGAATCCAACAAAAAAATGCTGGTCCTTCTGCGTGAATATGAACAACATCATATTTTCCAAAAGCACAATATAACGCAGCAAAAAATGATGCACTAACAGCAGCCAATCCTTTTTTCTCAATCGTTGGAACAAACTTTTCCTTAATACCTAAGTACTCTTTATCTTGTACACCATTAAATTCATGACCACATACATGACTTCCAGAACGATTATAACAAGTAACTTCATGACCATCTTGTACCATTCTCGTAGCAAGCTCTTTTACCACAATTTCTATCCCACCTTCTCTAGATAGACGTTTTTGCCCAAACATGGCAATTTTCATTTTCTTTTTCATTGTATATCTCCCAGTTCTATGTAATTGATATTCAGCACATAACCCCATATTAAAATATTTTCCAATAATCCTTTTTGTACTTAGCTTGAAACTTTAAGCCACTTCACACAGAGCCTTCTCTTTTAAACACTGCCAGCACGGTTTTTAAAAGAATTTTAATATCCAGACCGATGCTCCAGTTTTCTATATAGCTCTTATCAAGCTCTACCACTTCTTCAAAATCTGTAATATCACTTCGACCGCTCACCTGCCACATACCTGTAATTCCCGGTTTAATGGAAAGCCTTGCCCTGTGATGAAGCTCATATAAGCTTACCTCTCCGATTAAAGGCGGACGTGTTCCCACAAGACTCATATCTCCCTTCAGCACATTAAGGAACTGTGGAAATTCATCAAGACTTGTTTTTCTGATAAAATCACCGATGCCCGTCTTCTTTGTGCCATCCGGAAGAACCTTGTTTCCGATGACTCTCGGGTCAAAATCCAGCTTGAACATTTTTCCGTCCCCGAGCTTGTTATCTTTCATAAGCTCTGCCTTGCGCGCTTCTGCATCCATGTACATGCTTCTAAATTTATACATTTTAAATTTTTTTCCGTTTTCGCCAACACGCTCCTGAGAAAAGAAAATCGGTCCCGGAGAACTGATATAAATAGCCGGAGCAATAAATACAAAGATAATCCCTGTCAAAATACAGCCTGCCACACCTGCGCAAATATCCATCACCCTTTTGGCAAGAAGCTGTTTCGAGGAAGCATAATTAATGCTTGTTGTAAGAACAGTGTAATTCCCGACCTTTTCTACAATCTGTTTTCTTGCATTCTGGTGAATCAGCTTTGTAAGGCTGTAGTGAAGCGTTACCCCTGTCTCTGTTAATTTGTCAAGGAAATCCTCGGGACAATGTGCTCTCTCCGAAACTACAACAAGAACTTCATCGATCCATTCCTGACACACATACATCGGTGTGTTTTCTCCGTCTGCAACAACCTCCACGCCGTCTATTACCTGTCCCCTCATATCACAGTCAATAATCGCCGCTCCCGCAATCGTATATCTCGCATAATTATTTTTTTTCATATTGGCAATGGTGTCCTTTGCCATATCGGCAGTAGTAACAATTAAAAGAGAACGTCCGCCCCCTTCCTCCATTTGTTTGTGCAGAAATTTTTTCCATATTTCTCTGAAAATGTACGTCAGAAAAATATATAAGGGAATCATTGACATCAGAGCCATCCGGGAGTAGCTTCCCCCTTCCTGGATCAAAAACAAATAGATCACTGCCAGAGCGCCTATTATAATTCCATGACGCACAGTTATCAAAAACCCCTTATAATATCCTCTTCTCAATACACTTTTTAAGGTATCCAGTGAAAAAATCACAATTGCATCTGCCAGTACAAGAAATACTGCCATGTTTCGATACAACAGATTGCTATAAGGATTCCAGCCATTCCCGGCAAGCGCATACGAAAGTATAAATGCAAGCTGCAAATTCACCATATCAAGCAATATAAAATCATAATGCTTCAGCCAGCCTTCTGTTTTCTTTCTGTACATAAAATTTCCTTCCCCTTTTTTCTGCCACTCAGCACCTTGCGCAAAAAAGCAGATAAGTTCTCCCTCTATCTGTTTTTCGGTAACTTATCTGCTTCGTCTTATGCATAATATTTCGTCTGTAGCCAGCAGACTTTTCTCTTGTCAAATTCTGTTTTTATTATAAACCAATTCTGTCGAATATTCAACCTTACCCCCAAAATACGATTGCACAAAATTCACCACTTAAAAGGCGTTATATATGGCACATTTTTACATTTGTAATACAAAAATTCTTCATTTATGTTTTTCACTACTTTCCCCACTGTAATCTGTGATATAATAAACCAACAAAATGCAAAGGAGAATTATTATGACAAAAAACGATTTTAAAGAACTGACAAAAAATCCCCTCCTTTTAGACGGAGCTACAGGCTCCAATCTGATGGCTGCCGGAATGCCGCGCGGCGTTTGTACGGAAACCTGGATTCTAAAGCACAGAGATATTTTAAAAGAGCTTCAGCAGTCCTACGTAAATGCCGGAAGCCGTGTCCTTTACGCGCCTACCTTCGGCGCAAACCGCATGAACCTCTCTCTTCACCATCTGGAAGAGCATATAAAAGAAATGAATGACGCCCTTGTTTCTCTCGCCAGGGAGTCTGCCAAAGATATGGCTTTTGTAGCCGGAGATATTACGACGACCGGCAAAATGATGGAACCTGCCGGAGATTTAACTTACGAAACCGCCTTTGAAGTATATAAGGAACAGATTTCTTATTTAAGCCAGGCCGGTGTCGATTTTATCATTGCTGAAACCATGATTAATATAGAAGAAACTCTCGCTGCGGTTGATGCAGCCTCTCAGGTATGTGACCTCCCTGTTCTCTGCTCTATGACCGTGGAGGCAGACGGAAGTATTTTCAGCGGCGGAAATGCAGTGGAAGCCGCACTGGCTTTAGAAAGCGCCGGGGCTTCCGCAGTTGGCATCAACTGCTCTGTAGGACCGGATCAGCTTGTTTCCGTTGTACGAAATATCAAAGAAGCAGTCTCTATCCCAGTAATCGCCAAACCGAACGCAGGTATGCCCGTAATTGACGATAAAGGCAATGCCGTTTATTCCATGGGAGCGGCAGAATTCGCAAAGCATATGAAGGTACTGGTGGAAAACGGCGCTTCTATTATTGGAGGCTGCTGTGGAACAACACCGGAATATATCAAGGCAGTGGCAGAAATTTTAAAATAATAATATCTCTCTTGTGATTGACAAATCTCCATATTTAAAGCATATTAGAAACATCTTAATTACTAATATACTTTTTTAAAAAAAATTATGCCGCACTCTAAGGGCGGCATAATGGAGATTTTTATGAAGCTTTCACCTAAACTTGCCCATGTAGGAAAAGAGTGTGTCGGCTGCGGAAAATGCACACGTTCCCGGAATTACTGCTTCCGCTTTATCTCAACATCTCAGGCAGATGAAAAATGCCGGGATTCTTGATTCGGAAAAACAGGGCATGAACGTTATCTACCGAAGTAAAGACGAACGTATTGTAGCGTTGATTGATGTTATTAAAGAAAACTACTGTAATTCTTCCGCCGCAAACACATAATACCCTTCATAATAATAGCTATGTTCAAGCATATTTTACCTCGTACTCTTCAGACATCTTTGGATTTCCTCTACTTTTTCCACGGTAACTCCCACCAGTTCCGCAATTTCTTCAACGGAAAATTGATTCTTGGAAAGCATATTAAGAATAATCTCTGTACGACTCTCTTCGTGACCTTCTTCGCGACCTTCTTCGCGTCCTTCTTGGCGTCCTTCTTCGCGTCCCTCTTCAACAAGCATCTGTCCTAACCTTGTCATTCTCAGCACCTCCATAATCTCGACTAATTCATCTCCAGCTAAAAATTTATCCGCCAGAGCATAAAGCATAGCTGTTGTTTTTTCAGCTGTGATTGTTTTAAATTGTTTTGTCAGAAGAATTCCTTCTTTTATTGCGTCCTTTTTGCTGAAACTCCCGGACATAAGCGGTGTCAGAGAAATATCTGCAAAATCTTCTTCTGCGAAGCTCTCACCTTTTTCCTGTTTTTCTTTCAGTCTCCGAAATACCGTATCTGCATCCTTATCTTTTAAGTATATAGGAATCACCCGGTATGTGTGGGTTCCGCAGTCCAGCTCTGTCTTCGTTTCTGTAATGCCGCCGGAATAGATAACATAAGTGATTACATTTTTCCCTGTCTTGTTGGAATAGACAGCCTCATATGCACGAAACCTCCGCAAGTCTGCTACAACCTTACTGTCTGTAGTCTGAAATTCGATATGTATATAAAATCCACCTTTTGTCAAAAAAGTAAAATCCATATACATAGAATGAATTGTCAGCTCTACAAGCTCCGTCTCCCCGGGCTCCACAAATTCATAGTCTATACCCAGAGCTTTTAAAATGGTATCGCGAAAATATCCGAAGCCCATTTTCATAATCGCATCTTCATGTTTGGTATTTGCCATAAGATTTGTAATCATCTGTTTTTAAGACAATTACAGATGCACCTCCTTATTATCTGTTAAGTATGCTCATCTTATGTATTTTGAAAATGTCCTCGATTGTATCTCTGTTGCGAAAGCAGATTCTCTTTTGTAAAATGATATTCTGACAGGTCCTCCTTATAAAACGATTTTAACAAAAACCTGTCCAAAAGTAAACAATACCTTGTTAAACAGCTATTTCCTCTGTATAAATTTCATCCCGTACATAGGTCCGAACCGGCTGTAGCTCTTCTCGATTTCTACTGTGTAGTATTCTCCGTCCATCATAATTTCCATCGTTTTTCCCCTGGAAATAAACTCCAATGTTCTTCTGTTTTTTCCACAGTAATCTGCAATCTGAGCCGCAAATTCATCCACTGTCTTCGGAGCTTCCTCGAGGTCCACAAGAAGAACTCTCGTTTTTACCGACTTTTTGTTAAGCTTTTTGGACATTATCCACACTCTTCTGTAATCCCAGATGAGAAATCCACCAATTACCACTGCATCCAGAAGAAAAATCATTCGCACAGGAGTCCTGTCTGCAAGAGCAACTCCGGCAAGGAAAAATAGCGGCATAAAGTTCATGATTGTGTATACTCCTGCAGTGCCTTTCAGACAATATTTCCACAATCCGTTCTCCTTCGGCTCTTTCACTATATAGAAAGCAAAAAAGAGAACGCCCGCTGCCACATATCCCAAAAGCATCAGTCCAAAGTACGGCATGATTGTTTCTGCAAATCCCCTGTCTTTTTGGAGTCCTATGTAAATTACATTTACGATAAATAAAACCACACCCATACAAATCCCATATTTCAAAATCTCTTTTTTCTCCTCTGTAAGCTTCCTCATAGCACTCCCTCCTTGATTTTTTCCCGCAGCTCCTTCAAGTATTTCCTGGAGATATATGTTTTTTCTCCGTTTGCAAACTCCGCCATCATCATTCCACCCATCAGAGGGCGGTATTCCTTTACTTTTTCCATATTTAAAATCACGGATTTGGAAATCCGGACAAAGCTTTGCGGCAATTCTTCTTTCAGCAGATACAGTCTCTGTTTCGTTGTGTATGTTTCTTTTTCTGTATGAATATGCTGAACGTCCTGAATGCTTTCAATGTACAGAACCTCTTTCACAGAAAGCCGGCATATGTCTTTTCCCTTCTGACACATAAGAATTCCCCGGCGAAACTGCTCCAGCTCCAGATACCTGCCGAGACTTTTAATCTCCCTGTCTTCCTTATGTACAAAAAGCTCTGCTCTCTCTTCTTCTTCCGGGGCAATCACTTTTATTTTCGTTTTCATCTCATCGTCCCTCCTTGTGTTTCCATTATATAAAGTCTGAAGAAGATAGTCTATAAAAAAACGGTAAGCGGTCTGTTTCCATGCGGCAAGTGGTTGTCATATGTATAATATATGTGCCCTCATCCTCGAAAAATCAAAAAAACCGCCCTTTCGGTTTTACCCGAAAGAGCGGTATTTTCAAAAGGGATTAATCTTTTTTTGCTTTTGATTATTTACAAAGCTTTTTAAATTCGTCAGCTACAAACTGTACTTTTGTTCCGATGATTACCTGAACAGCAGTTTTGCTTGGACGGATAACGCCTGCTACACCTGCAGATTTGATTTTCTTCTCATCTACCTGTGTGTAGTCTTTGATTTCCAGGCGAAGTCTTGTAATACAGTTGTCAACAGATACTACGTTTCCTTTTCCGCCAACACCTTCCAGAACGATTTTTGCAATCTCTGTGAAGTTGTCGTTAGAAAGAGTTACTTTTGTTTCGTCCATATCGTCATCTTCACGTCCCGGTGTCTTCATATCAAATTTCACGATAACGAAACGGAAAACAAGGTAATAAATAACTGCAACTACAAGACCGATCGGAATCAGCATAAGCGGATTTTCTGCAAACGGAGCCTTAAAGCTCAGGAACCAGTCAATGAAACCGGCACTGAAGTTGAATCCTGCTCTCACAGGAAGCGCAGCTACAACTGCCATAGAAATACCTGTCAGTACTGCATGGATACCATAAAGTGCTGGTGCAAGGAACATGAAAGAGAATTCCAGAGGCTCTGTAACACCGTTGAAGAAAGAAGCGATTGCTGCAGAAAGAAGAAGACCTGCTGCCACTTTTTTCTTTGTGTCTTTTGCTGTGTGGTACATAGCAAGAGCTGCTGCCGGAAGACCGAACATCATAACCGGGAAGAAACCGGACATGTACATACCAGTCTGTCCAAGAACACCACCTTCTGCGTTGCCCCAGAATTTTGCAATATCATTGATTCCTGCAACGTCAAACCAGAATACGGAGTTCAGTGCGTGGTGCAGACCGAACGGGATAAGCAGACGGTTGAAGAAACCGTAAATACCAGCACCTACCGGTCCAAGGTTCATAATGAACTCACCTAATGCAACAAGTGCATTGTAAACCATTGGCCATACAAAGAACAGAACAAAGCTGGATACAAGGGATGCACCTGCTGTAACGATGGCAACACATCTCTTTCCACTGAAGAAGGAGAATGCATCCGGAAGTTTTGTGTTCTTAAATTTGTTGTAACAAGCTGCTGCAATAAGACCGCACAGAATACCGATAAACTGTGTCTGAGTCTTTGCAAATGCAGGGTCAACTTCTTCTACTGCTGTTTTTGTAAGCATAGATACAACGCTTGTAGAAAGAAGTGTAGTTGTCATGATCCAGGAAACAAGTCCTGCAAGACCTGCTGTACCGTCGTTGTCGTCAGACATACCAACAGCAACACCGATAGCAAAAAGGATTGGCATCTGATCGATCAGACATCCGCCGCCTTTTAATAAGAACGCTGCGATTACATTATTTGCACCCCAGCCTGTAGGATCGATCCAGTAACCGATTCCCTGAAGAATAGCTGCAACCGGAAGACAAGCAACCGGAAGCATAAGAGATTTACCCAATCTCTGAAGATACTTCATCATAATTTGATTTCCTCCTCTTTCCTTCTCTTAATCCCTTTTTTCAATCACAATGAAGACTGTAAAACACCCCTCATCATTTATTTTATACCGGAGAGACCGGTCTAAAATCCATTATTATTTTGCTTTGATTCTTACTACGTCATCCCCCGGCTCCACATCTTTTCCGAAGAGTCCCTCTACAGCTGCATAATCGTCTGTATTACATACAAGTACAGGTGTGATAATGTCATATCCCTCGCCTTTTAAGAACTCAAGGTCGGCTTCCAGCATTAAATCGCCTTTTTTCACTTTATCTCCGGCCTGCACATATGCTTTGAATCCTTTTCCTTTTAAGCTTACTGTATCAAGACCTACGTGAACAAGAATTTCTGCTCCGTTTGATGCGTTTAAGCTTACTGCATGAAGCGTATCAAATACCATTGCAATCTCTCCGTCTGCCGGTGCATAAATTTTTCCTTCTGACGGGATAACTGCAACGCCCTGTCCCAGCATTCCGGAATTAAAGGTCGGGTCGTTTACCTCTTTTAAATCTACCGCTTTTCCCTTTGCCGGAGAACCCAGCATATATCCATCGTCCTGTTTTTTCTTTAAAAAACCAAACATTCCATTTCCTCCTATTTATACTCGAAGTAGTCTACAAATGTCATACGGCTTACCGCCTCTTTTTCTGTGAGATACCGGTTGCCTGCAAGCGCCTTTGATTTCGCTCCGCTGGCATCTACATACACTTTCTGTCCGTCTATTACAGTCTCACATAAAACGTATGTGTCCCCGTCTGTCCACTGGCTGTTCCATGTTCCCATCACCACATGAGATTCAATTCCCGCTCTTCTGCAGAGCTCGGAAAAAATCTTTCCGTATCCCAGGATACTTGCTTTTTTTCCGTTCAGAGCAGCCAGGTGGTTATAAGGATATACCCGCTCCAGCATATCTCCCATATTGTCAAGCTCCTGAGCCTTCTGTGCGGCATCATCGGCAAGCTTCACGTTTTCGTCCAGCCATTTGCGGAAATAGTCAGCAGTTGTTTTATCTCCTGCATTCTCCGGTATTCCGGCGAGGATCTCATCCATGACTTTTTCTGTTTCTTCCTGCATTTCACGGATTTTCTTTACTTTTTCCTCATCATTTACAGAAAATCCTTTCTGGATCTCCTCTATATTGATTAGAGTTCCGTCATCTGCAAACTGTCCGAAAAGTTCAATCCCCTCCGCACAGGATAAAAACAGCACAACTTTTGCTATTTTCTGATCCACCAGACGAAACGGATCTTTATCTTTGTAGAAAACATAAACTCCATCCTCTGTCATGGGAATATCTACAAATCCATAAAAATAATTATTTCCTTCGTATTCCAGAGCAGTAAGAATACGCTGGTATTCTTTTCCGCTTAGAGGATTCGGCAGAGTCAGGACTCCGCCCTCCAGATTTTCCATTTTCTGTCTCAGAAATTCATAATCCTCATATTCTCTCTGCGTAAGCTGACCGGAATAGTACTTATTCTCTTCAATCGATTCCCCTCTCGGAGCATCCTTAAGAGTATCAAACACAGACTGAGAAGTTGCATTTTTTCTTTGTAATCCCAGAAATGCCAGGAGCACAATTGCAGCAAGAGCAATTATAACCGAGGCCTTTTTATGCTCACGAATATACTTCATGCCTTACTCCTATTCCATTTCTCTGATAATCTTACGAAGCTTTAAAATCATAGACGGAGCTACTGAAAGCTCGTCTACTCCCATCTTTATAAATGTTTCTGTAAGCTCCGGATCTGCTCCCAGCTCGCCGCAGATTCCAGCCCATTTTCCTTCTTTATGCGCATTATCAACGACCATTTTGATCATTCGAAGGATTGCCTTGTGATGCGGTTTGTAAAACGGATCCAGTTTTTCATTCTGACGGTCGATTGCAAGTGTATACTGCGTCAAATCGTTTGTTCCAATGCTGAAGAAATCCACCATTTTTGCAAGATCATCACTAATCATAACAGCAGCCGGTGTCTCGATCATAACACCTTCTTCTACATCCTTATACGGGATTCCCGCTTCCTTCAGTTCCTGCTTCACTTCACAAACAATCTGCTGAATCTGCTCCACTTCCTCAACAGAAGTAATCATCGGATACATAATGGAAAGATTTCCGTATGCGGAGGCACGGAACAGCGCGCGAAGCTGAACCTTAAAAATCTCAGGCTGTGTCAGACAGATACGGATTGCTCTGTATCCAAGAGCAGGATTTTCCTCCTGCGGAATCTGAAGGTAATCCGCCTGCTTGTCCGCTCCGATATCAAGAGTACGGATAATGACTTTTTTGCCAGCCATATTCTGTACTGCCTGTTTGTATGCCTGGAACTGCTCTTCTTCTCCCGGAAGCTCATTTCTTCCAATGTAGAGGAACTCACTTCTGAAAAGACCGATTCCTCCCGCGTCGTTTTCAAGAACGTATCCCATATCAGAAACACTTCCGATATTTGCAAAAAGCTTAATTGTCTTTCCGCTCTTTGTCACATTCTCTTTTCCTTTTAAGGTTTGAAGAAGCGCACGTTTTTCTTTTTCTTCTTCAATTTTTGTCTGAATTGAAGTTTTCACTTCTTCTGTAGGCTCTATATAAAATTCTCCTGTAAATCCGTCTACCGCGCCTTCCACGCCTGTAGTAAGGGTCTCAAGATCCATATCCACACCGATCAGCGCCGGAATATTCATCATACGGGCAAGAATCGCTGTATGTGAGTTTGCAGAACCGTGCACAGTAACAAAAGCAAGAATTTTATCTTTGTCCATCTGAACCGTCTCGCTTGGAGAAAGGTCATCTGCCACAACAATCACAGGCTCCTCCAGGTCAATTCCGTCTCCGCCGTGTCCGGAGAGATTTTTCACAAGACGCTTTGAAATATCTTTAATGTCCGCAGCTCTTGCCTTCATATAATCATCATCCATGCTTGCAAACATTTCAGAAAAATTATCTCCTGTGGAAGCAACTGCGTATTCAGCATTCACCAGCTCTGTTGTGATAATGTTTTCGATGGACTCGTTGTAATCTTCGTCCTCCAGCATCATCTGATGGACTTCGAAAATAGCGGCGCTGGCTTCCCCTACTTCTTTTACAGCTTTTTCATAGAGCTTCTGAAGCTGTTCCTGTGATGCGGCAACCGCATCTTTCACTCTCTGAATTTCAGCCTGAGGGTCTTCTATTTTTGTTCTTTTTACAATGTAATCATCTTTTTTCAGCACGGAAATCTTTCCCATTGCGATTCCCTTGTAAACTGATTTCCCTTTCAAACACTGCATGTTTTTCCCTGCCGTTTCTTATGATTTTCAAACTTATTCCGTTAGTAATTACAGATTTTCTTCGAAAAATGCTTTGATTCCCTCGAAAGCTGTCTCTTCGTCGCTTCCCTCAACCTGAACCTCTACTGTGTTGCCGCATTTTACTGCAAGTCCCATAAGAGCCATTAATCTTGTTACATCAACGCTTTTTCCGTCTTTTGTCAGTGTGATCTTGCTCTCGTATTTCTTTGCCTCTTTTGCAAGGATACCTGCCGGTCTTGCGTGGATTCCCAGTTCATCTTTTATTGTGTACTCAAAGCTTTTCATTTTAAAATTCTCCCTTCATTAGATAAAAATATATTTCAACTGATGACTGCAGATTATTCTGCAGCAAAGCTGAACTCTCTCTTTTCATTATGACGCAATCATTCTCTGGATATGTATTGCAAGAAATCCTGTCTCATCCGGCAGAAGCTTCTTCTGAAGCGCCGTTTCCATATTTCCGCATATTTGCTCTGCGATTTTCAATGCTTTCGGATATTTATTTTTCACAAAATCATTTAAATCCACATTGACAGCTTCTCCTGTTTTTGCCCGCACAGCCATGTAATATAAGTGACTCATAAGGCGAATATAGTTCAGAGATTCCTTTTGAAGCTCCCTGCCTCCCATCTTCTCTATGGTCTGCATACTTTCATCTATAATCTGCGTTGTTTTTAACGTATCAGATACCTGCTCGTTGGAAAGTCCGGAGTGAATGTGAAGGGCAATAAAGCCGGCTTCATCATCCGAAATACGATAGCCTGTCATTTTTTCTATGATTTTTCTGCTCTCCATCGCAACGGCATACTCTTTTCCAAAAAGAATCTTAATATCCGGAATAAAAGGATTGGGAAGAAAAATATTATCTTTCTCCCTTTTCACAGCGAAAGCAATATGATCTGCCAACGGAAGCAGAATATCCCCGTTCACAGAATCAAATACTTTTTCCGCTTCTGCTATAATTTTTCCTGCTGTTTCAATATAAACAGGATCGATGGTATTTACCATATTTATAGCCGAACTGCTTTCCTCTCTTGCCACCGGTGTATACACCTGGATTTCTTTCCTGGGGTCTATCCTGTCTCCTGCCTTTTTTCCAAATCCAATCCCTTTTCCCAAAAGAATTCTTTCACTTCCGCTGTCTTTTTCTTTTGCTAAAAGTGCATTATTATTTAAAATTTTCAAAATGCAGTACATATACAACTCCTATATTATGGAATAAAAAAGGCATAAACTTACCCCGTTTTAATCATACATTTTATGAATAAAACCGGACAGCTTATGCCTGCATCATCAGTAACACACTATCAACGATTATGATTTCACTTAAATATGAATCTATATACACTATATAGCATTTTACCGTTGGTCGTCAAGCTACATTTTTACCTAAATTGCGTCGAATTTTTTATGCACTTTTACCTATGGAAAGTTTTTTATTGCTTTTACTATATTTTCCGAAAAAATTCTGTGTCCTTCTTCTGTAAAATGAACGCCGTCATAGGCGAGAGGGATTTTCCATTCTCCTGCGTCCGCAAAATCTGTCCCGAATTTCTCAGAAAGCTTCCTATTATAAAATGCAAACTTTTCTGTTTCTTCGCAGATCTTCTGATTCTCCACCCATGCACCCTGTTTTACAGGAACAGGGGAAATCAAAAGCAGGGAAATTTTTTTCTCTTCTATCTGCTCTTCTATACTTTCCAGAAATTTTTCCATGCGGAGCGCAACGTCCTTTGCTGTGATTCTTTCATTTTCCAGAAAATCATTCGTGCCAAGCATAAACCAGAGAAAAATCTCTTCCGCTTCCAGGCTCCATGCCTCTATCTGCTCCTTCACACATTGAAACTGGCTTTCGTATCGCGGAATTTTCCGCCCGCAAAGCCCGCAATTTTTCACAGGAATCCCCGTTTTCTTTTCTACAAGAGCCGGCCAGCGGTTTGCATATCGACCGCCTCCCGGCACGCACGGGTCATATCCATATGTATTGGAATCTCCATAACATACGATCATTCTGCCTTTATTTTTCTGCATGCAAGAATCCCTCCGAGAAGAAGCACAGGGAAAATCACACCTGCAAGAATCCCCATTTTCAGGTTGTCGCCAAAAGCGCTCGACACAGCGCCTACCACAGTGGGACCACCGGAACAGCCAAGGTCTCCTCCAAGGGCAAGGAAGGCAAACATGGCTGTTCCGCCTTTGGGAATAGCTGCCGCCGCCTTACTGAAGCTTCCCGGCCACATAATCCCAACAGAAAGACCGCACACTGCACAGGCAGCAAGGCTTAACTGCGGAACAGGAAGAAGGGAAATTCCGAGATAGGACAAAATACAGAGACAACAACTCAAAACCATAAAGCGGTCAAGATTGATCCTGTGTCCGTATTTTCCATAAAACGCCCTTGCCGCTCCCATAAGAACCGCAAACGCCATCGGTCCTGCAAGGTCTCCTAAAGCCTTTGTGATTCCAAGTCCTTTTTCCGCAAAGGTAGACGCCCACTGGCTGACAGCCTGCTCGCTCGCCCCGGCACATACCATCATGATCAAAAGAACCCAGAACATTTTCATTCCAAACAGTTTTTTAATGCCGATTCCTGTTTCTCCCTCTTCCATCAGAGGCGCCATAGGCACTTTTGTAAAAACAAAGGCGTTCATAAGGGGAATAATCGCCCACACTACCGCGAGAATCTTCCAGTTTTCAATTCCTGCCGCCTGAAAAAACATCGTAGAAAGAAGAACAACGCCTACATGTCCCCAACAGTAAAAGGAATGAAGCATACTCATTGCCTTTTCTTTATTGTCGGAAGGACAGGATTCCACAACAGGGCTTACCAGAACCTCCAAAAGCCCTCCGCCGATGGCATACACCATCACGGAAATAAGGATTCCCGCAAATGGCGGCATCACTTCCGGCAGAACCGTCAAAAGAAGAAGCCCTGCTGCTGACATTATATGGGCAATTACCATTGACGCCCTGTAGCCGATTTTATCCACGAAGCCGATGGACAAAAGATCCACAAGAAGCTGCACACCAAAATTAAAGGTTACAAGTGCTGTAATCTGTGATAAGGGAATATCATAGCTCCTCTGAAAAGTCAGAAACAAAAGCGGAACAAAATTGTTCACGATTGCCTGTACAATATAGCCGGTAAAACAGGCGGTCATTGTTTTGTTGTACTTGTTTTTCATAATAGTCTCCTAGTATTTATTTTACATTCTCATCTGGTCTTCTTAAATCTATAACTTTTACAGTCTGAATATCCACTTTTTTATCATTTAAAAATCCACTTATATGCAAATTCCGACTGTGAAGCTCGTTTTTCTCATTTAAAAGCATATTTCTTAAAAAAATCTCCAGGTACTCTGTTGTTTCATGAATGCCTTTTTTCAGGTTCGTATAATTTGCACGAACAAGCGCATTTCGAAAATACCATGCGTTTTCCGCAAATATATCATTCGTAACTGAAAATCCCAATGTTCTCAAATATTTGATAAAAAACACGGCTGTCGTTCTCGTATTTCCCTCTCCAAAAACATGAATTTGCCATAGCCCTGAGATAAAAACCGCAAGATGATGAATTATTTCACTCATGGATAACCCTTTGTAACTGAAATCTTTTTCCCGGGAAATATCATACTCGAGTGTTGCTCTGAGTTCCGAAGCGCTGCCATATATAACAGTCGCTCCATCCAGTACCCATTCTTTTTTTGTAATATTATAATCCCTCATCTTACCTGCATGTGTATAAATTCCCTGAAATAATTTACGATGAATCGAAATATACTCATTAGGCGAAAATGTAAAAGCTTGCTCTGAAAGTATCTCTGCAATTCGTGAAGACACTTTGTCTGCTTCTTCTGTACGTTCCCCATCTGATAAATGTGCCGGTTTTTCTTCATAATAAGTATTTATGAGATTTTGAGCTTCTTTTATCGTGATTTTACCTTCAATATTTTGAATAGCAGTATCAATCAAATATTTTGAAGTCTTCAATCCGTCCACAGCCTGAAGACCAATCGCCGTACTCCAGGCGTAACCTTTTCTGACTTTATCAGGCTCGGACTCTTTTATATATTCCTTAAACGGGTCTTTCTCCATATTTATTCCTCTCTTTACTGATTCCAAAAATGGGTAATCCCTTTCGGAATCACCCATCTCTTCTGCTTATTATTTATTTTTTCCTTATATCAGTATTCTTTAAGGCTTGCCGTCTCATTTTAGTATAACTTCGCACCTGCCGGGATTCTGTTATCTACCATAAGAAGATTGAGACCCTCTTTGCCGTCTTCCTCATGTACTGCGGAAATCAGCATACCACAGGAATCAATACCCATCATTGCTCTTGGCGGAAGGTTCACGATTGCGATGCAAGTTTTGCCGATCAGTTCTTCCGGCTCATAATACTCGTGGATTCCGCTTAAAATTGTACGGTCTGTGCCGGTTCCGTCATCTAAAGTAAACTGAAGAAGTTTCTTAGATTTCGGTACTGCCACACAGTCTTTTACTTTTACTGCACGGAAATCAGATTTTGAAAATGTCTCAAAATCAACGTCTTCCTCGAAAAGCGGCTCGATTTTTACGTTGGAAAAATCAATCTTTTCTTCTGCAGCCGGAGCCTCTGCAGCTGCCTTCTGTCCTGCGTTGTTTGCTTCGTTCTTCGCAGCACCCTGTGACTTCATTGTCGGGAACAGAAGCACGTCTCTGATCGCAGCGGAATCTGTAAGAAGCATACACATACGGTCAATACCGAAGCCGATTCCACCTGTAGGCGGCATACCAACTTCAAGTGCGTTCATAAAGTCTTCGTCTGTTGTATTTGCTTCCTCATCACCCTGAGCAAGAAGTTCTTCCTGGGCTTTGAAACGCTCTCTCTGGTCGATTGGGTCGTTCAGCTCGGAGTAAGCATTTGCCATCTCCCAACCGTTCATAAAGAACTCGAAACGTTCTGTATATTCCGGATTCTCCGGTTTTTTCTTTGTCAGCGGAGAAATCTCGATCGGATGATCCATTACAAATGTAGGCTGGATCAGGTGCTCCTCTGCAAATTCTTCGAAGAAGAGTGCAAGGATATCTCCTTTTTTGTGACGCTCTTCAAACTCTACATGATGCTCTTTTGCAAGTGCTCTTGCCTGTTCCAGTGTCTCCACTTCGTTCCAGTCCACACCTGCATATTTTTTCACTGCATCTACCATTGTGATTCTCTCAAACGGCTTTCCTAAATCCATCTGCACACCGTTGTATTCGATCACAGTTGTTCCAAGTACTTCCTGTGCAACATGACGGTACAGATTCTCTGTCAGATCCATCATTCCGTTATAGTCTGTATACGCCTGGTACAACTCCATCAATGTAAATTCCGGATTGTGTCTTGTGTCAAGACCTTCGTTACGGAATACACGTCCGATCTCGTATACGCGCTCCATTCCTCCGACAATCAGTCTCTTCAAGTACAGCTCAAGAGAGATGCGGAGTTTGAAATCTTCATCCAGTGCGTTGAAGTGTGTTTCGAACGGTCTTGCAGCAGCACCTCCGGCATTGGATACGAGCATCGGTGTCTCTACTTCCAGGAATCCCTGTCCGTCCAGATATCTTCTGATCGCGCTTAAAATCTTAGAGCGGTTGATAAATGTCTGTTTTACATCCGGATTCATGATCAGATCCACGTATCTCTGACGGTAGCGGATATCTGTATTTGTCAGTCCGTGGAACTTCTCCGGCAGAATCTGAAGACTCTTGGAGAGCAATGTCACGGAAGAAGCGTGGATGGATTTTTCTCCTGTCTTTGTCTCAAACACTTCTCCTGTGATTCCGATCACATCGCCGACATCCATCTTCTTAAACTCTTTGTAAGCTTCTTCTCCGATGCTGTCTCTTGCAACGTAAGACTGAATATTTCCCTGCAAATCCTGTACATTGCAGAAAGATGCTTTTCCCATCACACGTTTGGACATCATACGTCCTGCGATAGAAACTTCTTTTCCTGCAAGCTCTTCAAAATTCTCTTTGATCTCCAGACTGTGATGTGTCTGGTCATATTTTGTGATCACAAACGGATCTTTTCCGTTTGCCTGTAAATCCGCCAGTTTTTCGCGGCGAACTTTTCTCAACTGATTTAAATCTGGTTCCTGCTGTGCTTTTTTCTGCTGTTCGGACACGATATTTTCTCCTTCCTTTTCAGGCATCCGGTACACTTTTATGTGTTCCCTAAATGCGAATTAAGACCCCTTGTAATAAAGGGGTCTGGTTTCTACTACATAGAACGGCTGATATCAAGTACTTTGTACTGGATCACTCCTGCCTGTGTTTCTACATCTACAGTATCTCCGACTTTTTTACCCATCAGAGCCTGACCAACCGGCGACTCATTGGAAATCTTTCCTTCCAGGCTGTTCACCTCTGTAGAACCTACAATGTTGAATTCCATCTCTTCGTCAAATGTGATGTCAAATACTTTTACTTTACATCCTACATTGATCTTGTCTAAATCAACTTCATCCTCTACTACAACTTCTGCGTTTTTCAAAATGCCTTCCAGCTCTTCGATACGGGCTTCGATATCTCTCTGCTCATCTTTTGCCGCATCGTATTCTGCGTTCTCTGAAAGGTCTCCCTGCTCTCTGGCTTCTTTGATCTTTCCTGCCACTTCTTTACGTTTTACAACTTTCAGATTTTCCAGTTCATCCTCCAGCGCTTTCAATCCTGCATAAGTAAGTAATCTCTTCTTTGCCTCTGCCATACCTGTCTGCTTCCTTTCTTTCCTGATCTTGCTCTTTTATTTAAAACTTTATCTTCGGCTTTTTCCTGTATTTACAGGACATTTCTGCCTGTCCATATCTCTAATTCAAGTATATTTCACAATTTCAATATTATACTCAATCGTTATAACGATGTCAAGAGATTTTCCAGTTCTGCATAGCTCTCAACCTGATTGATCTGATCCCGCAGACGGGCTGCCCCATGCAGTCCTTTTGTATACCATGCCACATGTTTTCGCATCTCCCGGATTCCTGTAAAATCACCTTTATACTCGATCTGGAGTCTGGCATGCCGAAGCATTGTCTGCTTGATTTCTTCCACATCTGGTCTGTCAGGAAGCCGTCCTGTTCTTTCATATTCTAAAAGCTCCGAAAAGATCCATGGATTCCCCTGAGCACCTCTGGCGATCATCACCCCGTCACACCCGGTCTGCTCACGCATGGCGATTGCTTTTTCCCCGGAAGTCACATCTCCGTTTCCGATCACCGGGATGGAAACTGCCTCTTTTACCTGACGGATGATCTCCCAGTCCGCTTTTCCGGAATAATACTGTTCTCTTGTTCTTCCGTGTACGGCTACTGCTGCCGCACCTGCTTCTTCAATGATCTTCGCGATTTCCACCGCATTGATATGTTCATCATCGAACCCTTTCCGGATCTTAACGGTAACCGGCTTTTTGATTGCTTTTACCGTCGCACTGACCAGTTCGTATACCAGCTTCGGATTCTTCATCAGTGCAGACCCTTCTCCGTTTCGCACGACCTTTGGCACCGGACATCCCATGTTGATATCCAGAATGGAAAACGGACGTTCCTCGACCCGTTTCGCCATCTCGCTGACGATCTTCGGATCTGAACCAAAAAACTGCAGCGATACCGGCACTTCCTCGGGATGAATCTGAAGCAGACTTTCCGTATTCTTATTATTATAGAAAATACCTTTTGCACTGACCATCTCCATACACAGAAGACCCGCTCCCTGCTCCTTGCAAAGCAAGCGAAATGGCAGGTCTGTTACGCCTGCCATAGGTCCGAGTACATAAGAATTTTCCAGTAAAACATTTCCTATTTTCAACTGTTTCATTTTCACACTCTAACTCTTTCTCTCGTTTCTTTTCTCAGGATCTGTACTCTACTCTTCTTCCAGATCAACCTCTTCTTCCAGATCAACCTCTTCTCCCAGATAAAACACCTTATAAAACAATTCCAGTGACTCGAACAGCTCCTGTTTTGTCTGCTGCAGCTGTTTGATCTTCAAAACACTGCCGATCTCATCAAACGAAAAATCATTCTCCTCGTGATCTACCCGAAACTCCAGATTTCCATCCTCATCATAGAAAACCATCAAGATCCCGCCTACATCTTCTGTGTAGAGTACACACATAATATTCAATTCCTGCTTGATACTTTCAGGCAGCATTTCAAACTCGGGATTCAGATAGTATTTCTGCTCATAAGAGTTCGCCGCACAAAGCACAATTTCTTCTTCCATTTTCAGTTTCCTTTCTTATATGACTAAACATATCCGTAAATACCGCGCACGGAAACTTCTCCCGCATAGACCGCTGTTTCACTTCCATCCGCTTTTCTTACAAGCAGCTCACCACCGTTATTGATTCCAAGAGCTTCTGCCTGCCATTCTCCCTTTGGCTCCAGAACCCGGACCTCACGTCCGCAATTCACAAGCAATTCATTGTATGCTTTTTGGATTCCCGAAAGATCTTCCGTTTTCATGAATTCGGCATATGCTTTTTCAAACCACCGCATAATTGCTGCAATGAGTGGACTGCGTCTGATACTGTGTCCTGCTTCAATCCGAAGTGATGTGGCAGTCTGCTTTAGTTCTTCCGGAAATTGTTCAATATTAGTATTGATCCCGATTCCAATGACAACATAATTGATATAATCAATCTCTGTGCTCATTTCCGTCAGGATTCCGCAGATTTTTTTCCCGTTGATAACCAGATCATTGGGCCACTTAATCTGTATATCCAGACCCGTACATTCCCGAAGCGCCATTGCAGCCGCATATGCCATAACCAGAGTCAACATGGGTGCTTTGACCGGTGCGATCTCCGGACGCAAAAGAAGTGACATATAAATATTCTGATCCGCCGGAGACTCCCAGGTTCTTCCTCTTCTGCCTTTTCCGGCAGTCTGCTGTCCTGCTGCTGCCAGAGTTCCGTGAGGCGCCCCCTGATCTCCCATTCTTTTCGCCTGAATATTGGTGGAATCTGTTTCTGTAAAATAATACACGTTTTGTCCTGCCCAGACAGTATCTATCTGACTGACGATCTCCTCCCGGGAGAGAATATCCGGAAGAGAAGAGAGGCGATACCCTCTGTTGCGTACCGCTTCCACTTCATACCCTTCCTCTTTCAGTTGTTTGATCACCTTCCAGACTGCAGTTCTGGATACCTGGAACCGCTCACAGATCTGCTGCCCGGAAACATAGTCCTGACTCTCCCGCAGCATTTTTAAAATTTCCGCTTTCAATTACATCTCTCCCAGTGTCGCTGCCATCACAGCTTTGATCGTATGCATCCGGTTTTCTGCTTCATCAAATACTTTGGACTGTGCGGATTCAAATACTTCATCCGTCACTTCCATATCTGTAATGCCAAACCGTTCTCCCATCTCTTTTCCGATCTTTGTCTTCAGATCATGGAATGCCGGCAGGCAGTGTAAAAAGATCGCAGACTCTTTTGCATTTGCCATCACTTCTTTTGTCACTTTATATGGAGACAATTCACGGATTCTCTCTTCCCAGACTTCATCCGGCTCTCCCATAGATACCCAGACATCGGTATAGATAACATCCGCATCCTTTGTTCCTTCTTCTACATTCTCTGTCAGTGTGATCGTTGCTCCTGACTCTTTTGCATATCCGCGGCATGTCTCTACCAGTTCCTCATTCGGGAAATACTTTTCTGTTGTACAAGCCACAAAATCCAGTCCCAGCTTCGCGCAGACGATCATCAGAGAATTTCCCATATTGTATCTTGCATCACCCATGTACACCAGTTTCAGACCTTTTAAAGTACCGAAATTCTCACGGATCGTGAGCATATCTGCCAACATCTGCGTCGGATGATATTCATTGGTCAGACCGTTCCATACCGGAACCCCTGCATATTTTGCAAGTTCCTCCACAATCTCCTGTCCATATCCGCGGTACTCGATTCCATCATACATTCTTCCCAGTACTCTTGCAGTATCCTCGATACTTTCCTTCTTTCCGATCTGAGAACCGGTCGGATCCAGATAGGTAGAACCCATGCCCAAATCATGTGCTGCAACTTCAAATGCACAGCGTGTTCTTGTACTGGTCTTCTCAAAAATCAGTGCAATATTTTTGCCCCTGTAGAAATCAACCGGCTCGCCGTTTTTCTTCTTCTCTTTCAGATCTGCTGCCAGATTCAGAAGATATGTGATCTCTTCCGGTGTAAAATCTTTGAGTGTCAAAAAATTTCTTCCTTTTAAGTTCATAGTTCTGTTCCTTTCTATCTGAATCAATGTGTGTGTAAATCTCGGAAGATGCATCTGATCTTCCAGTTTCTCATAATGTTCCTGTACCAGATCACGGAGCTGATCCACAGTATAGATCTGATATTTGGGAATGCGAAGCAGCTTGGCGCTTGCTTCCAGCATTGCCAGATACAGCTCTTTGGCAGAACACCCAATGGGAAGCTTCAGTACAAATGCCATCTCGGCTTTCTCCAGATCCGGAATCTCGCATAATCTGTCTTCATACCACGTCTCCTCATGGGTCTGCTCCAGATAATATATAACTCCTTCCAGACCATAGAGCATCCGTTTTGCATCATAATACCCGATCTTCAGATTCTGCCGGCTTCTTTTGCTGTCAAATTCCAGAATACTTCCCAGCCGCACTCTCGGGCTGATCTCATGAACCTCACCGTCTTCCGGAATATTTGCCCTGGGCTCTCTTCCCGGTCCATGGATCCGGATGGTAATAATATCCTTATACCCACGGTTTAACAGGGAGTTCAACGGAACATTGTTGATCACGCCTCCGTCAATATAACGCTTTCCCTGCAACCTTTCATTTTTAAATCCAAGCAGATAAGCACTGGCAAGCAAAAAATCTTCCAGAGCGCCTTCAGGAATATCTTCCAGCGAAAGATCCAGCTCTTTCATATCCGTCACAGAAAATGTCAGAAGACAGAACTCCTTTCCCGAATGTCGGATTTTCTCTTCATCCACCATTTCGTGGATCAGATTTCGAAGCGGGGTAATATCCACACCTCCATCTGAAAGTTTTTTCCAGAGTTCAGAAAATACTTCCTTTATTTTTCCATCTTTGCTGAACAGATGCTGCATCCACTCATCATCCACATCCATGACTCTGGAAAACTTCATCTCTGCCCAGATCTTCTGTGCATTCTCCACACTGTCCATGCAGATCAGAGCACCGTTTAATGCTCCTACAGAAGTCCCTGCCACCGCGCAGACCTTCACGCCTGCTTCCTCAAGCGCTGTCCACGCACCGATCTGATAGGCTCCTCTTGCCCCGCCGCCATCCAGCACCAGACCATATTCTTTTGTCAGATCTAACAATGGTTCCATACTATCACCCCTGTCAATTTCTGAAAACGTGTTATCCTCTCCGCTGTCTGCTGACTTCAAACATCAGAACTGTTGCTGCCACCGCCGCATTTAATGACTCCACCTGTCCACACATCGGGATTCGGATCCAAGTGTCGGCACACTGTGCGATCTCTTCTCTGAGCCCATTTCCTTCATTTCCAATCAGGAAAGCAGTTCCCTGTCTATAGTCTTCTTTATCATAGGTATTTTTCCCATCCAGATGTGCCGCATAGCTTTTGATATTCTGTTCTTTCAACGTGTGGATCGTCTCTTTCAGATCATCCACATACAAAAACGGCATCCGGTAAAGTGCTCCCATGGTGGAGCGGATCGTCTTTGGGTTGTAAATATCCACGCAATCCCGGCTCATTATGATACCTGTCACTCCGGCAGCCTCCGCTGTTCGAAAGATTGTTCCCAGATTGCCCGGATCCTGCAGATTGTCTAAGATCATCAAATGCGGAATAGCTCCCTCTGTCATCTGACCCAAAGTATATTCCATCTGATGCACAACTGCCAGTACTCCCTGCGGCGTCTTGGTATCAGACACATAAGAAAATACCGCATCAGACAAGATTTCCGTCTTTTTGCGGATCTGCTCCCGGACTTTTAAGTCTCCCCCTGAAATCACATCCAGCACTTCTTTTCCATACTTTTTTTCAAAACTCTCCGAAAAGTACAGACCTACCAGGCGCTCATGAGGTGTTTCTCTGACCATGCGGATTCCTTCCGCAATAAAGATTCCTTCGCGGCTGCGTATTTTACTTTTTTTCTGTATTTGAGATAATTCTTTTACTCTTTGATTACTTGTACTTGTGATCATCTTTCTTACTTCCATGTATGAAATTTTTCCAAAACCGAAGTGGCTCCGATCAGAATCAGAATCGCTCCCTCCGGAAGCGGCTCATACGGATCCAGTGTAACATCCACCTGCACTCCCTGAATGATTCCAACCACATTGATCCCGTACTGCTCACGGATCTTCAATTCGCTTAAGCTTCTTCCGACCCATTTTTCCGGAATCACCACTTCTGCCATGCTGTATTCGGAGGACAATTCGATCCAGTCTGCAAATGCCGTGGACATCAGGCTTTTTGCCACCCGTTCCCCCATATCGCACTCTGGATAGGCAATGGCATCTGCCCCCACCTTTTCGAGGATTGCGCCCTGCAGCTCATCTTTCGCCTTTGCGAGCACATACGGGATTCCCATCTCTTTGGAGATAATCGTGGCCATAATGCTCGCTTCCAGACTTTCAGAGACTGCAACGACTGCTCCGTCCAGATTTCTTCCTCCCAGTGCATGAAGTGCATCAGGATCCGATACATCCGCCCGCATCGCATAAGAGACCATATCTGAAATCTCCTGGATCTTTTCATATGATTTATCTACTACCACTACATCGCATCCCAGATTTTCCAGTGTCAGGGCAACACTCCGCCCAAAACTTCCCAATCCGAACACTGCAAATTGTTTTTTCATGTCTTTCTACCCCTTCTATCCTAACATAATCCGTTTTTCCGGCAAATCCCTGAATTTTGCCTGCATATCTTCTCTTCCGGCAAATACCAGCGCCATGGTGATCGGCCCGATTCGCCCCACATACATGAGGATCATCAGGATCACATGACTGCCTCTTGTCAGCGACGGCGTCAGATCTGCGGAAAGTCCCACCGTTCCGATCGCGGAGGTCGCCTCGTACATCAAGTCGATAAACCGCTCATCAGGCTCTAAAACAGCAAGTCCGAACAGACCTGTCAGCCAGATTGCAAATGTAAGAAATACAATCGCAATCCCGGAACGTACATTGGATTCTGCAAGCCGTCTTCCGAAACACTCCGTTGATTTTCTTCCCCGGATCACTGCAGCACAGGTGAGCAGCAAGATGGCCATTGTCGTCGTCTTGATACCGCCCGCCGTACCTCCCGGAGAACCTCCGATAAACATCAGAATACATCCAAACAACTTGGATGCCGAAGTCAGTTCTGCCTGAGAAACTGTAGCAAATCCAGCTGTTCTCGTCGTCACGGACTGAAATCCGGATGCCAGAAGCTTTTCACCAAATCCAAGCTTTCCGATGGTTGCATCATTGTGATACTCCAGCAGAAAATATCCCAGCGTTCCTATCATGATCAATCCCGCTGTCATGACGATCACCATCTTGGACTGAAGATGCAATCTCGTAAACAAGCGTTTTAAGGGGCGTTTCTGTCCTGCCACATCCTGCAGGTTCATTCGCACATCATGCCAGACTGTGAATCCGAGTCCTCCCGCAACGATCAAAAACATCGTAGTCAGACTGACAAGAGGTGAGCTTACATACTCCATAAAGCTGGAAGTGCCAAGCACGTCAATGCCTGCATTACAAAATGCAGAAACAGAATGAAAAATCCCGTATGCTACACCTTTGATAAATCCATACTCAGGAACAAAATGAAACGCAAATAACACCGCTCCGATGCCCTCTACAAGAACTGTTCCCTTCAGAATCCGGATAATAAACCGTACCATTCCGCTCAACGTCTCCAGATTGTATGTCTGCTGGATCATAACCCTGCTCTTCATGGTGATCTTCTTGCGAATTGCCAGAAATACCGCCATCGTACATGCGATGACACCCAGTCCTCCGATCTGGATCAGCCCCAGCAGTACTACCTTTCCAAACAAGGTAAACTGTGCAGCCGGAAATACAGTGACCAGCCCTGTCACACACACGGCCGAAACCGATACGAACAGTGCGTCCAGATACGCAATCGGCTCCTGATTACTGATCGGAAGATATAACAGGATACTTCCGAGAAAAATCACTCCTAAAAATCCAAACGCAATGATCTGCATCGTGTTAAATGTTACTTTTTTTCTTTTTTCCTGAACTTTACTGTGCACATTCTGCCAATCTGTTTTCATCTTTTTACACCTTAAACCGGTATCCTACTCCCCATATTGTCTCTATATACTGCGGATGTGATGTATCATATTCAATCTTTTCTCTGATTTTCTTAATATGCACCGTCACAGTCGCAATATCCCCTACAGATTCCATATCCCAGATTTCCCGGAACAACTCTTCTTTTGTATATACATGATTCGGATGTCCTGCAAGGAACGTTAAAAGATCAAATTCTTTTGTCGTAAAGGAACGTTCTTCTCCATTCACCCACACCCTTCTCGCTGTCGTATCGATCTTCAGACCACGGATCTCGATCACATCATTTTCTTCTACATTGCTTCCGATCAGACGCTCATAACGGGACAAATGCGCCTTCACTCTTGCCACCAGCTCACTCGGGCTGAATGGCTTTGTCATATAATCGTCTGCTCCCAGTCCGAGACCACGGATCTTGTCAATGTCATCCTTCTTTGCAGATACCATAATGATCGGTGTATTTTTCTGACTCCGCACTTCACGGCAGATTTCAAACCCATCCACTCCCGGAAGCATCAGATCCAGAATGATCAGATCAAACTCCTCTTTCATTGCCTTGTTAAGCCCTGTCTCTCCGTCATTTGCCACTTCTACCTGAAATCCGCTCAACTCCAGATAGTCCCGCTCTAAATCTGCAATACTTTCCTCATCTTCTACAATCAATATTCGTTTACTCATTCATTGGTACCTCCTGATATTTTCTGATTACAAAGTACATGGTTGTCCCGACGCCCTCTTCACTGGTAGCCCAGATCTTTCCGCCATGCTCTTCTACAATTTTTTTCACGATCGAAAGCCCGATCCCGCTTCCGCCTTTGGAAGAATTCCGTGACGCATCTGTCCGGTAAAACCGGTCAAATATATTCGGAAGATCTTTCGCCGCAATCCCTTTTCCGTTGTCTCCCAGTTCAATCTGAACAAAATCTCCTACATCCTTTAAATCCATGGTAATGGAAGGATCTGACTTATCCATATATTTTACAGAATTCCCTACAATATTGCTGATCACTCTTCGAAGCTGCTCCGGATCCACAATCACCTTAGAATCTGTCTCCAGATAATTTCTATACCGAAACTGTACGCCCTTTGCCTCCAGTTCCATAAACAAATCCTCTGCACAGTCACCAAAATACTGCTTTGCTGAAATCGTCGTAAAATTATACGGAATACGGTTCGTATCGATCTTGGAATAGAATGTCAGTTCATTGATCAGAAGATCCATTTCATTCGCCTTATTGTAGATGGTCTTGATATATCTGTCCATCTTCTCCGGAGTGTCTGCAACTCCATCCATAATTCCTTCCACATAACCTTTGATAGCCGTGATCGGTGTCTTCAGATCATGGGAAATATTACTGATCAATTCTTTGTTCTCTTTATCGTATGCCACCTTTTCTTCTGCGTTTGCCTTCAGTCTCAAACGCATCTCTTCAAAATCCTGACAGAGCTGTCCGATTTCATCATTGGTCTCATTCTTAATTTCAAAATCCAGATTGCCCTCTTTGATATTGCGGGCCGCTGCCTGCAGTTTTGCAAGCGGCAGTGAAACCGTCCTGTAAATCCAGAAGATCAGAGCTGATGCCGTGCAAAATACAATGATCAGATATAATTCCTGAATATCATTCACCGCTTTTGGCGCAAATGCCGTCATCGCTACAGTTGTAAACAATGTAGGCAGAATCATCACGATCATAAACGCAAGAATCAGCTTGGTTTTTAATTTCATCTTCATCGCCTCCCATCCTGCATGCTCTAATACAGAAAAGAGGACAGTCCCTGGTGCAGGTCCCTGTCCTTCTTTTTTATTTTCCGCACCTCTTTCGTATTACTATAAACCAAAAGAGGCATTCCGTCTACTGTTATAAATATTTTTTCAATACTTCTGCTTTGTCCAGTTTTTCCCACGGAAGATTCAGATCGTTTCTTCCAAAGTGTCCGTAAGAAGAAGTCTGTTTGTAGATCGGACGTCTTAAATCCAGCATTTTGATGATTCCTGCCGGACGAAGATCAAAGTTCTCACGCACGATCTCCACCAGTTTTTCTTCGGATACTTTTCCTGTTCCGAATGTATCTACCATAATGGAAGTCGGCTGAGCAACACCGATCGCATAAGAAAGCTGAATTTCGCACTTGTCAGCCAGTCCTGCTGCCACAATGTTCTTTGCTGCATAACGTGCTGCATATGCCGCAGAACGGTCTACCTTTGTACAGTCTTTTCCGGAGAATGCCCCGCCGCCGTGACGTGCCATTCCGCCGTAAGTATCTACAATAATCTTTCTTCCGGTCAGACCGCTGTCTCCGTGTGGTCCGCCGATCACAAAACGGCCTGTCGGATTGATGAAGAATTTTGTATGTTCATCTACCATCTCAGCCGGGATGATCTCGTCAAATACATATTTCTTGATATCTGCGTGGATCTGTTCCTGTGTCACATCCGGATCATGCTGTGTAGAAAGTACCACTGCATCCAGACGTTTCGGAGTTCCATTCTCATCATACTCTACTGTTACCTGTGTCTTTCCGTCCGGACGCAGGTAAGAGAGCGTTCCGTCCTTGCGCACTTTTGTCAGCTGAAGGGCAAGTTTGTGTGCCATTGCGATCGGATACGGCATAAATTCTGCTGTTTCGTTGGATGCATATCCAAACATCATACCCTGATCTCCTGCTCCGATTGCTTCCAGTTCATTATCGGACATTTTATTTTCTTTTGCTTCCAGCGCCTTGTCCACTCCAAGCGCAATATCTGCCGACTGCTCATCGATCGTTGTCAGCACGCTGCATGTATCTGCATCAAATCCGAACTTTCCTCTTGTGTATCCGATCTCACGCACTGTATCTCTTACAATTTTCGGAATATCTACATATGCTTTTGTTGTAATCTCTCCCATGACCATGACCATACCGGTTGTCACGCAAGTCTCACATGCAACACGGCTCATCGGATCCTGCTCCATCAAAGCGTCCAGGATCGCATCTGAAATCGCATCACAGATCTTATCCGGATGTCCCTCTGTAACAGATTCCGATGTAAATAATAATTTTTCCATTTTGTTCCTCCTTCTTTGTTTCTTTCTCTCTTTTCGGACTGCATCTCTTCTAATTAAAAAACAGCCCGCCAAAAAGCGGACTGTTCTTTAGCAAAACAATCCTCTTATTGTTCGATTGCTCGCTCAGGTCGGCACCTTCCTTGACGGGGTTGCCGCAGCTTCACAGGTCCTTTGTACCTCCACTGCTCTGAATAAGAGAAAGTTTTCATATTCATTTTTGTGACAATAGAACTCTACACCGTATTACCAGAAATGTCAATATGGAATTCTATTTTTTCTCTGTAACGACTCCATTTTCATCAATCGATGCATTCGGGCACAGAGCTGCAACTGCATCATACATCTTCTTCTGTGTCTCTGTAGAATCCAGATATTCTGTCATATCTTCTGTCTGGATTCCCGGAACGAGCGACATCTCTTTTAACCCTTCTGATGTGATGTTGAGCTTTAATACTGCCGAATATCTGCTTGTTCCGTCTGTCAGCACAGATCCTATGCTGTACACAACCGGTTTTCCATCGATATACTCAATTCCCTGCAGACGATCAGAGTGTCCGCCAATCACGATATCCGCTCCTGCCTGCAAAAATGCAGCTGCATGCTCTTTCTGGTAGGATTCCACACCATTGGCATCCCCTTTTCCTTCATGATCATACACAATCAGATAATCGCACTTTGTGGCAGCCTCCTGGATTACTTTTGTATACTGCTCTGCCTCTGTATATTCTAAAATCCCCGCTTTGCCGTCACCTGCCGCCATATCATAAGAATCTTCCATGCCGGAAGCTGATGTAAATCCAATCTTGATTCCATTGATGATCAAATACACCGGCTGCGCAGCATCTGCGGCATCTGTTCCTGCTCCTACATATGCCATTCCTGCATTTTTTAACAGCTCCATGTTCTCTTTTAAGGCATCTTGTCCATAACCTGCCGCATGCTCATTTCCAAGAGACACAACATCTGCTCCCAATGCTTCCAATATATTCATACGTTCTGCATTGGCATGCAGGATCGAAGTCTTTCCTGATAATGCCTCCCCTTTACTGCTGATGCTGAATTCCTGATTCAAAAAGAGTGCATCCGCTCCTGTCATCGCACTTAAAATCTGCTCTGAGAGCATCTGGCTTAAATCTCCAGTCTCATCGTATTTGCCCAGTGTATAACCTTCTTCTGTCAGTGTCAGGTTCCCTGCTATCGCGATCTCCGCCTGTCCGTCCTTCGCGCCGTCTTTCTGATAGATATGATTTGCAGCTGCTGTCTCATCATCTTTTAAGTACCCTTTATACTCATCAGACAGCACATGCAGCGTCTTTCCATAGCTGCTATAAAAATCCTCTGCGGATACTTTTCCTGATTTCATGGTTTTTTGAAGCTTCCCGGAAGATTCATCCGGATATGTCTTCTGGATCCATGCTGCAAAGTCCTCTGCTTCTTTTTTTACGTCTTCCGCAGACGCATCCGGATCTGCCTCAGAAGCAAATGTCTCATAGCTTGCACTGATCGCACCGGCAAGTCCGCTGCTCGATGCCTTCGTTGTATCTTTTGGCTCGCTTTTCTTACCTTTTATCGTGAAAAACACTGCCGCAGCTGCAACTGCGATCACCACCAGAGCGATCACAAGGATCATAACCTGCTTTTGCACCTGCTTTTTGCGCTCTGCTTTCTTCTGTTCCCTTACCGCTTCATCGTATCGTTCACTGCTCATTTTCTCTTTTGAACCTCCCTGTGATTTATCAAAAGATGCAGAACTCACCGTCCTGCATCTTCACTCCCCCGTTATATATCAGCCTACTTTCAGCTTAAATTTCTGAATCTCTTTCTCATCAGAAACCTTTTCAATGATTCCGCCAAGACCGCGCAGCTTTTCTTCAAATCTCTCGTATCCTCTCTGGATATAGACGATATCATCCACAATAGTGATTCCGTCTGTCGCAAGCCCTGCGATACAAAGCGCCGCACCTGCTCTTAAATCCGGCGCACTGACTCTCGCTCCGGAAAACTTCTCTACACCTTCGATGGTTGCAGAGTTGCCCTCTACTTTGATCACTGCACCCATTCTTGCCAGCTCATCCAGATACTTAAATCTGTTCTCAAAAATACTCTCTGTGATCGTACTTGTACCCTGCGCGAGCGCAAGCACTACCCCGATCTGCGGCTGCATGTCTGTCGGATATCCCGGATACGGCAATGTCTTCACCTGTGTGCTTCTCAAGCGGTTCTTCGCCACCACTCTTACCGCATCATCAAACTCTTCTACTTCACATCCGATGTCCACAAGCTTGGAGATTGTCGCATCCAGATGTTTCGGAATGACATTTAATACCGTCACATCTCCCTTTGTCGCTGCTGCAGCAAACATAAAAGTACCTGCTTCAATCTGATCCGGAATGATGGAATATTCTGTCTTATGAAGGCTCTTGACTCCACGGATCTTGATCACATCTGTTCCGGCACCGCGGATGTTCGCTCCCATGCTGTTTAAGAAGTTCGCAACATCTACGACATGAGGCTCCTTGGCAACGTTCTCCATGATCGTAAGACCGTCCGCCATGGCTGCTGCCATCATCACATTGATCGTTGCTCCTACAGAGACCACATCAAAATACAGATGTGTTCCTCTCAGATGCTCTGCTTCTGCCACGATCTTGCCGTGCTCAATATCCACATCCGCACCCAATGCGCGGAATCCCTTCAGATGCTGATCGATCGGTCTGCTTCCGATATTGCATCCGCCCGGCAGAGCCACTTCTGCTCTCTTGTACTTTCCGAGCATCGCACCCAAAAGATAGTAAGATGCTCTGATCTTCTTGATATAATCATATTCTATATTAAAGTCTGTAATTGTGCTTCCGTTAATCTTAACTGTGTGTCTGTCAAATCTCTGAACCATTGCTCCGATTCCCTGAATCGCTTCCAGCAACACATTGATATCATTTACATCCGGCAGATTGTCAATCAGAACGGTCTCGTCTGTCATGATAGCTGCCGCGAGAATAGCCAGTGCCGCATTTTTAGCTCCGCCGATTTCAACTTCCCCTACCAGCGGATTGCCGCCTTTGATAATATACTGCTCCATATTGCACCTCGATTATCGATAATTCTATCGTAGTCCCTTGTTAAATTTCATTACCCCCGCCTTATAAAAGCAAAAAGAAACGATAATTCGCCTTTTTACCCTATAATACGATTAGTTATTATACCATAAAATTTCAATTTGTAAAATCATTTTTTCTCCAGCGCCTCGATCTGCGTCAAAACTGCATCGATCGTTTCCTCGATCTGACAGCCGTCCTCGCATATCGTAAGGTCTGCATATTGTTCAAAAAGTTTTGTCCGTTCTTCATACAAATCCCGGAAAGTCTGCCCTTCTCTGAGTACGACTCCCCGCTTTTTCGGACTGCGGATCCTCTCTTTTATTGTGCGATAAGAAGCCTTCAAATATACGACTGTTCCTATTTCTTTAAAATGTTTCATCGCCTCTTCGCAGTATACAACACTTCCTCCCGGAGAGATTACGGCGTGTTCGGCATTCACCTGACAATTCACCTGATTCTCAATGGCAAGAAATCCATCTTCCCCCACATCTGCTATAATCTCTCTGAGCAGACGTCCCTCCTGCTTCTGAATCAATAAATCTGTATCGATAAATTCCATTCCCAGCCGTTTTGCGACAACCACTCCGACCGTACTCTTTCCAACTGCCGGCATTCCTATAAAAATCAGATTCTTCATACGTATTTTCACCCTTATTTTTCCATAATCATGTTAACTTTTATCCCAAAATCTTCGTATCTACATCATTTTTATCATAGCACAAAATCTGTAATTAGTAAATTCTGTGGCGAGACCTGCGATGATCACTTCTTCTTTTATATAGTTCATGATACAGCATAACTTCAATCAGATTCTGAAGCCAGTTCGGCATACGTCTTCTTTCCGGTTCCCGCCGATTCTGTTCCTGCACCTGCATAAATTCAGGTTCCCATTCAGATTCCGGCTCCTGCATCCGCTCTGCCTCTTCCATCTGCATGACACTGTTTTCTTCTGCCTGCGACAGAAGTCCTTCATATTCTGTTCCATAGAAAATTTTTTCATGTTTTCTTACATTTTCACAGACTCTTTTGCACATCAGATGCAGCTGCAGACGGTCAGGATATTCATCATACATCATGCTGTTGTCATATTCCATTCTATCACATTCTTCCTCTATATACGGGAGCAGCCGTTTTGCCACATCCGGATAAAGACTCTTCATGTACTCATAATCTCTGCGCTCTTTGCGCTCATCATCATACTGAAGAGGCAGAGGATACGCCATGTAATACGGTAATTTTTTATTCATAGATCCACACTTCCGTTTCAGACATTATATGACTAATATATGTGAATTTTGAGATATGGTGATTTTCCTTAAAATATGTTAGACTAATATAAAGCATATTTTTTCTAACATTCATTTTATTTCATAAAAATGACGTGAAATATCTTATTCATTTCAAAAACAGGCAAACGCCTGTCCTTTCAGAAAATTCATG
>OGIW01000154.1_pt1 | contig 80574 bp, 78 predicted proteins | sample 1571921 | NCBI WGS metagenome assembly OGIW01 (sample SAMEA2582112, study PRJEB24529) | metagenome | biome: Human gut stool | place: China | collected 2011 | reverse complement strand
AAACGCCGAAAGTACTTGGCTGGAGACGGCCTGGGAGGATAGGAAGCCGCTGATTGACTAAAAGAAAAAGGTCTACCTAAAGGTAGGCCTTTTCTTTTTGCTAGTCTTCGACTAGCTAACTCTGCAAGAGCCGTCTCCAGCCAAGGTTGTACAAGTAGAAACTATCTATATAAATCAATAAGACGGCGTGGGAAGGGTAGGGTGTGAGGCCACAGAGGAGTGAAACGACGTATGGGGCCCACACATCACCTTCTTCCGAACGTAAGATTTACCGAACTGCGAAGCAGTGAAGGAAAATCCACAGTGAGGAAGCAAGTAGGGTAAGGGAAAAGTAATTAGGATTAAACGAAGTATGGGGCCCACACATCACTTTCTTCCGAACGTAAGATTTACCAAACTGCGAAGCAGAGAAGGGAAATCCACAGTGAGGAAGCAAGTAGGGCAAGCGAAAAGTAATTAGGATTAAACGACGTATGGGGCCCACACATCACTTTCTTCCGAACGTAAGATTTACCGAACTGCGAAGCAGTGAAGGGAAATCCACAGTAAGGAAGCAAGTAGGGCAAGTTAAAGGTAATAAGAATTAAACGACGACAGATTCACTGCATCGCTTAGTTCATTATTTTTTAATTATATTATCAATTAATTGATAATATAATTAATGAAGGTCTAATTATAAATTTTAATAATTACTATTTATTACATATTCTATTCATGCATAGAATTATCACTTTTTTATATAGGTCCCTATCTAGCCTAGTAAATACGTGCTTTATAGCTATCTTTCTGATATTTAATAATATACCAAAATGTACCAAAAATTACTCGTTTTAATTATATTTCATATCACTTTCACTATGTTTTCACGAACTATCTATATACTAGCTATAGTTGATTGAGATCAACTAAGGAAATGGAGGTCTACTACTAATAACTTTTACCTGTCCCTTTTACAAATAATACAAACAACACAAAACAATACAACACATAAAACAACACTTAAATACACAACAATACTCTCCCTGTGTATAAACAAAACAATACATATACAAAACTCTCTAATTATATATACCATCTCCCGTATATATAAAGGTAAAAGTTAGGTAGACATAAGAGCCCTTGAAAGAGGGCTCTTTTCCTTTAATATTTCTTATTATTTATTGATTAATAAGCCTATATTTCTTGACATAGTATGTAATATTTGTTAAACTAATCAAGTATCAAGCAAAGCTTGATGAATATAGGGGTATAGCTCAATTGGTAGAGTAGCGGTCTCCAAAACCGTTGGTTGTGGGTTCAAGTCCTACTGCCCCTGCCAAAATTTGGATGGCGGTCTTCGGGCCGCATGTCCATAAAATTACTCAAAAAATATTAAAAAATGCTTGCGTAGCCGCAATCATTATGTTAATATAAGTGAGTACCTTGTACATGACTCAGTAGCTCAGCTGGATAGAGCGTTTGACTACGAATCAAAAGGCCAGGGGTTCGAATCCCTTCTGGGTCACCAAATCATTTAAAAGCGAACTTTCAAGAGTTTTATCATGGAACTCTGAAAGTTCGTTTTTATAATTAAAGACAATTTCAATGTGATCTTCATATATAGTTACATGATGAACAAAAGCCTCTATAATCCTAGCACGCCCACGTAAGGTGCTAGGGTTTTCTTTTGCCATTTTTAGCAAAAAGAAACGGATATGATCTTCTGTAAGTTCTACAGGGATAATGGTATTTTCGAGGTTCGTTTTTATCTCAATCTGGTCTTTTAACTCTTGTTCGGTAGCCTCAATTCTGTGTTTTAATACATCAGAAATGAATCCATTTGCAATGGCTGTCATATAATTGTCTAATGATTTTTTCAAATCACGAATATGGGCGTCAATTATATCAATTTGTGCAACAGTTTCGCTTTGAAGATTTTTGCCTGAGCTGGCAGCATATTTAGCTATTTTATTAACCACATTAGGTTTATTTAGTATCGCAAGGGTTTGGCTTATGACAATATCATCAAGGGCATCTCGTCTAATATTTTGAGCCTGACAGGCATTTTTGCGACGTCTATTGCTGCATACGTAATAATGATGCAGGGTGCCTGTTTTAGATGTACCCGTTGAGCCTACATAATTGCCCCCACATCGTCCACATTCTAGCTTCCCGCATAGTTGATATAGCTCACTTCGATTGCCTTTCTTTTTAGCACGCAAATTTCGTTTATGCTGCGCTTTTTCAAATATATTTTTATCTATGATAGGGGGAATAGCATTTTCTATGCGTTCTGATCCCCAAGAATAGACTCCTATATATTTTTCATTGCTAATAATGGCCTTAATGCTATTTGTATTGAATGGCTTGCCTTTATGGGTTAGATGTCCGTTTGCGTTCATATAAGACGCCATTTCACTAAGCGTATGACGTTGTAAATACATATCAAATAATTTGCGTACAACATTGGCTTCATGTTCGTTGATTTCTAGCTGCCTATTATTAGATAGTTTGTATCCATAGGGGACAACAGTGCCTACCCATTTACCTTGTAATACGTTGTCAGTCATTCCCCGCATTACTTTTTGCGACAATTCTGCTGAATAGTATTCGGCCATACCTTCTAATACGGATTCAAGAATGATACCACTAGGATCATCTTTAATATTTTCTTTAACGGATATAACTCGTATACCATTTTTCCGTAGCTTTGCTTTATATATAGCGCTATCATATCGGTTTCGACTGAATCTATCTAATTGGTATACCAGCACATAATTAAAGGCTTGCTTATTGCTATCTAAGATCATTTGACGAAATTCGGGCCTATCATCTGTTTTAGCACTTAAAGCACGGTCAATATATGTATTTGTTATTGTGATTCCTTCACGCTCCGCATAGGCCATGCATTCTCTTATTTGGCCGTCTATAGATTCATCCCGTTGTTTGTCCGAGGAATACCGGGCATAAATAACACCTATTTGAGTAGTGTCGCTCATATGTTCGCTCCTAATTAAAAAATTAAAGGGGCATAGCCCCTAAAACTTTGAATTTATTGTTATATAGTAATCATTTAACCTTTTCAAGACATTTTTTGGCAATAGTGTAAGCCTAATATAATCCTCAAAAATTCGCAAGTTTTTGTTATTATCTGCTTTATTGTAAGGATTATAAATGCATAGCCTAAAATCATCAATAAAATTTGATTTAAGACTATATGATGGTAATAGAATTAAAACAGAAAGGACATAATTGTACAGTCCTAGTAATGAATCTCTATCTTGTTTATAAACTTTTCCTTCTATGGTTTTTACCAAATCGGGAATAAGAGTGGCATATAATGATGCCGGATAGTTTATTGAACCGACACGAAACATGACAAAATTAAGATTATGGGCGGCTACATTTCTAAATTTCCTAATTATCTCTAAAGCAGGAGTTATAAAGCAGACCTTATTGCTGTAGTCTAATTCATCTGTTTTTAGCAATGCATTCACAAATTTTTCTTTCTGTGGACGTTTTAGAAATTTAACAAAATTTGTTGCTATGCTAAATGGTATATTTTTAAACAAAATCCATGGTGGTATATCACTATACTTTTTCTTATAGTGCTTACATGGGTTTCCTAAATTTTCATTAGATGTTAAATTTGAGATTTTATCTTGTATATCATCTTTAAATAATAAATCAGATGCAGCAGACTTATAATTTCGTTGATCTAAGTATTGTAATTGTTCAATGCCAAAATCTTCAGATAGTATATATGCTAAGTTTGTTTTACATATATTTTCAATAATCATACTGTATTTTATAGTTAGTGATTGAAATCTCTTGTCTATAATATATAACTGATATAAATATTCGATAGTTACCCCTTTAATAAAATTATCGTTTGGCATTAGAACGTTTTTGTACCCATTAATTAAATCGTAATAAGACATATATTGCAATACATGTCTAGCAAAACATTCGTCTTTTATAGTTAGCCCACGAGATTTAAGCAGTTCAATTTGTTCCTCATATGTCTTAAATGGCTTTGCTATTTTTAAGTCCATATAGGCCTCCCCAAAAAAGAAAAAACCCCACTTATAATATAAGTGAGGTCGGTGGCCAGTACAATGTACTAGTAAGCCAATGAACTACTTATATTATATAGTATGCTTTCCATAAAATCAACGTGCAAAAATAACTTCGTCGCCAACCTCAATTATTTTGTTGCTAGGAAACGATCTGTTTGTAGCTTTTTCTAGATTTACGTGCATTTTTTGAGGATTTCCAGCCATTGCTGCGGCGTAAATTTTAAGTGGAGAAAGGTATTCTTCGCTTGTTTCTGATGAATCTTTAATACATACCGAGAAACGTTCAAATAATTCTGATACAATTATCCGCTCGATAATTAAATCATATGTTCCTAACTCCTGTCCTTTAAGGTCTCTTACTGGGTTACCTTTTTTTACTATATTCAAAGGTTGTCCAATAGCTATATCATCATATTCTCCTGCATTAATTATAATTCTTGTTTCATCGATGATTTCAATTACTGTAAATGGATAGTTATTCATAATTGGCTCCTTATAATAACTAAAATGAGATGGATTCTACAATAATAAACAAATTCATGTCATATATGTCTTTTAGATTCAATAAGATTCACATATTGAGGTGAATCATGATCTGCAAAATTAATATGGCTCAGTTCATGCAAATAAGTTTTTTGATTTTCTGCATGCGATAATTTTGCATTCAGTATTACTGTATAGGTATCATCTTCGTTTTTCCTAACATATCCCCCGCAGCCAGTTGGTAAATTTACTAGCTTAACTATAATCACTTGTAATCGTCCCCTCGCTCCCTTTGTAATAACGACTTCGTGATATTTATAATACTTTCCATCTCGCTTTTTGATAGGCTCCGCTTTGCATCTAATAACAACCGCAAATCGGGGTCATTTTTTATTTCCTCTGCTAATTCTGCTACTTCCGGATCATAATAATATCCATCATCCGTAGTAGGGTGTTCACCTGTTAAAAGGTATTCGATAGATACATTAAAAATAGATGCTATCTGTTGAAGCATATCCGCTCCTGGCCTCCGTTTATCAGATTCCCACATTGATATCGTAGGAACAGCAACATTTAGCATTTTGGCTAATTCAAGCCCCGTATAATGTTTTAATTTCCTTAATTGTTTTATTCTCGCTCCTAAAGTTTTCATTTTGTTACACCTCTATGTCTTGATGTTAGCAAAATGTAAAGAAAAAGTAAAATAGCTAAACGTAAAGTTTAAAAACATTTTATTTGCAACTTTACAAAATGTGAAGTATAATCAACCCATAGAAGTTAACCAAATGTGAATAAAAGAAATGAGGTGATAAAGTGAAACAGACAAAGTTGATTGAGTTACGAAATCAATTTGGGCTCACTCAACAAGATATTGTAAAGGTGTTAGGGATTTCAGAGGGGGCCTATTCTCAGAAAGAAACTGGAAAGCGAGGATTTAATCAAAAAGAAATGAGTTTAATCTTCACTATATTTAAAGCGCATGATCCGCATTTGAATATGCAAGATATTTTTTTGATTTAAAAGTTAGCTAAATGTAAAGTTATAAGGAGCCATTTATGAATTACAAAGCAGGTTGGGGCTTTAAACCCATGGAAGAGATAAAAGAATATTACGAACGTACAGGGATGATTATTATTACTCACTGGGCTTATACCAAAAGCGACTTTGAACGTGAAATTTTAAGATTTGAGAGTGTGGTATGTAACCAAAGATATGACGAATTTCATTCAATAATTCCGCTGGGGGAAAGGGAAGAACTCAAGCGGCGAAATCAGGAGTACCTACATCATCTGTATACGATTAAATTTGAACTTGATTTATAAGGAGGTGAATATTATGTCGTTAATCGATTTAGGCATGAATTTTACGCTAATTACAGCATTGGTAGCTAGCATATTGTCATTATTGGGTGTGTAAGGAGAGTGATGAAGATGTCAGACGCTTTATCAATGCTTGGCGATTTACCACTTGGAACGCTAGATCAAATGAGTGATATTCGAGATACGCTCAAAGCATTTGGCAAAAATAATGTTCAAATCATTATTACTGCTACAAATATTGATGTAAAACCAATCAATGCAGGTGGTGATTTTGAATGAGCTGGGATGTAAGGCCTTGGCTGGTTGAAGATATGATTGATTTCTTTAGCCGGCCCGGGATATTAGAAGAATTTGAAGAATGGAGGGAAGAATATCATGCAAATAGCGGACAGAACGGAAGCATTGAAATGGCGACATTACCGAATTACACAATATCGACGTCGCAGATCCGAGAGGCGGAATATGATGGCCCCTCAGCTTGCTGATATAGTTGAAGGCTTTATCTTTGGCACGTTGTTTATGTTGCTAGTATGGGGCGTTGCATATTGGTGGGTAACCGGGGAGGTGTTAATTCGATGGTGAAACGTTGTTACCATTGCGGCTACAAACTAACAAACCACTTAACATATCACATTTTTAATACCGCAATTGGAAAGGTCGTTTGTGTTTGTAAAGATTGTCATACGACATATTTACGAATGCGAGCAAAAGAAAGAAAAAGGACGCTACCAGCTGCAACTAGTAACGCCCATAGTTAAATTAACCAACTTTAGTATAACACAAGGAGAATTAATCATGAATACTTTCACTATTGAATTTAAAGGCCCTAAAGATCTAGCAAAAAAGATTGCTGAGTATAACGAACTTATGAATGGCGCAAAAAATCAACCAATGGAACCTGAACCAATTAAGGTCGAGTTGGTTGTAGAGGAGCCTAAACAAGAGGCGAAAAAAGAACCTAAACAAGAAACTACATTAAAAGTAGTTGAGGAACCTCAGCCAGAACGTGATGAGCCAGTGGAGGAGGTTGCAGAAGTTCCTGTAACAAACTTTGAGGGCGAACCTTTAGAGGTTAAAACGGAAAAGGTTGAGGAGCCTGCAGAAAATGAGTTAGACGTAGACACTACGGAAGTAGATCCGCAAGTATATTGGAATGACTTTAAAGGTTGGCTTAAACATGTAGGTGCTGAGGGTGTGAAAGCTGCACTCGAAGTGTTCCGTAATCATGGTGTGAATGGCAAGCCTAATTCCGGTGATTTAACACCAGAAATTATGCAAGAACTCAACGCGTTAATGGGTAAATAGGAGAATGATAACATGGCTAATATGAATAGTTTCAAACAAGTAATTGATAACGTAACACCTCAAATTGAGGTGTTACAAAAAGCGATTGAGTTAGATCCATCAAATACTATTGAATATCAACGTGCTATCGACTTTTGTGAAACAAACATTTCTGTATCTAAAAGCATTATAAAGGCGATTAAGTTGGTCGAAAAAGAGGCTAAAAAAGGCGATGAGCTAAAAGAGGAAACTCCAAAGCCAACTAAAAAGAAAACTAAAAAAGAGGAACCTCAAAAGGTAGTGGAGGAACCTCAACCAGCCGTGGAGGAAACTCCGGAAGATATGTTCGATATGTTTGATTAAAAGGGGCGAATGTCATGGAGGTATTAGCAAGGACATATATACCTAGAATGTTTGATAGCGTGATTTTAGAAAGTCGTTACGATGCAGCTTATACAACTGTTCATCATACCGATTGTGGCTTTACATTTGGTGGCAAGTGGAAACGCAACTACAACTACAGTAATGGTTATACAACTGCTGCAAAATACTTCACTTGCCCTAATTGCGGCGTGCATAGTGAACCTCATAGAGATAGGATATTTCAAACTATTTTTGAAAGTTCCCTCGTGCCTTTGAGTGTTTGGGCTGAGGTGGTAGAACTTAAAGACGCTATCGACTTACGAATTAGCTATAAGGCGATTACTTTAAATATGGACGGCACTTCCGTTGATGAGGGTATTCGTAAAGAGGTGTTACGGTTTGACTTTAAGAAAAAGAAAGCCGTTTACACTGACTATAATCGCCAAAAGTATGATCTAACACCGGACTACATACGAGAACATTACTTCATGCAGGTGTTGGAGTATTTCGGCAAGTCTTATGCCATGCATAGCATTAACAAAAAGCCTTTGAATGATTTGTTTAGGGTGCTACGAGTAGCATTCCAAAAACGATTATTAGCCACCTATGGTTATAGTGCAGCCGATGTATATATATCCCCCTCCGCTAACGAGGAGGGGGGATATCACTTTACTATGCTATTGAATATGGTACTTAAAATTTCTGCACCAGACATGCCAAACGTAGCTTATATACATCGTTGTGCCTCATATTGGAATGACAGTCATATCTATAGTAGGAATATCAATATTCCGATTGGCAACGAGGTCTTTGAATTAACTAGAAAAGGCATGAACTTCCAAGAGGCCATGCGAGTTGTAAATAAAGCCCCTAATAGTAGATCTTTACGAAAAGCCATGACAACTAACCCTATGGCAGTATATATGTCAGAAGTCTTGAAGTTGTTTAACGATGAGAATATCAGACGAACTATTATGGAATTAAATCGTATTGATGTTCCGATAACTGATGTACAACGTTATAGCGGTAAAGTGCAACGTGCTAAGGACATAAGAAAGTCTATGAAGTTGCATATTGATGGCTCAAAAGAGTTTTGGCAAATAATGATTGCTAGATATGGTGAGCCAGCTGCATTACGTTGGATATTATCCGAAGACTTTCGAGATATTGAGGACTGCGTAAGAATGTATTCCGAATTGCAATTAAAATATCGAGATATGTTTTGGGGTAGGAGATTTAAAGCAAAAGACTTACATGCAGAACTTATTAATATCTTTAACAAACAGGAATATGGGGACGTTAATCTCCCTAAAGTGCCTGAGTTAAACGCCGATGTAAATGGCATGCACTTTATGGTGCCAAAAACTGCCGCCGATTTAATGATGATAGGCAAGGAGTTACGCAACTGTGTTGGATCTTATAAAGATAAAGTCATGCGAGGTGCTGCAGCTATTGTTGTAGTTACTGACGATAACATGAAACCTGTTGCATGCCTTGAATTGTCAAAGGGCGAGGATAAATTCACGAAACTGGTGCAAGCAAAATTGTTTGGCAATCAATGTGTATCTAAGGACAAGGCCATCAATAATACGGTGCTTAAATGGGCAAACCAATTAGAAATTGAACCACGCACGATTGATGTACAGGCACAAGTTAGCTAAGGAGAACATATAATATGAAATTACTTAAATTGAAATTGCAAAATTTCAAAGGAATAAGAAACAGCGAGTTTGACTTTGGCGGAATAGACGCCACTATCTATGGTGATAATGCCACTGGTAAGACGACAGTATTCGACAGCTTATGTTGGCTATTGTTTAGCAAAGATAGTTTAGACCGTGCCGATTTTGAAATTAAAACCCTTGAAAATGGGAAGCCAATTCATAAGGTTAATCATGAAGTCGAGGCCGAGTTCCTAAATGATGATGGCAATAGCTTTACTTTAAGACGTGTTTATCGTGAGAAGTATAGCAGTCCTCGTGGTGGCGACACAAAACTAACTGGACATACTACGGACTACTTCGTAAATGATGTTCCTGTAAAAGAAAAGGAATACAAGCAATATATCAATGATGTTATTGCAGAGGACGTCTTCAAGCTAATCACTAACCCACTATATTTTAATGAGCAGTACAGCTGGCAAAACAGACGCAAGTTATTGCTAGAAATTAGCGGAGATATTAAGGACGAGGAAGTTATCAATAGCCGTTCCGAACTTACACGATTAGCCGAGTTGTTAAATGGCAGAACAGTAGATGAGCAACGCAAGATTGTTGCTGCAAAGAAAACTGCCATTAATAAAGAACTGGATATGATCCCAGTTCGTATCGATGAGGCTTTAAGAAATAAAGCGGCCCTTTCTGCTAGCGAGGAAAAATTAAAGGCCGACATTAAAGTGTTTGATGAGGCCATTAAAAAGCTAGATGAACAGAGGTCAATCATCATTAATGGTTTTAATGCTACCGAAAAGCGTTCTAAAGTTGACGAAATTAACCGTAGGTTAAAGCTAAGACAGTCCGAGGTGTTATCTACTTACACAGCAGAAAAACAACGTCTACGTGGAGAATATGAGCTTTTACTAAACAAATTAAAAGCCATTGAAAGCGAGCGAGATAGATACGCAGATAGGGCTTACGACTTGCGTGGTAAGATTGAACGTGAAAATAAACGAATTGAAACCTTGCAAGCTGAGTTCGATGTATTTAACTCACAAAAATTTGACGAAAGTATATGCCCTACTTGCAAACAACCACTGCCAGCTGATAAGCAAGCAGAATTAGAGGCAGAATTTAATTCTAATAAGGCCAATAAGTTGGAGGAATATCAACAACTTATCGAAAGTGCAAAAGCGTTAAAAGCTAACTATGAGGAACAGCAAGAACTCATGGCGGTTAAAGCCGATGGACTTATTAACCAAATAGAACAGGCAAATAGTGAATATGAAGTTAAGTTCAAGGAGTACAAAAGCTATTACGAAACTAACATCGAAGATGATCCAGAATACAAAGGGTTAAAGGCTGAATTATTTTTACTAGAACTCGACGATAATGACGATGCCGACACAAAAGAAGTTGCAAGGCTAGAAAGTGAAATTAAAGAACTTCGTTCTAAGCAGTCTGCATTAGAAAATGAGCTCAATAAATACACGTTAAATGCTGATATTCAAAAACGTGTGATTGAACTTGAAAACCAACAACAAAAACTGGCAACAGAAAAGAATTTACTTGATGAAACATCTTTCTTAATTGATGAATTCGTCAAGGCCAAAGTGGATATGTTGGAAGAAAGTATCAACAGTCATTTTAAATATGCTCGTTTTAAAATGTTCAACGTTCTAGTCAATGGGAACGTTGAGGAATGTTGTGAAACTACTTATAAAGGTGTTCCGTATCGTAGCATGAATAATGCAGCTCGTATAAATGTAGGGCTCGACATTATTAATGCATTAACTAAATTTTATAACGTTACTGCTCCTGTATTTATTGATAATGCTGAGGCCGTAACAGACTTTATTAAATGTAACAGCCAAACAATCAAATTAGTTGTGGACGCTGATTTCAAAGAATTAACTATGATCTAATGGAGGTTAACATGTCAAAAGAAGTTGCTATAAAACAACAATCACTACCGGGCTTTCAAAGTGCCGAGGGTTTTGAATTGCTGCAACGGCAGGCAAAAATGTTTTGCGGTTCGTCTTTAGTACCTCAACAATTTCAAGGCGAGCAAAACTATGGGAATGCAATTATTGCCTTAGAAATGGCACAACGCATGAACGCATCACCTTTAATGGTTATGCAGAACTTGTATATCGTGTATGGCAATCCGGGGTGGTCCAGTAAATTCTTAATAGCTACATTCAATCAATGTGGTCGCTTTGAGGCTATTAAATACAAAGAAACTGGCAAAAAAGGAACTGACAGCCAAGGGGTAATCGCTTACACAAAAGAAAAGGGGAGCGATGAAACTATCTACGGTCCAGAAGTTACCATTTCTATTGCTAAGCAAGAGGGGTGGTACGACAAAAAAGGGAGTAAATGGAAAACAATGCCAGACCAAATGTTACGTTATCGTGCAGCTGCATGGTTGATCCGCACTACTGCTCCTGAAATTTCAATGGGCTTACAAACAACCGATGAAATTATAGACGTTGAGGGTAAAGTTAGCGATGTATATGACGATGTTACAACCACTATTGAGCATAACGCTAATAGTGAGGTGATTGACATTGATGTTAGCGAGCCGACTTTTGTCGATGTTGAAACTGGCGAAGTATTAAATACAGACGACATGTTCAAATGATTAGTATCGAATGTTTTGGTAGCAGTTCCGCTGGCAACTGCTACCGTATTAAATCAAGCGTAAATGGCGATGAGTTGTTACTCGATGTGGGTTTACCTTTCAAAACTATCCAAAGGGCTTGCAGGTACAATTTTCTCCACCTACTGGGTGCCGTAGTTACTCACCAACATGGCGACCATTCAAGGGCCGTTGCTGATATGTTAAAACTTGGACATAAGATTTATATGTTACAAGAAACAGCCGATGCCTTGCATGTGGTGGACGAACATTCATGGGTTGAGATAACTCCTAGGAAGTCTTTCAAACGAGGGGTATTTACAATGCTGCCTTTTGAACTGCAACACGATGTGCCTAATGTTGGCTTTCTAATTACTGACGGCGAAGAGAAATTGCTATATATCACAGATACTTACTACTGCAAATACACCTTTAAAGGTGTACACCACATACTGGTTGAGTGCAATCACTCTTATGAACTGTTAAATAAGAAAGTCGAGCAAGATGAGTTGAGCAAGCAGCGAATGGAGCGACTTATTCAATCTCACTTTGCACTTGAAAATGTAATAAAGTTTTTACGGTCAATGGATCTTTCACAATGTAAGGCCATTCACCTTATCCATCTATCTAATGAGAATTCGAACGAGGTTGAATTCAAGAAAGCAGTACAAGCTGCAACAGGGAAATTAGTTATCGTACATCAAGAAAAGGGGTGTTAATTATGCGAGTTAAGTTTGACGTATTTATTAAAGCGTTAGAGAAAAAACACCTCACGCTTATGGAGTTTAGCAACAAGGCTCAAACTATTCCACGTTCTTTGGTTTTATATCTAAGCGGCAAGCCTATTACGTTTGATAAAAAGCGGTTTATGTGGGCTGATGTGTTAGGCGTTAAGCATGACGATTTGTTTTATTAAGGGGTAAGCGATGGCAAAAGATATGTACTATTTCAGCCATGATGTAAACGCCAGTAATGATCCGAAAATTATTGTAATGAAAGAATTGTGCGGAGTGATTGCATATGCTTGGTGGTGGATATTAATCGAGCAATTAGCAACGCAAGAAGAGTACAAACTCCCTATGGATAAAATCACTTTCACAGGTCTTGGTATTGCATTTGGAATGAAGAAAAATGAAGCAAATGCTTCAAGCAACGAAGCAAAAGGAAGCATAACAAAGCAAGCAGAAACATATGTAAATTTGCTTATTAATGAGTGTGAACTACTGGAAACGGACGGCGAATATTTCTGGTCGCCATCACTCATCAGACGAAATTTGCTTCGCAAAAAAAAGCGTGATGAAATATCTCAAAAACGTAGTGAGGCTGGGCGTTTAGGTGGCCTTAAAAGTGGAAAGACACGAAGCAAAACGAAGCAAATGCTTCAAGCAAATGAAGCAAACGAAGCAAATGAAGCTAAAGGAAAGGAAAGGAAAGGAAATATATATTCATATTCATATTATAGCGATGCTGAAAATAAAAAATCAGAAGAACTATTACATATGCTTGATGATGAACCACCAAAAACTGATCCATATAAAAACGTATTCAAAATTTACATGAACGACGTTGGAGAAATTTCACCAATGACAAAAGAAAAATTAGAATACCTTGTCAATGACTTTGGAGAAAGTGAAGTCATAACAGCTATATCTAAATCGGTTGAGGTTGGGAAAGCTAGTATTGCATATATCACTGCCATACTAAATAACAAGATAAGGGAGGAGGCTGCAAAAGAAAGTGGAACCAATAGACGTAACAAAGGAACTGGAAAGGCTAAGGCAAAATCAGATGGCTCAGACGTCGACTGGAAAAACGAAACAGGCGAATGGCTATGAGTTTTATAAACCTACATATACACCACCTATTATGATTGAACGTCAAAAGGATCTAAGCCGTTACGGAATTAAAGGTCGATATAAAGACATGGACTTTGATAAACTCAAAGAACTTGGGGCACCTCCAGAAGATAAAGAGACATATAACAACGCCTTTAAATACTCCCTACATTTGAGTGAACACATCCGAAATGGTAGAGGGCTCATACTTATGGGGCCAGTTGGAACCGGTAAAACTTGCATAGCTATTAGTATTTTGCGAACTGCAATTAATCAAGGGTACAATGGCTATTTAATTTCCATGACAAGTCTGTTTGATACGTTAATGGTTTTAAGTAAAGGGCCATCCGAGCACTTCCTTAAATTTGAGAACATGATAAAAAATACACCGTTATTGGTGTTAGATGATTTTGGTGCAGAGTATTCTAGCGAATGGGTAAAGCAAAAAGTAACATCAATTATATCTGAACGTGTAGAACGAGAAAAATCAATTATTATAACATCTAATTTATCTATATCTCAAATCAAAAATTCGTATGATGGCAGGTTATATGACAGATTGAAAGGTACTTCGTTTGTACTTAGATTTTGTGGTAAATCTAAACGGGATCCGCTGGATATTTCAAAAATTTGAGGAGGGATAGAATGAAACCAAACGCCAAGATTGCGATAGAAGTTTTTGATAATGGGTTCATTAAAGTCGGATTAGATGGACAATTTATTGATTTAACAATCGGATTTTGTGCAGGTGTTGCACAGGTAGTCCAATTAGCATCGAAGAATGATAATAAAACCCCGGAAGAACTATTAAATATTGTTACTGCTGAGATGCGTAATACATTGGGTAATGTATTATGTGAAAAAGAAAGGGTTACGCATTAAAAATGAATAAGCTTGTAATTTATGGCCGACCAGCAACAAAAAAGAATAGTTCGCGAGTTGTATACGCTGGGAAATATCCTCGTGTCTTACCATCAAAAGCCTTTGAGGAATATCAAGCATTAGCGCTTAAACAGTTGCAATTCTATCGTAAACGAGCGTACCATTCTGGCCCTGTGTCTTTACGGTGCCGCTATTACATGCCTAACTGGGCACATTGGCCTGACTTGGTCGGCCTACTACAAGCTACATCAGATATTCTGACTGAAGCTGGCATTATTGACGATGATATGTGGGTTGCAAATTATAATGGATCCGAAATAGTTGGAATCGATAAAGCAAATAGCAGGGTCGAAATTGAATTTATACCAGTGAAGGAGGGAACGATATTATATGAGTTGCGAGACAGGAGGAATACAAAAAGAGCCAAACGATAGCTTTTTCTTTACTGAGAAGCAAGTTAAAGCCATTAGAGATTTTTTAGAGGTGAAAAGACTGATGAAGCTGTTAAAAGCCCAAAACACTATAAGTTACCGGGATTAAATATTGAAAGCATTGATGTATTGCGGGCTGCATTAACTCCTGAGGAGTTTAAAGGTTTTTGTAAAGGTAATGCCTTGAAGTATTTGATTCGAGCCGGTAAAAAAGATGATGAATTGCAAAATCTAAAGAAAGCCGGTGTATATATTGGGTGGTGTATTGATGCTCAGAGTACTAGCAAATCAAAATAGGTCGGATGAATGGTATATACCTTATGTTGTTAGACAAATGCTGGGTTAGGAGTCAAAAAAATGAAATGGCATAAATTTAAAAAGTGTTTACCGCCACCCGATACAGTTGTGATAGTACATGTTAGTGAATATGATTACGTAATAGGAACTTTGGTAGCTATTTCGGGTGAAAGGTTAGACGAATTTTCGATTTTACCACATAGCGATAATGGCTATTGTATCGAAGTTAAAGATTGTAAAGCATGGGCGATATTTAATAAACGTAGTCCATGGGAGGGCAAAAAATGACAGAATCAGATATTCAAAATGTTTTGGGAAGGCATTTGTTCCTACAAAACATATGTATCCCTAATGTCACAATGCACGTACCGGGACATCGGCCATATGAGGCGGATTTAATTTATTTTAATATTAAATCCGAATATATCACTGAGGTTGAAATTAAGGTTACTATGGTAGATTTCAGAAATGATTTCAAAAAGGAATACTATCACGACCATCCGAGTGTGAAGTACCTGTATTATGCAATGCCGGAAAGCATGTATAGCCGAAACAAAGAAGAAATAGATAGTATGTTGAATTTGGCCGGAATCATTACGATTAGGGAAGCCAATATGGATATAAAGAGAGGCCCGTTCTCAGTGCTCGTAAGATATGAGAAAAAGGCAAGGGTCAGAAAAAATGCTTGCCCCATGAGCCAAAATGACAAGGTTGATTTCATGCGGATTGGCTGCATGAAATGGGTTAATAGGAAACAGGAGGGGTAACATGCATTTAACAGAGGAAGGAAGAATACATTTTTTAAAACATCTATACCAAAAGGGAAAGTTTAATTTCTTGTTTAAAACAAGCACAAATGGACCGATTTGTATTTGTGAGAACGAGCCTAGGTTTGATAAAAATGATAATTGCCTTGAATATTACGGACTCTACAAAGTCCTTGATAGCTATCAAGAAGATTTAGCAAAAGAGATTTTGGGTGATAAATATTTTATGATTGATATTCGCAAAAAGCTGGGGATAGTCGACTGGGCAAATATTCCTGTTGATACACCTGTTCGTGTATGGAATAACGAATCAACGACAAAAGAAAGAAGGCATTTTGCAGGATATGAAAATGGGTATGTGTTAACGTGGGCTCATGGTGGGACTTCATGGAGTAGCCCAAAACATTGCGTAAGTGAATGGGATCATGCTGAGTTGGTGGAGCTATGAAAAGAGCAATATATATAGCGTTGGTTAAGCTACTAAAATTATTAGATAGCCGATACAACATATCTGATGAGATGATTCTTGCAGGTGCAGTGTCGGTATTGGATGAAACACAAAATATGCTTGAATATGAAGCTAAATTACAACTACAGTTCTTGGATGATTTGCAAAAAGAAATGGCAGAAGACCTTACTCCGATTAGAGGGTTTTTAACAGGGTTTCATAACAGATCTATTAATTGGTGTAAAAAGCAGCGTAATTCATTAGCTACACAAAGCAAATTATAGGGTTATGGGGGTGTTAGAATTGGAACAGGTGCAGGCGATAACTGATATTGATGCGGTTGTCAAATTAGCCACTGAAACGGCTATAGAAATTTATGAACAGCGGATTGAAAAAGATCACGCTAAAAAGCGAGAGCAGGCAAGGAAAAATACAAAAAAGTTATTAGCTGGGTACAATGAGCTCAAAGAACATTGTGAAAATGCAATAGCGGATATTGAAAGCAGTGTTCCGACTGATCTGCAGTTGCTTTTAACTGAGCTATTTAATCGTAGAGGAGTATTGCGTGTTGAGTCTATTCTTGCTAGTAAGCGACGTACAGAATTGATATTAGAGCATGTTGATAACATGCTTGATGTATATCGAAAACAATGTAATTATCGCAATCAGCCGTACTTTAAATCGCTAGTGTATTATTATATTGATAAGCTAGATGTCGATGCTGTGGCTGACAAATTGAATGTTGAAAAGCGGACCGTATATCGCTATTTAGAGCAGGCGGAGAACGACATGGCATTATTAATATGGGGAATCCAAGCAGTTTGATTGCATGCAATCGAAACTTGACAAATTGTCACAAAGCTGTCATTTACATGTCATTATGGGCGTTTTATAATGATAGTGTCGATAAATTGTAAGTGGCTCCTAATAACGAAATCGACACGCCTATATACACCTTCTTGCATACAGTTTTGTGAAAAGGACACCGAATCAGGTGTCCTTTTTTTCATGCCTAAATTTACATGGTAGAGTACCCAAGAGGTCAAAGGGGACTGCCTTGAAAGCAGATAGACGTATAATGCGTGCGTGGGTTCGAATCCTACCTCTACCGCCATATATTAAATTATAGAAAGGGAATCATCATGAATATTGTTGAAATGAAACTATCAGAATTAAAACCGTATGACAATAATCCAAGGCATAATGATGTGGCTGTGCAACCGGTAGCCAATTCAATCAGAGAATTTGGTTTTAAAGTGCCTATCGTAGTTGATGCAGATAATGTGATTATTGCAGGTCATACCCGATATAGAGCAGCTCAACAGTTAGGATTGGATACAGTTCCGTGTATTGTGGCCGATGATTTATCTCCGCAACAGGTGAAAGCATTCAGACTGGTCGATAATAAAGTATCTGAATTCGCTACATGGGATCCCGATGCTATGATGGAGGAATTGCAAGGAATCCTTGAAATTGATATGTCGGAATTCGGGTTTTTAGATAATACAGAAGCCCTTGATGAGGTCGATGATACCTATACTACTGATATTAACATTCCTCAATATGAGCCGTCAGGCGATGTAGTACCGCTCGAAAGCTGCATTGATGATTCAAAAACAGAAGCTTTGTTAATGGAAATCGAAGATAGCAATCTAAGCGATACGGAAAAGGATTTTCTCAGGAAAGCTGCACAACGACATAATCAATTTAATTACAAGCGAATTGCTGAATATTATGCAAATGCTAGTGCTGAAATGCAGGATCTTATGGAACGGTCGGCATTAGTTATTATTGATTATGATGATGCGATAAAAAATGGTTATGTACAGTTATCTAGTAGCCTTGAAAGCATATTAGGTGATGAAAATGATGAACAATGATTTTGCAGTATTTATTTTGAGTCATGGTCGAGCTGGCAATGTTAAAACATATCAAACTTTAATCAATCAAGGGTATACAGGTAAGATATACATCATAATTGATGATGAGGACGATATGCGCAACGCTTACATTGATAAGTACGGTGAAGATATTGTGCGAGTATTTAGTAAAAAAGATGCCGCAGTACTTGTAGACCCTGCTGATCTTGAACCGGAATTAAAAGGCGTTATCTATGCTCGAAATTATTGCCATACTATTGCCGAAGAAATGGGACTTATCCATTTTTTAGTGTTGGATGATGATTATAATCTTTTTGCTCATCGATATGAGTGCAATGGTAAACTATTGTCATGTACAACAAAACGACTGGATGACATTTTTATGGCTATGATAAAGTTCTTAGACCAAACAGGTGCAATTACAGTAGCATTGGCACAAGGTGGCGATTATATTGGCGGTGTAGATAACGGCAACTTCAAAAAGAAGTTACTACGTAAAGCCATGAATAGTTTTTTCTGTCGAACTGATACGCCTTTCAAGTTTTATGGCCGTATTAATGAAGATACAACTATGTATGTTCGATATGGAGAAACTGGGCATTTAATATTCACGACGATGGATTTTATGTTAAATCAAGGCCAGACACAAAAGAATAAAGGGGGCTTAACAGAAATGTACCTTGATAGTGGTACTTATGTTAAGTCATTTTATTCTGTCATGTATTCGCCTTCATGCGTTAAAGTTGCTGCAATGGGTGATAAGCATATGAGGATGCATCATCGTGTTAATTGGGATTGTTGCACACCTAAAATTCTCAATCAAAGGTGGAAAAAATCGAAAGGGGGTTAAGAGATGGCAAGAACTGGTAGACCGAAAAAAGTCATTAAGCAGGAACAGTTTGAAGCTATGTGTCAGATACAGGCGACACAGGACGAAATTCTGCTTGTGCTCGGTGTTTCTGATAAGACGCTCAATGCTTGGTGTAAGCGAACATACGGAAAGACTTTCTCCGACATTTTTGCAGAAAAGAGAAGTGCGGGAAAGATAAGTTTACGACGTAAGCAATGGAAACTCGCTGATAGATCTGCAGCAATGGCAATATTTCTTGGCAAGCAGTTCTTGGGACAAAAGGACCAAACTGAAATGGAACTTAAAGCTCAGGTCAATAACCCTTTCGATGGTGTATCTACCGACGATATTAAGAAGTTGATAGGCCATGACTAAACAAGATAAAATCATAGTTCAAGCAAAAAGAGAACTCGCACGACGTGAGTTCTTTTATTATTGCCATCTGTTAGAAGGTGATTTTTATAGGACTGACCGCCAATATTTAGTAGAGCTATGTAATGCCTTGCAAGAGTTCTATGAAAGCGACATTTATAATGTGCTTATCGTAAATCTTCCACCTCGTCATGGTAAAAGCCGCACTGCTCAGAATTTGGTTAAATGGGCATTTGGTAAAAATCATAAAGAAAAGATTATTACTGGCTCATATAATGCTACATTGTCAAAGTCGTTTGCAAAGGGTGTGCGTGATTCTATTAAGGAAATCAAGGCAGATGATGATATCACCGTATTTTCAGATGTTTTTTGTGGTGTAGAAATCAAAGAGGGCGACGGTGCTGCGCATATGTGGTCGTTAAAAGATGGCTATAATAGCTATTTAGCGACCTCGCCCGATGGTTCATCTACTGGCTTTGGTGCTTCGCTTTTAATTATTGACGACATCATTAAAAATGCTGAGGAAGCACATAATGAAAATATTAAAGAAGCTCACTGGAGCTGGTTCACCAACACAATGCTTTCACGTTTAGAGGAAGGCGGAAAAATAATTATTATTATGACTCGGTGGGCTAGTGATGATTTAGCTGGTCGAGCCATTGAACATTTTGCTGATGATCCCAAATTTAAGCCTAAAGTTATCATGATGAAAGCCGTGCAGGATGATGGCACTATGTTATGTGATGACGTGTTATCAAAAGACAGCTACCTTTCTAAAGTCAGAGCAATGGGCGAAGATATTGCATCAGCTAACTATCAGCAAGAGCCTATTGATGTTAAAGGTCGTCTATATACATACTTTAGTACTTACAAGGATATTCCAAGAGATGATAAGGGATATCCTTTATTTTCTGCAGTCAAGGCATATGTTGATTCTGCTGATACTGGTGAAGATTGGCTGTGTGCTATTGTGTACGGCGTTTATAACGATAATGCTTATATATTGGACATTCTTTTTACTGATGCACCCATGGAGGTTACCGAAAGGAAAACCGCAGAATTATTGCATCGTAATGGCGTGAATGTTAGTGATATTGAATCTAATAACGGTGGCCGTGGATTTGCTCGTAATGTTAAGCGAATTCTTAAAGATGAATATCCCGGCAATCGTACTAAGATTGTCACGTTCCATCAAAGTAAAAATAAAGAGGCTAGAATATTATCTAACTCTACACAAGTTATGGATCACGTATTATATCCTGAAAACTTTAAAGAACTATGGCCGGAATATTATTCGGCCATGTACAAATATCAACGTAAGGGGAAAAATGCTCATGATGATGCACCGGATGCAACAACGGGTGCTGTTGAGCGGTTAAATGCTCCTGTTATTAAGTCCATTAATTCCGATATTTATTAGGAGGTTAATCTATTCATGTATATTAGTAGCGAACAGAAATATGCATACAAGATTTTGCATGATGCATATTATGGTTCCGGGCTGTTCTCGTTAGGGCGAGGATTAAAACAGCACCCAAGAGAGAGCCTAGATAATTATAATTTTCGGAAGGCATTGTCTAGCTATTCCAATCATATTGCACCGATTGTTAATGCTAACGTTGACCCCATTTTCAATGATGAGATTAGACGTGAGTACAATTCTACAGCAAAATTTGATGTATTTTTAAAGAATGCTGATAGATTAGGAACATCATTACAAGAATATATCCAACAGCAGGCTTTAATTGCAAAGCTATATGGCGTGGTTTATGTTATTGTCAACAACGTGGCTGAATTTGGTGCAAGCGTCGCCGACAATGTGAAGGATAGACGACTTCCTTACTTGCTATCTGTTGAGCCTGCTGATGTAACAGGGTGGAAATTAGATAATGAAGGGCGCATCATTCGTTTTGAATATAAAGAGTCAATCATTGATGATAATGGTGGCACAAAGATTATTTATCACGAGTGGACTGATACCGACTGGAAAATTCGAGACAAAGGGAAAGGCGTTATTGCAGAGGGCGAGCATAATCTCGGTCGTGTGCCGGTTGTTCAATGGTTCGGTCGTAGTACTAAAAAAACTACAGTATTACCTCATCCAGAGTTTTACTCATTGGCACAAAAGAACTATCGCCTATATCATTTAGATAGCCTATTAACGCAAATACTTAATTCTCAGACATTCTCTACTTTAACAATGCCATCAGATGAAAGCGTTGAGGATCTAACACTTGGGGTCAATAATGTATTGTTGTATCCATCTGAGTCTAGCCATCCACCAGCATATATTGCTCCGGATAAGGGACCAGCTGAGATTATCATGAAAGAAAAAGACTCTGAAATTAAAGAGATGTACCGCATCGGTGGCGTTGATTCTGTAGTAGGGGTTCAGCAAGAAAAGTCCGGCGTAGCAAAGCAATGGGCGTTTAAACGAACCAACCAACGGTTGGCAAATTTTGCCGTACAATGCGAGAATGCGGAAAAAGCAATCATTGAACTATATGAATTGTGGACAAGTGAGAATTTGTCATATAAATGTGAATATCCAAGAGATTTTGATATTAATGATGTAGCCGATGTATTATCGCAGGGGCAACAGGCATTAGATCTTGGCTTTAAATCTAAAACATATTATACCGAAGTTGTTAAAAGAGTTCTCGATGGATATATGCCAAATATCGATGACAAGGTTTATGACGACATCATCAAAGAAATTGAGGATTCAACACAACAAGATATCCTTGATGTTACATATTCAAATAGTAGTGAGGGCGATGATGTAGATGAATAAGACTACAGAACAAACCATTCAGGATACTATAGATAAGTTTGAAAATGAAATTCGACGACTATTAGAAGCTAGTTATGCCCCACAAACTGCAGTACGAAAAGCGTATAATAAATACCCCGTTATGGATGCTATGCGGGGTGTTTTAATATCTGAATTAATTCGTGAATGTGCCAAAGGATATGGAGTTGATATTGGCGTAACCGGCAATGTAATTAAAAGTGCTATTATAAAAGGCATGCCATATAGTCTAAAAACGATTTCTAAGGCCATGCAAGATGCGTGGGCCCCTGATGGATTAAACTTATCTGAGCGACTACATAATGCGTCTAGTCGTGTCAAAAACGATGTTTCAGAAGCAATATCCGATGCAATGAAGAAAGGACAGGATACATTAGCTACAGCAAAGGCTATATTCGATGGCTATGGTGGTAATTCTGTAATTTCAAAAGCTGAGTTGCCTGATTTTTTGGAGAAGCTTCGCAAGTTGCCCATTCCGTTGCCTAATGATGAAGCTGGGAAAGATATGCTTAAATATCAGCTTCGTAAAGTTCGCAGATTAGTTGAGCAAGAAACGACTCCGGGACTTAGAGCTGCATATAGTGAGTTGATTGATGCTGTTGAAAAGAGCAATACAGCCGCTTTAAATCATGCCATATATGTTGCGACTCAGGAAAAGGCTCGTTATCATGCTGAGCGTATCGCTAGGACTGAAAGGGCTCGTGCATATGCAGAGGGCGAAATTGCAAGGCATATGGATGATCCCGATGTAGTTGCATTTCAATGGAAATTGAGCACCCGACATCCTGTGGTTGATATATGTGACGTTTATGCTAATGCTGACTTATATGGACTTGGGAAAGGTATTTACCCTAAGGATAAATTTCCTCATTTACCTGCACATCCACATTGCATATGTCGTATTAAGCCAATTATAGAAGGTATGATTGATACTGCATCAGCCAAGCCAAATATAGAAGCTGGAGGGCTAGCATACTTGAAGTCGTTACCAAAGCGTGAGCAAGAGCGCATTTTAGGTGTAAATGGTCGCAATTTAGTAATGAATGGGCATGCATCATGGACTGAGGAAGCTAGGGGCTGGGATGGTGCCGTATTTAAAAGCAGACTGCCTGTTATTGAGTCGTTGAAAGATTATATTAAGAATGGAAAAATTAATATTGAGGATTTTTCAAAGCGTCGGGAGTTTGAAACAATAGATGATGTTAGACATCGTGTTATTGATTATATTAACTCACCATACTTTAATAGCAGCTATGTGATGCGGCAAAGCATGCATATAAAAGGTGGTAAGCTTTACGATAAAACACAAAATAAAAGCTATTATAACCACGAAATCCCTCATGCTGATGTTATAAAGGCCATACAGGAAGGCGTTTATAGTGGTATTAGGTTTACTCGAAAGGGCGATTGGAATCATAAAATAATGGTTGATATATCCCCTCATATTGGGTATGATGTAAATGCAAGGAGCGGAACAAAGCAGAAAACTAGCCTTGCAACTGTACATGTATCAGGAAAGGGTATTCATATAGTGCCGAAGGGAAGTGAACGGAAATGACAGAAGAACAACTTTATAAACGCTATAATGAGATTCGTTCAGAAGATGTAGAAGTCAGATTCGTTGGCGGTGACACCATGACTGGTAAATTAGATTCGTTTACATCAGGGGTGAATAATGAGCCTGATGAAGCATCAATATATGTTGACGAATATGAATTGTATGCCAGTGAAATCGCAGAAATACGAGAAATTTAAAACTTAATTTAACCAATCAAGCACTTGCTTATGCAGGTGCTTTTTTATTTGCCTTTTTAGTATCGCAGGCGAAAAAGAACGAGACCGCAGTCGTGTGGTGTGGCACACGAAAATAAAGCGAAGTGGGAAAGGTATATTTTACAGGAGGTCATACAGATGACAAAAGAGGAATTAATCAAGTTAGGATTAACAGAAGAGCAGGCAGAGGCGGTGACTAAGGATTATGGGGAGAATTATGTATCCAAAAGTCAATTTAACGCTAAAAATGATGAGGCAAAAACGGCTAAGGCGGCAAAAGAAGCCTCCGAACGTTTGCTTGCTGAGGCGCAAGGCAAGTTAGAAAAAATTAACTCCACAGGGATTAAGGATGATGCCGGCATCGTTGCCATGCAGGAACGGATTAAAACCTTAGAAGATTCCGTAGAAGCCGAACGTAAAGCCCGTGAAGATGCTGATGCACAACGTATCCAATCTGAAATAGCTGCAGCAGTTGTAGATTCTTTAACAAAGCGAAATGCTATGGATCCAAAAGAATTTTCCAAATTGATTGTTAGCAAAATTAAGGCCAATGAAGATGGCACTTATGGATATGTTAAATCTGACGGGACCAGCGGAACTGTTGATGATTGCGTTGATGAATGGCTTAAAGGGAAAGACTATGCGATTAAAGATAGTCAAAAACGTGGAAGCGGTTCAGGAAACGGTGGCGCCGGTAATGGTGGGGAAGGCAACAAACCTGCTGGATTAAAAGGGGCTGTAGCGGCAGCTATTGAAGCCCAACAATGTGAATAATTTATTTAATGGAGGTATTTAACTAATGGCAATTACATTAGCTGAAGCAAAACTTAACGTACAAGACGATTTGCAAATGGGGATTATTGATGAGTTCCGCAAATCGTCCTTTTTATTTGATAACTTAACTTTCGATGATTGTGTATCTCCTACCGGTGGTGGTGGCACGTTAACATATGGCTACACTCGCTTACTCACTCAACCTACAGCAGATTTCCGTGATATTAATTCGGAATATACTCCACAATCTGTTACTCGTAAACGTTATACCGTTGATTTGAAAGTATTCGGCGGCGCCTTTGATATCGACCGTGTAATCGCTAAGATGGGCGGTATTGTTGATGAAACCACCTTGCAAATTGAGCAAAAGGTAAAAGCTGCAGCTGCATTATTCAATGATACGGTTATCAATGGTGATTCAGGCGTTAATTCTAAAGCCTTTGATGGCTTGGACAAAGCCCTCTTAGGTTCCTCTACTGAATACACACCAACAGCAGCAATCGATTTATCTGATAGCGCTGCTATTGATACAAATTACAAAGCATTCCTTGATCAACTTGATGAGTTCCTTTTGGCCTTGGATGGCACACCATCTGCAATTATGGGTAACACCAAATTGATTGCTAAAATTCGTGCAGTTGCTCGTCGGTCTGCGATGTACTCTACTAAACTAAACGAATTCGGACAACAAGTTGAATACTATGGCGTAACTCCATTGGTTGATCTTGGTGCAAAAGCTGGTTCCAATGATCCTGTAATTGGCATTAACGGTCAGGGCGAAACATCATTGTATGTTGCTCGTCTTGGCATCGATGGCTTCCACGGTGTTTCTTTGGCTGGCGATAATGTGGTTAATTTGTGGTTGCCTGACTTCACCAACGCTGGTGCAGTTAAAAAAGGCGAGGTCGAAATGGTTGCTGCTGTTGCATTAAAAGCATCTAAGGCAGCAGGCGTATTCCGTAAAATTAAGGTTAAATAAGGAGGTCAATTATGCCGATTATTAAATCTCCAGTACCTGATTATACAGGTCAAACAGGTTCAGTTGTATTTGTGAATGGCGAAGGCTTCACCGAAGATGCCAATCACATTGAATGGTTTAAAGAGCACGGCTATGAAGTTGTGGAAGATAAACCTGTAAAGGAACCTAAAAATACAACCCAAAAGGCTGATAAAGAGCCTAAGGATGAAAATCCTCCGGACAAAGATCCTGAGGATAAAGAGCCTAAGGATGAGGGCCCTGAGGATAAAACCTCCGGCAAGGGTTCCGGTAAAAAATAATTGCTATGAATAGCCGGGCTATATTTGAAAAGCGTATTCGTCAGGCTGTAAAAGCAAGCACTATAGATGTGAGAGAAACTGCGCAAGAACAACATAGATTTACCTCTCAAACAGGTAATCTTGAAAAGGCGATTGATTATCAAATTTCTAATAGTGGCATGCAAGGGGTCGTATTTCTTGACATTGATGTTGCGAAATATGGCCCTTTTGTGCATGAGGGAACGCCAGCTCATGTGATTAATCCACGATTCAAAAAGGTATTAAGATTTGTCCCTCGTGGTGGGAATGGCTTCGTGTTTGCTCGGAGGGTATTTCATCCGGGAACGGCACCTGATCCATTCTTATATGATGCGTTGGAAAATAATATACCAAACATTATTAATATATTTTCACAATATACAGGCCATGCCTTGGATGATGTGGCTCGTGGGTTAGTTAAAGACGAATATTCAATAACATTTAATATATAAGGGGTTTTAAGTATGCTATACAAATTTGAAGATATGGCGGAGCTATTTAATGATGAGTTACTGGGTGATGAAGTAACGGCCAGTACTGTTGGAAAGGCCGAACAGTGGTTATATGCATTTGGTAATCGATTAGGTGTAAAGCCGGATAAGATTATTCGTAGTTTTACCACTGACGAATTAGTGCTCGCTTATATCTATCGTGAAGTATGCGTAAATAAAGCATTTGCATTGCCGGGTTCTTACAGTAATAACGGCTCAACAGACGACTTTTATTCTAAAAAATTAGAATATTATGAATCTCGTATCAAGCAATTAGAATCTCGTATCACGCCTGAACAGTTAACCGGCAACCCTACTGAATATAAGGGATATCGTTCCGTTGAAATATTTAGGGGGTGACATATGCAATGGTATGAATTAATGCAGCGCATACAAGATGTATTTAATGGCACTAATTTAGGTATTGATACCCGGCTAGGGCTTACAATACCACAGAATGCTGGAGTAACAGCCAATGGTGTTGTTATGATTGGTCGGGGGCAAGAGCAAAAAGATGATGATGTGCATTTAAAAGTTACGTTGTATCTCGAAGCTTGGACTAAAACCGGCACAAAAGAATTCGATAAAGGTTATCCACAATTAGTTGATCTCGAGAATAAGGTTGACGCTATATTATTGGCGTTCCGTAAAGCATGTGGAGAGCTTAATGAAGATGTATGCGTATTAGATTGTGGATTTCAAATCGTTGATCTCCATGTCGTAAATAAAGTAGGCGACCATGATAGTATACGCCCATTATTGGGCACTCAGTACACTATTGAGGCTCGCCTTTTTGATTTGAATGAAAGAGAGGATATATATTAATGCCAGAACCAGCAAAAAATTTAACTGCGTTAAAGCAAAGCAAGAAATCTCTTGTCGCTATGGGTAAAAATATATTGATCTACATCAATGTTGGTACCGATGAAACTACCGGTGCAAAATGGGAATTGTTGGGCGGTCAAAGAACAGGCGACTTGAATTTAAAGGCGGACTCTATTGACGCTTCTCATAAAGGTACAGGCGGTTGGAAAACTACATTACCGGGCATGAAAGAATGGTCCACCGAAGTTGAATCAATTTTGATGCTTAATGATGAAACTTTAAAAGTCGTATATCAGGCGTTCTTGAATGATGAACGTATTCATATCAAATATGAATATCCTGATAAATCATATGTTACAGGCTGGGCATCTATCACAGATAACTCTACGACTGGCGCACACGATGATGTGGCTACTCGTAAAATCACACTTAACGGCGATGGTCCATTGTCTGAATTAAAAACCGTTTAATTTATAATCTCAGGAGGCTTTTATAATGAAACGAATCCCATGTGAATACTTTGGCGAAGGTGAAAAAATCTATTTTAATATTGGGCGTATTTTACAGCTAGAAGCTGTATTGAAAAAGCCTATAGGTCGTATTCTTGCAGAAGGCTTAGGCATGACGGAAGTATTGGTTGCCTTTGAGATTGGGCTTGCGCACTACAAACGACGTTCCTCGGTATTCTATCAAGAAAAAATTCAGGAAATGATGAACAATACGGACTTCAATTTCAATGAATTGATGATTACTGTACAAAAAGCACTCATCGCCAGTGGCGTTATGGGTAAAAAGATTTATTATCAGGAGTTCCCTGAGGAAGCCACCGAGGAAGATAATGCAAACATTGAAGCTGAGGAGGCTTTAAACGAAAAAAACTAATAGAGGGGGCTGATGCCCCCTCTTTTTTTGAGTGGTATCGATTCAATGAAAAGAATGCATATGGAGTACTGCAATTAAAACCTTGGGAATATAAGCGATTATCGGTTATGGAGTTTTATAAGTTGTTAGAGGGCTATGAGGCTAGAGCAAGGCGAGAGCATAGTATTCAGGCATTCTTTTTTTCATTATTAGCTAATATGCAAATTGCTAAAGGCAAAAAAATTACCGTAGAGGATCTTATGAAACATATTTATCCACCTACGGAGCTTGACAGAATGAAAGAGGAAATAGAATTCAAACGTGAATGGATTGAATCGGGAGGGGGTGAAATCGAATAATGGCAGATAAACAAATTAATGTCAAAATTAATGGCACTTCCGCTGGGGCGGTGCAGGCTATTGATAGAGTTGGGCAAAAAGCTGATGAGGTACTTGGCAAAAAGCTGTCTTCACTGGGTGAAAAAATGTCAAGGGGGCTGTCCATTGCTGGTGCTGCAGTTGGCATTACAGCTGTTGCAGCTGCAACAAAAGAAGCTGTAAGGGCTGGTACTGAATTAAGTGATAAATATGCGTTGATTAAATCTCGCATTAACTTAATTAATGATGGAACGCAGTCCACCGCTGAAATTATGGACAAAGTATATGCGTCCGCCGAACGTACTCGTGGATCATATCTCGATATGGCTGGGGCTGTTGGTAAGTTGGGAATCTTGGCAAAAGATGCATTTTCTTCAAATGATGAAACAATAGCTTTCGTTGAACAGATGAATAAGCAATTTAAAATTGGCGGTGCATCGATTGAAGAACAAACCTCTGCGATGTATCAACTTACACAAGCAATGGCAGCTGGTAAGTTACAAGGGGACGAATTTAGGTCCATTATGGAAAATGCTCCATTATTAGCACAAGCTATTTCACAAGAAATGGGCTTGCCTATGGGCCAGCTAAAAGAAATGTCCTCACAAGGCTTAATTACAGCAGATGTTATTAAAAATGCAATGTTCAATAGTGCCGATGAAACAAACGCTAAATTTGCTGAGCTTCCTATGACTTTTGCAGAAGTTGGAAATTCAATTCAAAACCAAGCAATACAGGCATTTCAACCAGTATTGGAAAGTTTGACACAGATGACGGCTGGTAGTGAATTTAAAGAAGCATTAAACGGGATTGGTGTGGTATTTCAAGGATTGGCAGCTGTTGCCCGTGTTGCTATTAGTGGCATATCAGGAGCATTTAGTGCCGGAGTTATTGCTGCAAGGCTATTAGGGCAAACAGTACAGTCTATTGGATCTGTATTGACAGCCATTGGACCGCCAGCTATAGCTACATTTGCTGGGATTACAACATATATGATTGCTTCTCGCATTGCTGCGGCTGCATTTACTAGCACAATAACCGTACAAAGTGTTGCGGTCTCCACTATAAATGCAGTTACAAAAGCTTGGGCGGCTACAACAGGTGCGGTGAGAGCTGTATTTTTGGGAATAAGGACAGCTATTGCAACAACCACAGCAGTTATGGGGGCATATAGAGCTGGTATATTGATTCTTAATGCTGCACAAGCTGCAAATGCTGTTAGGACGTTAGCGGCGTCAGGGGCAATGGCCGTATTTAATGCTATATTAGCAGCCAATCCGATTGGGTTGGTTGTTGCTGTTCTGGCTGTATTAGTTGCTGCACTTGCTTCCAGTGAAATTGCCACTAATGGCTTTGGTGCTACTATGAAAAGCATATGGATGGGAATCGTCCATACAGTTACATGGGCTATTAACGGCATTCTCAGCATGATTAATGCGCTCATACGTGGCATTAACGCTGTCTCAGGCAAAATAGCGTCTGTATTCAATACGTCAGCAAGTAAAATTGATGAATTGAATTTAATTGATGCACAGGCGGCTGAAGATTTTGGCAATAATACTGCAGATATGTTCGGTAATATTGGTGACGCTTTAAATCCTTCCTCCGGGGGCGAAGTTGGGCTCGGTGGAGCTGGTGCCGGAGGTGATTATGGAACTGGTTCCGGAGGCAAAGGCGGGTCAGGTGGTAGTAGCCAAAAAGATGCCAAGGATGAGGCGGAACGATTGCATCGTCAAATCCTTGAATCGTGGACAGAGATGTTCGGGACTCGAGCTCAATTAGCGGAGCAATGGCGGGATAAGGAACTTGAAGAGTTAGAGAAATCTAAAGCAAACAATGTCCACTATGAAGAGGATAAGCAAAAAATCATGGAAATGTATGCCCGCAAACGTGAGGATGCGATGCATGAAGAGGCCAAGCACTTGCGTGAATTACAAAACTCTATCCGTGATATGAATGTTGCGTTTAAGTTCAATACTGCTGAACGTGATTCAACTGGGGCACAATCGCCACTAACTAAGTTAGCTAAAGAGCAAGATGATGCGGTTAATTCGATTAAAGACAAATATCAGGAATTATCTGATAAATTTGCTGAAATGACGGAACGTGATAGAGCTGCATACATTAAGATGTTGCAAGATACTAACACGCCATATGAATTAGTTGGCAATCGTCTTACATTTAAAGAGCGTGAAAATGCTGAATTAATGGCGATGAATGAAAACTTTGAAAATCAAAGACTTGATTTAATTCGTACAAGCGCCGAAGAAGAGTGGGCAATTAAAGAAGCAATGCGCACACAAAATTTTGAAGCACTACAGCAGGCTTTGACTGATGAATACGTAGCGACCCAGCAAAATTATGAGTTGCGAAAACAGCTTCTTGAAGAGTACCAGCAAGCGGTTATGGACAGCCATTTTAATAGTCAGCAGATGTTCTTTGATATGGCGAATGCAGGTATTGATAGTATGCAAGAGGGCATATCCAAATTGATACAGGGCACGCAAAGTTTAGAGAAAGCGTTTCAAAATATTGGAAATGCTATTTTAAAAACAATCGCGGATACTGTAGCTAAATGGATTGCGGCTCAACTTCAACAGATGATCTTCGGTAAGATGATGGCTAGCCAAACGGCTGCAGCAAATAATGCTGCATTACAGGCTCAGTTACCGTTAGCAACTCAACTAGCTCAACAAATGGCAATGGCTACATGGGGCGCTAGTGCTACAGCCGGCATGGCTGCATGGAGTGCTGCATCGGCTACAGGTGCTGCGATGAGTTCTGTTGCATCACTAGCTGGACGACTTGGCAATATTGGTGGAGGCTTTGACATTGGAAGCGGTCCACAAAAGCTCGTACCAAATTTGAAGTTGGCAAGTGGTGGCCTAGCATATGGACGTACCTTTGCAGAAATTGGTGAAGGTAACTATCCGGAAGCAGTCGTTCCATTATCTGAACAGGTATTCGGACAAATTGGTGAAGGTATTTCAAAGGCTGGAGGCGGTGGCGATGTGCATGTGCATGTCAATGCTATGGATGCTCAGTCGTTTATGGGATGGCTTGAATCGTCAGGCGGTCAAACCATACGTCAATTTTTAGTAGATAATAATCGTGAATTTACATCAACAGCGGGGACGTGGTAATTATGGCAGAGTTAAAAAAATTCCCTAACATCAATACGTTTGCATGGGATTCAAGCAAAATGCAGCATTGGGATGTAAAAACTAAGCGGAGTGGGTCCGGTAGATTACGTACAATGACTACTCAGCAACTGCCACAATATACTATTTCCGCATCGTTTGCCGTATTGAACCAAGAGCAGTACGAAACGATGATGGGCTTTTATGCCACCGTAAAAGGTGGCTTAACCCCGTTTTTATGGCTTGACCCTGAGGACCATACGCAAAAAGGCATTCGACTTGGGACCGGGGCCGAGAATGAATGGCAAGCTGTTCGTAAATTCGGTGATTATATTGAACCTGTTGCATATGTTGAAAACGTTAAGCTATATGCTGACGGTCAAGAGGTTAGATGCACCACTGATAAAGGTGTTATACGTCTAGCAAGTGGGCAGACTGTATCTCCTACCGCAATTATTACGGCTGACTATACATATTATTGGAAGGTCGTATTTAGTGGCGACTTTACAGCCGACTTGAAATATAGAAACGTTTATAAATCTAAACCGTTCAAATTAGTTACAGCATGGTGAGGTGATAAAGTATGAAGCACGTTGATGAAATTCTTAATAGTCATCTCAATACGAATAAATCATTTGTTAGCTGTGATCTATATGAGCTGCAATTAGTGAGTGGAATCTCGTATTACTGGGCCGATACTGATGCAAATGTATCATATGGCGGTAAGTTATATCGAGGTGATGGGCCAATTATTACTCGGAACCAAATAAAAACACGCTCCGAAGTGGCCGTCGATAAATTAACTGTCAATATCTCTTGCAACAAGGATGACAAAATTGGCGGTGTTCCGATTATGGCTGTGGCTCATAATGGTGGATTCGATGGGGCCACTCTATCGCTAAAGAGAGCTTTTTTCGATGAGAAAAATCATATTATTGGGGTTGTTTCTTTGTTTACTGGAGAAGTTAATGTCAAACAGGGTGGAGGCCTTACATTACAGCTTGATGTCAAATCAGTTGTGCAAAGGCTCAATACTGAGTTTCCGGGTAAGCGATATTATCCTCAATGTCCCTATAGCATTTATAGTTCTGAGTGTGGCGTAGATATTAAACAGTATCGAAAACGCATAAAAGTTGTATCAGTTCCGGCTACAAATACAATTACGATTGACTCTTCATTTAGTAATGGCTATTACAATGCTGGTGGTATTGAGTGGATAAATGGCCCTCTTGCAGGGCAATCTACACAAATTATGGATAGTCAGAACGGACGTATTCGATATATGACTCCTGCTGATGCGCAACCACAAGTCGGCAATGAGGCCTATATATATCCGGGGTGTGCAAAAACACCTGAGGAATGTCGTTCAAAATTTAATAATTTTAATAGGAACAGGGCGACTCCATATGTTCCTTTAAAGGAGAGTATTCGATGAATATTATCAGACTACAGCGAGCAGATAGCGACAAGCCAAATGCAAATGAAAGTACAGGCCAAAAAATCGCAAATGCTGCAATCAAGTGGCTTGGTACTCCTTATCAAAATAATGCAATGGTAAGAGGTGTAGGCGTTGATTGTGCGTATTTGTTAGTGGCGGCAGTTGTTGAATCAGGTCTTATGCCAAAGGATAAATTGAATATTGAGGATTACTCGAATGAGTGGCATTTGCACCATTCAGAAGAGAAATATCTCAAATATGTGGAACAGGTAGCCGATAAGGTAGATCTTGAAAATGACATACTTGAAATAGGCGATTTTTTGTTGTATCAATTTGGTCGTTGTATTAGTCATGGCGCAATATATATTGGCAATGGGTTAGTCATTCACGCCTTTGTTGATTACGGCGTAATATTCTCAAAGCTGGAAGATGTAATATTCAATGATAGTCGAGGGCGAAGCCGATTACGTGCCGTTTATCGATTCCGAGAGGAGGTGACACCATAATATGGGTTTTTGGCGCAGTCATAACTCAACTACAACAGCTGAGCGCATTAATGAATTTCAAATTAATAGTGCTTCGTATGGTGAAGTAGTTCCTGAAGTATTGGGGACTACTCGGCAATCCGGGAATGTAATTTATTATGATGATTTCACCGCCCACGAACATAAGTCTACTCAACGAACTGGCAAAGGTGGGGGCTCGAAACACACTAATATTACATATACCTATTCGGTAGCATGTGCTATTGGTTTGTGTGAGGGGCCTATATCCGGTATTGGGAAAGTGTGGATAGATAAAGAAATATTCACATACCCACAAAGTGAAATTCAGCTTACTTTATTTGATGGTAGGCTAGGGCAGCAACCTTGGCCGTATGTAGTCAGCAAGCACCCTGAAAAGGCATTGCCATATAGTGGACTTGCATATATGGCTGGTGTTGTAGATCTTGGAGAACGTGGGAGTTTGCCAAACTATAATTTCGAGGTCAAAGGGAAATTATTAGACACCGGTGATGGCATTGATGTAAATCCCGCAGATTACATTGTACATATCTTAAAAGGGGTAGGCATTGATGCGTCTCAAATTGAGGGGTTAGATAATTACAGACGGTATTGCAGGGCGGCTGATATATTGATTTCTACACCTCCAAATGAAGGTGCAAAGAAAGCACAGGCCATAATTAATGAAATCGCAGAAATTACAAATGCGATTTTATTTTGGTCTAATGACCGCTTAAAAATAGTACCTCTTGCAGATGAGTCAATCCGTGACTGGGATCCGCATTTACAGGTTCAGTATGATTTAACTGCAGATGATTTAATCCCGGGAAGCGATGGGCAATTAGTAATTTATAAGCGAAAAGACACATCCGAATGTTACAATCAGGCAACTGTTGAATTTTTAAATCGTGCTAACAACTATGAGAAAGAAACAGTATCATTCGAGGTTGTGGCTGATGTACAAAAAAATGGAATGCGTCCAGCATCCACTAAGCAAGCTCATTATTTGTATACGAAGGCAAGAGCTCAGTATTATGCCGAGCAATTAGCAATGAAGCGATTATATAGTCGCAATCAGTATACATTCCATTTATCATGGGAGTTTTGCAGATTGGAGCCCGGTGATATTGTGACCTTAACAGATGACATCTGTCAGTTAAATAAGCAAATTGTCATTATAACTGCAGTATCAGAGGCGGCAGATGGACAACTTGAAATTACTGCAGAGGGAAAACCACCCGGCACATATGCTCCAGCTAAATATAACGTTCATGAGAATGAACGACCTTTCATTGATTATAATATTCCGGCTCCGTCTGTTAATGACGTAGCGATATTTCAGACAGTTGGAGATGTTGGAGGAAATCAAGTATTCGTAGGCGTTAATGCTCCGGATAATTGGGGCGGTTGTTCTGTTTGGCTGTCCGATGATAATCAACGTTATCGTCAAATTGGAGAAATAACCCAGCAGGCTCGCATGGGGCGTATGAAATATGGATTCAGCTCAACTAATGATTTTTGCAATATAGTTCTTAATCGAGGAGTATTGCAAAATGGTACTCATATAGATGCGGAGCGTGGCAATACGCTATGCTGGGTAGGCGGTGAGGCTTTGAGTTATGAAACAGTGGAAATGCATACGGATAATTGGTATACGCTGAAAGGCCTTGTGCGTGGACAATATGGCACAAAGGCGATTTCACATAATGCTAATGAACGATTTATTCGTGTGGATGAAGCTATATTCAGAGCACCTTATCGTCCTGAAGATGTTGGGAAAAAGATATATCTTAAATTTTCATCTCGCAATATGTTTGGCACTAATGAGCAAGGCCTCGATGAAGTACAGGCATATGAATACACGATTACTCCTTACTATATCCCTGAGGTCAATGAATTAGCTTTATATACAAAGTATTACAAAATTGGGGATGGGGTGCTGTCATATGATGTAGTTGCTACATTTACTGCTCCAGATTTAAACACGTTTGATACTGCTGAAGCATGGTATCGTGAAGGAGCTGGCGAATGGAAATATGGCGGTAATGGTAATGGACAAATCGTTATTAGTGGGTGTGAGTTAGGGCATACATATGAGGTCAAAGTTAAGGTCAAGGATTCTCATGGCAACTATTCACAGGGAATTACTAAAAGTATTCTTGTACAAATGAAAAGTGATGTACCAAATACCCCACAAGGCTTTTCCGTAACGTTTGGATCTGTAGCACAATTTAATTGGTTAGAGGTCCGCAATGCAGATATTGATTATTATGAATTGCGCACAAATCTTAATCCGGGACAATCCGATGGATTAATTGGACGTAGTAATAATACGACGTATGCTGGGATGCTAACCGAACGACAAGGAAAAGTATATTTGTATGCTCACAATCCATCTAAAGGATATGGAGCGCCAGCAAATGTGGAATATAACGTTCCTGTTCCTAAAGCACCTACAACATTTATTGCTAGAGCTGGATTCGGTAGTGTAGGGGTTCTTACAAATGCAATTCCAGCTAATTGTAAAGGGATGAATGTGTATATTAATGAAACCGTGTATTTTTCGGCTACAAATGCAGTTACATTCCCATTGAATGTAGGCATATACCGAGTACGGGTTGCCTTTGTTGATATTTTTGGTGAGGGAGCTAAAACGGCAGAGCAGCCAGTAGCGATTTTGGAAAAGATTCCGAAAGAATTGCTTGATACTGAAAGCCTTGGGCTGGATAAAATGGATAAAGCTATTGAATCCATGAAAAATGATGTATCAGCAGTTAAGAAGGTATCTGATGGCTTTGAATCCAGACTCACGGATTTAGCCAATGGAACTACTAAATCAATAAGCGATATGAATAAGCATATTGAAAGTCGATTTACACAGCTGTCTGATGGATTTGATGCACGTATTACGGAAGCATTGGGCGAAATCGATGGTGATAAATTAATCGCACGCATCAATTTGAGTAAATCGGGCACACGCATTGATGGGAAACTATTCCATGTAACAAGTAAAACTATATTTGATGCCAATGTAATTGCTAAAGGTATGATCCAAGCCAATGCAGTTACTGCGGAGAATATCGATACCCCATCACTGTCTGCTATTTGTGCAACCATAGGAACATTAAGAACTCGAACAACTGGAGCTCGTGTAGAAATTCAGGACAATTTAATCTCGGCTTATGATGAAGAAAATAATGTTAGAGTCAAGCTCGGGTGCTGGTAAAGGAGTATAAATAATGACACCTCATATCCTAATATATGATAAAAATGGCAATATCATATTAAATCTAAAAGAACGTTTGACACGCATTGAAGGGCGTCAATATGTAAGTGCGGTGCCTAACGTTAAGAATACGATACGTGTTGAGGGACTGCAGTCCGGGCAAAAGGTGTGGGCTGCAGCTATGGGGCAGTACCTAGTGGCAGAAGTTAAAGATGATGTTATTACATGGTACTTTTCTGTAACTCGTGAAACAAATTTATCTAATGGGCGGATTAACGGCTTTCAATATGAGGGGTGGGTTGTTTATGGAGTTTATTAACGTTAAAAACGAAGCTGGCACAACTATTATTAATGATAGTTATGATAATTTAGTTTATCTCAGCTTACCGAAACAAAAAGAGGCTGTATTGTGGACTGGAAGCAATAGAGCAGTGTCGGCTGATGTATTAATTCCTACGCAACTTAAAACGTATACTCCATTAATGGTGCCAACTATGCTATATCAATACGGAAATGGTGGTTCAAACGCTATTCGTATAACGTATATTACTCAGCCAAATTATCATGGTGAGGCTCCACTTATTGCAATATCTGTTCCACAGGGATATGAATTCAAAGCACAATGGATATGTCGCAAAAGAGAGAGATTCATAGCCCTTATTGTTGATGTTGTTAAGGGTGGAGCAATAATTACACAAGAAATGATTAATGAGGTAAAAAATGGCATTAAGTTTTATTGTTTCGGATATTTCGAGGACGTTGCAGCCAATGCGAATACACCTCGCATCAGATTCGTTGATAAGGTAGGAAGTAGCAAACCCAATATAGCCTTACAAGTCTTAGGAAAGCATAAATTTTTCAAAGCAAGCTGGAAGGACGAATACAATATCAAAAATGATGTGATCTATGATAGCCGTATTCGATATTTAAGGGTAATCGACCAATATCATCAAGATTGGTACAGCACCTTGTCTAAGTATTCTCCTAATGAGCATACTAAAATGACTGTACCATCTAAGTCATATGATTGTGATATTGCTGTAATTCCTATGTCGGTAATCGATACTGCAGTATGGGGGCCTAATATTACGAAAGGCGATAATCAATCACATACTGGTAGTGTATGGCAAACTGTTCATTTTACAGGCAAACGAAGTATTGAAATAAAATCGTATCAAAAAATTTATTGGGATACTGTAACACCATATCCTATGGGGTGTGCTGGGCAGACAGCTACTCAATATATGGTTGTCGATGTTACGGGGTATGACAAAGCATCAGGGATGCCATTTAATTAAAGAGGTGATCTATGAACACAATAAAAAATGTATCTGAAACGATACATATAGGTTCTGATTTTAGACGTGCTTATATAGTGCAGGGTGATGTTGATTTAACAACCGCTACAGCTATTTGTAAAGTGCGTTCTCTAACAGGCAAATTGTTGGCAACAGCTGAATGCCATATTAGAGAGGATACAATTATTGTAACCATTAGAGGAGAAGATACATTAAAGATCTCAGATTCTATAAAAAAGGGTCAATATGATGTATTTATTGTTGGTAAAGATTATTCATATAAGTTAGTCATGGGCGATATTGAGTTCATCCATGACATCAGTTTACATTAAAAGGAGATTAAAATGGCTATAAAAGGAAGTGTGAGAGCACCATATGTTGTTGAAGTTCATGTTCCTGAAACAATTAACGTGAATGTAAATATACCCGGATTACAAGGAAAACCGGGCGAGGGAATCTATGACTTTGTCAAACGACATGGCTTTACAGGTACCGAGGAAGATTTTTATAACTCCCTTAAACCTCAACAGCCTGATTTAGCTGGAATCGTGCGAGACCTAAAAAGTAAAAATATTCTTATTAATAGTGGCATGCTTGATGCGGTATTATCTGCTATTGTTCATGCGTTGACTGAACAACCTTATGCGCCACTTACATTTAATGAACCAAGAAAAGGGGATACGGAAATTCGTGTATCTGGGCAAGATGGCTTTAAAGTTCGAGTGCGTGGTGAGGAGGAATCTGTTGAAATCCAATCCGGAAGTGCCACTATTAGAATTCAGCCTTATAGCTCAGATGATATTAATCTTGAATATCTTAACTTAATTGAGCACGTCGTTGATACTGTTAAAATCAAAGGTCTTATTGAATTCAATCCGGAAACGGCCACAGAGATTCTGCCTAAGCAGTTCTATGGCCGTAGTGACTTAGAGGGTGAACTTACCTGTCCAAACGTTGTTAAGGTTGGTGCATTAGCATTCGTTGGAACCGATCACAACATTATCAATTTGCCGAAGGCCACTGATATTGATAGGGATGCTTTCGCTAACAGTTCTCTTGCCGTAATCAATATCCCCGCATTTGTATGGGCAGATGATAACCTTGATTTAAAATCTTATGATCTCATTAGGGTTAATAAAATAACCGTTAGTGAGGAATCTCATCCGCCACAAAATGTTATGATGCAGAAAATTTCATTAGAGGTCTACAATCCAGATCATAGCAAAAAATGGAACCTTTACAGTGAAAAATGGGAGCAGGCATAATTCAATAATAGGGGAGAGTTGAATGAATACATTATTAGTATCTATTACTGATTTTATTCAGTTAGCTTGGGAGCGGCTCACTGATGGATTTGCAATTAAAACTGTAATGGCGATATTTGCTACTATTGGCATATGGCTTTTAGGATTAAAGCATGTTCAGGTGTTGGGGATTTTTATTTGTTTAGTGTTCATTGATCTACTTACAAAGTGGGTGGCGATTGCATATCAGATGTTGTTAGATATGGGGGCTAGTCCGGAAAATATCAGAATGACTGATAAATACTGGGCCATTCCTGCTGCATTTGGGAAAGGGCTCATATCATCTAAACATATGCGTAAGCCATTTGGGGATAAAGTGTTATCCTATGTATTGCTTACGTCAGCAGCATGGTGCTTTGATTATATGGCACAGCCCTATACGTTTGCTGTAACCCTTGTATGGACTTATTTAGGTGGTACAGAATTAACCTCTATATTGGAAAATATGCGGGATGGAGGCAATCCGCTTGCGAGCAAATTATTGGATATAGTTAATGAAAAGCTTGATTCTATTTTAAAAAGGAAATAATTTTTTTAGGCACTGGCATATATGCTGGTGCCTATCTTATTTAAGGAGGAAATGCATATGAAAATCGGTACATATTTCGACGATTATGAATTTTCGTGTAAATGTGAAAGGCACGCGGTCGATGGGCAAGGTCATAATGTCTTAGATCATATCATTGACAAGCGCCTTGTCGATGTATTGGATAGAATTCGGGAACGGTTGGGGGTTCCGATTACAGTTAACAGTGGCTATCGATGCCCTGAACACAATGCAGAGGTTGGGGGTGTTCCTGATTCTCAGCATGTGCTAGGGACGGCAGCAGACATCACCTATGATGGGGTTGATGTTGACTATCTTGCAGAAATTGCTGAGGAATGTGGGGCCGATGGCATTGGAAAATACTACCATCAGGACTTTGTACATGTTGATGTGCGGGGATATACTGCACGTTGGGATGATTTATAATCGGAGGTTGAAATGAATGAAACATCAATCATTACTAAAATTAGAAATTTGCTTCAAAAGCCTGTTGTTCGTGATATTTGTATTGTTGTTTTCATTGGTGTTTTCTTGTACAGTTTTTGCAGAACAGCCGAATATGTCTACACAAACTGGTTCGGACGAACCAACCATAACCGTGCCATTGACGCAGTGGAACAGGGTAAAAAATCAAACGAGTCAAGCATTGAGCTTAATAGACACATCCAATCTGAAATTGACCGAAGCACAATCCTTAACCATGAGGCAGAGCGACGAATTGAACAAATTGAAGTCTATCAACGAGAAGCAAGCGAACGAATTGATGAAAGCAAAGCAAGACTCGATGAAGCAAGAAGATTACTTGAATCAAACCAACAAATATTTAGAAATTGCGAACAAGGAAATCCAGCAATCAAAGAAAACGGAGGCTCGACTCCATAGACAACGGGATATATGGGCCGTTGTTGCTGGTGCAGCTACTTTAGGGGCCATAGTGGCTGCAGCTAAATAATACTATTATATATAAAGCCTGTTAGAATATTTTTTGATGTTCTAACAGGCTTTATTTTTTTGCCTAAATAATATTATGCTTTCAATTTCTTGTCAGATAAATAAAATTCTAGGCCAATTGGATATTTTGAACGTCTAATTATACATACAAAGTTCGTATTTAGCTTAAAACGGTTCACCAAATTAAAGCATCACAGTAATGTGGTGCTTTTTTATTTTGCTTTTTATATGTATATAAAGGACCCTACATATTTATGTAGGGTCCTTTTATGAGCTAATGATCTTTATTTAATTAACTAAGTTTTATTATTTCGCATGTGGCTGATCTGATTCAGCTACTACGTTAACGACAATTTCTTGATCTGCAGAAATAAGATTCATAATGATGGGGATTGGCTGTTCGATGGCTTCAGCTATACTTTTAATTTGTCGCATTGCAACAGGATAAGGTGTCATTCCATCGCTTTGAAATAATTCTTCCAATTGGGTGATTTCTGCTTGACTTAGATTCGATTTATTTGCGAATTCTTCAACTGTCATATTATGTTGTTCGCGATAGCTTTTAATGATTTCACCGATATACATAATCGCCTCCACTTGAATTATATTAATACATTTTTATTTTATGTGAAAGTTCGATAAAACTCAAGTTAGATTGAAATGATACTTCATATTATTGATACATAATGGTTTTATATTATAAGATGAACATATAATGATACTGATATATATGGAAATGAAAAGAGGTTTGCTATGAAGACGAATAGAAAACAACTTTTAATTGTTTATATATGTTTAGCATTAGGGGCTTGGAGTGCTAGCGCTGGCATCAGCTTTAGTCAATCAAATAGAGATACGAATCAAACGCGTCGAGATAATACGATAATACAGCATAAGTCTGAAAAAACTGTTGACGATTCTGACCAAGGCAGTCCTGTTATTGCATCGTATTACAAAGATGGCAAAAAAAAGAAGAAAAAGAGTACTGCTGCTGATGAGACTAAGCTTTCAGAGAAACAAAAAGCAACTAAAGAATTGAATGAACATTCTTGGGTAGAAGAAGCGGGAAAACATCCCTTACCGTATGCGGTTGTGGAAGGGAACGCGGTCAGTGAAGAAGAGTTAGCCCACTGGTGGAAGGTTTTTAATGATCCCGTATTGGATCAATTAATTGATTTGACCCTCAAAAATAATCGGCAGTTAGAGGTAGCTCGTTCTCGAGTTAGACAAGGACGGTTACAGTTGGGTATTGCTGAAGCACAGCGATTACCTTGGCTAGATGCTTCCGGTTCATGGTCGGCTAATAGAGGTCAGGGTGAATGGGATTCAGACCGAGAAGCGATAAAGAATTTACCTATATCTGATAAGATGACGAGAAATGTAGAAACCGGTAAATTGGGAATTGATGCGCGATGGGAAATTGATATATTCGGAAGACAAAAAGCAAAATCACGTGCTGCATCGAATTCGTTACAAGCATCACAGGCGGATTTATATTCCACCTGGGTATCTTTGAGCGCGGAAACCGCATTACAGTATATGTCGTTAAGAACTTTACAGGAGCAATTGCGCATAACAGAAGATGATGTGAAGCGTCAACAGGAAGCGTTGGAACTGATTAAGATAAATAATCAGTCTGGTATTATTAATGAATTACCTGTGCAACAGGCTACATATGCATTATCTCAGACTCAAGCGGAGATTCCTTCATTAAAGAAAAATATAGCTTCCACAATGGCTGCTCTTTCTATATTGACAGGAACAGTTCCAGGCGAGATTGACGGGTTATTGATGGAAAATACTTCATTACCTACGGTGAATCCACACATATTTATCGGCATACCGGCGGAAGCTTTACGACAACGGCCTGATATTCAGGCGGCGGAACGACGTATTGCGGCGCAACAACAGAAAACCAAGGCTGCAAAGGCTGATCTTAAACCTAGATTTTCACTAAATGGCAGTATAGGCTTGGAGTCGTTTTCATCGGGAGGTCTTATTTCGGCTATCGGTAAAATGATAGGAATAGGACCATCTATCACTATGCCTATTTTCAATGCCGGTGCTATTCGTAAGAATATAAAAGTACAAACGGAAAAGGAACAGGAATACTTGGCACTTTACGAAGAGACTGTTTTGAAAGCTGTAGGAGAGGTCCGAAATGCGGTAACGGATGCATCTCAGGATCATATTAAGTCTGAGGAATTGAAATCTGCTGTAGAATCTGCACAGCAAGCGGAATCTTTGGCGCAAACCAATTTTGACTCCGGTCTTAGCGATTACTTAAGTGTTCTTGATGCACGAAGAAATGTATTGTCTGCAAGGCGGCAATATATCATGAGTCGGGGGCAAGAGTTTGCTGATACCGTTCGTTTATTCAAATCCTTAGGCGGTGGTTGGGAAGCCATGGACATGGATCAGGAGGCAGAGGCGGACTCGCATGCTAAGAAATAGTGTGAGAAACGGGGAATGATTATGAAAGAGAAACTTGATGTCCTTAAAGGGTGGATGGCGAATAATAGAAAAAAGTGCGCAGGTATAATGATTGCCTTTCTAATAATTTTGGGTGGAGTAAGTTATTATGCTTATAATCAATACGAAGCGTACATTGCCTCTCATCATATTGTGTTGCAAGGCAATGTGAATCTGCGTGAAGTTAATGTTGCATTTCGAGGAAGTGACCGGATTGCCAGCCTTTTGGTGGATGAAGGTGCGGTGGTGAGCCAAGGGCAGATTTTGGGGTATTTACATTCTGATGAATTGAATCTTACTGTACAGCAGGCTAAGGCTACCATTGCAGCACAGGACGCTATAGTGGCCAAGTTGCAGGCCGGCAGTAGACCAGAAGAAATCGCTCAAGCATCGGCACGAGTTACATCTGCAGAAGCTGCGTTAGCTCAATCGAAACAGGAAGCAGAGAAGTTACAAAAATCCTATAATGCTTCAAATGGTAAGGCCGTTAGTCGACAGTCTGTAGATGATATACAGGCGAAGGTGAAAGTATCGGAAGCCAAATTAAACGAGGCTCAGCAAGCATACAATTTAGCTGTCGCAGGGCCAAGACAGGAAGATATAGCACAGGCCCAAGCCCAATTGGATGCGATGAAAAGCGAACTGGCCCGTCAGGAGTTTTTGTTAAACCAAACCGTATTAACAGCTCCTATAGACGGTGTTATAACGGCCCGATTATTACAGGTCGGTGATATGGCTTCACCGAATACACCTGTATTTAAATTGGCTGAGAATACTAAGAAATGGGTACGTGTATATGTGAACGAACGGGATTTAGGAAAAATTTATAACGGTATGGATGCGAATGTGACGACGGATACCAATAAGAATGAACCGATTCACGGTACAATCGGATATATATCCTCCGTAGCGGAATTTACACCTAAATCGGTAGAAACGAAGGATGTGCGTACTACACTTGTATATGAAGTGCGGGTATATGTAGATGATCCTGATAATCGTCTCCGTTTAGGAATGCCTGCCACTGTTTCCATTGATATATAGAGGTGTGCGGTGAATGATGTATATGCAATCGAAGCGTCACAATTATATAAAGAATTTCCCCTTGTCGGAGATGATCCTATAATAGCATTGGACCATTTGGATTTTAAAATTCGAAAAGGCTGTTTAACTGCGTTGGTCGGGCCAGATGGGGCGGGGAAAACGACTTTGATTCGTTTGATAGCCGGTTTATTGGATGCCACGGCTGGTTCTTTAGAGGTCCTCGGAATGGATGTGAAAGCACATTCACAGGCAGTTCAAGATAGACTCAGTTATATGCCTCAGAAATTTGGGCTTTATGAGGAATTATCCGTCAGTGAAAACATGAATCTCTATGCAGATTTACACGGTATTCCTTTGCATGTGAGAACGAAGCGGTTTGAAAAATTACTGCATATGACAGGGCTAGCCAAATTTACTAAGCGTCAAGCCGGTAAATTGTCAGGTGGTATGAAGCAAAAGCTTAGCCTAGCCTGTACATTGGTGCGTTCTCCGGAGCTTTTATTGCTCGATGAGCCTACCGTAGGGGTAGATCCATTTTCAAGGCGGGAGTTATGGGAAATCTTAGAGTCGTTAGTACGTACAGATGGAATCAGCGTACTTGTTAGCACTGCATACTTAGATGAGGCGGAGCGTTGTAAAGATGTTTTCGTCCTCAATAAGGGGCACTTTTTAGCAACTGGGACACCGCATGAGTTGACTCAAATGTCTGAGGAACGATGCTTTCAGGTAAAGATTCCGAAGTCGTTGAGCATGAGAAATGTACAGGCCGCATTGATGGATGACAGGAAATGCGTGGCGGATGCCGTTCCGGAGGCCGGTGCCGTGAGGTACATAAAAACAAAAGAAATGCTTTCGATTCCTTGGCTTAGCGAGTACGGTATGGAGGAACAACCAGTTCAGAGCCGTTTGGAAGATACCTTTATGATGTTGTTAAAAGAGGATGAAATTGCCTCAAAACAAGGGGCTGAGCCTTTAGATAGTATCGATATGGATTTGAATGAAAGTGTGATAGAGAAAGAACGAAAACGTTTGTTGTCCCCAAATGAAATGGTTGAGCGTCCAGTAGAAATTTCCGTATCTCATTTGGTGAGGACATTCGGTGATTTTACGGCGGTAGCTAATACATCATTTACGGTGCAGCGCGGAGAAGTATTCGGATTGCTTGGACCAAACGGAGCCGGCAAGACGACGACATTTCGTATGTTGTGTGGATTATTACCTGTAACGAGCGGGGATTTACGTGTAGCCGGTGTTGATGTCGTTAAATCTCGTACGGCAGCAAGAAGCAATTTCGGATATGTAGCGCAAAAGTTTTCTTTGTACGGCAATTTGTCCGTTATGGAAAATCTAGAATTTTTTGCTGGTGTGTACGGTTTGTACAGTCAAAAAAAGGATGATCGAATAGAAGCTGTTATCAAGGAGTTTCGTCTAAATGATGTGCGAGATATGATAGCCGGTGATTTGCCTGGTGGTTATAAACAGCGCTTGTCCATGGCGGCTGCCTTAATGCATGAGCCTAAAATTCTTTTTTTGGATGAGCCCACAAGTGGTATTGATCCTCTTACACGGCGTAATTTCTGGCGACAGATTACTTCTTTATCAAAGCGAGGAACAACGATTATTATTACGACTCATTTTATGGATGAATCGGAATATTGTGACCGTATTATGATTCAGGATGCAGGAAAACTCGTTGTACTGGGAACACCTGATGAAGTTAGACGGATTGCCGGCGATGAGAATTGTACTATGGATGAAGCGTTTATCTCCGTCATACTAAAAAAACGGGAACAGGAGGATGACGTATGAACGGATTTATAAGACGGTTTTCCTCATTGGTATACAAGGAGACCTTACAAGTATTGCGCGACCCTAGCACTATTTTGTTGGGTGTTGTGCTACCTATACTACTTATTATCCTCATCGGCTCAGGGGTTACTTTGGATGTTAAACACGTGCCGATAGCAGTGGTTATGGAACGGCAAGATTCTATGACCCAGAGTGTGTATGACTCCTTATACGGCTCTGAGTACTTTCAACCTATAGCGGTTCGCGATAGAAAAACGGCGGAACTATTGATGGAAAAACGAAAGGTAGATGCCATATTGGTGATTCCACAGGACTTTTCTGCTCAAGTTATGCGTGGACAAGGGAAAGTGCAGGGAATTTACTACGGTGTCGATACTTCGGTAGCGATGAGCATAGAAAGTTATGTAAACTCAGCTATTAATTTATGGGCCGTTAAGAATATTCCGTTTATGCTACGTGGTGGATATATAACAATGAACCATCGCATGTGGTTTAATGAAGCAAATACAAGTACCTGGTTTTTGATTCCTGGGCTCATCATGATTATCATGACGATTGTATCCGTTTTTCTTACGGCTGTCGTTATGGCTAGAGAATGGGAACGTGGTACTTTTGAGTCTTTATTCGTTACACCAGTTAAGCCTATTGAAATTATTTTGGCTAAGGTAGTGCCTTATTATGTATTGGCCATGTTGGGGCTGTTGTTTTGCCTCGGTGTTTCGTATTTCTTTTATGAAGTACCTATGCGTGGTTCCTTATGGATCATCTGCATCGTGTCCACATTGTATTTGATTGTTTCCTTAAATATGGGACTACTTATATCTGCGTTTACGAAGAAACAGTTCTTAGCTTGTCAAATGGCGTTACTTACCAGTTTTTTACCGGCGTTGATATTGACGGGGTTTTTATTTGATCCACATTCACAACCTGTGGTGATTCAATATATTTCACGGCTTTTACCTCCTACATATTTTTTAGAATTACTGAAATCATTGTTCCTAGGTGGAAATAACTGGTATTTGATTATTAAAAATAGTGCCGTATTATCGGGGTTTGCTATTTGCTTTACAATATTGACAATTTATATTACGCGGAAGAAGGTGGAATAATGAATTGGCGACTGTATTGGAATCAAATTGTCTCCATCATATGGAAAGAGCTATTAGCCACCTTTAAAGATCCGAAAACTCGTATAATCTTACTGTTACCAGTTATTATTCAAGGGTTCCTCTTCGGTTACGCCGCAACCTATAATCTCAACAAGGTTCCCTATGTATTGATTGATGAAAGTCATACGCAGACCGCAGCTGCATTAGAATCGACTATTAATTCATCCGGTGTTTTTGAACTGTATCAATCTGCAAACTCTCCGGATATAATCGCACCACTAATAGACTCCAACAAGGTTATTATGGCGGTTATCATACCTCAGGATTTTGAAGAAAACTTAAAGCATAAACAACCTACATCTATTACTGTTATTGTAAATGGAACGAATACAATGACTTCAGGTCTTGCCACAGCCTATATGGGGCAAATCATTTCTCAATTCAATCAGACTTGGTTAGGTGTTGAGCATAAGGGAATCACGATTGAATCTCGTACCTGGTACAATGAAAATCAGCAGTCTTCCTGGACTTTCTTGACAGGTCTCGTTATATTGATCAGTATGACACAAGTTATCATGTTGGGGGGCTTATCTGTGGCGAGAGAACGAGAGCAGGGGACCTTTGATCAATTATTGGTGACGCCCGTATCATCTATGCAAATTTTGATTGCAAAGTCTATACCACCCATGATAATAGGACTGTTTCAAAGTACTGTATTGTTATTAATAGCCATGTTTTGGTTTAAAGTTCCATTTCGGGGCAACATATTTCTTGTGTATGCCGTGTTGTTTACATTTATAAGTAGTAGTATTGGATTGGGGTTATCTATTTCGGCTATTGCAAAAAATATGCAGCAAGTTCTCGTATATGTTTTTGTCTTTCTTTTTCCACTAGCATTATTGTCCGGATTAATCACACCTGTACATAACATGCCGAAAATATTGCAATATCTTACATATGGAAATCCTATGCGGTTTTCTGTTGATGCAATGCGCAGGATTTATTTAGAAGGTGCAGGATTGACGGATATTTGGTTTAATTTTATTCCTATGATTATCCTAATCATTATAAGCATGTCCATAGCAGGATGGCTATTTAGAAATCGCGTTGGATAAAGCTAATGATTAGATCGTTAAACTTTTTATATTTTGTTATAACAATACGGCAGACCTATATAGCATTTTTTTATTAATAAATATGCTACTGCCGTATTGACTAAATGAATGTAGACTGTTAGAATAAAGGCATAGAAAATATCATATTTGGGAATAGGTGCTGAAAAGCATAATAGAGAAGCCGGTTAAAGGCCGGCACGGTCCCGCCACTGTATGGTCGAGCGAGTCTAAATTAAGTCACTGGGAAACTGGGAAGGCTAGATGAGCGATGACGCCGAGTCAGGAGAACTGCCTATTCAACATTCACCATTTGACCTACGAGAGATAGGGAGGAGAAGTTAATAGCTCCTTTTTACGTACCCGTAAAAAGGATTTTTTAGTTCTATTGAATCTAAATTGCATTATATTTGATTTAGATTTTAGTTCTATACGACCTAAATGTCGTGCTATGGTCATGGTGGATTACCTTTTTGGTATTACCAGCATGACATATGTTATGACTGTTAATATATTTTATGGTAAATGTAGGGCATGCATTTATTCATCATCATCCTAAAAAAGAGGCTGACCCAGGGTTCTAGTAGTTCGGATTCTGGGTCAGTCTCTTTTTATTTTGCAAATATTAATTATCGGTAAGACCTTTTAGATTGAGACCTGTAGAGTTAAGGTTTAGATGAAGTGTAAATAGATATAGAATCGTAGAATAATTAAGAGCTTTTAGATTTAGAATTTGCTTTGGGTTTACATAAATCGTAAGGTGTAATTAGATAGTTGTTTTTCTTTGAATCTATTTTTAGATGTATGAATTTTAAGTCATTTAAAAAAAATGATTGACGATGAATTCCATACATGATATTATTATTTCAGTTGAGACGCGGGAGTGGCGGAATTGGCAGACGCACCAGACTTAGGATCTGGCGCCTTACGGCGTGGGGGTTCAAGTCCCTTCTCCCGCACCAACTTTATTGCACCTTTAGAGGTGTATTTTTTTTGCCTAAAATTAAGTAGTTAATGTGGATATTCATATCGATAAACACTTGTAATTTAATAGTAGGGTAGGTACAGAATTAACTACTACATTATATGTTATAATAAATGAGTTAGAACTATTTAATTAATACAATCATAGTAATACTATATGGTGCAGTATGGATAATACATTAACAAAACTGCTTTCACAGAACCCATCCTTTGTGGATGGGCTAAACGCATTTCAGCGTAAGGGAAAGTCAGTCATATATGGTCTTAGTGGATCTCAAAAAGGTTTCCTCTTAAGCCAAGCTTTTTCTGCAGGTCTTAAAAAGCCTGTAGTCATCGTAGTCCATGATAAGGATCATAAGGAGATGTGGGAGCGAGATTTAGCTTTCTTTTGGCCTAATGTGCCAGTCCAATCATTTCCTATAACAGATCATGTAGACTTTACAACTGTAGCACGTAGTCTTGAAGACCAAGGTGCACAAATGCGAGCTTTAGCATTATTAGCATGGCAAGAGCCGGCAGTAGTCATTGCCAATGCTGAAGAGGCTACACAGTATGTTGTATCTCCTCATTATTTAAAGGGGCAATCGTTACATTTTGCTTTAAATGATGCGATTGAACGTGATGTAGTCCTTGAACAGCTCGTAACAATTGGATATGAACGCGTAGACCAGGTGGAACAACGTGGTCATTTTGCCGTGCGGGGGGATATCTTAGATATATATCCTGTTAATAGTGAGCATCCGATTCGTATTGAATTCTTTGGCGATGAAATCGATACATTGCGTTTCTTCTCCGTTGAGAATCAACGCTCTATTGAGCAAATCGAATCCTATACGGTAACTCCTTTCTTTCTTGGTAAAAGTGATGCGGAAAGTACTTTATTATCTTATGTGAAAGAGGGCACTCTGATTTATGATGAGCCAGGTCGTATTCAAGAGGCGTTAAAGAAATTCTTAAAAGAAGATCCTACACATCGGAAAAATCATTGTGATTGGAATGAACTACAACGCACTGTAGATTCTATGAATCAAGTGGCTTTCACATTTATGCAACAACGCTCTATCGGACTTGCAGGATTTAATCCTATTGGTATTCAAGGGAAGACGATGACGAGCTTTGAGCGTCAAATTCCCCTATTAACAGATGAAATAAAGCAATGGCATCGTTTAAATCACCAAGTGGTACTCGTACTAAATAATCAGCAACGACGAGAAGGTATTGAGCGTGCCCTTGAAGGGGAAAATATTGCATTTACTCATAGTGATACATGGATAGCAAAGCCTAATACTGTCGTTATTTTAAAAGGATTATTAACAGATGGTTTTGAATTGCCCAATAGCCATCTCGTAGTTGTCGTAGAAGGTAATATTTACGGACAACAAAAGCGCAAGCTTCGAAATAAGCCTAAAAAGGGCCAAGAGATCAATTATTTCACCGATTTAACACCTGGTGACTATGTAGTACATAGTATGCATGGTATCGGCAAGTATATTGGTCTCAAAACAATTGAAACGGAAGGCATTCACCGCGATTATATTGAGATTGCTTATGCTGGAACGGATAAACTGTTCTTACCAGCTAATAATTTAGATCAACTGCAAAAATATATTGGCAATGAAGGTGATGTGCCACGTATTAATAAGATGGGTGGTCGTGATTGGAGCAAGGTTGTTACAAAGGCAAAAAAATCTATTGATGATTTAGCAGATAAGCTCGTTGAGATATATGCACAACGAGAAATCACAGAAGGTTTTGCATTTTTGCCAGACCAACCATGGCAGCAAGAGTTTGAAGATGCATTCCCATATGAGGAAACGGAAGACCAATTACAGGCTACCGCAGAGATTAAAGAATCCATGGAAAGACCTGTTCCTATGGATCGCCTGCTCGCTGGTGATGTAGGATTTGGTAAAACGGAAGTGGCTATGCGCGCCATTTTCAAGGCCGTTATGAGCGGAAAACAAGTGGCAGTACTTGTACCAACTACGGTTTTAGCACAGCAACATTTCCAAACTTTTTTGAATCGCTTTGCTCCATTTGGGGTAAAAGTAGATGTGCTTAATCGATTCCGAACTACATCAGAGAAAAAACAAATTCTTAAAGGCGTAGAGGATGGATCTATTGATATTCTCATTGGAACCCATTCATTACTTAACAAAAAGGTGGTATTCAAAGACTTAGGAATGCTTGTTGTAGACGAGGAGCAACGTTTTGGGGTAGCACAAAAAGAAAAGTGGAAAGAGTGGGCTAGCAATATCGATGTACTCACTTTGAGTGCTACACCGATTCCGCGGACTTTACATATGTCCCTCGTTGGCGTTCGAGAAATGTCTGTTATCAATACTCCGCCAGAGGAGCGTTTGCCTGTTCAAACCTATGTGGTGGAATATGATATGAATCTCATAGCAGATGCTATCAAACGAGAACTTGCAAGAGGTGGACAGGTTTATTTCGTATATAATCGGGTCGCATCCATTAATCACATGGGAGAACTATTAGAATCTGCATTACCTGGCTTGCGTTATGCTATTGCTCATGGACAGATGACAGGCCGTCAAATTGAGGAGATTATGACCGATTTCTATGAAGGCCATTATGATGTACTCTTGTCCACGAGCATTATTGAAACCGGTTTAGATATTCCTAATGCAAATACTATCATCATTTATGATGCGGATCGCTTAGGTTTATCTCAACTATACCAAATGCGAGGTCGGGTAGGACGCTCTCGTAGACGTGCTTATGCATACTTTATGTATCGGCCAGATAAAATACTTTCAGAGGCAGCTGAAAAGCGTTTAAAAGCCATAGAGGAGTTTACCGAGCTCGGCGCAGGATTTAAGTTAGCCATGAGAGATTTAGAGATTCGCGGTGCCGGCAATCTATTAGGTTCACAGCAACATGGTAATATCGCCTCTGTCGGCTTTGGTATGTACGTGAGCATGTTAGAAGAAGCGATTGCAAAGACTCAAAATAAAGAAGTTGAGCGAGATGTATCCATTGATCCAGCTATCGACTTAGAGGTAGATGCGTTTATTGACGATGCGTATATCAAAGATAGCGCACGTAAGATTTCTGTATACCAACGATTGTTACATATTAAATCTAAAGAGCAACTCGACGATATGACGGATGAGCTCATTGATCGCTTCGGTACACCAACCGATCCAGTAGATCGTTTGTTGCGCATTGCTCAAATTAAGGAGCAAGCGCGCCTACTGGGCATTAAAAGTATCGTCCGTAGAGATAAACAACTCACCATCCATTGGTATGACGATTCTAAAATGGCCGATTGGGACATGGGGGCTGTACGAGAAGATTTATGGAAAAAAATGAAGTTTATGGACACCAAGCCAGCCACATTATATGTGAATCTTAATGGCATGAAAGGTTCTATTTTGACCATTACGGAAGCGGTGATAAAGGCTCTTAGCCACAAGTCACCGACTAAGGAGGGCCTATGAATCGATTTTTAAAAGGAGCCATGATTTTAACCTTAGCCGGTATTATCGTGAAGGTCATTGGTGCGTTTAGTAAGGTTCTTATCGCACGGATTTTAGGTGGTGAAGGAATTGGCCTATATATGATGGCCTATCCAATCTATCAAATTATCGTTAGTATTTCTGCGGCAGGTATTCCTGTAGCCATATCTATTATGATTGCAGAGAAACTTGCTAATGATGATATGCGAGGCGTACAACAAGTATTTTCCGTATCTTTAAGGGTACTCGCTATATTAGGGCTGGTATTTAGTTTGGCCTTATATGGTAGTGCGCAATGGCTTGTAGACAATCAAATCATCACCGATCCACGTGCTTTAATTGCTATTCAGTTATTATCTCCAGCCATTTTTGTAGTGACCATCCTGAGCTGTTTTAGAGGGTATTTCCAAGGTTTCCAGTATATGGTGCCTACTGGTACGAGTCAAGTATTTGAACAAATCTTTCGCGTGTCTTCTATGGTAGGTTTGGCATACTACTTCATTGATCGTGGACTCCATTTGGCGGCAGGTGGTGCGACCTTTGCTACATTCCCAGGCGTATTGACAGGGTTACTGGTATTAATTTATTTTTACTACCGACAACGCAATGTTCGAGAGAAGATGCTTTCACAACAGAATCCTAATGCTATTTGTGAAAGTAATGGCACCGTAGTTAAACGCTTGTTTAGCCTTGCTATACCTGTTTCTATGGCGAATATTATGCTTCCTATGGTATCACTCATTGATACATTTATCGTTCCAAAACGATTGATGGATATTGGATACTATCTCAATGAAGCAACCACACAATTTGGCTATTTAACGGGTATGGCAACATCTCTGATTGGGTTGCCAATTATTCTAACTACGTCCTTAGCCGCTAGTCTTGTACCAGCCGTATCTGAGGCCCATACTCAAGGTGATGTACATCGCATCGTGAAACGAGCGGAAACGGCGATTAAAATTGCTAATATGTTTACGATTCCAGCCTGTATTGGTCTCTGTGTACTAGCTACGCCAATATCGCAATTAATATATGCAACACCCCACGCAGGGCCTGTTATTGCTGTTATTAGCTTGAGTATTGTGTTCCTCGGTTGGCAGCAGGTTACTGCAGGTGTTTTACAAGGGTTAGGAAGGACAGTAATTCCTATGGTGTCGATTTTTATCGGCTTATTAGTGAAGACATTCTTAGATTATGAATTGACAGGCAGTGTTGAGTTGGGCATTAATGGTGCGGCTTGGGCGACGAATTTAAACTTTGCTATTGCAGCGCTTATTAATTATATTTTTGTAAAAAGATATGTAGGTTCGGTACTGAATACATTAGAGTTATTAAAAATAATAGTATCTGCCATGGCCATGGGCGGTGCTACACAAGTCATCTATGTGAGCACTGTTGATTTATTAGGCAATGGTGGCGCTGTGGCTGCAGCAATTGTAGTGGCTATTTTTGTATATGGTTTATCGTTATGGCTTACTAAAGCTGTCGTAAAAGATGATATATACCATTTCCCAATCATAGGCAAGCGCTTACAAGCTCGACGCAATAGGGAGGAAGCAAAGCTATATGAAGAACAATATTGATATTCAACCTTTAGTCGATGTAGTGAAAACTTTGCGTGCACCAAATGGCTGTCCTTGGGATCAAAAGCAAACGCATGAATCTTTACGTCGCTATTTTATAGAGGAAACCTACGAAGTGGTAGATGCCATTGATAATAAAGATATGCCGAATCTTCGTGAAGAGTTAGGTGATGTATTATTGCAAGTTGTCTTTCACAGTCAATTGGCAGAGGAGGCTGGTCATTTTACACTTCAAGACGTAATTAATGATGTCGCTGAAAAAATGATTCGTCGTCATCCTCGTGTTTTTAGCCCAGAAAATGATGAAAAATCATACACTTGGGATGAATTAAAGGCACAAGAAAAGAAAAATATTCAAAATTCTGTATTGGATAGTGTATCGAAAAGTTTACCTGCTTTAATGGCGGCTTATAAGCTCCAAGAAAAGGCTGCAAAGCTAGGATTTGACTGGGATGAGCTTGATCCTGTTTGGGCTAAAGTTTCCGAAGAAATGGGGGAATTTAAGGAGGCTATTGATCAAAATGATAGAGAAAATATGGAAAAAGAAGCAGGAGATGTGCTTTTTTCCTTGATTAATCTATTCAGATGGTATAAAATAAGCGGTGAAAATGCACTAAATCGCACAAACACAAAGTTCCGACAGCGTTTTTTACATGTAGAAGCTTGTGTTAACCAAAGCGATCGCTCATGGGAAGACTTTTCATTAGCTGAGCTCGATGCTTTTTGGGAGGAGGCTAAAGTGCAGGAAAAGTAACCTAGAGGTTTATACACTTCTAAGGTATTGTAATTTTAAGGAGGTTCTGTCATGAACAAAACAGAATTAATCGCAAGTGTTGCACAAAAAACTGAATTAACTAAAAAAGATGCTGAAAAAGCAGTAAAAGCTGTATTTGACACAGTAGCTCAAGAATTAGCAGCTGGTGGCAAAGTACAAGTTATCGGCTTCGGTACTTTCGAAGTTCGTGAACGCGCAGCTCGTGAAGGCCGTAACCCACAAAACGGTAAAACTATCACAATTGCAGCTTCCAAATCCCCTGCATTCAAAGCTGGTAAAGGTTTGAAAGAACAAGTTAACGCTGCAAAAGCTAAAAAACGCAAAAAATAATCCATATTGGATGTGAAAGAGACCTTTCGAGGTCTCTTTTTTTTATCTATTTATGGTATAATGCACAGAGAAAGGGTGCATTATGAATAACGAAACATCAAGGAAGGTTCTCATCGTGTCTGCCTCAATCGGCACTGGACATATGCAAGCCGCAAGAGCCATAGAAGAATATTGGAAAGAAAAAGAGCCACAAGCATCAATTACCCATGTTGATTTTCTTGATACAGAAACTATGTCTGTAGAGCATTTAATTAAGGGTACCTATATCAAGATGATTGACGTATTCCCCATGCTCTATGATATGATTTATCGCGTATCGAAAGGGGAAAAACGAGGTACCATTATGCAAACCGCATTGTCGTACCTACTTAAAAGCCGCATGCTTAAACTAGTACAACAAGAAGAGCCAGATGTAATGGTCTTTACACATCCATTTCCTTGTGGGGCGGCATCGATTTTAAAACGTCAAGGTCATATAGATGTACCACTAGTGGCTATTATGACAGACTTTAGTAGTCATCAGTTTTGGCTCTATCCACAGATTGATGTTTACTATGTTGCAACAGAATCTATGGTACCTGAAATGGTAGCTTCAGGTATCGATGAATCTCGTATTCATGTATCTGGCATTCCAGTGCGGCGATCTTTTTTTCGTGATGCTATTGAAGAGTATAGCTTAGAGGAACCTGTGAAAGTTCTTGTTATGGGTGGTGGCCTGGGTCTAGGCTCTCTTGAGACGGCTTTAAAACATCTAGATGAAGTAAATGGTATTGGTGAAATTACCGTTGTAGCCGGACAAAATACGTCTCTTTACGAATCGTTAGTTGTCCTTAGTGAATCTATGAAGACGAAGACCACCGTATATGGTTATACTACCAATATTTCTGAGCTCATGAAATCATCGTCTTTGCTCGTTACAAAACCTGGTGCATTGACCTGTATGGAGGCTGTTACAATCGGATTGCCAATGGTATTCTTTAATGCTATCCCAGGGCAGGAAGAGGCAAATGCAGAACTGTTAGAGCAACGGGGGTGTGCTCGTTGGGCTCGCGATATTCACAACTTAGAAGATGTGGTAACTGCACTGTTAATTAATTCTCCGCGACTTCAACAAATGTCTGAGCGTGCTCGCGAATGGCATGTGGATGGGGCTGCTGATATCGTAAATAGTCTCATTGAAATTTTAGATGCTAGTGCACAAGATGAGCTTGTGAAAGCTCAAGAGGCAATTAGCTAACCAATATAGAAAAAGCGATGACCTAAAGGGCCATCGCTTTTTTCTATTGATACTGTTCAATATGTTCTTTTCGAAGTTTTTGTAATGTGACTAAGAAAGCATTCGTACTTTCTGCACCATCCAATAAATCTTTTAATTGGTAAGAGTCATCAAGGGTAACACTCCATTGGAAGGAGTCGTTATCGTCGTACACATTGAATACGACTGGTGTCTCTAAGTCCTCTGGCATATAGCCGTCATCATCGGACACAGTTGCATACGTGCCATCCTCTAAGAGCTCAGTAAATAATGTGTCATACCCATCAATGTCGATAAGTTCAAAGTTGATACTTTCATAAAAGTCTAAAACCATATCCGTCGCCATGTGGACCTCCTCATGAATATATATGTTACGTTTATTCTACTGAGGGCGCCTGTTACTGTCAATGGTAATGTGTAGTATAATAAATAACAGAATTACAAAATAGGAGCGGAATATGAACGTTATTAGTTTACAGAACATAGAGAAATCATATGGCACAAGGCTACTGTTTAAAGAGGTGAGTATGACTTTTACCACGGAAAAACGATTAGGTCTTGTGGGCATCAATGGAACGGGTAAGTCTACATTTCTAAAAATATTAGCAGGACAAATGGAAGCTGATAAAGGCACCATTGAGCGTAATGGTAAGGCTAGCATTTATTACTTAGCGCAGACACCTGATTTTGATGCGGAAGCTACTTTGCTTGAGGCCGTTCTTGATGGAAATCATCCTCGGTTGCAAATGGTAAAAGCTTTTGAACGTATTAGTCGTGAGTATCGCCAAATGCAAGAGTCTGGTAAAGACGATGCTAAAATATCTCGCAACTATATGAATGCATTGGAGCAAATGGATCAACAAGACGGGTGGCAGGTAGAGCAAGAGGCGCGCATTATTTTATCTAAATTGGGCTTTCCTGATGTGGAGCAAAAGGTAGCTATGTTATCAGGAGGGCAAAAGCGTCGTCTTGCATTGGGGCAAGCATTGCTATATCCATGTGATCTTTTATTACTAGATGAGCCGACTAACCATTTGGATGAAGATAGTATTGATTGGCTAGAGTCGTATTTGAGTGTACGTCAAGGAGGATTATTAATCAGTACCCATGATAGATATTTCCTCGATTCCGTATGTAATGGTATTTTAGAGCTATCAAATCGTCATATGTATCAATACGATGGCAATTATGAAGAATTTATTGCCTTGAAAGCTGATCGAGAGGCTCGTGAAGCTGCTACGGAAGAAAAACGACGTCAATTTTTAAAACGAGAAATCGAATGGGTACGTCGTGGTGCTCTGGCTAGAACTACAAAACAAAAGGCTCGTCTTGACCGTTACGAAAAATTAAAGAATATGGAGAAAACCCGCCGGCCGGATCAAATGGATCCTATTGCGCTGAAGACACGTTTAGGAAAAACCATCTTTGATATTGAGCATTTAGAGTTTTATTTTGATGAACGTCCTATGATTAAGGACTTTACCTATCACGTGGTACGCCATGATCGTATCGGTATAGTAGGACCCAATGGTGTTGGTAAATCTACCTTTATGAATATCCTTGATGGCACCTACGAAGCGACGAGAGGCACTATTGGTAAAGGTGAGACCGTTCGCATTGCTCATTTTAAACAAGAGCTACCTGAATTTGATGAAGATATGCGCGTTCTCGATTATATTCGTGAGGACCACTCTTATATGGTACTCGGTGATGGGTCTACATTGAGCGCAGGACAAATCCTTGAGCGATTCCTTTTTACCCCAGAATTACATGGTGTACCGATTCGAAAACTCTCTGGCGGGGAACGTCGTCGTTTATACCTCTTAAAATTGTTGATGAGCGCCCCTAACGTATTATTGCTGGACGAACCGACGAATGATCTTGATATTCCAACATTGGAGGTATTAGAGGATTTCCTTGACTCCTTTAGTGGCGTCATCATCACCGTTTGCCATGATCGGTACTTCCTAGACCGCGTAGTGGATAAACTGTTTGTCTTTACAGGCGATGGGCATATTGAAATCGTTCATGGCTCGTATTCTGACTACAAAGATGCTCTTGATGAAAGTAGTGGCAGCAAGCGCCCATTCTATATGCCAAATGATAATATACCGGCTAATTCCAAAGCGGTACGAGCTGTAGAAGGTGGAGAGGCTGATAGCGATGACTCTGTTGATAATCAATCTAATAGGGTAGATACCCTTGGAAATGATAATGTTGTAGCTAGTGATGAAACAGATACTTTCAAAGAAATACCAAAGAAGGGTCTCAATAAAGCAGAAGAAGCGGAGTATGCCAAAATTATGGATGAATTGCCTAAGCTAGAACATTTAGTGAAGGGCCTCGATGTTATGATAAGCCAAGTGGCTACTGATTATGAAAAAATGCAGTCACTGATGGAGGAACGAGAAGAAACACAGACTCAAATAGATGCGCTCACTGAACGGTGGATGGAATTAGAGGAACGCCTATAACTCCTTTTATCATGCTATTTTTTAATATCTGTTATGCAAAGGAATTACGTGTAAGTTTATTGATAAAACTCACAATGTATAGTATAATTTCTACGATTAACGATAACAACGTTACCTAAGTAGGAGGAACTCATGAGTAAGTACCAATTTTTAGACCGTCGCGTGCCAATTGAAGACGGAAATATTGCATTAGTACAAGATTTAACCAAATGTAAAAATTGCTCCTTATGTCGTAAAGCTTGTGCTGTAGACATGGGTGTATTTGATTATTATGATTTAACAACAAATGGGGATCATCCAATTTGTATTCATTGTGGTCAATGTGCATCTATTTGCCCATTCGATTCTATTAATGAACGCTCTGAAATTGATAAAGTAAAAGCAGCTATTGCTGACCCTAATAAAATCGTCATCTTCCAAACTGCGCCTGCCGTACGTGTTGGCTTAGGCGAGGAATTTGGTCTTGATGCTGGTACATTTGTAGAAGGCAAAATGGTGGCTGCTCTTCGTAAATTGGGTGGCGATTATATTCTTGATACAAACTTTGGTGCGGACATGACTATCATGGAAGAAGCATCTGAGTTATTAGAACGCGTTATTAATAGTGATGCAGTATTGCCTCAATTCACATCTTGTTGTCCTGCTTGGGTTAAGTTTGCGGAAACATTCTATCCAGAATTCTTGCCAAACTTATCTACGGCTAAGAGCCCGATTGCTATGCAAGCGCCTACACAAAAAACATATTTTGCTGAAAAAATGGGCCTTGATGCAAAACAAATCGTTGCCGTTGCAGTAACACCATGTACAGCTAAGAAATTTGAAATTCGTCGTGATGAAATGAATTCCTCTGCGGAATACTGGAATACACCAGAAATGCGCGATACAGACTACTGTATTACTACACGGGAACTTGCAAAATGGTTGCGCGCAGAAGAAATCAACTTTGATGATCTTGAAGATTCTGCATTCGATCCATTGATGGGTGAAGCTTCTGGTGGTGGTATCATTTTCGGTAACACTGGTGGCGTTATGGAAGCGGCTATGCGTGCGGCTTACAAAATGGCGACAGGTGAAGATGCACCTCAAACATTGATTCCATTCGAAGCTATTCGCGGCATGGACGGTGCTCGCGAAGCAGACGTAGTGATTGGCGATAAAACATTACACGTAGCGGCAGTTCATGGTACAGGTAATTTGCGTAAGTTCATCGAACGCATGCGTGCAGAAAATATCCATTATGACTTCATTGAAGTAATGGCTTGTCGTGGTGGCTGTATCGGTGGTGGTGGTCAACCACGCGTTAAATTACCGATGGCTGACAAAGCTCGTGAAGCTCGCATTGCATCCTTGTATACTCGCGATGCAGAAGTAACTGTAAAAGCTGCTTGTGATAATCCAGATATCCAAAAATTGTATGCTGAGTTCTTTGATGGCAAACCAATGAGCCACAAAGCACATCATATGTTACATACTACCTTTGTAAATCGTTCTGAAGATTTAGGCCCTAACGGCGCTTGTACGCCTGCTACATGCCCTACATCCGTACCTAATTTGAAAAAGGCGGCAGAGGCGGCTAAAGCGGCGGCGGAAGCTAATAGCTAAGAGTTGATGGTTATTAGTTAATAAAAAGCACAAAGATAGCTAAGAAATATATAGCAGATAGTTGATATGTTAGTCAGCTATCTGCTTTTTTATCTATTTTATATAGTGGAAATATGGTCAATAAAAGTTTTCACAGATGTAGATTCTATATATGCCATATACGCATAGGGGTTAAAATATAGAGATTGGTAAATTGGTTTAGGAATTATCTGTAGTATGCTATAATTAAATTGTTATTATAGAAGCAATCAATACTGGTTCGGGAGGATCTTCATGGCTTTTAAATTAAAAGGAAAAGAAGAAAAATTTTTCAGTATTTTGGAAAAGCATGCTGCACTAACTTATGAAAGTGCGGAAATGATGGAACGCGTGTTTAAGGGGGATATCTCTAAGGAAGAGGCATTTCTTGAAATTGATACAAAGGAAAAAGCTGCCGATGAATTAGTAAATGAAACTGTAGAGCGTTTGCGCAAAACATTTATCACTCCAATGGATCGTGAGGATATTCAGCTTTTGATTGACCAACTGGATACTACATTGGATAATATCAAAGAAATCATGGATAAAATGGTTATGTATCACGTTGGCAAACCAAGTGATGGTGCTATTCGCATGAGTGAAATTGTTGTTAAATGCGTTAAGCATATCAACAAATCCATTGGTTATATGGGTAGTCTTAAAAAGGATCATGTGAAGGTAGAGGGGCGTGTTCACCAAGTATTGAAACTTGAGTCTGAAGCGGATAATATTTATCATGAAGAAATGGCTAAGCTCTTTACAGAGTGTACAGATCCAATTGAAATTATCAAATGGAAGGAAATCCTTAGCGCTATGGAAGATGTAATCGATGGCTGCGAAGATTTGGTTGGTACATTCCGCCGGGTAGTATTGAAGTATGCTTGATGCTCATTATTTAGTATGGCTAGTTGTATTTTTAGCATTAGCCTTTGACTATATCAATGGCTTTCATGATACGGCGAATGCCATTGCCACATCCGTTTCTACACGAGCTATTGAGCCTAAAAAGGCAATTATGATGACCGCTGCTCTCAATTTTTTGGGTGCAATGGTTAGTACCGGTGTTGCAAAGACTATCGGTGGTGATATAGTAATGTCGCCATCTCTTATCGATAGTGGTATTATTTCTGCAGCCCTTATCGGTGCCATTACATGGAATCTTTTAACTTGGTATTGGGGGATCCCAAGTTCCTCATCCCATGCTTTGATTGGTGGTATCATCGGTGCTGTGGGTTGGTCTGTAGGATTTGACGCATTGAATGAGGCGGGGATTTTAAAAATCTTTTTGTCTCTTATTTTATCTCCGATTGTAGCCATGATTGGTGGCTATATTGTGATGAAAGTATTGTTGCTTATTTTCGGTAGATTTTCTCCAATTGCTTTAAATGATCGATTTAGATCCATGCAAATTGTATCAGCAATTATGATGGCATTTTCTCATGGCTCTAATGATGCACAAAAAGCGATGGGGATAATCACATTAACCTTACTTAGCGGTGGTTTCATCGATACATTAGATGTACCGATTTGGGTAAAACTTTGTTGTGCTACTGCAATGGCTATGGGTACTGCTGTAGGCGGTTGGAAAATTATCTCTACAATGGGTACCAAGATTTTCAAACTAGAAACTATTAATGGGTTCGCTGCTGATTTAAACTCGGCGATTACTATTTTTACAGCTACATTCTTACATTTGCCTGTAAGTACTACACATGTAGTAAGTGGTTCTTTACTAGGTGTAGGCTCTTCTAAACGTATTAAAGCCGTTAACTGGGGGGTAGCAAGATCTATGGTTATGGCTTGGTTTGTAACGATTCCATTATCTGGCATCGTTGCCGCTATTGCTTATGAAGTAGGTCACTTACTATTTGGCTAATTCATATACTTTTTATTATAGTAAAAAAGACTGCAAACGCAGTCTTTTTTGTTTATCAAAATATTCTTGCTATATTGTCATATTTATAAATAATTTGCTTTTCTATTTTAAAATTCTATTTACTATATGTGTACGTGATAGTATCTAAATAGTCTAAAAATATAGAAATAAACTGGTTTGTAAATACTATATTCTATAAAAGAGATCTATCTATATTTGGCAACATTAATGTTACAATTCAAGTTGAATAGGGGAAAATACTTATAAATATGTGTTTTGTTGATTATGCATTTTACTAATAAATGAAGTTTATTACTAATTTATAGGCTGTTAAGAGGTTGTTTAAAGTGAATGGCTATTGCATACTTATGTATACGAGGTTATACTATCGGTAGAAGGAGTTTTTCAAGTGAAAAGTGAGGTATGTATATGGCATGGGGTGGATCTAGACGCGGTGCCGGGCGCCCACGTAATCCTATTAAACGTATTGGTAGAACCTTTCGACTCAGTGATGAAGAGTTTCTTTCGCTAAAGCCATTGATCATGGCTATTAAGGCAAATAATGATAAACGATATAGGCAACAATATAGTCGAGAAGTATAAATAATCAGGCATTGTCACAGCATATACAATTTAATACATTTTAAATCTATTTTACAATAATTCATTATTTCTAAATCTTTCAACTACAACACATCTTTACTCTCTAAACAATATGCTGTGTGCAATACAAGTAGTACGAAAAGGTCCCAATTCATTTGAATTGGGACCTTCTTCGTTATATATAATATACAAAACATATTACATATTACTCTATATCTTGTTATATTAAATTAGTCTACTTTGATGCCGTGAATTTCTTCAGCTAAACGTTTTAAAGCATCAACTGTACGTACCCCAGGTGTGATTTCGGAAAGTTTTACACGAATGAAGTGACCTTCTTTTACAGCTGTGATGTCTTGAAGTTGAGGATTAGCCTTGATCTTTTCAATTTTTTGTTGGAAATCATCATCGTTGCGAATAGAATTACCATAGTCGGCGATAATAATATAATCAGGGTTTTGTGCAATTACTGTTTCCCAAGAACCTTTAGCCCATGTTTTATCAACGCCTAAGCCGCTCATTACATTATCAGCACCGATAAGTTTTAAGATGTTAGTAGTATAACCCTCGAATGCTGTGAATGGTTGACCGTCTTCAGAGTCATAAATGAAAACGCGTTTACGAGGTAAGTCTTTTAGTTTATTCTGGATAGCTGCCAATGTTTTACGTTGACCTGCAACCCATTCTTCAGCTTTAGGTTTTACGCCGAAAATCTCACCCAATTTAATCATGTCGCTGAAGTTCGTTTCTAGGTCAGCCTTAGTAGATAACATGGATTCAGGGATCCAAATATTAACCTTTTGGGAAATCATTTTATCTGCAGGTATAGCTCGTTTGCTGAAAGAATCAGGCCATCCTGTAGCGAAGTCAGGCTTTACGGACATGAATACTTCATAGGAAGGCCATTTTTCAGATAATACTTTTACTTTGTCGTAAGCCGCTTGTAAAGGTGGGTAGATTTCTTCTTCTTTGAAAGCCGTCCCAGCCATTTTGTCTTCAAGGCCTAATTGTAACATCATTTCCGTTGTTGCTTGGGACATGGACACTGCATGAGTAGGGGCGGATTTTACGGTAAAGTCTGTTTTTGTACCATCAAATGTTTCACTCCATGTTACAGAGGTTCCATTATCCGCTGTAGTTTTTGTAGTATCAGAACCACAACCAGCAATAGCGAATGTAGCACATGTCATAGCGATTAATAATAATTTTTTTGACTTTCTTAAATTCTGAAACATAGTAAGTCCTTTCTTTACTAATTAATAATATAAATGATAGCGCCCTTCATCCCAAGAGGTTTTGAAAGGAACTTCAAAAATTGGTTCAAGAATTTCAGGTGTGAGCACCTCGGTAGGGGAACCTTCTTTTAGGATAGTTCCGCTGTTCATGATGACAATATGATCGCAATATTGAGCCGCTAGATTTAAGTCGTGAAGGACTACAATTGTAGTGCCTTTAAAAGCACGCAATTGCTTCATAAGTGCCACTTTATACTTCATATCTAAATGATTAGTAGGTTCATCTAAAAGAAGTATTTGAGGTTTCTGGGTTAAGGCTTTAGCAATGAATACGCGTTGCTTCTCACCACCTGATAAATGATGAATTTCTTCATTTGCTAAATGGGTGATGCCTACTTCATTCATATAATGCTCTGCAATTTTAACATCCTCAGAACTATAGGTGCCAAAGTGTTGTTTGTACGGATACCGGCCCATGAGAACGATATCTTTTACGAGAAAATCATCGATCATAGCGTCTCTAGATTGTGTTAAGACTGCTACCAATTGAGCAAACTCGCGACCTTTATAAGACTCTAAAGGTTTTTCGTTTAATGTGATTTTGTTTTTTGATGGATGAAGTCGATATAGATGGCTAAGTAGCGTAGACTTACCACATCCATTTGGTCCAATTATGGCTGTTATTTTATTGGTAGGAAATGTTACAGAAATATTCTTTAACACTTCTTTGGTTTCATAAGAAAAAGACAGCTGATTAATTTGATACATAGTATCTCCTATAGATATGATATACACTAACCATTGTGTTTATAACGATTCATGATAATCCAAATGAAGAGTGGAGCCCCCAATAAAGATGTAAGCACACCAATAGGGATTTCTTCTGGACTGTAGAGTGCTCTCGATAATACGTCTGACCAGATCATAACGATGCTACCTATGAGTGCACTAAATAGTAATGTATGTTTATGTTTAGGTCCGCCTATAATCCGAGCAAGGTGAGGGATGATAAGGCCGATAAAGCCAACTACACCAACCTTTGATACTAGTGTGGCGATCACAACAGAGGATATGATAACGATGCTTAATTGTAACTGCTTAACGGAAAGGCCCATTTGTGCTGCTTCATGATTACCGAGTAGCAACACATCAAGGTCTTGATTGAACATATAGATATATAGCATAAATAAGATTACGATGATTGCTGTTAATGGTAAATCACTCCATTGTATGCCCGCAAAGCTGCCAAGTAGCCAAAACATGGCACTTCGCACTTGAGCTTCGTGTTTGGCTCCGTAAATAATCATCATCGTTAAGGCTGAGAATACACCAGTCATACCCATACCTATGAGGATAAGTTTTACGGGGCTGTTGCTTTTACCAACACATAAGAGGACTAATATAATTGAAAGTGCTGCGCCCAGGGCCGCAAAAATAGGCGTATTGTACTGACCTAAGAATGGAAGCCCACCCATGATAATAGCGAAAACGGCACCTGTGCTTGCGCCAGAAGAAACACCTAATACATAGGGATCTGCGAGGGCATTGCGCGTGACAGTTTGCATTAATAGACCTACAAGTGATAGACCTATACCTGTTAGAACAGAGTAAATAAGTCGTGGTAAGCGGATATCTGTAATAATCGTATTAGTCACAGATGCTGTAGTATTTGCATCAATCATAGACATAAGTGCTGAAATAATTTGGTCTAGAGAAATGAATTTAGCGCCAAACTGTAAAGCTGTTACTAATGAAATACAGAGGATTAGACAGAGTACAAATACTTTTACCGAAGTCTGCATAAAATCTCCTTATTCTATTTTTTATTTAGGTAGTTTAAGTCTTATCTAAGTATAGAGAATTTTCAATATATATACAATATTAATACCTGTATAGGTATTATACGTATAAGGGTTTATTAAATTATAAATAGCAAAATCTTATGTTAGCTTTATTCATTTTTATAAGTTCATTGTTATTTTGATATATGAAAAATTTATTATAATAGCTATAATAGAACTATATGTACAGAAGTACGTTTAGGAGGTGTTAGTTTGATACAAGATTTATTATCTGAGGATAATGTATCCTTTCATTATCCCGCTGAGACGTGGGAGGATGTTATTCGTCATGGTGGTCAACTGATGGTTGATGCGGGTTTTACGGATCCATCTTATACAGAGGCTATGGTTGAAGTAGTTCGCGAAATGGGCCCATATATCGTATTGGCTCCAGGTCTTGCTATGCCACATGCTCGCCCAGAACATGGTGCAAAGCGTGTAGGAACGGCTTTGGTGACATTGGAAAAACCATTGAATTTTGGCAGTCCTGATAATGACCCTGTATCTGTCGCATTATTTTTATGTGCTCCCAACAAAGATGAGCATATTCAATTGTTAACAGATATTGCCACTTTATTTGAGGATGAAGAATTCTTAGATGCGGCCGTTGACTTTGAAAGTATCGATGATGTTCAAGCATTCCTGGCAGAGCATTTAGACGAGCAATAATACGTTTAGAAGGAGGCAAGTATGATTTCTGTATTAACTGTATGTGGTAATGGTATTGGTTCTAGCTTGATGTTAAAAATGAAAATTGAAGAAATTTGTGCTGAAAATGGTATCGATGCACAAGTTGAATCTATCGATTTTAACGCGGCTCAAGGTCGTAAGGCAGACCTCATTGTAACTGTGAAAGAGTTGGCTGAACAATTTGACGATAAAAATGTTGCTATTGTTCGTAGCTATATTAATAAAAAGAAGATTACAGAAGATGTTCTTGAAGCATTAAAACAAGCTGCTCAATAATATGTAACAATTATATAGGAGGTAGTGCCATGGAAATGGTATTAGAGTTCTTGCGTGATGTGCTGTCTCAACCAGCACTTTTGATTGGTATTATGTCATGTATAGGCCTGATCGCTTTGAAACGTCCGTTTCATAAAATAATGACGGGCACATTAAAACCTATTCTTGGGTATTTAATGTTAGCTGCAGGTGCGGGTGTTATCGTTAGCAATCTTGACCCATTGGGGAAAATGATTGAACATGGATTTCATATTACTGGTGTAGTGCCAAATAATGAAGCTATCGTAGCTGTTGCACAAAAGGTACTTGGCGTTGAAACAATGTCTATTCTTGTTGTAGGCTTATTGATGAACTTATGTATTGCACGTTTCACCAAGTTTAAGTATGTGTTCTTAACAGGTCATCACAGCTTATTTATGGCATGCCTTATGTCTGCCGTACTTGGTACAGCAGGTTTATCTGGTATGGAACTCATACTTGTAGGTGGTTTCTTAATGGGAGCTTGGTCTGCCATTTCTCCAGCTATTGGTCAAAGTTATACATCCAAAGTGACAGATGGTGATGAAATTGCCATTGGTCATTTCGGTAGTTTAGGCTACTATTTATCGGCTTGTGTTGCTAAATATGTTGGGAAAGCTGAAGATAGCACAGAAGATATTGAAATACCAGAAAAATGGGGTTTCTTACGAGACTCAACATTATCTACAGCATTAACTATGATCGTATTTTACCTAATTGCGGCATTTGCAGCAGGTTCCGAATTTGTCGCTACTTTATCAGGTGATATGAGCCCATATTTATACGCTGTTATGAGTGCTATGAATTTTGCTGTTGGTGTAACAATCGTATACTCAGGTGTGCGTATGATCTTAGGTGATTTGATTCCTGCATTCCAAGGGATTGCTACAAAAATTATTCCTAATGCAATTCCAGCTGTAGACTGTGCCGTATTCTTCACCTATGCTCCAACTGCGGTTGTATTAGGCTTCCTTAGTTCTTTCATCGGTGGTATCATCGGTATGCTTATCCTTGGTGCTGTAGGTGGCGTATTAATCATTCCTGGTCTTGTGCCACACTTCTTCTGTGGTGCTACAGCAGGTATTTATGGCAATGCTACTGGTGGTCGTCGTGGCGCAGCGGTAGGTGCTTTCCTAAATGGTTTGGCTATTACATTCTTGCCAGCTTTGGCGCTTCCTGTTCTTGGTCAATTAGGCTTCCAAAATACAACCTTTGGTGATGCGGACTTTGCCGTAATGGGTCTAGTATTAGGTAATGCTTATGAATGGGTAGGTATGGCAGGTATTTATGGCATTGTAGCTATTGCCGCTTTAGTACTCATTGTTCCTAACTTTATTAAAACAAAGGGTAAAGTTATTAACTACGTAGAAGAGGATTAATGAAAATAACTGAGCAACATCGTAATGTAGTTGTTCGATATGTATTCCTGACTATTGGGGCCATAAGTTTTGCCCTTGGTACAGCAGGTATCGTACTACCACTATTGCCAACAGTTCCTTTTTATATGCTAACGTTATTTTGTTTGGCTCGTGGATCTGAACGACTCCATAAAATGTTTTTGGCGTCTAGTTTATATCAAAAGACTGTTGCTGCTTATGAACGCGATAAAGCGTTGACATTGCGGGCAAAGTTGTCCATTCTCGTATCCGTTAGTGCCATAATGACAATTGGTGCCTATTTTAGTCAAGATATGCCTATTGCTCTAATGGTTATGGGCATTATATGGGTAGCTCATGTTATAGCATTAGCTTTTATTATTAAAACAAAAAAATAGAAACTTATATCCTTAGTTTTGAATATAGCCTCATGAATTAAGTTCTTGTAGTTTAATTTATGAGGCTTATTTTATAGCACACTAACTATATCTTAATGATGATATTAATTATTCTATATTACTAAAGCTAACTAGCTTATATTTTTAAATATAAAATGAATTATTACTATTTTGAAGTTGACAATGACTATCAATAAGTATACTATAATATAATATTATTAATTTATGTTTATAGAATTTGTGTATATGGTGATAGTATGAATCCACATAATCATGCGGCCTCACATGCTGGAACATCTATGTCAAGGTATACGGTGTTTGACGGTATCGATCTAATGTTTCTAGATGTGAAGCAAGAGACGATTCAATTTTATGCTAAATCACATACCAAGACGTTTGCTATAAATCACTGTGAAGAGGGGCGCATAGAGTGCAAGTTTTCATCTGGTGAGTATTTATATATGGGGCCAGGGGATATGTCGTTAGGTTGGCATATACGCTCTGATTATCAACATGAAAATTACTTTCCTACAAAATTATTTAAAGGAATTGTATTATTAGTAGATGTTGAAAAAGCTCAACCCGTATTAGATGCACTTGTTAGTGATTCTCGAATTGATTTGACTGAGTTGGCCAATCGGTTTTGTGAGCATTCTGATTTTGGTATGATGATGGAAGAAACGGAAACTGTTCGTCACATTTTTTCCAGTTTATATAATGTGCCAGATCAAATAAAAGAGCACTATTTTAAATTAAAAGTGATTGAAATCTTTTTATTATTATCTGTTATCTCTACAGCTAATCCTGAAAAGAGAAGTACCTATAGAAAGCAACAGGTAGATATTGTAAAGGCTGTAAGTGAATATGTATCGACACAGTTTATGAAGCGTATTACTATTGACTCCTTGTCTGAACAGTTTGATATTCCTACATCTACCCTGAAACGTTGCTTTAAAGGTGTATTTGGTACAACTATACATCAGTATCTAAAAGAATGTCGTATTAATGCGGCAAAGCGATTGCTTCAAGACTCAGATCAGTCTATTTTAGAAATCGCTAATGCGGTAGGGTATGAGAATGGTAGTAAGTTTACTAGTGCATTCAAAGAGGCTACTGGTGTAACGCCAAGTGCTTATCGTAAGGTCTAAATAATTTGGACCTTATATTATCCTAGCTAAAAATTTTTGTGCTTTAGGCTAAGTTTGATAGTCTATGAAAATTAAATATTGTCCTAAACGTATATTTTTGGTCTATTCGGAGTAGATATGTATAATACACTTTGCTACTATTAAACCTGTAAATGATTTTCAATGTCATTTGGTTATAGTGGTAAAGTGTATTTTTATATGCATGGTTAAATATATGTGTGGAGGAAATTTAATGAATAGGAGTTGGGTGCGGGCAAGGAGATATGTCATACTATCCTGCGCAGTAGCGTGCTGGTTGCAAATGCCGGTGGTTATGGCGGACAATGCGACTGTAACAACCGATGTGGTTCATGTTCGCGGTACATGGGCTGAAGAGCAGGCAAAACAAGAGTCTCAACAGACGACGATTATCACGAAGAAGGATATTGTCAAAAAGCAGGCAAAATCCGTAGAAGATATTGTATTTTCCGAAACTGGCGTATCTAGAACCGTCGATTCGATGGGGCGCGTCGGCGTATCTATCCGTGGAGCGGATCCTCGTCATACCTTGATTCTTGTGGATGGACAGCCTGTGATGGGCGACCTTGCCAAATATCAAGGTGCTGGTGATGAATTACAACGTCTCGGTACAGAAAATGTGGAACGTATAGAAATTATTCAAGGTGCAGCCAGTGCTAAATACGGATCCGATGCTATCGGTGGTGTTATCAATGTTATTACCAATAAACCGCGTAAGAACGCTGGCCTTCAGTTTAATGCGGAAGGTCGTAGAACTAAAGGCGACGGTGATATCGTACCGTTTTCCAATTTCTTTATGCGCGCTGATTCTGGCTCATTAGGTAAGTTAAAAGTTAATATTCACGGTAGTAAACGTGACATTATGCCTATTTATGCCAGCGAGCAGCGTCGTATCAGCGCTATGACCAATGATGAAGACCATGGTTTTTTAAAGAATTCCCTACGGTATTACGGTACAAATTCCAATATAGGTTTGGCCGCTACATATGATATTAATGATAAACAGTCTTTGGGAATCCGTATCGATCGGTATAATGAAGACTTGGAACGATATGTAAAGCGCAGTACTTCTTATTTGGAACCTCAGGTTCATTACAAACGGGATTTAGATAGGAATAATCTTAATTTGACGTATACTGGTCAGGACAATAAGAGTTCTTGGAAAGCGGAATTGAATTATACGCGGACCAAAGAAGATGATGTAACATTAACCAGTGACTATGGGAACAGTACCTATGAAGGGAAAAATACATTAAACTATGTGGATAATGTAGATCATCGTCAATGGAGCGTAACACTCGGGGCAGACACGCAAGTCAATAAGAAACATCTCTTGTCTTATGGTATTGGGTTTATACGGGAGACAGGCGAAGGTAGCAGACTTAAAAATGCGCCTCATACCTATAAACGGCATATCGATCCCTGGGATTACGATAAAAGTCTAGCTGTAAAAAACGGTGTTCCTTCATCCACAATTTATGACCATTCTTTCAGAAAAAACGACGCTGGTGTAGAGCAGTGGAATAAGGAGAAAGAATGGTATAACGGGGATAAAAGTAAGCCAAATACATTGCCAGAATTTACTTACGAAGAATATCTTCAATATTTGGATCCTCAGGCGGGAATTGATTCGGCGGCTGTAATGGGGCTTGTGGATGGCCCCGTGACGGAGTGTACGCTGAAAAAACGGAATCCTGAAGCTTATGCGCGATATCAGCAGTTTGCTAAACGTTTATTAGCGGAGAATAAAGAATTTATTGAAGACTATCATTTTAATAAGGAGGGCCGAAAAGATGAAAACGGTAAGTATTATCCAGCACTTTATGATGCCTATTTACCGAGCTTTTACTATGGCGCCGTACCGGATTTTGATTCTACGAAGTTGAAATTAAACGGAGCTTATTTTAAAGAAGAATATTTAAAACGCGTTAATCAACAGACCGCAGGACGTGCGGAGATCAAGAAGCAGAATTTCTTTATTCAGGATACGTGGCAGGTTAATAAAAATACTACTTTATCACCAATTATAAGACTGGATCATAGTGATTTATTCGGCTCTAACTGGTCTTTTAATTTCGGCATGACTCACAATGTACATGGAAATGTACACCGCAGATTAAAGGCTAATGTGGGTACCAGCTATACGGAACCCGGTATGGGCGAGCTGTATTATAACTGGGAAATGTATGGCCCGAATATTACAAATGCCACAATCGGTGGCGGTGAAGCCCGATTAGGTTGGTATTGGGTTGGAAATCCGAACCTTAAACCAGAGAAATCCATGAATTTCGATCTTTCTTTGGAAGGGGAAAATAAAAATACCTATGGTAAAGTAACCGTATTCCACAATAATATTCGGAATTATATGTCGATTTACAATACGGGATATTTGATGGATTTTTATCCTCAATATGATGAATCTACCACATATGGAGCGGCGAAATTTGCGCATGCGCCGGATATGATTTACAGTTTCCGTAATATCGGCAAGGCCCAAATCACAGGTCTTCAATTTGAAGTGAAACAGACTTTGAATAAGCACTGGAAAGCTCGTTTGGGATATACGTATTTACGAGCGCTTAATAAGAGCGATAAAGATATGCCTCGTGAATTACTGGATAAACCTCGTCATAAAGTGGATATCGGTGTAGATTTTGAGGATAAGTCTAGCGGATGGAGCGGTAGCCTGTGGGGCGATTATTATATTCATATGCTGGATAGTAACTCCTTGTCTGGTGGCGGTAATTATATGGTATCTTATATTGATCCTAATAATTCCGATCGTTCCGTTATCAGATATAATTTGAATAATAGAAGAACCGCCGATATGTATGAACATAAAACTTACGGCATATGGAATTTGATGATTCAAAAGAAGATTGATAAGGATTCACGAATCTATTTCGGTATTGATAATCTCTTTAACCATCGTGATGATGATCGGGCTTTATCGGCTCGAGTATATCGTATTGGATTAAATATGAAATTCGGTTTCGGTTCAGGTGAAAGTAAAACGAAACTTACGAAGGAGCAGTTTGAATCGTTACCTCCGGTTATGCTGCAAGATTTTATTACGCGTCCTTTCGATACAGACAGAAAACGAGGTACGGAATTGGTAGGTGACTATCGTGTACGTAATGACAGTCATCTTGGATCCGATCGTCCTGCTACGCGGGTGACGACTACTAGTTACGTATCCGACGAGGCGGCAAAGAATCTGGCGGATCGGAAGGAACACGGCTTGAATCAACGTATACGTGTCGGTGTCGATGCTCGCATTAACGATAATACGAATATACGTGTTGTAGGCAGTGCTTCTGGCCAAGCTGGTGTAGATAGCAGTCATGAAACAGAAGGCTCTAAAGGCTTTAATCATCAACGTCTCGAAGAAGTAGATGTAACACATCACGGTTCTAAATGGGATCATAGTGTTGGTCGTATTACTGAATCTATGGGGGTTACAGGTTATTGGTTTAATAAAGAATATGACGGTCTTCGTAGTGTTTGGACGAATAAGAATACTCAAGTCCGTATCGGTGTGGGAACCTTTAAACATAGTACGGGAATTAGCGATAGTGCTTATACTCATGCTATTTATACGCATTTTAAACGGGTTCCAACGGTAGAGGAATTCTTAGGTGTTACTATGGATTCGGACGGTGCCAATAAGGAACTCATCGTACCAAATGCAGGGAATACTATTAATTTCTATCAGCAATTAAAAGCCTTGCGCGATAAGGAAGGCACCTTAGATGCGGAGGTAGGTACATTAAAGAAGAAAATCGATGATATGACTTCCGATATCTGGTCTAAAGAATTTATTGACGGCATGTCCGCGGATCAACTGGCTCCATTAAAAGCGGAGCTGGCAAAGTTGGAAGCATCTTTGCCGGATGTGGAAGCTCGTGTGGCGAAAGAACGGGAACCGTTGCGAGCTGCGCAGTTTGATGTGTTGCGCCGGATGCAGGAAATCGCGGTGAAAGCTTATGGTGCGGATGCGGCTAAACAGACTGTATCGATTAAGATGCCGGATGTGTCAGTAACGTATTCTTATAAATCGCGATACTATGATGAAGATGATGAACAATGGTATGAAGACGAACGTACTTTCACTCAGAAAATAGCACCGGGAACGATTGGGCTTGATAAGAAAAACCCATTGTTTGAAATGAAGTTGAGTGATACCTCTGTTCTTGCTAAGGGCGGAAAACCGTTTATTTCAAATTGGTACAATCAGAATAAGTCGGCTATCGTAGAGGCGTATCGTGCCAAGGCGAAAGATATAGCAACCTATAGTTTCGGTAATAATCCATATACGATGAAATTTGAAGATAATGCCTTTGACGGGCTAGACGAGTCTATTTATAAGGCAAATGTCGTTGATATTAACGACTCTGGCACGTCCGGTCTTATTAACGTAAAAGGAAGTGCCTATTATCCTTCTATGATAGCTTCGTACTTTAATAGCTTGGCTCGAATGCTTGAAAAAGCGGACGGCAACAGTCGTTTGCCGAGAGAAGCGTTAGGAAAATATACAGGTGCTGTTATTCCTTCAATAGGTGTCGTATTGGAGCGGGATACAATTCCACCAATTGAAAAGGCTGCCTATGTTCAAGTTAAACATATGGTAACACCTCGACTTGGCTTAGCTGCATGGTACTTGCGCTCCTTTGGCGGTAGTGACTATCGCTTCTATACGGCGAATGGTAATGCTACAGAAGCGCATGAATTCAACAATATGGCTAATATTTTCGGTCTTGGAGCTAAGTATCAATTAAATCATAATGTAAGTATTTCCTTCGACTATGGACAAAACCGTAGTGACTTTGGTCGCTTCATGAATGGCAATACTCATTATGAACATAAGGCTGGATCTGCTCAATTCGATATCAAGGGTCGTGATATAGGTGGTGTACCTCATTTCTGGGCATTGCGCTTTGATGTTGGTCGTGCCGATATGAATAAACCTGGCTCTTGGAATGCCTATGTGGACTATAAATACTTTGCTCATGGCTCCTTCTTCGGCGGCAATGGCACAGAGGCTGTGCCTGACCGTTACTTGGATGGTATTAAGAGCTTTACCTTTGGTGGTGGCTATGTGCCAACTAAAGATCTTCTTTTACAAGCATTCTATACATTTGATGCTAAAGGGATTAATAAACGAGATACCTTATATGGATCTGAAAACTTCAAACTTGGGAATTATACTCGTTTCCAAATGACGTATAAATTCTAAAAATTATGTCCGATTTGTCCGAAACGTATATTTTTGGTCTATTCGGAGTAGATATGCAAGATACACTTTGCTAACATTAAAATGTGAATGATATTCAATGTCATTATATGTTAGTGAAGTGTATCTTTTTATATTTGTGTGTAAGATACAAGATATATGTTTAGTTATAAGTTTAGGAGGGCACAATGAACCGGTGGGGACATACAAAGCGTACCATAATCCTGTCTAGTGCAGTTGCCTTGTGGCTTAGCGCGCCTCTAGTGGTTTGGGCAGATAATGCGACTGTCACTACAGATGTTGTTCATGTGAAAGGCACATGGGCAGAAGAAGAAGCAAAATTGAACTCACAGCAAGTGCAAATCATTACCAAGAAAGAGATTGAAAAGAAACAGGCGAAGTCCGTCGAAGATATTATTTTTACACAAACAGGTGTATCTAGAACAGTTGATGCTATGGGACGTGTTGGCGTGTCCATTCGCGGTGCAGAAGCGCGTCACACTCTCATCCTCGTAGATGGTCAACCAGTGCTAGGTGATTTTGATAAGTACTCTGGTGCGGCAGATGAAGTACAACGTTTGGGCACAGAGAACGTAGAGAGAATTGAAGTTATTCAAGGTGCGGCTAGTGCTAAATACGGATCCGATGCAGTAGGTGGTGTAGTTAATATCATCACTAAAAAAGCACAAAAGAAACCATCCGTACAATTTAATGCTGAAGGCATGCGTCGTAAGAGCGATGGCGATGTGTTTCCGTTCCAAAACTTCTTCATTCGTGCCGATTCTGGTCAAATGGGCAAATTAAAGGTTGGTTTATCAGGTAGTAAACGAGATCTTATGCCTGTTCTAGCATCTGTTAAACGTCGTGCCTCTGGGATGGCCTTTGATTATGCAAAACATAACTTCAAGCCAAATGTACTTCGTTACTATGGTGATGCGGCAGATATCGGTCTTGTAGCGACCTACGAGGCAAATGATAAAAACAAGGTGGAATTGCGACTTAATCGGTACACAGAAGATCTTGTGCGCGATGTTAAGCATTCCGACTCCGACTTAGAGCCACAACAACACTTCAAACGTACCGCAGATCGTAATACAGCTAACTTGCAATGGTCCTCTAGAGCTGGAAAGAGCGACTGGACGGTAGAAACTAATTACTCTCGTATTAAAGAAAATGACGTAGCCCTCATTAACTATACAGGTCGTTCCGCTTATGAAGGCTCTAATGAGTTGCGTTATATCGATAACATCGATCATCGTCAATTAGATATTCGAGTCAATGCAAATACGCAAGTCAATAAAAATCATTTGCTAAGCTATGGTGTTAGCTATGCTCGTGAAGAAGGCTCTGGTAGTCGCTTAAAGAGCTCTCCTAATACAAGTACGATGTACATCGATCCTTGGGATTACGATAAAAGCTTGTTAGTAGACCGCCTTGATCGTCTCGTGCGACGTAAAGGCGATAACAGTATTAAAGTTTACTCTCACATCCATGATTATAAATTCATTAATTCCGGTGGCGGCATGCCGCAATGGGATATGGATTATGAATATTATGGTGCAGCGAATGATGCGCAAAAACCGGGGATTACATATGATGATTATGTGAATTATGGTTTATCTGAAAGCAGACTCAGTGAATGGTCAAGCACATCGCCGAATAATCAGCCAGTAACGGATGAATTCAAGAAGCGATATTATGCTTTGGAAAATCGGTTGAAATCGGAAAATCCTGAAATGGCGGCGCATCGTGCAAATATCGTAGGCGACTATTTTAAATATGGTGAGTCTAACGATCCAGAAATGCGTAAGAAAGCGCCTAAGCTAAATGGTAAGGCTTTCTTGGAAGAGTACCGTAATCGCGACCAACGCTTGACTACTGGTAGTGGTACGATTCGTAAAATAAACGCTTATATTTCTGATACATGGCAAGTCAATAAGAATTTAACATTGTCTCCAATTGTGCGTTTTGATAATAGTAGCTTGTTTGGTTCTAACGTATCTGCATCCTTGGGGATGACATATAACGTTAAGGGTAATACACATCGCAGATTTAAAGCCAATGTAGGTACTGGTTATACAGAACCTGGTATGGGCGAATTGTGGTATAACTGGGAAATGTATGCTTCTAACCCTGTAGGGATTGGGGTAGCAAAACTCGGTTGGTATTGGGCTGGCAATCCTAATTTGAAACCAGAAAAATCAGTCAATTTCGACATGAGCTTGGAAGGTGAAAATAAAAATACATATGCACGCGTAGGTGTATTCCATAACCGTATTAAGAACTATATGTCTGTATACTTCACTGGTGATTTTATGGACTTCGCACCATATCTTAAGGGTGATGCGAAATACCAACGTGCACCGGATATGATTTACAGCTTTAAAAATATTGGTAAAGCTGAAATTACAGGGTTGCAAGCGGAAGTACAACAAAAATTCGGCAAATATTGGTCTGGTAAATTAGGTTATACATATTTACACGCCATTAACAAAAGCGATCCATCTATGCCACGTCAATTATTGGATAAACCAATGCACAAAGTTGATATTGGCATTACTTATGATAATCCTAAATCCGGTTGGAATGGCTCCATCTGGGGTGATTACTATATCAATATGCTTGATAGTAATACTCTTAATAACGGCGGTAACTACTGGCCAGATATCTTGTCTGGTGATGCAGGCGTTTATAAGAAACAAATGTATGAAAAGAAAACATTTGGCATTTGGAATGTAATGATTCAAAAACGTTTCAATAAAAATGCCATGATGTATTTCGGTATCAACAATATCTTTAACCATCGCGATGATGATCGTGCTACACAAGAACGCGTATACCGCATGGGTGTTAACCTTAAATTTGGTGGTGGCGATGGTAGTAAAACTACGGCCATCGGCAAAACTAAGAATGGTGCAAACGTTAATGCTACAGGTGCTAATATAGCTAATGGTGAAGTGGTAAATTCTGAATCTGGTGTACAAAACGTAGCTGATGTAGTTCGTTTAACTGACTTTATTCGTTCTGATTTTGATACTACTAAAGAACGTGGTATTACAATGGTTGGCGACTATAGAGCGCGTTGGATGGCACATGATGGTTCTAATAGACCGCAATCTCCATTTAGAGCAAACTCTGCCATCGGTTCTGCAAAAGCCAATATGTACGATGCTAATCGTCATAGTTTTGAACAACGCTTACGCCTTGGCTTTGATGCTCGACTCAATGAGTTCACTAACCTCAAAGTTATCGGTAGCATGAGTGGCATGAGTGGAGTAGATACAAGCTGGACAAAATCTGATTCCAAAGGTCTCAACCATCAACGACTCGATACAGTTGATCTTACAAGACGCGTTAAGAAATGGGACGTATCCGTAGGGCGTTTAACTGAGCCTATGGGCGCTAGTGGCTACTGGTTTGGTCAATCTTATGATGGCGTTCGTGCTGTTTGGAATGGCCATGATTCTCAAGTTCGTATTGGTGTTGGTACTTTCAAACATAGTACAGGTATCACTGATTCTGCATATACACATGCAGTGCATAAAGTTATCTTTAGACCACCAACAGCAGCTGAATTGATTGGTATCAATCGCGATGATTATCCATATGATATCAACAGTGCTACAAAATCTGGTTCAGACGGTGAAAGAAAAGATTCTGATGCTCCGGCAGCACCAGATAGTCCTAATGGCATTTATGATTCGACTTATAAAGGCAAGACTAATAGCCTTTATTTCTATCAACAGCTTAAAGATTTGCAAGATGAATATGAAGCTTATAAGGCTACATTAAATCTAAATTGGAGTAATCCAAACCGCGATCAAGAAATTGAAAAGGCTAATGCTAAATTAGCAGAAACACAACAAAAACAAGCTCAAGTTATGAGTCGTTTACAAGATATTCTTACAAAAGCATATCCTAAAGAGATGGCTGAGAAAAAATTCTCCCTCGATATTCCATCTGGTGGATATACAATGTACGAAATTACTAATAAGAAAACAGGGGAAAAACTCTATAAGACTGGTGAGCTTATGTATAATGTGAACTCTCCGTTATACCCTGAATATCTAAAAGATAAGGCAAAAGGTCTAATCGTACCTACTGATAATAAAGAAGCTTTGTTGAATCCAAAGGGTTATGTTGATAAGCATGGTAATGAGATTAATCAATCCATTTCAGAAATTGCTAAATATAATGCCACAGATAATTGGAAGAATTATAATAATGGTTCGCTTGATGAGGTTTGGGTAAAACAAGCTGATGGTACATTTAAGAGATCTTATGATTACTATGGTCAACCATCTAGTGATTACGAATTTACTGGTTTCTTAGGGGCTAAGACTTATAAATATGATAGTGGTAAATACGTATTTAGCGATTATGATGCTAAAGAGGCCTTATATAAGAAGAACTTTACAATGTCCTATAACGATTATGGTGAAGGTGGTTCTTATTATGGTTGGGGCATGCCAAATGCTATGTATAACTATATGTATAATCTTGAAAATGTTGTACATGATGCAGAGTCTGAAAATAAATTACCACGCGAAGCAATCGGTAAGGTCATTGGCAACTTGATTAGAACAGAAGGTGTAGTTCTTGAAAAAGATACTGTACCAGCCATCGATA
>OGIW01000152.1_pt1 | contig 82269 bp, 79 predicted proteins | sample 1571921 | NCBI WGS metagenome assembly OGIW01 (sample SAMEA2582112, study PRJEB24529) | metagenome | biome: Human gut stool | place: China | collected 2011 | reverse complement strand
AATATGGAAGAACTCAGTTAATGGGAAAAATCAACATGACTGAAAACCAATCTTTTGAATACAGAATCAGAAATTATGGAAATGTTTCTAATGAAAAAACAGGAAAAACTGGAACAGACACTAGATTAAGATATTTCTATAATCATGGAAATATAGGAGATTCTAATGTAAACTTTACATCAAGAATCCACTATAGAGACAGAGAAGATACTACTACTGGAAATCAAGAGTTAGAATACCAAGCAAGATTTAATTTTGCTGAGTATATGTTCAACAATGATTATGTAAAAACTACTAATTTTGTTATTGCTCCAAAATACAAATATGTATGGGGTTCAGGAAATAATGACGATTATGATAACAGACTTGGAGCAGATTTATATACTTATTTTGAATTACCATGGGGATTCTCATTTGAGTTTAATACTTACATGGATCAACACTTCTATGGAAGAGATCAAGCATTTAATAAACTTTCTGATCCAAAAATAAAGGATAAAAACTTTACAATTGATGTAGAGGCTTATATCTATAATACTCAAAACCTATATACTAATGGAGATGTAACTGTTGACTTCAACTTTGAAGGAGGTTATGATCCATATACTTGGTCTCAATACAAAAAATATGGTGATAACAGAGATCAAAAACAAAATTATGAATTATATGCTTTACCAACAATCCAAGTTAATTACCAAGCTACACCTGCTTTAAAATTATATGCAGCAGCTGGAGCAGAGTACAGAAACTGGGAAGTTACTGCTAAAAGCGATGCTAAAGACTGGAGATGGCAGCCAACTGTATTTGCTGGATTTAGAGCTACATTCTAGTTTGGTTTAAAAAATTAAATAAAAAATTTTTAGTGCTTACCTAAGGTAGGCACTTTTTTTTTGAGAAAAATCAAGGTATAATATAAAAAATAGTGTATCAGTCTTAGTATAGTATTTTTAAGGTAAATAAGGAGATTAAGTAAAGATAGGATGACTTGAGAGGTCATCCTTAAAAATTTTTTGAAAAATCTCATATATTATCTTTCAAATAAATAATTTATTCAGGAGGTTTTATTATGTGCAAAGAGTACAGTAGATATGATAAAAATTTAAAATTATCAGTTGTAAAAACATATTTAAAATCTAATGTAAGTGCTGAAATGTTGGCAAAAGAATATGGAGTTAAATCTGACACACAGATATTGGATTGGGTAAAAAATATAAAAAATTAGGAGAAAGGGCTTTTGACAGGAGAAGAATCAGTAAAAATGTGATTTTAAAAAAGATAAAAACAGCTTCCACTGAAAAAAATATATCAATAAAAAAGGAAAATAAATATCTAAGAATGGAGAATGAGTACTTAAAAAAGTTGTATATTCTGCAACTGGAAGAATCAAATATAGAGCTATAGAGATGTTGGAAGATGAATACTCGGTCACGTCTTTATGCTGGGTTGCAGGAATTTCTAGGAGTGCTTATTATAAATGGAAGAAAAGAAAAGGCAGTACAAGTCAGAGGGAAGAAGAAAATAGAAAAATAGAAGAACTGATTATAGAAATAAATGAAAAATACAATGGGACATATGGAGTAAGAAGGTTATGTTCATATATAAACAACAATACAGAATTTAAAGTAAATCATAAGAGAATATATAGAATAATGAGAGAGCTGGGGGTAAAATCAATAATAAGAAATCAAAGCTACAAAGGGAAGAGTTGGGCTGGGAAAGTTGTTGATAATATACTGAACAGGGATTTTAATTCTGGTAGCCCTCTGGAAAAGTTATGTATGGATATTACAGAGATAAAAATGTATAATTTCACTGTGTATATGAATGCTGTGAAAGATATTTTTAATGATGAAATAATTGCTTATGACTTGGGACTCACTGATGGCTTTGAGCTTGTTGTAAAAACTTTGGATAAAATATTTGAATTTCCATTGAAAGAAAAGTGTATTTTACATACTGATCAAGGTTTTCAGTATACAGGAGAAAAATATTGTGATATGCTAAGAGAGAGAGGAATTATTCAATCTATGTCAAGACGGGGCAACTGTTGGGATAATGTACCTATTGAGATATTCTTTGGACATTTTAAAGCAGAACTGATATACTTATTAGATAGAGGAATGACATATGAAAATCTAGCTCAAAAGATAAAAGAGTATATTCATTTTTATAATAATGAAAGGATACAGTTGAAACTTGATGGAATGAGTCCTGTAAAATACAAAGAAAAGTATATGAATAGTAAAAAAATATAAAATATGACATGGAATATGTCTGTAAATCAGAGGAGGAAAGAATGAAAAAAGCAGTAATATTAGGATTGATAGCTTTGAATATTTCAGTTTTCGCTGCTATAAAGCAGGAAGTACCAGAGGATATTGAAAAAGCTATAATCAGAGAGTCTCAGTCATTTGAAGGAAGCGACAGAATGTCTTTTAGAAGATGGCAGACTGAATCATATTTAAAAATGGAAAAAATGGGAGCAGAGTCTGGAATACCAGCAGTAGAATTTGATAGAATAAAGCAAAGGTTAAGACAAATGTATGGATCAAACTTTGTAAAACAATATCAGGTATTGCCAAGTGAAATAGCAAACTATAATGAACTTGTAGAAAGAGTAAAAGTAGAAACATTGAAAAGTGCAGTAGTGACTGAAGAGAAAAATAATGCAGCTAAAGAGCAGATGGCTAAGGAGATAGCTTCTTCTAAAGTTCCAGCTGAAGTTGTAGAAATATTTAAAGAATCAGCTGCAAAACTTTATCCAGATAACTATGTAGGGCAAAAAGCATATATCAATGCTGCAATGGAAGATTACTTCAAAATAATAGATTTTGTAAAGAAAAATAAAAAAGTATTAAATTAAAAAATCAAGCCTGACAAAGTATAAAACTTATAGTCAGGCTTTTTGATTTAGTTGTGACTTTTATTATATTCATAAAGAGTATGAAGACCTTTTATACTTAGATCAGGAGAGTAGACATCAATTTCTTCAATTTCAGCAGAGAGAATTTTACCAAGTCCTCCTGTTGCAATAATAAATGGATTATCAACTAACTCTTTGATTTTTTTTATTATATGTTTTATCTGTCCAGCATAACCATAGAAAATACCAGCTTGAATCTGCTCAATAGTATTTTTTCCAAGAACAGAGTCAGGAGTACTGAATTTTACTTTTGGTAATTTTGCTGTATTTGCAAATAGAGCGTTGATGGACATTTCTATTCCTGGAAGGATACCTCCTCCTATATAGACATTTTTTTCAAGTACTTCATAGGTAGTGGCACTTCCAAAGTCGAAAATAACAAGATTTTTATCTGGATATTCAGTTAAAGATTGTACTATATCTATTATTCTATCAGCACCAAAACCAGTTGGATTAAGGTTTGAAGCAAAAGTAAAAGGTTTTTTCAGCTCAGAATTAACAATCATAGGCTCTATATTAAAATATTTTTTTCCTAGGAAATGAAATATAGTAATAAGATTGGGAACTACAGATGCAACTATCATCCCATCTATTTTTTCAATATCTATTTTATTAAATTTTGAAATATTTCTTAAGTATGAAAAATATTCATCTTCAGTTAATTTATCATTAGAAGCGACCCTAAAAGTCAATAAGACATTTCCTGCATCATCTAACAGTCCTGTAACTATATGAGTGTTTCCAATATCAATTGCTAAAAGCATATGATTTCCTCCTTAGTATCTTGTGTATAATTAATTATAAACTAAAATTTTAAAAAAGCAATAGGAAAGGAATAAATATTGATTGATTTGTTAATAAACAACTGATATGATTATAATAGGAAAAAGAAAGGAGCAGAGAATGAGAGCATCTGGATTAGTTGTAGAGTATAATCCTTTTCATAATGGACATAGATTTCATTTGGAAAAGGCGTGTGAAATAGATAAAGAAAGTGTAAAGATTGCTGTCATGAGTGGAGATTTTGTCCAGAGAGGTGAACCAGCTGTTGTTAACAGATGGAAAAGAGCAGAAATGGCTTTAAAAAATGGAATAGATATAGCAGCAGAGCTTCCAATATTTTATTCGTGTCAGAGTGCAGAAATTTTTGCCATAGGAGCAGTGGGAATTCTCAATGAATTAAAATGCAGTAATATAATATTTGGATCAGAAACTTCAAATATAAATGCTTTAAAAGAAATTGCAGAGATAGAAGAGAATGCTGAATTTAAAAATAAAATAAAAGAATATCTTTCCAATGGCGAATCATACCCGACAGCACATTCAAGAGCTTTAAAAGAGCTGAAAGGAAACGATATAACTTTTGCTTCAAATGACATTTTAGGACTGGAATATATAAAGGCTATAAAGTATTGGAACAGCAGTATGGAGCCTTTGCTTATAAAAAGAGAAAAAATAGGATATTATGGGGAAAATATAGATGAAGGTTTTGCCAGTGCTACAGCTATAAGAAAATTCTTGAAAGAGAATAAAGATATAACAGATTTGGTACCAGGAGAAAGCTTTAAAATATTAAAAGAAGAGAATGAAAATAATAGACTGGTGTATTTAGAAAATTTTTATCCACTATTAAGATATGAAATAATAAGAAATAAAGATATATTATCTGATATTCAGGATATGGAAAAAGGATATGAGAACCGACTCTATGAAATGGCTGTAAAAAATTATGATTTTAGAAAATTTTATGAAGAGATAGTAAGTAAAAGATTTACTCATGGGAGAACCCAAAGAGTGTTAATTCATATTTTGACTGGAATAACACAGGAACTTACCCAAAGGGTAAAAAAAGAGGTACCTTATATAAAAATATTAGGATTTACTGACAAGGGAAGGGAATATCTTAATTATTTAAAAAAAGAAGAAAATAATAAAATTATTACATCTATGAAAAATATTAAAGATAAATTTTCTGATGATGTGAGAGAACTTGTAGAATTTAATGAGAGAGCTTCTCTTATATATAAAATGGTGAATTTTTATGAAGATTCAAAGATACCATTGATGATAAAAGGGAAATAAATAAAAATATCAATATTAATTTAATGTAATAATATTGGTATAATTAATTGAAAATTTTAAATACCGATAATAATAAATGCTAAATAAAAAGGAGAGAGTGATGAGCAAAAGAATACCTTTAAGTATACAGATATTTTATGGGTTGGGAGTAAGTTATGCCATTGTAGATCAGATTTTTGCACAATGGATATTATATTTCTATCTTCCACCTGAAAACTCAGGATTAAAACCAGTGATGGCACCATTATTTATTTCACTGGCACTTGTAATATCAAGACTTGTGGATATGGTAACAGATCCAGTAGTTGGATTCTTATCAGATAAAGTCAATACAAAGTGGGGAAGAAGGATACCTTTTATAGCAGTGGGGACTATTCCACTGGCAATATGTACAACAGCATTTTTTTATCCACCAATGGGAAATGAAAAAGCAGCATTTATTTATCTTGCAGTAGTAGGGTCTCTGTTCTTTTCATTTTATACAGTAGTAGGGGCTCCTTATAATGCCCTTATACCAGAGATAGGGCAAACACAGGAAGAAAGACTCAACCTATCAACATGGCAGTCTATCTTCAGACTTTTATACACTGCTGTGGCAATGATAATTCCTGGAGTATTGATAAAAGTTATTGGAAAGGGAGATGTTCTTTTTGGAGTAAGAGGAATGGTTATCTCTTTATGCGGTATTGCTGTAATTGGAGGCTTTATAACAGTGTTTTTAGTTCCTGAGAGAAAATATTCCTTAGGGCAAAGTTCAGATGCAGGTTTTAAAGATACTATGGGAATATTATTTAAAAATAAGTCTTTTGTATTATATCTTTTAGGACTTTTATTTTTCTTTATAGGATTTAATAATTTGAGAGCAGTTATGAACTATTTTGTAGAAGATATAATGGGATATGGAAAGGGAGCTATAACTTTAGCATCTGCTCTTCTATTTGGAATGTCAGCAATATGTTTTTATCCTACAAATCTTCTTTCAAGAAAATATGGATATAGAAAAATTATGCTCAGCTGTCTGGCTATGCTTATAGTATTTACAATAGCTTTATTTTTCTTAGGAAAAGCAATTCCAGCAAAATTTGGATTTATATTATTTGCTTTAATTGGAATACCAATAGCAGGGGCAGGATTTATTTTCCCACCAGCTATGCTTAGTGAGATAGGAAGCAGGATAAGTGATGAAACAGGTCATAGAATAGAAGGAGTATGTTTTGGAATACAAGGTTTTTTCTTAAAAATGGCATTTTTAGTATCAATACTTATTTTACCTATAATTTTAGTTTCAGGAAATGGAGATATTTTATCAGCGATAACAGGTACTCCTAAGGGAGTGGAAAAGAGTGGTATATACCTTACTTCTATTGTGTCTACGATTTCATTTATTATATCATTCATATTTTATTATAAGTATGAGGAATAGAAATATTCAAAAATCGGAGGCAAAATTTGGAACTAATCTATATTCTAGCTTTAGAAGTTTTTATAATTATGACTATTTTTAATATCTTCTCCTTGTGGATTTCTATATTTTTAACTGTAATGGTAATCAGTGGAATATGGCTGTTTTTTAAGAAAAAAGATAAATTTATATATATAATTCCAATTCTACTGGTAATAAGAATACTTTTCTGTGTGCATTTCAATGATTGCGAAAGACTGGATATAGTAAAAATGAAAGTAGAAGTAAATAATGGAATGGGAAAAATAATAAAAATAGATAACAGGTATCCTAAAATAAAAAGTTATACATTTATTCCAGAGATACCAGATGGAAAATATATGGTTTTAGCAGAGATAGCTAAGATTGAAGATAGAGATGATATGCAGTATTTTTATATTAATAAAATAACAGATGAAAAAATAGAAAAGAGTTGGCTTAAAAACTATTTTGAAAATAATGTGAAAAAATTTATTGCCGATGGAAGCCCTGAATTTAAAAGAGTTTACAGAGCGGTAATACTTGGTGAAGGAAAGCAGTTAAGCAGAAGTATGAGAAAAGAATTCAGCTATGTGGGAATATCTCATCTTATGGCACTTTCAGGACTGCATATAGGAATAATTTTGGCAATATGCGGTTTTATTTCTAAAAAACTTCCTATTTCTAGAAAGAATAGATATATTTTTATGCTGGGAGCATTGACTATTTATTATTTAGGAGTAAAACATTCACCATCACTAACCAGAGCGTATATAATGGCAGGGATATTTATTGCTGGAAAAATATTTTATGAGGATATAGATGCATCAAAATCTTTGGCGGCAGCATTTATAGGGGGAATATTTATAAGCCCCATATCCATGAATGAAGTATCGTTTATATTATCATATTTAGCTGTATTTGCTATAATATGTATATATCCATTAATAAGAAAAGTTATATATAAAGGAAAATCTAAATTTGTGGAGAAGCTGATACTTCTTACAACTATTCAGTTTTTCCTTACCCCTATATTGATAAAAGAATTTGGAACTATTCAGTTTCTCTCATTCTTTAGCAATTTAATTATTCTGCCAGTTGGAACTTTATATATACTGCTGGCATTTGTTGGGCTTTTTCTTGAAAATTTGGGACTTGGGTTTATTGTTTTTCCAATAACCAATATAGTTTTTGAAACATTTATGAAATTAGTGGAGATTTTTTCTAAAATTCCAGGGTTGACTTTGAGATATAATGGGAGCAAGGATAATGCCCTATTTTTAATTTTTTATGTTATAATATTTGGGATAGTATTTTATAATAAATTTAAAACGGAAGGTAAAAAAGATGAAGAGATTTCTGGAAGAACTAAAATATTTAAATAGTGGAATGTCTAATGTGACAAAAATTATTTTAGCAGTTATTGTTTTATATTTTATTTTTGGAACTGGAGGGAATATCCTTACAAATCCAATGATATTTTTAAATATAGCTATACTTCTTTTGTCTCTTTTGATACATGAAGTGGCTCATGGAGTAATGGCATACATATGTGGAGACCCTACAGCAAAAAATTATGGAAGATTGAGTTTGAATCCCTTGAAACATTTAGATCCATTGGGGACATTGTTTCCTATCTTATTGATACTTTCTGGTTCATCTTTTATATTTGGATGGGCAAAACCAGTTCCAATCAATTACTGGAGATTAAAATATGGAAGATTGGGAGAATTTTTAGTGGCAATAGCAGGAGTAGCTTCAAACTTTATTCTAGCTGCCATAGGACTATTTCTTTTTAAATATGCAGCACCTCATTTAGGAAACAGATATGTTTATGCAGCTGTGATTTATATGATAAGATTGAATATACTTCTTGGAGTATTTAACCTTATACCTATTCCTCCATTAGATGGATCGAGGGTTTTAGCTTCTTTAGGAAATGATGATTTAAGAAATACAATTTTTTATATGGATAGATATGGAATAATAATCATACTTCTTCTAAATATGACAGGGGTGTTATGGAGAATAATTGCTCCAGCATATTCGGGAATACTTTATATTCTGGAAAAATTGATATAGGCAGGGAAAGAATGAAAAGTGTAGAAAGAGAATGTTCAATAGAATTTGAAGAGAGAAAATCAAAATTTATTGGGTATGTAAAACCTATAGGAAGCAAGCAGGAAGCTGAAGACTTTATAGCTGAAATAAGAGAAAAGCATAGAGATGCAACTCATAACTGCACTGCATACAAAGTTGTTGATAATGGGCAGGAATATTTTAAAACTGATGATGATGGGGAGCCTAGTGGAACAGCAGGAAAGCCAATGGGGGATATAATAACATATATGGATGTTACCAATCTGGTAGTGATTGCTACAAGATATTTTGGCGGAATAAAACTGGGAGCTGGAGGACTTGTAAGAAATTATGCCAAGACGGCAAAATTAGCTATACAGGAAGCTGGAATAGCAGAATATATAGAGAAAAAAACATATATGATAGATTTTCCTTATGAGAAAATAAGTGATGTAGAAACTATAATAGACAGTCTGAATGGTGAATATTTAGATAAGGGATTCAATGAGAGAGTAACATATAAAATAAGAACAAATATTGAAACTTTTGAAGCTCTGAAAGAAGTAAAAGGACTGCTTATAATTGAATTGTAATATAAAAAGAGGGCATGAACAACAAGCCCTCTTTATAATTTCTAAAAATATTTTGTGCTGTATCTAAAAGTCTTTCTTCTAAATGGAAAATAAATTGCATATGTCAATATCAAATATATACCTTCTACAACTGCAATGTAGTATGGCCACTTTCCAAAATGATCCAGTGGAGAAGTAAAATCTGGAATTCTATTGACATAAAGATAATTTGTTCCAAGATTTGAATTTATAAAAAATATAATTACTGCAAGGACATTTAAGAATACAAATGAATCTACCCAGCCTCTGAAGGTAGGTTTAAACTCAAAGAAAATTACTCCGTAAATAGCTGCAAATATTAGATAAAAATGTGTGATGTAAAAACTCAATGTCAATGGATGAGGAAAAGAGTATTTTACATCAGGGGTAAGGATTGCAAAAATAGCACCTAAACTCCAATAATAAGTTACCTGAAATAATGATGGTGATTTAGTAAACATCATAAGCAGGGCAAAAATCAATGTAAGGTTACACAAATGAAGAGGAAGAAGACCTTTGATAGGTTCCCCAAAATAAAAATGTCTGTAACTTAACTCACTGACTTTTATGATCAGGATTATTAAAGCAGAAACCTGAGCAAATCTATATCTAGGAAGAAATGCTGCAATAATGATAAAAGCGAATACTGCTAAAAATCCTCCACCTATAAACCAAAAATGTTCAGTACTAAAAAGTGTAAAAGTATCCATGTTTTCCTCCTATTTGTGGAATCCTAAGTCAGCAGGGTTTATATCCCCAGAGACATATTCAATTTTCCCACCTGTTTTTTCAAAATTTTTTCTTTTTTCTGTAACTTTGAGGATTAAAGATATTGTATCCTCGTTTAATGAGTCTTTTCGAAATAATCCTTTAGACCAAAAGAAAATAACCAGATTGCTGTCACCAAATATTTTTTTTTCTCCAGTCTGTGAAGCTATATCCATAGCCAGATATAATCCGAGAAGTTCTCCATAGTTGTTTGTTTTATCAGTACCAAGATGGATATTTCCATAGGAATTAACAGAAAGTCCAAAAGAATTTTTCTCTAGGAGAGAGGTTCCTTTCAGATCAGTAACTCTTACTTCTACACCAATTCCACGCCCTGTACCAGAGTCAAAATATATTCCATCAACAAGTGATTCTTTTAATTTTTCTTTTTTTACTTTAGGAGCCTGATCACCTGTTTTCTTTTCATAATGAGCTCCTGCTTCAAGCCACTGCTTTCCTTCTTTTTCTGTTGGAAAAGATTTATATCTGGCTTTTTTGCCATGAACAAGGCTTTTGCATTTATCCCAGTTATCAACCATCCCCTTGATATTTTCATCTTCTAAGAAGTAAGCATAAAATTTTTTACCCACAATTCCTCCTGAAAAAATAATCATATAGAATATCTTAACTTATAAAAAGAAATTTTACAAATATATTTATTGAAATATATTTTATAAACAAATTAATGATAGAAAATTTTTAATAAACGCACTTAAAAAAAAGTTGCAAAACTTATATATTTATGATAAAATCTCTTGTGATATTAAGAAAATTTTTGTTAGGAAGGTGAAAATCAATGAAAAAAAATATTCATCCACAATACAACATTATAACTGTTGAATGTACATGTGGAGAAAAATTTGAAACAAGATCAACTTATGCTAAAGGGAGCGAACTTAAAATAGCTGTTTGCTCAAAATGCCACCCATTCTATACAGGGAAAGCTAAATTTATTGATGCTGCTGGTAGAGTTGACAAATTCAACAAAAGATACAATATTAATAAATAGTCGTATCAGAACAGGACTTTATAGTCCTGTTTTTTTATGACAGAATTTAATTTTGAAAAACTCTAAGTTTTTTGGTATAATATATGAGAAAAAAATTTAGTAAAACAGGAGGAAAAAATGGCAGTAATAGAAATTAATCATCCCTTAATTCAACACAAACTGACAATACTTAGAAATATAGGAACAGATACAAAAGATTTTAGAGAGAATCTAAATGAAATAGCAAAACTTATGACATATGAAGCAACAAAAAATCTTAAGCTAGAAGAAACAGAGGTAACAACTCCTTTAATGTCTACTATAGGACATACACTTCAAGACAGACTTGCTATTGTACCTATTTTAAGAGCTGGATTGGGAATGGTAGACGGGATACAAGATCTTATCCCAACTGCAAAAGTAGGACATATTGGAGTATACAGAAATGAGGAGACATTAGAACCTGTTTACTACTATTGCAAACTTCCTGTAGATATAACATCTAGAAAAGTTATTGTTGTAGATCCAATGTTGGCAACTGGAGGATCAGCAGTTTATGCAATAGACTATTTAAAATCTGAAGGAGTTAAAGATATTATCTTTATGTGTCTGGTAGCTGCTCCAGAAGGAATAGCAAAACTTCTTAACAAACATCCAGATGTATCTATCTACACAGCTAAAATCGACCAAGGATTAACAAAAGAGGGATATATTTATCCTGGACTTGGAGATTGTGGAGACAGAATATTCGGAACTAAATAAGCTATAAAGAATTAAACCTTATCAAGAGCATCTGAAAGCAAAAAAAATTTGCTAATTCAGTTGCTCTTTTTTTGGAAAATGGTATAATTTTTATTGAGGTGTAAAGGATATGAGAGAAAAAATCGTAGAGTTATTAAAAAATACTAACGAAAGAATAATTGGACAAGATAGATATGTAAACTCGGCAGTCCTTATTGCCATAGCTGAACTTGATAAAAAAGAATATATAGTTCTGGAGAAAAGGGCAATTGAAATAAGGCAGGGAGGAGAGATTTCTCTTCCAGGTGGAAAATGTGATAAAAAAGATAAAAATTCTGAAGAAACAGCAATAAGAGAAACGATAGAGGAATTAGGAATACCTAGAGAAAAAATTGAAATATCTGGAAAATTAGGAATACTTGTAAATCCTTCAGGAATGATATTGGAAGTATATGTAGGATTTGTCAGACTGGAAAATAGAGAAGATATCAAGTATAATAAAGATGAAGTGGAAAGAGTAATCTTTGCACCAATTGAATTTTTTTTGAAAAATGAGCCTAGAATAGAAAAAATTGGAATAGAAAATGTTCCTCAATTTTCATCTGAGGAGCTTGGACTGCCAACGAGATATCATGGACCTTGGCAGGGAAATCCAAGAGAAGTATATTTTTATAATTTTCATGGAGACATAGTCTGGGGAATGACAGCAGAAATCATATTGGATTTTATAAAAATGTTGAGAAAAGATATGGAGGGAGTTAAATGATTTTAAGCAAGGAAACCGCAGCAAAACTTATAGAGGAGTTAAAATTACAAGGCAAAAAAGTAGTATTTACAAATGGATGTTTTGATATCCTTCATGTAGGACATTTGAGATACTTGAATGAGGCAAAGAGACAGGGAGATATACTGATAGTAGGAGTTAATTCAGATGCTTCTGTAAAGCAGCTGAAAGGACCTACAAGACCTATAAATAATGAAATAGACAGAGCTGAAATGCTTTCAGGATTAAAAGCTGTAGATTTTACAGTTATATTTGATGAGCTGACGCCAATAGAGACATTAGATAAATTAAAACCATCTATCCATGTAAAAGGGGGAGACTACGACAAAAATACTCTTCCTGAGACTTCAACAGTAGAAAAAAATGGTGGAGAAGTTAGAATTCTTTCTTTTATAGAAGGAAAATCAACTACAAATATTGTAAATAAGATACAGTTTAAAGATGGAGGAGAAAATGAAAAAAATAATGAGCTTTAAGGAGCTTGACACTTTAGCAGAAAAACTTTCTGATTATGCTGAAGAAAATACTACTATAGCTCTCATAGGAGATCTTGGTACAGGAAAAACTACATTTACTAAAACTTTTGCTAAAAAATTAGGTGTAGAAGAAAGCCTGAAAAGTCCTACTTTTAACTATGTACTTGAATATTTCAGTGGAAGACTTCCTCTATATCATTTTGATGTGTACCGTTTATCTGAAGCAGAAGAAATATATGAGGTAGGGTATGAGGATTATCTTAACAGTGGAGGAATAGTCCTGATAGAATGGGCAGACATAATAAAAAGCGAGCTTCCAAAAGAATATATTGAAATAAAATTATTCTATCATGGAGATGAAACTCGTGAAATAGAATTGAGTTATGTGGGAAATCCTGCAAAAGAGAAGGAGATGTTGAAGTATGTTGATTTTAGCAATTGATACTGCTACAAAAATAGGAAGTGTAGCTTTGTATGAGGATAAAACTGGAATAATAGGAGAAATAAACTTATATGTAAAAGTGAACCATTCAAATGTCATAATGAAGGCTGTAGATTCCCTATTTGATTTATCTGGATATACTATAAAAGATGTTGATAAAATAGCTGTAACAACAGGGCCTGGATCTTTTACAGGAATAAGAATAGGAGTGGCAATAGCTAAAGGACTTGCATATTCTTTGAAAAAGCCAATCATTGGAATAAATGAATTAGATGTTTTAGCTGAGACAGGGGAAGAAAGAGAAGGGTTAATTGTTCCTCTTATTGATGCAAGAAAAGAGAGAGTATACTATTCTCAATATAAATATGAAAATAGAAAATTAGTTAGAAAAGAAGAATACAAAGATGGAGAATTAAGAGATATACTTGAAAAATTAAAAGGAGAAAAGGTTGCATTTATAGGAGATGGAGCTATAGTGAACCAAGAACTTATAAAAGAGATTATGGGAGAAGACAATATTGTATTCTCTAAAGCAAACTCTATACCAAGAGCAGCTATGGCGGCTCAAATGGCTTTACATCATGAAGATGACAACATATATACACTGGAACCTTTCTATTTAAATAAATCACAGGCAGAGAGAGAAAAGGAAGAAAGAGAGAAAAAGAATAATTAAAATATAAATAGATGACTGAAAAGTTAGAGTAAATTTTAGAGCTTTGAAAATTAATGGTAAATATTTCTACTGAAAAAGTTTTAAAATTATATTTCTAATTATGGGTCATCTTTTTTCATATTGTATGAATGTTAGTTTTGTAATAATTACAATTGAAAAAAAGAATTTAATGTGTTAAAATTAGAAAAAGGGTATATAGCAGGAAAGGGAGGAGAATATGGAAATGAAAAAATGGAGATGTACAATATGTGGAGAAGAATTTGAAGGAGAGAATCCACCAGAGGTATGTCCTGTATGCAATGTAGGAAGTGAATTTTTTGAAGAAGTAAAAGCTGAAGAAAAAACAACACCTTCTATAAATAGAGATGAAAAGAAAAAAGTTATTTCAGGAAAAGCATGGAAATGTACAGTATGTGATGAAATATTTCCTGATGGTGAAGTGCCTGATACCTGTCCTGTGTGTGGAGTAGGAAAAGAACTTTTTGAAGAAATAGAGATTAAACCAGTTTCAGAAACAAGCTGGAAGTGTACAGTATGCAGTGAAGTAATAGATGGAGAAGAGTGCCCAGCTGTATGTCCTGTATGTGGAGCAGGAAAAGAAGCCTTTATAAAAATAGAAAATAAAAAAGAAGAGAATTTAAATAAAGAGGAAAAAGTAATTATAATTGGTGGAGGAGTAGCCGCAGTATCAGCAGCAGATGCTGTGAGAAATAAAAATAAACTGGCAGATATTCAAATTATAGGAAAAGAAAGTGTAATGCCATATTATAGAACTATGTTGACAGAGCATCTTTATGCTGATATACCAGAAGAAAAATTGAAAATAAAAAAAGATAAATGGTATGAGGAAAAAAATATAAAAATAACTATAGAAGATGCAGTGAAATCTGTATCAGCTAAGGATAAAAAAGTAACTTTAGAAAGCGGAAAAGAGTACTTATATGATAAATTGATATTGGCTACTGGATCAGAATGTTTTATCCCGCCTATAAAAAATGCTTCTTTAGATGGAGTTTTTACTATTAGAAGTATGAAAGATACAGAAAATGTAAAAGAATATGTAAAGAAATGTAAAAGAGCAGTTGTTATTGGTGGAGGAGTTCTTGGACTGGAGGCAGCATGGGGACTGAAAGAGCTGGGAATGGAAGTTTCAGTAATAGAAATGATGCAGAGAATTTTACCTAGACAGCTAGATGAAAAAGGATCTAAAATATTAGAGCAGGCAATAGTGCGTTCAGGAGTAAAGGTATATAAAGGTGTAGTTGTTGATCATTTGGAGGGAGAAGGAAAAGTATCTTCTGTTGTTCTTGAAAAAGGAGAACATATTATGGCAGATTTAGTAGTTATAAGTGCAGGAATACTTCCTAATAAACAACTAGCTGTGGATATGGGGCTTCAAACTGGAAGAGGAATAATCGTAAATGAAAAAATGGAAACTTCTGAAAAAGATATTTATGCTTGTGGAGATGCAGCAGAATATGAAGGAAAAGTAATAGGACTTTGGCAGATAGCTATGGAACAGGGAAAAACAGCAGGAATAAATGCAAGTGGAGATAGTGCTGTTTATAAGGAACAAATTCAGCCGCTTAATTTTGATGGAATGAATATCAAACTTATTTCTATCGGTTTGATTGGAAATGGAAAAGAGTGTGAAGAGTTTATTGAAGATATAGACACTAAAAAAAGTATTTATAAAAAATTATATTTTGAGGAAAATAAGCTAAAAGGTGCTATATTGATAGGAGATGTTTCAAAAGGTATCACAATAATAAAAAGTGTCAGAGAAAACACTGAAAAGAACATTCTTTTAGGAAAGCTATACTCTTAAAAAAACTTGATTTTTCCTGAATAAATTTGTACAATATATTAAGTATGTATGATATAATAGTATGGATTTGCAGATAAGAATTTTCTTAAAGCAGGGAGGATAAATAGTGAGCAGTTTAATCAATCTGAATGAGATTACTTTTAAAGAAGAAGTTATAAATAATAAAGGGATTGTAATTGTGGATTTTTGGGCTGAATGGTGTGGACCTTGCAAAGTGCTTGCTCCAATTTTAGAAGAAATTTCTGAAGAGGGAAAAGTAAAGATATACAAAGTTAATGTTGATGAAAATCCAAGCTTGGCAGGACAATTTGGAATAAAGAGTATCCCAACGATGGTAGTTTTTGAAAATGGGATAAGAGTAGACCAGGTAGTTGGATTAAGACCTAAAGAAGAAATAAAAGAAAAGCTAGCTGCATATTAATTAGATATTTTAAAGAGACTGTTGTTTTCTAAAAGGACAGTCTCTTTTTCTTTAAATAAAATATTGCTCTGTTATTCTAATTTGTTCATATTTGTGATATAATTATTTCAAACATTAATTAAGGAGAAGGATTGAGATTATGAGGAGAAAAATTTATCTTACAGCAGCATATATTATAATTTCTTTAAATATTCTGGGAATGAGTAGTGTTCCCACGGGAAATATTAACAACACCAGTGACAGAATATTAGGTGGAGCTGATGAGATAGAAGTTGACCTTCTTAATGATACAGTTACTTCTCAAAGTGGTGTTAATGTAAAGTATGGAGATTTAAAATTAAAAGTTTTTGATATGCAGAGAGATAAAGAAAAAAACAGAGCGTATCTTAAAGGGAACATAATAACACAGGTAGATCAGCCTACAGGTATACTTAAATTAGAGTCAACCAATGGAGATGTATCTTTAGATGGAGACCAAGGAGTTTTTTACAATAACTTTGGATATCTTGAAATTGGAAAGGTAACTGGAGGAGAAGCACCAAATGATAAAATATATTTTGGTGGAAAAGTATTTGAATATGCAAATGGAAATCTTTATATAAATAATGGATGGCTGACAACTGACTACAATGTAGTTGAAACAGCAGATCCAAATCAAGCAGGATATCATCTTCTTTCTAAGGAAATAATAGTTGAGCCAGATAAACAGCTTACTTTAAAAGGGAGTGACCTATACTTAGGGGATAATGATATTTTTCCTTTCAGTATACCATGGTATAGAGTTAATATAAGACAGGATTCAGAAGTTCCTTTATTCCCAGAATGGGGAACAAAAGATTACTATGGATGGCAGACTTCATGGGGAGTTCTTTATGGAGATAAAGATAGTAAATTTAAAGGAGGATTTGCTCCTAAATTTGCTGATCAAATGGGACTATTAATAGGAAGATGGGAAAACTGGTATAAAACAGATAAATTTGGAACAGTAAAATTAAATATAGATGATGCTCTGATTTGGTCAAAAGCTGATAATAAAGAAAAATATAATGATCCTGTTGATTATGAGGAAAAAAATAAAAGATATAGACTGAATTATTCTCATGAATATAATGGTGAAAAGGGAATTTTACAATTTAATGCTATCAATGGAACATATAATATGATTCCTAAGTTGGAAGATATAATAACTGACTATGAGGGAAATGGAAGATTCTTAAATAATACCAGACCAAAACTTGATTCTACAATAAGTTTCTTCTCAATGAATTCAGACTTAAAGGAATTGGGACCAGATAAAGATATAACATTGAAAACCAGATTAAAATTGACTGATGATAAGGAAGCTTATGCTCTTATGGTCTATGATGATATAGATGATATAGACTATGGAAGTAATATAGATAATGATCTTTATTCACAGATTGAATTGTATAAAGATAACAGCAGATACAGAGTTGGTGGATATTATAATTATTTATATGACATGGACCCAGGTTCAACATTAAAAGATACACAGTCAAGAGCTGAAGATTTTGGATTTGAATTTTTTGAAAAGAAAAATAATATAGGATTTAGCTATGATGAAAAAAATGGGGATAAATTTAGAAAACTAGGACTATGGGAGAGAGATCCAAACTTAGATTCTATGATTCAATACAACAGTCTTTTAGGAGGAAACTTCTACTATAAATATAATCCAAGTACAATCAGAGAATATTCTCAATATGACAGCAGAGATTTGAGAGTATCTTTTGGTGATTATGATTTCTGGGGAGATTACAGAGTAAAAGCTGGATACAATATTAACGAACATGAAAGAAAGCTTGACTTAATGAATGATCCTTTAAGAGAATATGTTGTAAATAAAAAATATAATGTTTCAAATGTTTTAGAAGATATAGCATGGAATATAGGAATGCCAAATGGACACAAACCAAATGAACGAGATAAAGAATATAATAGATTTGAAGATATAATATACAGCGATTTTAGAGAAGAGAGAGCATATGTAGATTTCTATAATGATACCACTAAGTTTACTTTTGCAACTGGACAGACAAAGGAAAAATTCTGGGATAGAGAAGGAATATACTATGAACCAGCTTTTTCACTTAATTCATACAGACAATATGTAAATGAATCTAAATTCTACGAATTTGGAGCTGAAAAAAATGAAATACCTCTTGGAGCTTTTGGACAATTAGCTCTATTTGGTGGAGTAAGATATGATAAGTATGATAAAGGATATAATCCATATGCAAAACATTATGCAAGTGGAGAAGATTCAACTCTTAGAACTCAATTAAAACTTAATCATACAATACAGCTTTTTGATAATACAGATAAAAAAGATAGAAGAGTGGATTTTGCTTTGAGCAATGATTTAAACCTTTTCTATCAAAGATATGATTATGATTCTGGTGATGTTAAATTTGGAAATACTCAAAATAATATTAGAAATAAAGTTATGAGTTCTGAGGATATCAGATTAAAAAACAAAGATAATATCTATGAAATTAAAGATACTATCAATGCAATGATAGGAAATACAGAAACCGCATATAATATTGAGTATAAGAGAAGAGAAAATCCTGCTGATACAAGTGAACTTAATGGACAGACATTTAAAAATGATGTAAATTTTAAAATTGATGACAGACAGTCTTTGTCACTAAATTATGGACAGGATAGACAGTATACAAGCGAAAATGAAAGAGACAGAAACTATAATGATTTAACCTTCAGAAACTATGGAGTAGTATATAACTATGAAGGACATAGATTATCTTATCAAAATCAAGGAATAGATTCTAAAATATGGGATATGAAAAATGTAGATAATGCTAAAGAAAAAATCAGAGCAAATACATATGCATATCAATATTCTTTTGGAGATAATAGATTAGGATTTGATTTTAGTCAAGGTACAGATGTAAGAAGAAATTATTCAATTGATCTTAAAGAAATAGATGTAGACAATAAAATTTATGGAATTTCATTTTTAGATGGTGGAGATGTAGAGAATTATTATAGAGTTACATATGAAGATTATAAACATAAAGAAGATACAGCAAAATATAGATTTTCAGATGGAAGAGTTAAGAATATTAATAACTCTGATGTATTATCATTTACTTATGAATACAGAGATAAAAGATTTACAGATGAGGAATTAAAGAAATATGCTGAACTTGAATTCAACAAAGACTCTAATCAGCTGACACAGGCAGAACTTTACAGAGTAAGAGATATCTTAAGAGACAGGGAAAGAAATAGTGTAAATTTCAATCTTAACAGTATAATGTATGATAGATTTAATAGTCTTGGAGATTACAAACGTAATTTCAAAATACATCTTATGATGCAGAGAAATGATGCAAGATATGATAAAACAGGAGATTTATGGGATTCATTAGAAGAAGTAAAAGCAAGAATATTCTATTCTCAAAATAGAGTTGGATTTGGATATGAAATAGAAGAAAATTCAGGATGGAACAACAGTGGAAGTTGGGATAGACTAAACAGAGAGCATAAAGTAAGCTTGATGGCAAAAATTGGGAAACCAAGTGAAGGATGGAATGTAAAAACTTATGCTAAATTTTATGAAAACTTTAAGGATACTTCTAGTAAGAATAGAAGAAAAAGTTCACTTGATGGTTTAGGAGTAGAAATAGGTAAAGAGTTTGGATATTATGAATGGGCAGTAGCTTATGAGAGAGAATATGATCTAGGAACAAGAGACTATGAATGGAGAGTAGCTCTTCAATTTACATTGCTTGCATTCCCAGACAAACCTATATTTGGTCTTGGAGCAGATACAGATGCTAAGCAAAAAACAAGCCCTCAAACTTACTTATTTGATGGATTGAAACCACAAGATATAGTAGATTAAAAATTTGAATGTATATAAATAGGAGGAAATTATGAAAGTAGAATTACCAAGCGGAGATATAAAAGAATTTGAAGGACAAGCGAATATGTTTGAAATAGCAAAGAGTATCAGTAACTCTTTAGCAAAAAAAGCAGTAGCTGTTAAAATAGATGGAACACCAATGGATATGGCAACAATTTTAGACAAAGATGCAAAAGTAGAATTTATATCTGCTGACAGTGAAGAAGGAGAAGAGATAATAAGACATTCAACAGCTCATCTAATGGCTCAAGCTGTTATCAGATTATTCCCAGGAACAAAAGTAGCAATAGGACCAGCTATAGAAAATGGATTCTATTATGATTTTGATCCAAAGGAACAGTTTACAGAAGAAGATTTAGTAAAAATTGAAGCTGAAATGAAGAAAATAGTAAAAGAAAATGAAAAAATTGAAAGAGTTATGATGACTAGAGAGGAAGCTATAGAGCACTTTGAAAAATTAGGTGAAATCTATAAAGTGGAAATCATAAAAGAAATAGCTCAAGGAGAAATACTTTCTTTCTACAAACAGGGAGAATTTATGGATCTATGTAGAGGACCTCATGTACCTTCTACATCATACTTGAAAGCTTTCAAATTAAAATCAGTTGCTGGAGCTTATTGGAGAGGAGACTCTAACAATAAAATGCTTCAAAGAATATACGGATTTGCTTTCTCTGATGAAGCTAAATTAAAAGCTTATTTAACTCTATTAGAAGAAGCGGAAAGAAGAGACCATAGAAAATTAGGAAAAGAATTAGATTTATTCTTTGTAAGCGAATATGGACCAGGATTCCCAATATTTCTTCCAAAAGGAATGGTTATAAGAAATACTCTTATAGACCTTTGGAGAAGAGAGCATACTCTTGCTGGATATCAGGAAATCACTACTCCAATAATGCTTAATAAAGAATTATGGGAAATTTCAGGTCACTGGTTTAATTATAGAGAAAATATGTATACTTCAACAATAGATGAGACTGAATTTGCTATAAAACCTATGAACTGCCCAGGTGGGATCTTAGCATATAAATATCAATTACATTCATATAAAGATTTCCCAATCAGATGTGGAGAATTAGGAACAGTTCACAGACATGAATTTTCAGGAGCTTTACATGGACTTATGAGAGTAAGATCATTCACTCAGGATGATGCTCATATATTTATGACTCCAGATCAAATAGAAGAAGAAATCATTGGAGTAGTTGAACTGATAGATAAATTCTACAGCAAACTATTCGGATTTGAATATCATATTGAATTATCAACTAAACCAGAAAAAGCAATTGGTTCAAATGAAATATGGGAAAAAGCAGAAGCTGCACTTGCTGGAGCTCTTGATAAAATTGGAAAACCATATAAATTAAATCCTGGAGATGGAGCTTTCTACGGACCTAAATTAGACTTCAAAATCAAAGATGCTATTGGAAGAACTTGGCAATGTGGAACTATCCAGTTAGACTTCAATCTTCCTGAAAGATTTGATATCAGCTATATTGGAGAAGATGGTGAAAAACATAGACCAGTAATGATTCACAGAGTTGTTTATGGTTCGATCGAAAGATTTATCGGAATCCTTATTGAACACTTTGCAGGAGCTTTCCCATTATGGTTGGCACCTACTCAAGTAAAAATATTAACTATCAATGATGAAGTAGTTCCTTATGCTAAAGAGATATTTAAAGCTCTTCAAGAAAGAGGAATCAGAGCAGAAATTGATGACAGAGCAGAATCTATTGGATATAAAATCAGAGAAGCTAACGGAAAATATAAAGTTCCTGTACAGCTTATTTTAGGTAAAAATGAAGTTGAAAACAGAGAAGTAAATATAAGAAAATTCGGTTCTCAACAACAAGAATCTATGAAGCTGGATGAATTCTTAGATATTATTGTAGATGAAGCTAAAATAAGATTTGACAAATAGTTCACAGTAAAAGCCTTGACTTGTTCAGGGCTTTTATTTTTTTAAAAATAATTTTTTTACTCTAATATGTCTAGTTATATTGAAAAAATATCATAAATATGGTAAAATTTTTAGATTGAGATACCTTTTTTTATTTGATGTCGGAGGAAGAAAAATTTATGATAAAAATATATACTGCTCCTATTGCAGGAGTTACAGATTATACATATAGAGGAATTTTAAAAGAATTTAAACCAGATCTTTTATTTACAGAAATGGTAAGTATAAATGCTTTGGAGGTTGCTTGTGAAAAAACTCTCAAAGTTATTTTAAGATTGAGAGAAGGAGATTCTGTACAGCTTTTTGGTAAAGATATAAAAAAGATGGTAGAAAGTGCAAAATTTGTAGAGAGTCTTGGAGTAAAACATATAGATATAAATTCAGGATGTCCTATGAAAAAAATAGTCAACAATGGATATGGAGCAGCTCTTATGGAGCAGCCTGAACTTGTGAGAGCTATGCTTTCTGAAATGAGAAGCGCCTTAGATGATAAGACTGATCTCTCTATAAAAATAAGAGTAGGTTACAAAGAAAGTAAAAATCCTGTTGAAATAGCTAAAATAGCTCAGGAAACTGGATGCAAACATATAACAGTTCATGGAAGAACAAGAGAGCAGATGTATACTGGAAAAGCTGACTGGAGTCTTATAAAACAGGTAAAGGAAAGTGTAGATATTCCAGTAATAGGAAATGGAGATATATTTACTGCTGAAGATGCTAAAGAGAGAGTAGATTATTCAGGAGTAGATGGAATCATGCTTGCCAGAGGTATATTTGGAAATCCGTGGCTTATAAGAGATATCAGAGAATACTTTGAACATGGAAAAATTCTTCATCCAGTAACTGATATTGAAAAAATAGACATGGCTATTGAACACACTAGAAAAACTGAGATAGAACACCCAGAAAGACCATTTATTTTTGAACTTAGAAAACATTTATGCTGGTATTTAAAGGGAATAAGAAATACTGCTGAAATAAAAGACAAAATAAATCATACAGATAATTATAATGAAATAGTAGAACTTTTAAATAGAGTGAAAGATAATCTTCTTTCAGAACCAGAAATAGTAACTATGTAAGGAGTTGAGAAAGTGGCTGGAGATACGCCTTTAATGAGTCAATACAAAGAAATAAAAGAGCAGAATAAGGATAATCTTCTATTTTTCAGACTAGGAGATTTTTATGAAATGTTTTTTGATGATGCAGTGATAGCTTCTAAGGAACTAGGATTGACATTGACAAGCAGAAACAGAGAAAAAGGTCAGGATGTCCCCCTTGCAGGAGTTCCTTATCATTCAGTATCTTCTTATATAGCTAAACTGGTCAACAAAGGCTATAAAGTAGCAATATGTGAGCAGGTAGAAGATCCTAAAAGTGTTAAAGGAATAGTTAAGAGAGAGGTTGTAAGAGTTATAACCCCTGGTACAGTAATTGATACTGATTATCTTGATGAAAAAAGCAACAACTATCTTATGGGGATAAAAATAGATGGAAATAGAGGGGCGATAGCTTATGTGGATATTACAACTGGTGAATTTAAAGCAAGTGAACTGGAAGGGGAAGATATAATATTTAAGCTTTTGGGAGAGATAAATAAAACTGCTCCTAAAGAGATATTGCTTGAAGAGAGAACTTATGATAAATATTATAACGAATTAAAAAAACATAATTCTTTATCAGATGTAAATGTAAGTAAAATAACTGAAAAAAGAAAATGCGAAGATTATTTGAAAGATTATTTTAAGGTAGTATCACTGGAAAGTTTTGGACTGAAAGATAAAAAGATGGCTGTTACAATATCAGCGACTGTTTTAAACTATGTAGCAGAACTGCAAAAGGGAAAAGAGCTTCCTGTAAATAATATATTATACACTAGCAGTGAAAATATTATGGAGCTGAATATAACTACTCAAAAAAATCTGGATATAGTTGATAATTACAGAGAAAAAAATGGAGCAGGAACACTTTTATGGGTGATGGACGAATGTATGACTTCTATGGGAAGCAGACTTCTGAAAAAATTTATAAAAAATCCTCTTCTTGATATAGAAAAAATAAATGAAAGACAAAAAGATATAGCTTTCTTTATAGAAAATGTACTTCTCAGAGAAGAGGTCAGAGAAAGATTAAAAAATATATATGATATAGAAAGGATAATTGGAAAGCTTGTTCTTGAAACTGAAAATGGAAGAGATTTGATTTCATTAAAAATTTCTATAAAAAATTCATTGGAAATATTAAAGCTTTTACAGGGAAATTCTATATTTTCTATTGAAGTAAAAACTCTTATTGATATCTACAACTTGATAGAAAAAACTATTGTAGATGAGCCCCCTTTCTCAGTGAGAGAAGGAGGAATCATAAGACAGGGATATAATGAAATGCTTGATGAGCTTCATGGTTTATCAAAAGATGGAAAGGACTATATCCTTGAAATAGAAAATAGAGAAAGAGAAAGAACTGGGATAAAAGGGCTTAAAATAAAATACAATAAAGTATTTGGATATTTTATTGAAGTAACAAGAGCTAACTCTCATCTAGTACCAGCAGACTATATCAGAAAGCAGACTCTTGCTAATGCTGAAAGATACATAGTCCCTGATTTGAAAGAGTATGAAGAAAAGGTATTAAATGCCAAGGATAAGATAGAAAATCTTGAATATCAGTTATTTAAAGAGGTATCCTATGAGATAAAAAGTCACAAAGGAATACTTCAGGATCTGGCATATAAGATAGCATATCTTGATGTTATGAGCGATTTGGCACATATAGCAATTAAAAATTCATATATTCAGCCTGAAATGCATGGTGGGAAGGATATAGAAATAATTGCTGGCAGACATCCAATAGTGGAAAAGCTTATTCCTTCAGGAGAATATGTAAAAAATAATATAGTGCTTGATGACAATAAAGAAATGATAATACTTACTGGGCCTAATATGTCAGGTAAATCTACTTATATGAAGCAGGTAGCTTTGATTATAATCATGGCTCATATGGGATCTTATGTACCAGCAAATTATGCTAAAATAGGATTGGTAGACAAGATATTTACAAGAATAGGTGCAAGTGATGATCTTCTTACAGGTCAGTCTACATTTATGCTCGAAATGAGTGAAGTGGCTAATATAGTTAATAGTGCAACTGACAGATCATTTATCATACTTGATGAAATAGGAAGAGGGACTTCTACATTTGATGGAATTTCAATAGCAACAGCTATTACAGAGTATATTCATGAAAGAATAGGAGCAAAAACAATATTCGCTACACATTATCACGAACTGACTCAGCTGGAAGATAAACTGGACAGAGCTGAAAACTATAGAATAGAAGTAAAAGAAAATGATAAGGAAATAGTTTTCTTGAGAGAGATAGTAAAAGGTGGAGCAGATAAGTCTTATGGAATAGAAGTAGCCAGACTTGCGGGACTCCCTAAAGAGATACTTGATAGATCAAAATCTGTACTGAAAAATTTAGAAGATAGAAAACAGATAATTGAGAAGAAACTAAAAGGAGAGCAGCTTATACTTTTTGGAACTCCTCAAAAAGAAGAACCAGTAGAAGAGGATAAAAATAATTTAAAAGGAAAAGAACTGACAAAAGAACAAAAAATAGTTATGAGAGTACTGGAAGAATTGGATCCTAATGGAATGACACCTTTGGAAGCACTATTAAAGCTTAATGAGCTGAAAAAAATATTAAATAGGAGTTAACTATGAATAAAAAGAAAATCTATATAATTATTTTTGCAGTTATAATAATATTAGGTTACCTGAACTATTTTAAAGATGAAAGTGATCTTTCGGATGTAAAAAAAGCTATAGAAACTACTAATGTTACTTATGATAGTGAAGATTATCACGTTGAGGCTGATAAGCAGGTAGATTATGTAGATGATAATGAAACAAACTTTGAAAAAGCAAAGGCTCTAGTAAAAGATATGGTACTTAGTGGGGATAATGTATTTATTGATAAAGTAAGAAACCTTGCATTGAAAAATAATATACTTGGAGTTAGTCCAAATGGGTGGAAATTCAATACAGAAGCAGCTCATTATGATAAACTGAAGGATGAAATAACATCTGATGCTGGAGTAACAGCAGAAAATGATGAGAAAAAAGTAAAAATTTCAGGAAAAAATTTCATAACAGACAGTAAAATGAGTTATATAGAATTGAAAGATAATGTAGTTCTGGAAAATGAGAAAATAAAACTGAAAGGAGATATTGGGAGATACAGTGACGCTAATAAGATAGTTACTCTTTCAGGAAATATAGTTATTGATGGGGCAGATGAGCAAAATGCTAAAATATCTGGAAATTTTCTTAACTTAAAATATTCAATAAATGATAAAATTCTTGAAGCATGGGAACCTTATGATGTAACATATAATGGAGCTGAATTATCAGCAGGAAATCTGTGGTACCAAGATGATACAGAGGCGTTTTTAATTACTAAAAATGTAATGATAGAAACTAATGGATACAAGATATATGTTGATAAAATACAGAGAGAAGCCAACAGCAATATAGTTAAGTTTTTTGGAAAAATAACTGGAAGCAATGGAGTATATTCTTTTTCTGGAAAAGAAGCAGTATATGATATAACGACAGAAGAACTGACTTTTTATGGGGATGTAAAAATGACATCAACAAAAGGTGAAGAGCTTACAGCAGATAAAATAGTATATAATAATGCTACTAAATTTATAACTGCCTATGGAACAAATAGAGATGCAGTATATATTTCAAATAATGGAGAATTAAGAAGCAGGGAATTTAGATATAACAATGAAACAAAGGAAATGTTTGCTGATAAAAAGTATGATTACAAAAGTCAGAAATATGACAGTGTTGGAGATAAGTTCTATTTTAATGATATAACAAAAGATGGATATATAGTAAATGGAACTATGTATGACAAAATCAAAAAACAAACTGCTAAAGGTAAAAGAATGGATTTCAATACAGAAGCACAAATATATAAAGTAAAAGAAAATGCTGTATTTGAGAATCAAGACTATAGATTAGAAAGCAATGATATAACATATAATGGAGCTACTGGTAAAGTAGAAACTCCAAATAAATATAAAGTGACAGCTTTAAAAGATGGAACATCTTTCACAGGAATTGGAGCTGTATATGATGAAAATACTGGGGAGCTTGTAAGTAATGGAACAATAAATGCTGCTGGAAGAAACTTTGTTGCCAGTGGAGAGAATCTTACATACAATAATAAAAATGGAACAGGAGAACTTCAAAGTAAAATTTCATTTAAAAATACAGAAAATGGAACTACTGTAACTGGGGATAAACTCTTATTCCAAAAAGATAATTATATGGAGCTAATTGGAAATCTTGTAATAAATAGTGAAAAAATAGTAGCAAAATCAGCAAGAGGAAAGTATAATTTAAAAGATGAAAAAGTATATATACCTGAAACTATAAATTTTGAAAGTCATGATAAAGCTACATCAGGAACTATGTCAAATGGAGTATTTGATGTAAAATCTTCAGTATTTACTGGAGATAATTTTAAAGGTAAAAATGTAGAAAACGATATAAAAAGTGACAAAATGAAATATTTTACAAATGAAGATAAGGTGGAATTCGGAAAAAATACTGTGATAGTAACTCCAGAAAGCAGATTGAGAGGAAATAGACTTGACTACAATCTTAAGACTGAAGTAGTTGTTTCTCCTGAAAAATATACAATAGATTATGGAGATTTTACTATAATCGGAAGTGAAGGAACTTTTGATAATAAGCAAGGATTATTAAAAAGTACAAATGCAGATATAACTTCTAAGTCTGGAGATAGATTCAAATCAGATATAGCTGATGGAAATATGAGAGAGATGAGAATAGATTTCATAGGGAATGCAAAAGGAAACATGATGCATCAAGGAAAACGTACAGATTTTACAGGAGATTTTGCAAGAGTTTACTTTAAAAATGATGGTGGATACAAAGCAATAAGAAGTGAAATCAAAAAAAATGCAGTGTTTATTCAAGAAGATAAGAAGCTTCAATCTGATTATATTGAAGCAGATATAGAAAGAAATCTTGTTTTCTCAAGAGATAATACAAAATTAACAGTAACTGATGTTAAAAATGGAAATACAGTTGTAACTTCTGATACTGCTGAAATAGATATTAATAAAGATATAGCTACTTTAGTAGGAAATGTTTATATTGAGAATAAAAACCCAGAACAGGGAATAACTATTATCACTGCTGAAAAGGGAATAGTCAGACAAAAAACTGGTATACTTGATCTTATGGGAAATGTAAAAATTGAAAATAAAGATTCCATAATAGAAGCAGATGAAGGTACTTATGATATGAACACAAGAAAAGTAAAAGCAAGAGGACATGTATTTATAAACCATAAAAATAATTAAGGAGGAGCTAATGAGAAGTTTAGTAGCTCAAAATCTTTGTAAAAGCTATAAAAAAAGAACAGTAGTGGATAATGTCAGCCTTGAAGTAAATAAGGGAGAGATAGTGGGGCTTCTTGGACCTAACGGAGCAGGGAAAACGACTACTTTCTATATGATAACAGGAATAATAAAGCCTGAAAGCGGTAAAGTTTACTGTGACAATGCTGATGTAACAACTTATCCTATGTTTAAAAGAGCCAATCTTGGAATAGGATATCTGGCACAGGAGCCATCTGTTTTTAGAAATCTTACAGTAGAGGAAAATATAGCAGCAGTTCTTGAGATGAAAGGAATAGCTCCTAAAGAACAACAGGAAATAATTGAAAAACTTATGGAAGAGTTCAAACTTACTCATGTAAGAAAATCTTTAGGTTATTCACTCTCTGGAGGAGAAAGAAGAAGAATAGAGATAGCCAGAACAATAGCAAATAACCCAAGCTTTATACTTCTGGATGAACCCTTTGCCGGGGTTGACCCAATAGCAGTTGAAGATATACAGCAGATAATAAGATATTTGAGAAATAGAGGATTGGGAATACTGATAACTGACCACAGCGTAAGAGAAACATTGCGTATTACAGAGAAGGCATATATAATGGCAAATGGAAAAGTTTTGATCAGTGGTACGCCAGAAGAAATATCTAATGATGAAACAGCAAGAAAAATTTATTTAGGTGAAAAGTTTAAATTAGATTAAATTTTAAATAGTTGGAGGAGAACATGTTAACAGGAAATCAAATTAGAAAAGAGTTTATTGAGTTTTTTGAAGCAAAACATCATAAACACTTCGAAAGTGCATCACTTATTCCTGATGATGCAACTTTATTACTAACGGTAGCAGGAATGGTTCCTTTTAAGCCATATTTTTTAGGACAGAAGGAAGCACCATATCCAAGAGTAACTACTTATCAAAAATGTATTAGAACAAATGACCTTGAAAATGTTGGAAGAACAGCAAGACACCACACATTCTTTGAAATGCTTGGGAACTTCTCTTTTGGAGATTATTTCAAAAAAGAAGCGATAGAATGGTCTTGGGAGTTTGTTACTGAGGTATTAAAAATAGATAAAGATAAACTTTGGGTATCAGTATTTACGACAGATGATGAAGCGGAACAAATCTGGATAGAAAAATGTAATTTTCCAAAGGAAAGACTTGTAAGACTTGGAGAAGATGAAAACTGGTGGGCAGCAGGACCTACTGGATCATGTGGACCTTGTTCAGAAATTCATGTGGATTTGGGACCAGCTTATGGTGGAGATGAAAACTCTAAACTTGGTGATGAAGGAACAGATAATCGTTTTATTGAAATCTGGAACCTTGTATTTACTGAATGGAACAGAATGGAAGATGGAAGCCTTGAGCCTCTTCCTAAGAAAAATATAGATACAGGAGCTGGACTTGAAAGAATAGCTGCTATGGTGCAAGGAAAATCAAATAACTTTGAAACAGATCTTTTATTCCCATTGGTAGAGGAAGCAGTAAAACTTACTAACTCGCAATATGGAAGAGATGAGGAAGAAAACTTCTCACTAAAAGTAATAACAGACCATTCAAGAGCAGTTACTTTCTTGATTAATGATGGAGTTATACCATCAAACGAAGGAAGAGGATATGTTCTGAGAAGAATATTGAGAAGAGCAGTAAGACATGGAAGACTTTTAGGACAATCAGAGTTATTCCTATATAAGATGGTTGATAAAGTAGTAAGTATGATGGAAAATGCTTATCCAGATCTTAGAAGTAATATTGATCATATTAAAAAAGTTGTAAAAATAGAAGAGGAAAAATTCTCTCGTACTCTTGATCAAGGTATGCAGCTTGTAAATCAGGAAATTGAAAAATTAAAAGCAGCAGGAATTACTAAACTTGATGGAGAAGTTACATTTAAACTTTATGATACATACGGATTTCCATATGAGCTAACTGAAGAAATATGTCAGGAGAAAGAGATAGAAATATCTAAAGAAGAATTTGAAGCAAAAATGACTGAGCAGAAAGAAAAAGCAAGAGCTGCCAGAGAAGTTGTAATGGAAAAGGGACAAGACAGTTTTATCGAGGAGTTCTATGATAAATATGGAGCTACTGAATTTACTGGATACACAACTCTTAAAGATACAGGAAAACTTTTAAGTGCAAGAGATGGAAAAGATGGCAAGAAACTTATGATATTTGATACAACTCCATTCTATGGTGAGTCTGGAGGACAGGCAGCAGATATCGGTATTATTACTGGAAATGGATTTGAAGGTAAAGTTATAGATGTTCAAAAACAAAAAGGAATATTTACACATACTGTTGAAGTATTAAAAGGAACTCCAATTGAAGGAGAGGAATATTTCTTAGAAGTTGATGAAGCTAACAGAATGGCAACAGCTAAAAATCATACAGCAACTCATCTGCTTCATGAAGCATTGAGAGAAGTATTAGGTTCTCATGTACAACAGGCAGGGTCATTTGTAAATGGGGAAAGATTAAGATTTGACTTTAACCATTATGAAGCTATGACTGGTGAAGAGCTTGAAAAAGTAGAAGAGTTAGTAAATGAAAAAATAGCTGAAGCTATAAATGTCTCAGTTGCTGATATGAGTATGGATGAAGCTAAAAAAGCTGGAGCTACAGCTCTATTTGGAGACAAATATGGAGATGTAGTAAGAGTAGTATCTGTAGAAGGATTCTCTATAGAACTTTGTGGAGGAACTCATATAGATAATATAGGTAAGATAGGATTATTTAAAATAGAAAGTGAAGCTGGTATTGCTGCTGGAATAAGAAGAATTGAAGCTGTAACAGGAAAAGGAGCATACAAAGCAGTTAAAAACATTGAAATGCTTCTAAAAAATGTAGAAAAAGTTGTAAAGTCTGATGAAGCTAATCTTCTGGACAGAGTTGAAAAAATGGTAGAAACAATTAAAGAAAACAGCAAAGAACTTGAAGAATTAAAAAGCAGATTTACTCAAATAGAAGCTCAGGCTTTAGCAGAAAATTCTGAGGTTATCAATGGAGTAACAGTTATCATGAAAACTTTTAAAACTACAACAGCTGATGATTTAAGAAAAATGGTCGATTATGTAAAAGATAAAATGACTAATACAGTTGTAGTTTTAGCATCTGGAGCAGATAAAGCTATATTTGCTGCTGGAGTAACTAAAGAACTTACTTCTAAAGTAAAAGCTGGAAATCTTGTAAAAGAAGCTGCTGTAATCACTGGGGGAAATGGTGGAGGAAGACCTGACTTCGCTCAAGCTGGTGGAAAAGATGCAACTAAAATACAGGAAGCTATGAATGCAGTAAAAGAAACTTTAAAAAATTCTTTATAAGAGGTAATGAATGTATAAAAAATATATTTCCTTAGATGTGGGAGATGTGAGGATAGGAGTAGCGAAATCAGATATAATGGGGATAGTAGCTACTCCCCTTGAAGTAATAGACAGAAAAAAAACAAAAGCAGTAAAAAGAATTAAAGAACTTTGTATTCAAGAAAATACAAAAGCATTAGTAGTAGGTATCCCTAAAAGTCTGGATGGAACTGAAAAAAGACAGGCAGAGAAAGTCAGAGAGTTTATAGCTAAATTAAACAAAGAGATTGAAGGCTTGGAAATAATAGAAGTTGATGAAAGACTTACTACTGTGTCAGCAGACAGAATGCTGAATGAATCAAACAAAAAGGGCGCTTTGGAAAAGAGAAAGGTAGTTGATAAAATAGCTGCTGCTATAATACTTCAAACTTTCTTAGATACAAAAAGATAAACTAATATTTTGGAGGAGAAATGGGATCAAAATTATTAATGAGATTGTCTCTTGTTATAGTTGTGGTAATAGGAGCTATATGGCTTAGCTTTTTTAAACCAACTAAACTAGGACTGGACTTAAAAGGTGGAGTGTATGTAGTATTGGAAGCTGTACCAGATGAAGGGGTAACTCTTGATGATGCAGCAATGAACAGACTGATTGAAGTTCTGGACAGAAGAATAAATGGATTAGGGGTAGCAGAATCTCTTGTACAAAAAGCTGGAAGCAATAGAGTAATAATAGAACTTCCAGGAATAAGCAATACAGAAGATGCTATAAAAATGATAGGGAAAACAGCTCTATTAGAATTTAAACTTGAAAATCCAGATGGAACTTTAGGAGAAACTCTTCTAACTGGAGGAGCATTAAAGAAAGCAGATGTATCTTATGACAACTTAGGAAGACCTCAAATTCAATTTGAAATGAACCAAGAGGGAGCAGTAAGATTTGCTGAGATTACAAGAAATAACATAGGAAGAAAACTTGCTATCACACTAGATGGAAAAGTACAGACAGCTCCTATGATCAATTCAGAAATACCAAGTGGAAACGGAGTAATTACAGGAAACTATACTGTAGAAGAAGCAAAAGCAACAGCTACATTGTTGAATGCAGGAGCTCTTCCAGTAAAAGCTGAAATAGTTGAAACAAGAACTGTTGGAGCATCTCTTGGAGATGAATCAATAGCTCAAAGTAAACAGGCAGGAGTATTTGCAATGATGCTTATAGGAGTATTTATGATAGTATTCTACAGACTCCCTGGAATAGTTGCTGATATAGCTCTTGTAATATTTGGACTTATAACTTTTGGATGTCTTAACTTTATTGATGCAACATTAACTCTGCCAGGTATAGCAGGTCTTATCCTGTCAGCAGGTATGGCAGTTGACGCAAACGTTATAATTTTTGAGAGAATAAAAGAAGAACTTAGAATGGGAAATACAGTACGTAATGCTATAGATGCAGGATTCAGCAAAGGATTCGTGGCTATATTCGACTCAAACCTTACAACACTTATAATTACTGTTATTCTTTTCACTTTTGGAACTGGTCCTGTAAAAGGATTTGCTGTAACATTAACAATAGGTACATTAGCATCTATGTTTACAGCTATCACAATTACTAAGATAATTTTACTTACTTTCATTACAGTATTTAAATTAAACAGACCAGAATTATTTGGAGTTAGGGGGAAAACAGCATGCAAATAAAAATTATAGAAAATAGTAAAAAATTTGTAGGACTATCATTAGTTATTGTTGTTCTTTCTCTAGGAGCTTTTTTCACAAAAGGGCTTAACTATGGTATCGACTTCTCTGGAGGAAACTTATTCCAGTTGAGATTTGAAAACCCAATAACATTAAATGATATTAATAATAATTTAGATGAAATTTCTAAAGAGATAAATCAGGTAAATCCTAACAGTAGAAAAGTACAGATTTCTGAAGATAATACTGTTATCATAAGAACACCTGAACTTACTGAAACAGAAAAAACAGAAGTTTTAGACAGTTTAAAAAAAATTGGAAACTTTGATGTAAATAAAGAAGAGAAAGTAGGAGCAAGTGTTGGAGAAGAATTAAAAACTTCAGCAATATATGCATTAGGAATAGGAGCTTTCCTTATAATCCTTTACATAACTTTCAGATTTGAATTTACATTTGCAGTAGCAGCAGTAGCAGCATTATTCCATGACCTGATTATAGCTGTTGGAGTAATTTCACTTTTAGGTTACGAAGTAGATACACCATTTATAGCAGCCATATTGACTATACTTGGATATTCTATCAATGATACAATAGTTGTATTTGACAGAATAAGAGAAAATATGAAACGTAAGAATAAAATTTCTTTTGAAGCTTGTTTGGATAAAAGTGTAAATCAGGTAATGATAAGATCTATCAATACATCTGTGACTACATTATTTGCAATCATTGCTATACTTGTTTTTGGTGGAGACAGTTTAAAAACATTTATAGTAACTCTTTTGATCGGTATTCTTGCAGGAACTTACAGTTCAGTATTTATTGCAACACCATTGGTATATTTCCTAGATAAAAATAAAAAAGGACCAAATAAGGGACTTCATATTTTTGGAGAGGAAAAAAAGAAAGAGTCAAAGAATGAAGAAAAAATATTAGTTTAATAATAAAAGATAATATATAATATAAGAGGGCAGCTAAAAATGAAAAATTTTAAAGTCGCCCTCTATAAATTTAATTCATAATAGGAAAGGGAGCATAGAAAAAATGAGAGCTTGGTTAGAAATCGATATGGACAATTTAAAATATAATCTGAATAAAATTAAAGAATTGGTCCAAGGCACAAATGTATTAGGAGTAATAAAAGCTAATAGTTACGGGTTTGGAGCTATCGAAACAGCTAAAGAGCTTTCGAAAAATGGGGTAGAAATCTTTGGAGTAGCCTCTTTGGAAGAAGCAATGGAACTGAGAGAGGGAGGAATAGAAGAAGAAATCCTTATACTAGGTTCACTTTTTAATGATGAAATAGAAATAGCTGCTGAGAAAAATTTTCAAATAACTATAAGCAGCATGAGACAGATAGAATTTTTAGAGTCTAATAAAATAAATGCAGAAATACATATTAAAATAGATACAGGAATGGGAAGATTAGGTTTTACTCCTGAAAAAGGGAAAAAAGCTGTAGATTATTGTATAGAAAAAGGTATAAAAGCAGTTGGTATTTATTCACATCTTTCTGATGCAGATGGAATGAGTGATGAAGCATATAATTATACTAAAGAGCAGATAAATAAATTTAAAATATTTGAAGAGTATAAAAATATAAAATATATACATATTTTAAACAGTGGAGGAATCCTTAGATTCAATGATGGATTTAAAGGAAATCTGGTAAGAGCTGGTATATGTATGTATGGGATGTTGGGAAATGAAAGAATACCAGGATTCAAAAGGGTTTTTACAATGAAGACAAGAATACTTTTTATAAGAACTCTTGAAGAGGATTCATATATATCTTATGGAAGAACTGTAAAATTGAAAGAGGGAGAAACATTTGCCACTCTTGCAATAGGATATGCTGATGGTATGAAAAAAGAATTTTCCAATAAAACATATGCTTTAATCGAAGGAGAAAAATGTCCAATAGTTGGGGAGATATGTATGGATATGTGCATGGTAAAGATACCAGAGTCAATTTTGAAAAAAATAAATATAGGTACTGAAGCAATTGTTATAAGAGATGATATAATAGAAGAAATAAATTCTGTACATAAATCAACTTGGGATATACTGACAGGAATAGGAAGAAGAGTATATAGAGTCTACAAAAAGAATGGTACTCCATATTTAATAACAAGATAAAAAGGAGAGCTAATGACGAAAATAATATTAATAAGTGGGAAGGAAAAGAAAATAATAAATTTCTATCCCAATGTTTTTAAAGATGAGATAAAAACTATAATAGGAGAGGCAAAAACTGGAGATATAGTAGATGTGTGTTCATCTGACATGGCCTTTGTAGGAAGAGGATATGTAACAGATTCTACATCAGCTTTTGTAAGAGTACTTACTACAAAAGATGAAAAAATAGATAAAAATTTTATTCTTGAAAAAATCAGAAAAGCTTATAAAAAAAGAGAACATCTTTTTAATGAAACTAATTGTATAAGAGCTTTCTTCTCAGAAGGAGATGGAATTCCAGGTTTAATTATAGATAAATTTGATAAGTATGTATCTGTACAGTTTAGAAATTCTGGAGTAGAAACTTTTAGACAGGATATAATAAACAGCATCAAAAAAGTAATGAAGCCAAAGGGTATATATGAAAGAAGTGATGTTGAAAATAGAACTCTTGAAGGAGTAGAGCAAAAAACAGGAATTGTTTTTGGAGAGATACCAGAAAGAGTTATAATGGAAGACAATGGTCTTAAATATAGTATAGATATAATAGATGGACAAAAAACTGGATTTTTTCTAGATCAGAGAGATTCAAGAAAATTTATAAGAAAATATCTTACAAAGGATACAAAATTTTTAGATGTATTTTCAAGCAGTGGAGGATTTTCAATGGCTGCTTTGAAAGAAAACTGTAAAAAAGTAACAGCTATAGACAAAGAACCTCATGCATTGGAACTGTGCAGAGAAAACTATGCTTTAAATGAATTTACAGGAGATTTTGTTACTATGGAAGGAGATGCTTTTCTTCTGCTGAAAACTCTAGTAGGAAGAGGAGAAAAATTTGATGTAGTTACATTGGACCCGCCATCTTTAATAAAAAGAAAAGCAGATATTCACAGAGGAAGAGATTTTTTCTTTGATCTTTGTGATGATAGTTTTAAACTTTTAAATGATGGGGGAATACTTGGAGTAATAACTTGTGCATATCATATAACTCTTCAAGATTTGATAGAAGTAACAAGAATGGCAGCATCTAAAAATGGAAAACTTCTTCAAGTAATAGGAATAAATTATCAGCCAGAGGATCACCCATGGATACTTCATGTGCCAGAAACTTTGTATTTAAAAGCTTTATGGGTAAAAATAGTAGATAACTAAAAAAGAAAGGTGATAGGGGATGTATTTAGATATAATAATAGGAATCATAATAGTTTTTTCTCTTCTTTATGGATTAAGAAATGGATTGTTTGTTGAATTTTTGGCTATCTTTGGACTGGTAGTAAATTTTATTATTGCTAAAAAATATACTCCAGCTGTAATAGAGTTTTTAGGACTGTCAAAAGATAAAGATCGTTATTTTGTGACATATATAATAACTTTCTGGGCAGTGTATATTTTACTTGGAATAGTGATACATCTAGTGAGAAATATACTTAAAAATCAGAGCAAAGGAATTGCAACAAGGGTATTAGGAGGAGTAATTGGAATAGCAAAAGGAGTACTTCTTTCTGTTCTTATTCTTTTAATTTATAATTATTCAACAGACATGTATACAAGTCTAAAGAAATATTCTAAAGGAAGTTATACAAATGAAATTTTTCTAGAAGTGGTTCCAAATATAGAAAAATATGTACCTGAAGTTTTTCAAGATAAAATAAAGGAATTGAAAAATTTGGAATTAATTAATAGATATGTCAATAAACTTTTTTAGGAGAAATTTATGAAAATAATAGAAAAATATATTTTAGAAGAGGTGAAAATGCCAATATTATTTGGTATCTCGCTCTTTACATTTATTTTCCTGATAGATATCATAGTGGCTATGATGGAAAATATAATAGTAAAAGGGATATCAATAATTGATATAATGAGGATATTGTCGTTTTATCTTCCCCCTATTTTATCACAGACTATTCCCATGGGAATATTTTTAGGGGTAATGCTGACATTTTCAAAATTTACAAGAACCAGTGAAGCAACAGCTATGAGTTCAATAGGTATGGACCTTAGAGGGATTGTAAAACCTATATTTATATTAGCTTGTGCTACTACACTTTTTATATTTTTTCTTCAAGAAAGTATAATTCCAAGATCTTTTAGTAAACTACAATATATAACTACTAAGATAGCTTATGAAAATCCTGTATTTCAGTTAAAAGAGAAAACTTTTATAGATGAAGTTGAGGAATATAATCTCTATATAGACAGAATAGAAGGAAAAGACAGAGTTGCTCAGGGAGTGCTTATATTTCAGAAAAATGAAGATGTAGAATTTCCTACTGTGTTGGTTGGAAAGGAAGCCTACTGGAAAGATTCTTCAATGGTGATAACAGATTCTAAATTTTACGATTTTGATAAAGATGGAAAAGAAAAATTGAGAGGAGAATTTGATGATAAAAAAGTTCCTCTTGATGCTTACTTTGATGGAATAGATATAAAAGTAAAAGATATTGAAGCTATGAGTATAAGTATGCTTCTTAAAGAAATGAAAGATCTGCCTCAAAATGAAAAAATACCATATAAAGTAGAAATAAATAGAAAACTGGCTCTTCCATTATCCACAATAATGCTTTCTCTATTGGGAGTATTTATTTCCATAGGACATCACAGAAGTGGAAAAGGAGCTAACTTTGCTTTGAGCCTTGTAGTAATATTTTCATATATAACATTCCTGAATATAGGAATGGTTATGGCTAACAGAGGTAAAATTCCTCCATTTGTAGGAGTATGGACACCAAATATAATTTTATTTTTAGTGACTTTCTATTTCTATAAGAAAAAATCTAGGGGGATATAAATGAAAATAAAAATAATAGATAAATACATAAGTAAAAATTTTATAAAATCATTTTTCCTTAGTTTGATCGCTTTTGTAGGAATATTTTTAGTAAGTCAGTTATTTAAGGTTATAAGATATGTAAGTGACGGAAGATTTTCAGCAAATGAATCTATAACTTATATTCTTACAATGATACCAAAGATATTAATAGATGTGGCCCCTCTGGCAGTGCTTTTGGGATCATTAATGACAGTGAGCTCTATGGCTTCAAACCTAGAAATAATATCATTGAAAACAGCTGGAATAAGCTTTAAAAGAATAGTGCTGTTTCCTATTTGTATTTCAGCAGTGATAGCTGTAATGGTGTTCTATATAAATGACAGTCTTTATCCATATTCAGTAAGAAAAAATAGAGAGATAAAAGATGGAGAAAGAGCAAAAAGAGAGATGCCAGTAGAAAAGAGAAATGCTTTTCTGAGAGGTGAAAATTCTAATTATGTTTATCTCATGGGAAAAATAAACAGAGAAACTGGTTTTGGTGAAAATATAGAGATAGTTGATTTAAATGAAGAATTTAATAAAGTTGAAAGAATAATAACTGCAAAAGAAGGAAGATATAATTTTAGTAAAAAAGTATGGGTATTGAAAGATGCCAATATTTATGATGGTGAAAAACTTGAAAAGCCAAAAGAAGTTAAGATTTTTACAGAAAATAAATATGATGATGAACCAGAAAAATTTATAACTAAAAGTGTAGAGCCTAAAACCCTTACAATAAAAGAATTAAAAAAATCTGTAAGAGAAATAAAAAGTATAGGTGGAGATACAAGAGAGCTTCTTGTTGAGATAGGAAATAGATATTCTTTTCCATTTTCAAGTTTCATAATTTCTTTCTTAGGTTTATCTCTTGGAAGCAGATATGTAAGAGGAGCTTCAGCAATAAGTATGGCACTGTCTGTAGCTTTAGGTTATGGGTATTATATAGTACAGGCTTCTTTTGAAGCTTTAAGTATAAATGGATTTTTAAATCCATTTATAAGCGGATGGATTCCTAACATAATTTTTCTAGGAATTGGAATATATTTTATGTATAGAGCAGAATATTAAGAGTGGAGTGAGTAAATGAATATAGAAATAAGAAAATTAGACAACGGTATACCTGTTTTAATGGAAAATATAGACAGTGTAAGTACTGTAAGTCTAGGGATATTTGTTAATACTGGGTCAAGGAACGAATATCCAGATGAAAGCGGAGTTTCTCATTTTATAGAACATATGATGTTCAAAGGGACAAAAACTAGAAGTGCAAAAGAAATATCTGAGTTGATAGATAATGAAGGTGGATTAATAAATGCCTATACAAGCAGAGATATGACTGCTTACTATATTCAGATGCTTTCAAGTAAAATTGATACTGGTATAGATGTATTGTCAGATATGTTTTTAAATTCTACTTTTACACAGGAAAATTTAGATAAAGAGAGAAATGTAATAATAGAAGAGATAAGAATGTATGATGATATTCCAGAAGAGATAGTACATGATGAAAATGTAAAATATGCAATAACTGGAGTTCAGTCAAATATAGTATTGGGAACTATAGAGAGCCTTAATAATATTACTAGAGAAAAATTTCTAAAATATTTTGATGAACAGTATGTGGCATCAAATATAGTAGTATCTGTTGCAGGAAAAATAGATTTTGATCATGTAGTAGCAGAATTGAATAAAAGTTTGGGAAAATTCAGAGACAGTAATTTCAAAAGAGAGATGGATGCCTCTTTTACAATAAATCATGGAGAAAATAGAATAAAGAGGGAAACTAATCAAGTACATCTTTGTTTTAATACAAGAGGAAACAGCCAGATAGAAGATATGAAATATCCAGGAGCTATAATTTCAAGTGTACTGGCAGGAAATATGAGTTCAAGATTGTTTCAAAAGATAAGAGAAGAAAGAGGATTAGCTTATTCAGTTTACAGCTATGGAACAGCATTTATAGAGGGAGGACTTTTCACTATATATGCAGGGACTACTAAAGAAAGTTATCAGGAAGTTATAGATATAATCAAAGATGAATTTGAAGATATAAAGAAAAATGGAATAACTCCATATGAGCTTCAAAAATCTAAAAATCAATTTTTAAGTATGCTTACTTTCAGCCTTGAAAACAGTAAAGGAAAAATGACAAGAATGGCAAGTACTTATATGCTCTATGGAAGAGTAACTGAAATTGATGAGATAATATCAAAAATAGAAAATATAACATTAGAAGATATAAAAAAGACAGCAGAATATTTATTCCAAGAGGAATTCTATTCTTGCACGATACTTGGAGATATATAAAGGAGATTAATAATGGAAAAAGTTATAGTTAAAGTAGTAAGAGAAGAAAATGTATCACTTCCTAAATATGAAACGTCAGGATCAGCAGGAATGGATGTAAGAGCAAATATAGAGGAACCAATAGTAATGGGTTCACTAGAGAGAGTATTAGTTCCAACAGGACTTAAAATAGCTATACCAGAAGGATATGAGGTACAGGTAAGACCTAGAAGCGGACTTGCAATCAAACATGGAATAACTCTTTTGAATACTCCTGGAACTATCGACAGCGATTACAGAGGGGAATTAAAAGTAATAATGGTAAATCTTAGTAAAGATGAATATGTAATAAATCCTCAAGAGAGAATAGGACAGCTTGTTTTAAATAAAGTTGCACAAATGGAATTTGTAGAAGTGGATTCTTTAGATGAAACTGAAAGAGGAGCAGGGGGATTTGGTCATACAGGAAAGTAAGGAGTAGCAGTATATGGGAAAAAGCAGAGATACAGCTTTGATTTTAAAAAAGATAAAAAAAATGAACAATCTTCTTCTGCTTAATGCAGTGATTATCGTTGTGATAAGTGTACTGACAATCTACAGTGCTACTATACATAAAACTACTCTTTTTTATAAAAGAGAAGCTTTTTGGGGGATCATAGGTATATTTGTATATCTATTTTTCTCTTTTATAGATTATAGAAAATATGCAAAATATTATAAATTAATCTACATACTTAATATTTTAATTCTGCTTTCAGTATATGTAGTTGGAGTAAAGAGACTTGGAGCTCAAAGATGGATAGATCTTGGTCCTATAAGTATACAGCCTTCTGAAATTGGAAAGATACTGGTTATCTTGACTTTTTCAGAATTTCTTGTTTCAAAATATAGAGATAGGTTTATTGGATTAAAAAGTGTTTTGATATCATTTCTTCATATTCTTCCAGTATTTTTATTGATATTAAAACAGCCTGATTTGGGAACAGCTCTTATACTTATGATGACTTATTTTGTCCTTATATTTATACATGGAATAGACTGGAAATCAATAATAATAATGGTTATCACAGGAATAGTTTCTGTGCCAACAGCTTTTTTCTTCTTTTTAAAAGATTATCAAAAACAAAGGGTGCTTACATTTCTAAATCCTGAAGCAGATCTTTTAGGAAGTGGTTGGAATGTTACACAGTCTATGATAGCTATAGGTTCAGGAGGTCTTTATGGAAAAGGATTTCTGAACAGTACTCAAAGTAAATTGAGATTCCTTCCAGAAGCACATACAGATTTTATAGGTTCAGTATTTCTGGAGGAGAGAGGATTTATTGGAGGAATTGTTTTATTAGGACTGTATCTTATTCTGATTTTACAGATAGTCTATATAGCAGATACTACAGAAGATAAATATGGAAGACTGGTTTGTTATGGAATAGCATCTATATTTTTGTTCCATCTGATAATAAATGTTGGAATGATAATGGGAATAATGCCGGTAACTGGAAAACCTCTTCTTTTAATGAGCTATGGAGGAACATCTCTTTTGATAAGTTTTATGATGCTTGGAATAGTTCAAAGTGTAAAAATGTATAGAGATTAGGAGTAATATGGAATATATAGTAGATAAAGAGTTTGAAGATGTAAGGCTGGATAAATTTCTTAGAAAGAAATATGAAGATATACCTTTAACTGAAATTTTTAAAGGAATAAGAACTGGGAAGATAAAAGTTAATGGTAAGAAAAGCAAAGAAAATTATAGGCTTCAGCTCAATGATGAGATAAAAGTTTTCTTCAAAGGCGGAGAAACAAAAGAAGAAAAATTACTAGAAGTTGAAGATAAAGAAATTGAAAAAATAAAAAAATCTATTGTTTATGAAAATGAAAATGTTCTTATTTTCAATAAAAAAAATAATATGGTCATGCATAAAGGAAGCGGTTATGATTTTGGAATATCAGAGCTATTAAAAGGATATTTGAAAAATCCTAATTTTAATTTTGTAAATAGAATTGATAAGGCAACTTCCGGATTGATTATAGGAGCTAAATCTTTGGTGATAGCTAGAGAACTTGCTGAAGAGATAAGAAACAGGAATATAGACAAGAGGTATTATATACTTGTAGAAGGAAAAGTAAAGGATAAAGAGTTTACTATAAAAAGTTATTTGAAAAAAATAGAAGATAAAGTAATAGAAGTGGAGAAATTTGAAGAGGGAGCAAAGGAAAGCCTAAGTTTTTTTAAAGTGAAAAAATATGGAAAGGACTGTACTCTTCTTGAAGGAACTCTTGGAAGTGGAAGAACACACCAGCTAAGAGTTCAATTAGCTAATATGGGAAATGCAATAATAGGTGACACTAAATATGGAAAAGGAAAAGAGAAAATAATGTATCTGTTTTCTCACTACTTAAAAATAAATAAATATGGAATAGAGATAGATCTTCCTATTCCAGATGAGTATATTAAAAGACTTGGTAGTAATTAAATTTTAACATAGGAGGAAAGAAAATGTCACAAAACAATGGTATTTTAGAAGGAATGTTTAAAATATCTGAAAGAGGAAGCACAATAAGACAAGAAGTCATCGGAGGAGTAACAACATTTTTGGCAATGTCTTATATTATCTTTGTAAATCCATCTATACTTGGGGATGCAGGGATGGATGTTGGAGCTTTGATAACAGTAACTTGTCTGGCGTCAGCAGTAGCAACTTTATTATCTGGAGTTTGGGCAAATGCTCCATTTGCATTGGCTCCTGGAATGGGATTAAACGCATTTTTTACTTATACTCTTGTATTAGGTAAAGGAGTGCCTTGGGAAACAGCACTTGGTATTGTATTTATTTCTGGATTCTTTTTCCTTTTACTTTCAATAGGTGGAATAAGAGAAAGAATTGCAAATGCTATACCTCTTCCACTTAAAATAGCAGTAGGTGGAGGAATTGGAATGTTCATTACTTTGATAGGACTTAAAAATCTTGGATTAGTAGTAGCAAGTCCAGCAACTTTAGTAGCACTAGGACCAATAACAGTTCCTGTAATAATAGGAATAGTTGGACTTGTTGTAGCTATGGTATTGGAAATAGAACAAGTAAAAGGTGGAATTCTTATTGGAATAATGGTTTCTACTATTCTAGCTTTTATAACTGGAAATGTAGAAGTTCCTAAACAAATAATATCTCTTCCTCCAAGTATCGCTCCAATAGCTATGAAGTTAGATATATTATCAGCTTTAAAACTTTCTTTGATAGGGCCAATATTCTCATTTATGTTTGTTGATTTATTTGACACATTGGGAACTCTTATTTCTTGTTCTAAACAAATAGGAATGGTAGATGAGAAAGGACATATTAAAGGTCTTGGAAGAATGCTTTACACAGACGTAAGTGCTACAATATTTGGATCTATGCTTGGAACAAGCACAGTAACTACTTTCGTTGAATCAGCAGCAGGAATAGCTGTTGGTGCAAGAACTGGTCTAGCTTCTGTGGTTACAGCTCTGATGTTTATAGGGGCATTATTCTTTTCACCAATAGTAGGAGTAGTTCCTGCATATGCAACTGCACCAGCTCTTATCATAGTTGGAGGATATATGTTTAAAAATGTTAAAGATTTAGATTTTACAGACATGAAATCTTTATTTTCAGCATTTATTATTATTGTAATGATGCCTTTAACATATAGTATCAGTATAGGATTGAGTTTAGGATTTCTTACTTATATAATTCTTCACTTAGTAACTGGTGATTTCAAAAAAATAAATATTACTTTAATGTTCATAGGAGTACTTTGCTTAGTCAATCTTATGATCTAAAATAAATAATACTAAAAATATTAAATGAGGCTAACTTGTAAGTAAAATTAATTTTTAGCAGTTTTTAAATAATAACTGTTAAGAATTGCTCTACTTTTTGGTTGGCCTCATTTTTATTTATATAATATTATCTATTTACGTATAAACCGTACCAGTGTTCAAAACTAATAAAATTAATTTTGCTTATACTTATATTTACGTTATAAATACTTAAAATATAAAAATAGAACAAAAAGAGTTGAAAAATAACTTGAAATAATTTTTGATAAGTGGTATAAGATATTAAATAGTTAATAGACTTAATCATTAAACACAAAATATATTGGGGTGATGAATTTGGACATTATAAAATTAATTGTCATATTTACAGGGATAGTATTTTTCATAAAATTAAAAAAACCTCTGTATATATCTATATTAGTTGGAGCAGTAATAAGTGTTATCCTCTATAGAATTCCTATAATAACTTCTTTTCAGCTTGCATTTAAATCTTGTACCAGCAAAGATACAATATCTTTGGTACTTGCCTTTTATACGATAACATATGTGCAGAGAATGATGGAGAAAAGAGGACATCTTTTATTAGCAGAAAAATCTTTGGATAATATATTCAACAGCAGAAGAATAAATGCAATGATAGCACCATTTGTTATAGGGCTGCTTCCATCTGCTGGAGCTGTACTTATAGCAGCACCGATAGTTCAAAATGCCAGTGGGGATTATTTAACAAGAGAGGAACAAACTTTTGTAACAAGTTATTACAGACATATATCAGAGGCCTTTCTTCCAACATATTCCTCAATACTTCTAGCTCTTGATTTATCAGGAGTAGATATGACGAAATTTGTTGTTGGAATGCTTCCTATGGTAGCAATATTATTTATTCTAGGATATGTATTTTATGTTAGAAAGATACCTAAATCTAATGGAATCAGCCAATCAAAAGATAAAAAAGATGACATAATAAATCTTATAATAAGTTTATGGCCAATAGCAGTAACTATAACTATAATATTGACATTAAAAATACCTGTATACATGGCAGTTATACCAGTGATAATAGTATCAGCGATCTTAAATAAATTTTCAGTTGATGAACTTATTCCTATGGTAAAAACAGCATTTGAAACAAAATTGATAGTAAGTACAGTAATGATAATGATATTTAAAGAACTTCTTACTTTTACAGGAGTAATAGGAAGATTACCTGAATATTTTGAAAAACTTCCAATACATCCAGCAATAATATTTTCTTTGATATTTGTGATAGGAACTCTAGTAGCAGGATCACAGGCAATAATAGCTCTGGCTTTGCCACTTGCTTTTGCAACTATACCTGATGGAGGACTTGCATTGATGATACTTCTCATGTGTATGACTTATATAGCAATGCAGGTATCTCCAACTCATATATGTCTTGCAATAGTGACAGAAGCATTTGATGTATCTTTTATAGAATTAGTTAAGAAAACTTTTCCAATATTGATTATATTTACAGCAATAACAGCAGTATACAGTTATCTGCTTTTCATGTTGACATAAATATTTTATAAAAGTTTTTATAGAGAACAAATATCTTAATATTTAGAAAAAAGGAGGAATAAAAATGAGTTATGACTTTACAACACTTGTATCTAGAAAAAATACTGGGGCATCAAAGTGGGAACAAATGTACAGCTGGAATCCAAATGTGGCAGATGATGTAGTACCTTTATCAGTGGCAGATATGGAATTTAAACCAGCTCCTGAAATTGTGGAAGGATTAAAAAAACATTTAGACACTGCTATATTGGGATATACAAAAGCTTATCCAGATTTTCTTGATTCAGTAATATCGTGGATGGACAGAAAACATAAGTACAAGGTGGAAAAAGAATGGATATTAAATACTCCTGGAGTAGTTAATGCTTTCTATGCAGCAGTTAATGCTTTTACAGAGCCAGGAGAAGGAGTAATAATATTCAAACCAGTGTATTATCCATTTTCTATGGCAATAGAAAAAAATGAGAGAAATATTATAAATTGTCCTTTAATAGAAAATGATGGATATTATACTATAGATTTTGAGAAATTTGATGAGATTTCAAAAGATCCTAAGAATAAACTTCTTATTTTCTGTAGTCCTCATAATCCAGTAGGAAGAGTATGGACAAAAGAAGAATTAGAAAAAGTAGCTGAAATATCAGTTAAAAATGATTTAGTAGTAGTATCTGATGAAATCTGGGCAGATCTTATTATGCCGGGATATGAGCATTATATGATGGGAAGATTAGGTGGAGAGATAGAGGAAAGGCTTATTACATGCACAGCTCCTTCAAAAACATTTAATCTTGCTGGATTGGCAACATCTAGTATTATTATAAAGAACAAGGAAATAAGAGAAAAATATTCAGAAATGCTTCAGATTATGAGAAGTTCATCTGTAAATATACTAGGTTTTAAAGCGTGTGAAATAGCATATAACCAAGGAGAAAAATGGCTTGAAGAATTAATTACAGTATTAGATACTAATCAAAAGGTAGTAAAAGAATTCTTTGATAAGAAATTCCCTAAAATCAAGGCCAGATTAATAGAGGGAACATATCTTCAATGGTTGGATTTTAAAGCATTAGAAATTAGTGATGAAGAATTAGAAAGATTTATGCATATGGATGCTCAGTTCTTTACTGATGAAGGATATATTTTTGGAGAAGAGGGAAGCGGTTATGAAAGAATAAATCTGGCAGCTCCTACTTGGGTAATAGAAGCTGAATTGGAAAGACTTGGAAAAGCATTAGAAAAAATCTATAAATAAATATGTGGGAAATTATATTATAGATCAATTAGAATGTAGCCAAAGATAAAAATATTTAGGGGTAAAAAATTCATATTTTCAAGGGTTAGAAAGATATGAAACAACAGGAGGGAAGAGAAAAAGGCAGCTTATTAAAATATTTCTCCATAAATTATTTGGAGGTATAAAAATGAGCAATCTGACTTCAACAAAAGAACTAAAAAGAACACTTGGCTTTTGGGATTTGATGGGAGCATCTGTGGGGCAGATAATAGGAGCTGGAATAATGTCTCTGACTGGGGTGGCAATAGGAATGACAGGAAGATCAGCACCTCTGGCATTTGTATTATCAGCAGTGATGGTACTTATTTCATGGTATCCTTTAACTCTTATCAATACTACTGCAAGATTTAGAGGTGGGCAGTATTCAATAATCGGTTCACTTCTTGGGGAAAAATATACTGGGGCATATATAATAATATTTATTTTAACAAATATATCATTATCAATGTATTGTCTTTCATTTGCAGATTATGCATTGCCATTTTTACCATTTGTACCAAGAAAACTTTTGGCTATTGGAATTTTGGTAATATTATATGGATTAAATTTTTTAGGAATAGATAAGTTTGCAAAATTTCAGAATGTTATAGTAGTTTCTTTAGTGGTTGCACTTACTACATTTACAGTTTATGGATTTGGAAAAATAGATCCTAACTATATGGATCCAGCAAGTTTTATGACTGGAGGATGGTTAGGACTACTTAGAGCTACTGCTCAATTGACTTTTGCAACAGGAGGGGCACAGGTAATAGCTAACTTATCTGGAGAGGCTAAAAATCCGACTAGGGACATCCTTAGAGTTATGGTAACATCAACTCTGGCAGTTGCAGTTCTCTATGGATTTATGGCAACAGTTGCAGCAGGAGTATTTCCAGTAGCGCATGTAGCTAATGAACCTCTTACTCATGTGGCTAAAGAGATACTTCCAAAACAGTTATATGTATTCTTTATTATAGGTGGAGCATGGGCAGCCCTTATTTCAACACTAAATTCACAGCTTGCTTCTGCAACAAAACCATTGATGCAGGCAGCAAACGATGGATGGCTTCCAGCAAAACTTGCAACACTGCATAGAAATTATAAAACACCAATGTATCTGTTGACAATATTCTTCTTTGTAGGATTATTACCAATAGTTTTCAATCTTAATATAAGTATAATATCAAAAATAGTAACAACTGTACAAAGTGTTACAAATTCTATGATAGCTTTATGTTTATTAAATGTAGCAAAAAAACTTCCTAAGCAATGGGAAAATTCACCACTGCATATAAAAGAAGGAGCAGCAAAAGCTTTGGTAACAGCAGCTGTAATGATATTTATAGTACAGGCGATACTTCTTGGAACAAGCTTATCATTACCGTTACTAATAGGAAATGGATGTGTTATAATTTTTGCTTTCACATATGCAAATGTAAGATATAACAGTGGAAAAATAAAATGTGACATAAGTTATGAAGTTGAAGATACAAAAGAAGAGGAGGAAAAAACAGAATAAGAAGATAAAATAATTTGATATGGGAGTGATGCCATGATAGTAAGAAAAAATGAATTTCTTGAGAATTTTGTATATAATACAGCATATGAAATAGGAAAGGACTATTTTAAAAACAAAGGAAGTAAAATAGGAGTATTAGCATTTTTAAGATATTACGGCTGTACAATATGTCAGCTGGATATTATGGAATTTAATAAATTATATGAGAAATTTGAAGAAATGGGAGCAGATATTAAAATAGTACTGCAATCAACCCCAGATGTAATAAAAGAAGCTGATAAAAAAGCAAAACTGAAATTTGAAATAATATGTGATCCTAAACAGGAATTATATGAAAAATTTGAAATAAAAGCAGCAGAATCTTTAGAGGGATTAAAAGCGGGAAATATAGCTGAAAAAGTAGCAGATGCTAAAAGTATGGGGCTTTCTCATGGAGAATATGAAGGAAATGAGCTTCAGCTTCCAGCAATGTTCATTGTAGATGGAAATAATAAGGTGATATATTCTCATTATGCAAAAGATGGAGCAGATATTCCCCGAGCCAAAGAAGTGTTAGATATGGTATATAATCATATTTGTACAAAATAGAATTGAATCATTCTTGAGTCATAATATCCTAAAAAAACAGGCCTGAAATTTTTTCAGGTCTGTTTTTGTATAAAAATTATTCTTTATTTTCTTTCTTTGTTTCACCTTTTAATAAAATAGAAGTATATTCTTCAAGAATATTATCAAAAGTAACAAGATCATCAACAGAAAATTTTTCTAAAAGTGATTTATTAGTTTTAACTATATCTATATTATCATATCTTTTGTGAGCAAGAGCAAAATCTTTTGCTTTATCATAAGGATAAAGATAAAAAAACTTAGCATCATCCTTAGAATTTACTCTGTAAATATATTCTTTTTTTAATAAACTCTTTATAGTTTGTGAGATAGCACTTCTTGTTTTTCTCCATTTTTTTGAAAGCTCAGTAACTGTAATACCTTCAAAATCAACTATATCAGTAAGTATATGAGCCTCTGTCATAGACAGCTCTTCACCAGTTCCATAATCTCTTTTTGCATTCATATAATTTGTATAAGCAATAACAAAATTATATAATATTTCTGATTTTTTATTTAGAGATTTGAATCTTTTATTTACTATTTCTTCACTTTCATCCATGCTGACCCATTTATCAACAATTTCTTCATAGTATAAGTCCTTATGATTTTCCAAATCTGAACCTCCAGACATTAATAATTTCTACATATATTATATCATAGCATTATATATATTCAATTTCTATTTAAAAGATAAACAATGTTTAAAATATTTATGCCTTTTAATAATATGTTGTTTTTATTGTGTTTATATTTGAATATTTATATGAGAAAAATATTCAAAAGAAAAGATTTTTTAATTTATATAGAAAAATTGTAACAGCAAGAAGATCAGCACTTCCTCCTGGGCTTATTCTTTCTTTTATATAGGTCTTTTCAATATTTTCAGCAGTTTCTCTTCCTAGTTCACTATAGACTCCACCAGCAGCAAAGAATTCCTCTGCTTCTCTTTTTACTCTGCGGAGCATGTGGATATCATGCCTGTGAACAATAGTACTATCCATAACTTTTCCCATAAGGAAAATAAGTGTTTGAAGAGATGCAAGATTCATATCATTACTTTTTTCAATAGATTTTTCAAAAACATTAAGAGAACCATTAAAAATTATATCAAGACCTTCTCTTACTTCACCTCTTACTCCTGTGAAGCCATAATTTTTATATAACTTTTCTCCATGAGTGAGGTTAGTTTTGTCTTTAATATTTTCAAAATCTTTTAAGATATCTTTGCACATATTTTTTATCATAGGCTGAATATCGTTAAAAGAAGTTCCTTCATATAATGCTCGTGAAGCTGTAACTACAGCTATACCAAGAAGGAAGATCATTCCTTTGTGGGTATTAATATTTTCAGTAGCTTCAAACATAGTTTTTTCAGTTTCAATTCCTATTTTTCTTGTTCTTAAAAAAGCTTTTTCAAGGGTAAGGTAAGAATATGAAACTCTTGCCATTTTTTCAAATCCCTCTTTGATAGCGAATGAACTTTTTAAGAAAGTAAAGAAGTCCATGTCATCATGAGATCCTTGAGTAAGAGGAGAAACAAGACCAAAAGATGGAGAAGTAGCAGCTTCAAATATCATAGCTTCAACAGCAATATCTCCAAGTTTTTTTACTATTTTTTCTCTTTGGATAATATAATTATCATATTGTATATATTTTTCCATGAGGACATTTTTTATCTCTTGATGAGAATGCTTCATGGCTCTTCCACATACGAAAGCCATTTCATCACAAATAAGACATTTTCTTTTTTCATATCCAAACTGGCTTCGGGAAAGGCCGTTTCCTTCTGTATCATAGACATCTATGTCTACACATCTTCCAAGAATATGATTTTCTTCAAAATATACAGTAGTTTTTTTTATATTTTCAGCTTTTTCATCTATTACAAAAAGATATATTTTTCCTTCAAGATTTTCTAAAGTTTCACGATATACTATCTTTTCAGAGAAACATTCTTCCATCTCTTCAGCAGCTATATCAGCTATTCTTACAGCTAGAGCTTCAAGTTTATTTTCTCCTGGATAGTTAGTCCTCACAGCAATAAGAGGAAGAGAATATTTTTTAATAAGTGAATTTTGAAGTTCTACTCTCTCTTCTCGAAATTCTAAAAATTTATTTAAGTCAAACATTGGTATTAATGAGGAGAGTTACTGTTTTTCAGTTTCTCTTCTATCTCCTTTCCTTCTGGGCTGATTAAAAATTCGAAAGTTGTAGGAGGAACAAATTCTTTTAATTCCTCAATTTTACCCTCTTTTAGTTTTTCTCTGACAATAGAAGCGCTGATTGCTGTATGATGCAGTTCTTTTCTAGGAACAAGAACAACTTCCATTCCATATTCAGGAAGTATTTCCATTAAAGCATCATTATATTTTTTAGTTACAGGACAATAAGGTTCTTCTCCTATATATCTTCTGCTTATGTTTAATTTTTCTCCAAACTGTTTTCCAGCTAGAGTAGCATCTAATTTTGTATATTCCATAAGAGAATCATCTTCTTTACGAAGAAAATAATTAGGGAAAGTAGCAGAAGAAATTATATACTCAGTTCCAGGAATTACTTTTACATTTCCAAGGTGAGCAGTTCCTTTTTTAACAAGGTCATATCTTATTTTAAAAGGAAAAACAGATTTATCTTCCTGAACTACAAAAATGAGGACTTCTTCATTTTCTGAAGCAGCTTTTTCTATAAGAAATTGATGTCCATAAGTAAATGGATTGCAATTCATAACAAGCATAGCTTTTTGAGTTTCAGTTTTTACATCAAAATCTTTTTTTATTTTATTTATAGTTTTGTCAATACTGTTGATACCCATTTCCATAAGAATAACTTTATCAGTATGAGCTACTTCTTTGTAACCTATTCCAGAAAATATGTCCTGATTGCTTGTTTTTGTAAATACCATACTGTGAAGATATCCCTGATCAAACATTTTATTAGTTACATTTGTAAGAATAGAACCAGAAATTCCTTCACCTTGATGATTTTTATCAATGGCAAAACATTTTATAATATTTTTTCCTTTTGAAGCAGTAGCTATAATTTTATCATTTTCTCTGATGACAACAGTATAGTCGATATTTTCATCATATTTAAGATCAAAACCAGCTAAAAAATCCACAACTTCCTTTTTTTCAAAAGGATTGCTTAAATTGACTTTTTCTATATTCATTAGTATCGCACTCCTGATATTATTTTTATAAATTATTCCCCTTCAGATAATTTATCTTTTGTATTCAGAAGTCTTCCTGAGATGTCTTCTAAGAATGTCGAGAATACATTTTTTGATTGAACAGCTACATCATCTCTCTCTACAACAAAAAGAGAATAAACTTTTTTATTATTTTCCCATGCTCCTTTTTGAGAAGCGTTTTTAAGTATAAGTTCAGATGCATATTCAGTAAGATCAGGAAGCACTGGAGATGCCAGCCCTTTTGAATATGAATCCATGTTAAGCATAAAAGAATTGAAGTGAATAGCCACTTCTTTTTTTATTTTTCCTTTTAGTAGATCTTTAGCATTTTTATTAGCTTTTGCTTGGGCAATAATAGCACCACTTGTTTCTACTTCTGCTGATCCAAGAGCAAATAATTCCTGTTCAGGATTTACTCTAGTTGCCATTTGTTCCTGTAATTCTAAAGGAACAGCATTGGATTTGCTAGGAAGTACACTAGATAATGCATTATCTAAGCTGCTGCAACCAGTTGCCAAAATAATAAGAAATAAAAACAGTGTAAAATTGATTTTTTTCATGAAAAACCTCCCGGAGAAAAAATAATTTTAATTTTTTCAAAAAATTATTTTTGTAATTTTTAATTCTAAAATTTCCCTCTATCATTCATTTTTAAGTCGTTAGAAGATTATATATTACTATATATTTTATAATATAAAGAAAGTAAAATCAAATATTTATTGAAATAATTCAAAAAATCTTATAAAATTAGTTATTAGAGAAAAGTGAACGAGGAGGAAGAAATGGGTTTTTTTTCTTTGAATAAAAAGAATTTTTCATTAAATAAAAGCAGAAAAAAATATGTAACTTTAACAGTAGAAAGTACAGAAGATCAAGTAGAACAGAAGGATACAAAGCATATAGATAACAAGTCAACAGGTTTGTGGGTAAAATGCCCTCATTGTCAGGAAATATTATATAAAGTTGACATAGAAGGAAATTTGAAAAAATGCAGTCATTGTGATTATTATTTTGAGATGACAGCAAGAGAAAGAATAGCTCTATTAATAGATGAAGGAACTTTCAAAGAGGAAGATTCAGATCTTGAATCTGTAAATCCTCTTAATTTCCCAGGATATGAGGAAAAAAATAGAAAAGCCAGAAATGAATGTGATATGAGAGAAGGAGCTATATCTGGAACTGGGGATCTTTCTGGAATAAGAGTAAGTATTGCAGCTATGGATTTTAAATTCATGGGTGGAAGTATGGGTTCTGTAGTTGGAGAAAAAATTACAAGAGCTATGGAAAGAGGACTAAAAGAAAGAATTCCTGTAATTGTTGTTGCTACATCTGGTGGAGCAAGAATGCATGAAGGAATATTATCTTTAATGCAGATGGCAAAAACTTCTGCTGCTGCTGAAAAATTGAGAATGGCTGGGGTACCTTTTATAGCTGTTCCTGTAAACCCTACTACTGGGGGAGTAACAGCTTCTTTTGCTATGCTTGGAGATATAATAGTAAGTGAACCTAAAGCTATGATCGGATTTGCAGGAAAAAGAGTTATAGAACAAACTATCAAGCAAAAACTTCCTGATGAGTTTCAAACAAGTGAATTTTTACAAAAAAGCGGAATGGTTGATGTAATAACTAAGAGGGAAGACATGAAAAATACATTACATACTATTCTAAGTAATTTAATATAAACTTAGGTAGGAGGGAAAAATGGAATTTGAATTTGAAAAAGAAATAATTGAAATTGAGAAAAAAATAGAGGAATTACAAAAATTTTCCGAAGAAAAAGGTATAGATTTATCTGGAGAGATAGAAAAATTTAAAACAGCTAGAAATGAAAAATTAAAGACAATATATAAAAATCTAAGTTCATGGGATAAGGTCTTTGTAGCAAGACATCCTGAAAGACCATATACATTAGATTATATTGAAAATATGACTACAGATTTTCTTGAACTTCATGGAGACAGATTATTTAAAGATGATCCTGCTATAGTTGGAGGATTCTGTAAAATTGATGGAAAAAAAGTACTGATAGTTGGACATCAAAAAGGAAGAACAACTGATGAAAAAATATACAGAAATTTTGGAATGGCTAATCCAGAAGGCTATAGAAAGGCGTTAAGACTTTTTAAAATGGCTGAAAGATTCTCGATTCCTATTCTTACGTTTATAGATACTCCAGGAGCATATCCAGGATTGGAAGCTGAAGAACATGGACAGGGAGAAGCCATTGCCAGAAATCTTATGGAGATGAGTGGACTTAAAGTTCCTGTTATTTCTGTAGTTATTGGAGAAGGTGGAAGTGGGGGAGCTCTTGGACTTGGAGTTTCTGACAAAATATTCATGCTGGAAAACTCTGTATACTCAGTTATTTCTCCAGAAGGATGTGCAGCAATATTATATAAAGACGCTTCAAGAGCTGAAGAAGCAGCAGAGAGTTTAAAAATATCTGCCCAAAGCTTATTCAAACTTGGAGTTATTGATGGTATCATAGAAGAACCTTTAGGAGGAGCTCACAGAGATCATAAATGTATAGCTCTTAACCTAAAAAATATCATTTTATCATCATTTTCTGAATTAGAAAAAATATCAGTGGAAGAACTAGTAGAAAATAGATATAATAAGTTTAGAAAGATGGGTTCTTTTATTGGGACTGAGATTTAAAGGAGATTGATAGATAATGAAAAAAATAGCAATATTGACAAGCGGTGGAGATTCTCCAGGAATGAATGCTGCTATCAGATCTGCGGCTAAAATAGCAATGAGCAAAGGGATAAAAGTATATGGGATTCAAAGAGGATATCTTGGAATGCTTAATGATGAAATTTTCCCTATGGATGATCGTTTTGTATCTGGAATAATAGACAGAGGAGGAACTCGTTTATTAACAGCAAGATGTCTTGAGTTTAAAGACCCTAAATTTAGAGCTATTGCAGCACATAATCTTAAAAAAAGAGAAATTGAAGGAATAGTAGTAATTGGAGGAGACGGATCATACCGTGGAGCTGATGCACTTTCTAAAGAGCATGGAATAAAAGTAGTAGGAATACCAGGTACAATAGATAATGACATCAAAGGAACAGATTTTACTCTTGGGTTTGATACATGTCTTAATACTATTCTTGATGCTATATCAAAAATCAGAGATACAGCTACTTCTCATGAAAGAACTATTCTTATCGAGGTAATGGGAAGACATGCAGGAGACTTAGCTCTTCAAGCTTGTATAGCAGGTGGAGGAGATGGAGTACTTATTCCAGAAATGGATAATCCTATTGAACTGCTTGCATTGCAGATAAAAGAAAGAAGAAAACATGGAAAACTTCATGATATAGTTTTAGTTGCTGAAGGTGTAGGAAAAGTACAGGATATAGAAGAAGCTTTAAAAGAGAGAATAACTACAGAAGTAAGAAGCGTAGTTCTTGGACACGTTCAAAGAGGTGGAACACCATCAGGATTTGACAGAATGCTGGCTACAAGAATGGGAGCAAAGGCGATTGAAATTCTTGAAAATGATGAAGGTGGAGTAATGGTAGGACTTGAAAACAACAAGCTTGTTACTCATCCAATATCTTATGCATGGGATGGAGAAAGAAACTATTCTATAAATGACGACTATGAATTAGCTTTAACTTTAGCAAAATAATCAATGGTATTGAAATTTTTTTCATATTATTATACAATATAGAGGTAGAAAAACTCTAATCTTTAGGGAGGGAACTATGGACAGCGTATTAGAACTTGTAAGAAAAACTAGAAGAAAAAATAAAATCAAAAGAGAAATTGAAGACAATGACAGAAAAGTAAGAGACAACAGAAAAAGAGTAGAACTTCTTTTGAATCTTAAAGAGTACCTTAAACCTGATATGAGTTATGAAGAGATAATGGATATCGTAGAAAATATGCAGTCTGATTATGAAGATAGAGTAGATGACTATATCATAAGAAATGCAGAGTTAGGAAAAGAAAGAAGAGATATCAATAAAACTATAAAAGATTTGAAAAAATCTTTTAAAGAAGCTGTAACAAATAATTAATTTAAGGGAAAGCTGGATTACTCCAGCTTTTTTTGCAAGGAGAGGGATTTATGGCAACTAAAAGTTTGGAAAGATTAATTGATGAATTTAATAAACTTCCTGGAATAGGAAGGAAAAGTGCAACAAGATTAGCTTTCCATATCCTTGAAATGAGTGAGGAACAAGTAGAAAAATTTTCAGAAGCTATGAAAGAGGTTAAAAAGACTATTAAAAAATGTCCAGTATGTGGAGATTTTTGTGAAAATGATTTATGCAATATATGTGCAGATGAAACAAGAGATAAAGAGATAGTATGTGTTGTAGAAGACAGCAGAGATATAATATCTTTTGAAAAAACTGGAAAATATAATGGAACTTACCATGTATTAAATGGAAAAATAGCTCCATTAAATGGGATGACACCAGATAAGCTCAATATAAAATCTCTTTTGGAGAGAGTGGCAGCAACAGATATAAACGAAGTGATACTTGCACTTAATCCCGACTTGGAAGGAGAAACAACTTCCCTTTATCTCACAAAGCTTTTAAAACCTTTTGGAGTAAAAATAACTAAAATAGCAAGTGGAATTCCAATAGGAGGAAATATTGAATTTGCAGACACTGCAACTATTTCTAAAGCTTTAGATGGAAGGCATGAAGTGTAGAGGAGGGAGAAATGGTAGAAACACCTAGAGGAAACAGAGTCCATATAGCAATATTTGGAAGAACCAATGCAGGTAAATCAAGTTTGATAAATTGTATAACTAATCAAAATATATCACTTGTATCTGATGTGAAAGGAACTACTACAGACCCTGTGTATAAGGCTATGGAGCTTTTGCCCATAGGACCTGTAGTCTTTATAGATACAGCTGGAATAGATGATATAAGTGCCATTGGCGCCCTCAGAATTGAAAAGACCACAGAAGTTTTAGATAAGATGGATATATCTATTTTGGTAATATCAGCAGAAACTATTTTAGAAGATGAAATTTTGTCTTTTGAACAAGAGTGGATAAAAAAAATAAAAGACAAAAAGAAACCTTTTATAGCTGTATTAAATAAAATAGACATAGTTAAAGATAAAGAAGATTTTAAAGAGAAGGCATCAAAAGCAGAAAAAAAATTAGGAATAGATTTCATTCAGCTTAGTACTGAAAATTCTTTTAATGTAGATATATTAAAAAAAGAGATAGTGGAAAAATCTCCTAAATTTATTGAGGGGGAAATCCTCATTGGAGATAAAATAAAAGCAGGAGATAAAATTCTTCTGGTAGCTCCACAGGATATACAGGCTCCTAAGGGAAGGCTGATACTTCCACAGGTACAGGTATTGAGAGATATACTTGATTTTGGTGGAATTCCTGTGATGACTACATTGAATCAGCTAGAAGAAGCTTTGAAGATATTTAATGGAAAGCCGGATTTAGTAATAACAGACTCACAGGTATTTAAAACAGTCAATGAAAAATTAGACAGAAGTGTTCCTTTGACATCATTTTCTATAATAATGGCAAGATCAAAGGGGGATTTAAAAACTCTCTATGCAGGTGCAAAAAAAATAAATGATTTAAAATCAGGAGATAAAGTTCTGATTGCTGAAGCTTGTACACATCACCAGCTGAAAGGTGATATAGCAAGAGAGAAAATACCTATGCTTCTCAAGAAAAAAATACCAGGAATAATTATAGAAAATTGCTCAGGAAAAGATTTTCCAAAAGATTTAGAGAGTTATTCTTTAGTTATACACTGTGGATCATGTATGCTCAATCGAGCAGAAACTATGAGCAGAATAGAAAGATGTTCAGAGATAACTAATTTTGGGCTTATTATAGCAGAGCTCACAGGAATATTAGATAGAGTAGTAGAAATATTTGAAGTAAAGGAGTAAGGAGTGGCTAAAAAAGTGATAACATGTCCTCTTGAACTTACACAGGAGATACTAAAGAAAAAATGGGTTTCAATGATACTTTGGAGATTGAGATTAGGGGCAATGAGGATAAGAGATTTTAAAAAAGATATAAAGGGATGTAATGAGAAAATGCTCATAGATCATCTTAATGAGCTTTTGAAAACAGGATTAATAACAAAGATTGAGCATGAAGATACATACCCAAAACATAGTGAATATCTATTGACTGAAATGGGGAGAGAGCTTCTTCCTATACTTGAAAAAATGCAGAGCTTTGGAGCTAAATATCTGCTTGATAAAAATTCTGACGAAGAATAATACTAACAAAAAAGTGAGTTATTTACATTAAATTGATATACATTTATAATCTAATCAAGAAGATTAAATGAGGAGGTTATAAATGAAAAAATTTATATTAATTTTGATGGTTTTATTGGGGGTGAATTCTATGGCAATGACACTTGAAAGCAAAGGGATAAAAAATGGTAATATTTCTGTAGAATATGGACAACATGGAGAGAAATTTATAGATGGAATGCCAGCTCTTTCAATTCCTTTGAAATGGAAAGACGTGCCAAAAGGAACAAAATCTTTTGTACTTGTAATGGAAGACTATGATGCAGTACCTGTTTCGGGATTTTCATGGATACACTGGGTAGCTTTAATTCCAGGAGATTATACAGAATTAAAAGAAAATGCCAGCAGAGATGATAAGAAAATATTGCAGGGAATAAACAGCTGGGTATCATCAATGGGTGGATTAGATAGAGAAAAAGCTTCATTCTATGGAGGACCTGCACCACCAGATAAAGAGCATACATACATTTTCAGATTATATGCTTTAGATAAAGAGATAAAAATTGATGGAACATTCTATCTAAATGAAGTGTACAGAGAAATGAAAGGTCATGTTCTTGGAAGTGCTGAATTAGAAGGAAATTATAATAATTAAAAAGTTGAAAAATAGTGAAGGCAGTTATTTGGCTGCTTTCTTTTTTTGCCTTTTTTTAAAAAATATATTAAAATATATAAAAGGAAAAATATTTCAGCTATTGAAATTACATTAAAAGGAGAGTTATCTTATGGAAAAAGTGTGTGTAGTATCAGAAAAAAGATTGAATAATTTTAAAGATCCGGATATTACCAGCAAAATACAAAAATTATGGCATGAAACAAGTATGAAGCTTCCTGAAAAGGACCTGAATAAATATGCTGTCTATTCTGAATATGAAAGTGATTATAAAGGTGATTACACACTTTTCATAGGAGCTGACAATATAAATTCTCATAAAGAAATAATAATTGAAGAAGAAAATTATCAGATTTTTTCTGTAGAGGGTTCATCTTCTGATGGAATTGTAAAAACGTGGCAGAAAATATGGGAGATGGAAGAAAAAGGACTTTTAAACAGAGCTTATACAGTTGATTATGAGAAATATTATCCAGATGGTAAGGTAGAAATTTTTATTGCCCTAAAATAATATCTTTTCATTCTTAAAAAAATGTGGTAGAATAAATTGACCAAGTGGTCAGTTGTGTGTTTGCATATAATTTTTTATTTCATACATGGTTGGAAATACTGGAGGGATATATATGAAAAAATTAATAATAATAGGAATGTTAGCAGTATCAGCTATAGCTAATGCAAGCTGGTGGGGAAGTATGAGTGGTGGAACAAGAGCAGCTATCATAGGAGGTTCAGCACTTATATTAAATAACAGTTATCAAAATAGTGAGATAAAACACCAGAGAGATTTGGATCAGTTGGATACAAATATAAGAAGAGATTATGAAAGACAGGCAGTTGCTCAGAATGCTCGTTATAAATATGGAAATTCAGGAGTACCTGCAAGATTAAACACAGTTACAGCTAATAATTATAGTGGTGGATATAATAATAATTATAATGGAAATTATAATAATAGATACAACAATCAGCAAGCTCCACAAAGAAGTGGAAAAGTAGTTTATTCAGATGGAAGAACTCAAATAATAGAATTGTCTGATGGAACAAGAATAACTATTAACCAATAAAAATAAATTTGACATTCTAAAAAAAATGGTGTATTCTCTTTTATAAGAAAAAAAAATAAAAAATGGAGGTGAACAAAAATGATGAATAGATTTACTTGGTGGTGGCAAAACAGACTTCACAAATTTAATACCAGACAGGTGGATCAGGTTTTGTCATAGATGTTCATTTTAAAATATAGATACTTTTATTTATTTTAGTATGTATTTAAACCTGTTCCAAGTGAACAGGTTTTTTATTTTATATAAAAAATATTTGTTTAGTAAGCCTTGTCTGATTTTGACAGGGCTTTTTATTTTTAATACATTTCAGGGAGGAAAAAAATGAAAAAATTATTTATTTTACTTTTAGTTATTTTATGTACAGCATGTGGAACAGAAAAGCAGAAAAAGATAGAGATAGGAATTACTCAAATAGTGGAGCATTCTTCATTGGATGATGTGAGAAGAGGAGTGATAGATGCTCTTAAAGAAAAAGGTTATGATGAAAATAAAGTAAATATTGATTATAAAAATGCACAGGGAGATTTTGGAACAGCACAGGTAATAGCTCAGGAATTTAATAATAAGAGTGATATAATAATTGCTATATCTACACCAAGTGCTCAGGCAGCTGCAAATAATATAAAAGATAAACCTATATTTTTCTCAGCTATAACTAATCCAGAAAGTGCTGGGATACTTAGAAAAAATGTAACAGGGGTAAGTGATAAGTCACCAGTTAAAAAACAGGTACAGCTTATAAAAAAACTTTTACCAGAAGCTAAAAATATAGGAATTGTATATAATACAAGCGAACAAAATTCTTTTTATCTGACAGATGCATTTACTAAGGCAGCAGAAGAGGAAGGGTATACAGTAAAAATAAAAGGAATAAATAATATAAGTGAAATGGCTTCAGCTTTAGATACACTTTTACCAACAATAGATGTTCTTTATACTTCAATAGACAATACAATTGCTTCTACATATCCTCTTATTGTGGAAAAATGCAATAAAGCTAATAAACCAATAATAGGAGCAACAAAAAGTTTTGCAGATCAGGGAGCTTTGGCAGTAGATGGAATATCTGATTATCAAGTTGGATATCAGACAGGGGAAATGGCAGCTAGATATCTGTCTGGAGAGAAGATAGAGAACATTCCTTATGAGGTTGTGGAGAAGTCAGAAATGTATATAAATAAAGATGTTGCAGAAAAATTTGGCATAAAGGGAGAATAGTACGAACAGATTTTAGAAAATAATATTTTCAAATCCTTATAAAATAAGGGTTTTAGAAATACAATGTGGAACAAATAAGTATTTTAATTGTTATCTATAAGAATAACGGTTTTAGTGGTATTATAACCCTATGAAATAAAAGTTAGTTCACAGGGGGAATGCAAAGATGAAAAAGATAATTATGTTATTAATGGGACTTTCAATGGTAGCTTTTGGAAAGGAACCAGCAAAAATAAAAGTAGGAATTACTCAAATAATGGAACATCAGGCTTTGGACTCAGCTAGAGAAGGATTTATCAAAGCACTTAAAGATGGCGGTTATGGTGATGCAAAAATAGATTATCAAAATGCACAGGGAGATTTTGGAACAGCTCAAATGATAGCAAATTCATTTGTTCAAGATAAAAAAGATATTATTCTGGCAATATCTACACCAAGTGCTCAGGCGGCATATAATGCAACTAAAAAAATTCCTATCCTTATAACAGCAGTAACAGATGCTGAAAGTGCAGGATTAGTTGGAGACAATATCACAGGAACAAGTGATGCAGCTCCAATATACAAGCAGCTTGAAATAATAACAAAGCTTTTACCAAATGCTAAAAAAGTAGGAATTATCTATAATACAAGTGAACAAAATTCACAAGTACAAGTAGCACAGGCAAAAGTAGAAGCAGCAAAATTAGGACTGGAAATAGTAGAAACAGGAATTACAACAATAAATGATATGGCTATTGGACTAGATTCACTTCTTCCAAAGGTAGATGTTCTTTATACACCAACAGATAACTTAGTAGTTGCATCAACTCCTCTTTTGTTGGAAAAAGCTAATAAAGCAGGAAAACCAGTTATAGGAAGTGTTGAAGATCAGGTTATGCAGGGAGCTTTAGTTACTGAAACAATAAATTATGAAAAATTGGGATATCAAACTGGAGAAGTTGCTGTACAGGTTTTAAAAGGAACTGCACCAAATACTATACCAATAGAAACTTTAAAAGATACTCAATTAATAATAAATAAAAAGGCAGCAGAAAAATATAATGTAGATCTTTCATCAAAAGCTTTAGAAGGAGCTAAACAATATTAATGCTTCATTGATGAAGGAAGAAAAGGAGATAGAGATGTTATTAGGAACATTAGAACAAAGTTTTATTTTTGCAGTAATGGTATTGGGAGTTTATATATCATACAAGATACTGGATTTTCCAGATATGACAGTGGATGGGAGCTTTCCTTTAGGAGCAGCAGTAGCAGCAGCTTCTATAGTAAAGGGGGTAAATCCTGTACTGGCACTTATTCTGGCTATGGTAGCAGGAGCAGCAGCAGGATTTATTACAGGAATGATCCATGTAAAGCTGAGAGTTACAAATCTTCTGGCTGGTATCATTGTTATGACGGGTCTTTACAGCATAAATTTAAGAATAATGGGAAAATCTAATATACCTCTATTTTCAGTAAAACATCTATTTAATGGAAATGTTTCAGCTATTGTTGTGGTAGCTGTTATCCTTCTTATTGTAAAATTAGGAATGGACTTTCTTCTTAAAACAAAATTTGGTTTTGCACTTAAAGCACTTGGAGATAATGAAAGCCTTATAATTTCATTGGGATTAAATGAAAAAACATTGAAGATATATGGACTTATGCTTGCAAATAGTCTTGTAGCTCTTTCAGGAGCAGTACTTGCACAGTACCAAGGATTTGCTGATGTAGGAATGGGAACAGGAACTATTATCACAGGTCTGGCATCTATAATAATTGGAGATGCGTTGTTTGGAAAGAAAAAAGTAATAAAAATATCAATGATGGTAATATTTGGAACTATAATCTATAGAACTATAATAGCACTGTCTTTAAAAGTAGGAATGAATGCAAGTGACTTAAAACTTATAACTTCAGCGCTTGTAGTAATAATAATCTTCTTGAAAGAGAAAAAACATTTGTTAAAAGGAGGGATTGTAAATGCTTAACATAAATAATGTGAAGAAGAGTTTCCAGACTGAGCTTGGAAGTATAAAAAGAGTATTTAAAGGTTTGGAACTTCATGTTGAAAAAGGAGATTTTATCTCTATCATAGGAAGTAATGGAGCAGGAAAATCTACTCTTTTGGATACTATAACTGGAAATATTGTTCCTGACAGCGGGACAATAGATATAGATGGAAAAGATATAACAAACCTTCCAAGATATAAAAGAGGAAGCTTCATTTCTAAAGTATATCAAAATCCAGCAATGGGAACAGCTCCATCTATGACAGTATTTGAAAATCTTTCAATGGCAGATAACAAAGGAAAAAGATTTGGGTTCACATTGGGATTAAATAAAAAGAGAAAAGAATACTATAGATCATTATTGAAAGAACTTGATTTAGGAATAGAAGACCAAATGGATACTGAAGTTGGATCGTTATCAGGGGGACAAAGACAATGCCTTGCTTTGATAATGGCAACATTAAATAAACCGCAAGTTCTTCTTTTAGATGAGCACACAGCAGCTCTTGATCCTAAGACATCTAAAATAATAATGGATAAAACAAAAGAGATAGTGGAGAAAAATAATATATCTACTCTTATGATAACTCATAATCTGCAAGATGCGATAAATTATGGAAATAGACTTATTATGCTTCATGAGGGAGAGATATTGATAGATGTAAGAGGGGATGAAAAGAAAAATCTTACTTCTGAAAAGCTATTGAGAATATTCAATAAAAAAGAGGCTGGATTAAAAGACAGTGAACTTTTTTCAGCATAAACTAAAAAATATAAAATAGGAGATTGGTTATTAACTCAATCTCCTATTTTGAATTGTAGAAATTAATTTTATCTGGTTTTCATATTTCTGCCTTTGTGGTATAATATCTAAAGATATTCTAAAAAAGGAGCAAAGGAAGATGAAGAAAATCAGGGTGACAGTACCAGAAGATATCTGGCGTCTTATGAAAAATGACATTGAAGAATTTGGAATAAACAATAATAAACTTTGCAACTATATCCTTGAAAGATTTAAATATAATAGAAAAATGGATGTTGAAAAACTTTTAGAAACACAGGGAAGACCACTTAAAAAAATAATTCAGTTTGACTTGAATGTTTCTAACAGAGAAATATATTATGATGTATTAAAAGCCAATGAAGTAGATATAGAGGCTGAATATTTTAGAGATCTTTTTGAGTTATATACTTCTAAATTCAAATATCAAAGAGAGATATTTATATTTGAAGACAGAGTTAAAATGATATTGGAAGGTATAAAGGAAAAAAAGAAAATAAAAATAAAATATCTGAAAAGAGTATTCAATGTAGAGCCTTATTTTATAAAGAGAGAGGAAAGAGGAGATGAAAACTTTCTTTTTTGTTATGATGAAGAGAAAAAGAATTATGCTAACTTTAAATTAAAGGAATTAGAAATAATTTCTATACTGGATGAAAAAATAAAAGGTAAGGATAAAAAATATATAGAAAATGTTCGTAAGAATTTTGATCCATTTCTAGGAAATGGAAATATAGTAAAAGTGAGATTGACAGAAGAGGGAGACAGCCTTTTAAAAAGTTTTACTAACTATCGTCCCAAGCTTATAAAAAAAGAGGGGGATATATATTTTTTTGAAGTGGCAAATGAAAATGCCAAACTGTATTTCAGACAGTTTTCAAAGGAAGCAGAGATATTAGAGCCCAAAAGTTTGAGAGAAGAAATAAAGAATGAGTATTTAGAAGTTTTGGAATTATACAAATAAAAAAATTTTGATAATTTATATAATATTAAAAAAATACTAAATTTTCTATATAGATCAGCTTGGGAATTATAAGTTTTGTTCTCAATCTGATCTTTTTTAATTAAAATAGTTTATTAAAAACATATTTTAATAATCAAACCTTTTCTATTGACAAATTTTTCTTTTTTGGTATAATATATTATATAAAATGTGGATAGAAGGATTTTGTTTCATTGGGAGGGGTAGTTATGTTACCATTAGCTTTTGCTGAACCTAATAAAGAATTAATCATAAAAGATATAAAAGGAGCAGGATGCTGTAAAGGAAGACTGCTTGAAAAAGGTTTCTGTATAGGAAATAAGATCTGTGTTTTAAGAGATGGCAGTGATTCTATTGTTGTGAAAATTAATAATTGTAAATATGCTCTTAACTTTGGACTGGCTAATAAAATATTGGTGGAAAATAAATAGAAATATAAGCATGCAGCCTATATAGGCTGCTATTCTTTAGAAAAAATACTTTGATATACAAAAGATTTCTATTTTTAATTATTATATATGGAGGCAGATTATGAAATTATGTGATTTAAAAAATGGAGAGAAAGCAAAGATTGTAAAAATCGGAAAAATTGGAGAACTCAAAAAAAGATTAGTAGATATGGGGATAACAGCAGGTGAAATAATAAAATTAGAAAGAAATGCTCCATTAGGTGATCCGCAAGAATACATAATAAAGTCTACAGGTATAGCTATAAGAAAAGAAGATGCTAAAAATATAGAAGTTGAAAAGATAGAGGGGTAGATAGAAGATGATAAAGCTAGCTTTTACAGGAAATCCGAACGTAGGAAAATCAGCACTTATCAATGCAATAGCAGGGTCAAAACTTAAAGTAGGAAACTGGCCTGGAGTAACAGTAGAAAAGAAAGAAGCAATATTTAACTACAAGGGAGAAGAGATAAAACTTGTTGACCTTCCAGGAGTTTATAGTTTAAGTCCATATACTCTGGAAGAAAAAATAACTAGAGATTTTATTCTTGATGAAGATCCAGATGTAGTTATTAATGTAATTGATTCTACTAACTTAGAAAGAAATCTTTATTTAACTTATCTTTTGAAAGAATTAGAAAAACCAACTATTATGGCTTTGAACTTCTATGATGAGTTTACTAAGCTGAACTATAAATTGAATATGGAAGAGTTTCAGCAATTAATAGAATTAAAAGCTATTTCAGTTTCAGCTCTGAAAGGAACTGGTATTGAAGAATTATTGGATTCAATAATAGAATTAGCAGCTAAAAAAGAGAAAATAAAAAAATATTCACTTCCATTTGATGATACAATAACAGGAATAATAAGAGATATAGAAAAGAAAATTAATTCAGATGAAAAATTTAAAAATATACTTAAAGAATATCCAAGTGAATATCTTTCTATAAAGCTTATGGAGAGAGACAGTCACTTAATTGATAAGCTTAAAAATAAATATGGTGTCGATTTAAAAGGTGCCTTTGAAGAAGAAATAGCTAAAATGGAAGAAAAATATGACAATGACAGTGAAACTATTTTAGCAGAAGGAAGATATGGAGCAGTAAACGGGATTCTTGCTCGTACTTTCACTACTTCTATAAAATCAAGACTTGATTTTACTGATAAGGTAGATAAAATACTATTAAATAAAGTTTTTGGACTTCCATTATTCTTATTGATAATGGCAGGAGTAATGGGGTTTGTGTTTAATGGTAGTGCTCCATTTATAGATTGGGTAGATGGATTTATCAATGGATATATAGGAAAATATGTAAGAGTTCTGGTAGAAGGAACTCCAGACTGGTTAAATTCACTGATAGTAGATGGAATAATAGGAGGAGTAGGAGGAGTTTTAGTATTTGTTCCTGTTATGGTATTCCTTTATTTCTTCCTTGCAATACTGGAAGAAAGTGGATATATGTCAAGAGTAGCTTTCTTAATGGATAAAATAATGAGAAAACTTGGATTGAATGGTAAAGCTTTTGTACCTATGGTAGTAGGATTTGGATGTTCTGTACCAGCTATCTATGCAACAAGAACATTGGAAGATGAAAGCTCAAGAAAAATGACAGCAGCAATGGCGCCGTTTATGTCATGTGGAGCTAGACTTCCAGTATATGGGCTGTTTACAGCAGCTTTCTTTGGAGCTAAAGCAGGAATAATAGTTATGTCTTTATATGTTTTAGGAATAGTTGTAGCTATTCTTGTAGGGCTTGCTCTTAAAAATGTAAAAGGATTTAAAACAGATAATAAAGCTTTATTAATAGAGCTTCCTCCATATAGAGTTCCAAGTTTAAAAGTTATTTTGAATTCAACTTGGATGAGAGTATCTGAATATTTAAAAAGAGCAACAACTATAATTATGGGAATTTTGATAATTCTTTGGACACTTACTTATTTCCCTGGAAAAGGAGATGCAAGTGTATCATATATAGCTAAGTTTGGACATGCATTTGCTCCAATAATGAGACCTACTGGATTTGGAGACAGATGGGAAACTGTTGCAGCTATCCCCCCAAGTATCGCAGCTAAGGAAATAGTAGTTGGGTTTATGGCTCAGGTACTTCCATTAGAGGATGCTGGTGAAGGTGATGAGGAAGAAGAGGCAACAACATTTGCAGAAGATACTATTGAGCAGGTAAAAGGTTTAGGAATAGCAGTGAAAGATTCAGTAGTAGGTATGCTTAGTTTTGATTTAGAAGGACTTTTCGTAACTCCTGATGAAGAAGAAATAGAAGAAGAAGGAAGAGGAATTGTACAGGCTACAGCAAACTTATGGCCAAATGATAATTTAGCTCCATTAAGAGCATATTCATTTATGGCATTTATACTTCTTGTAGTACCATGTGTAGCAACTCTGGCAGCAATTAAACAAGAGTTTGGATGGAAATATTTAGGTTTTGTAGTATCAATAATGCTTGTAGTACCATATGTTGTTTCAGTATTGATATTCCAAATAGGAAGCTTGTTCTTCTAATTTAGTTCTTTTGGGAAAGGTTTATTTTCTGAAAAAAGGAGATGAAAATAAATGAAAACAGTGATATTGATAGCAATAGTAGCAGTTATAGCTTTTTATTCTCTTAGAAGTGTATATAGAATGTTTAAAGGAGAAGAGAGCAGTTGTGGATGTGGTGGAGGATGCAAGGGCTGTGGCGGAAAATGCAGTGACCATGCTCATGATCATAAATAAATTATAAATACAGGCAGACTTGAGTAAAATCTTTTATTCAGGTCTGTTTTTTTTTAATTTCATTTTTTAAAGTGAAATAAAGATAATTAATAAAAGGAAAAGAATATTTTTACTTGAAAAATCATGTGAGAATGCTATAATAACTCATTGTATAAATAACAATAAAGGAGAATTGATATGGACAACTTAACATTTGGAGCAGTAGGAGCTGTTATTGTTATAGGGCTGCTAATACTTTTTAAATTTTCTGGGAAAAAAGAAAGCGAAGAGAACAAAGATGAAATAAGGATCTACTACAGGTATGCTGGGGATATAGAATGGATCAAATATGAAATAGAACGATATAGATTTGGTTCATTAAAATATTTATTTAGTTGTAAAAATAAAGAAGAGTCAGATTTTCAAATTATAATAACTAATACAGAAACTGAAATAAGTGCAGATTTTTATGCAACAGAATTTAATTATTCTAAAAAATATTCTTTAGAGTATATTGTTAAAGATTTGAAATTAACTGATGAAAAATATGATGAACTTATGGATAATCTAAAGGATACTTATATAGAAGATAATCATGATGGAAAAGCAATTGAAAAAATCAAGAAAAATACAGAGGAAGAGGCAAAATAAATAATTTGATAATTATGTTGACTTTTACCTCAACATAAAGTATATTAAATTTGCAAATAAATCAATATTAAGAGGGAGATGATAGGAGAGAAATGAAAAAGAAACAGGTATCACTTTATTATGCACTGCTGCCAGTAATATTTTTGGTAGTAACACTTTATTACGCTGTTCAAGTAGCTAAACTTGATGTGCATATTCCAATTTTTATTTCAGCAATTTTTGCAGCATTAATAGCAAAAATATCTGGATGTGCAACTTGGAATGAATTGGAAGATGGTGTGGTAGACACTATAAAGATGTCTATGAGAGCTATACTGATTTTAATAATAATAGGAATGGTAATAGGAAGCTGGATACTATCAGGAGTAGTTCCAACAATGATATATTATGGATTGAAAATAATAGAGCCTTCAGTATTTTTGCCAGTAACTGTAATAATATGTTCTATAGTATCTATATCTACTGGGAGCTCTTGGAGTACTGCTTCTACAGTGGGAATAGCATTAGTAGGTATAGGAGAAGGACTGGGGCTTCCCAGACCTATAATAGCAGGGGCTATTATCTCAGGAGCATATTTTGGAGATAAACTTTCACCTATGTCAGATACAACAACTTTGGCACCAGCAATGGCGGGATCTAATTTGTTTGATCATATAAAACATATGCTGTACACAACAGTACCATCATATATTTTGACTTTGATTGGATTTGTAGTGGTTGGATTGAGGAAGACATCTGGTGGGGAAGTGGATACAGCTCAGATAAATGAGATTTTAAATGCTCTTACAGGTTCGTTTAAAATAAATCCTTTCCTTCTGCTGATACCAGTATTTGTTATTGGAATGGTTATAATGAAAGTGCCAGCAATTCCTGGACTCTTTGTTGGATCATTAATAGGAGCTGCTACAGCAATAGTTGTGCAGGGTTCTAGCTTGAAGGAAGCACTTTACTCACTTCATTATGGATATGTAGGCCATACTGGAATGCCCATGGTAGATGAGCTTCTTACAAGGGGAGGACTGGATTCAATGATGTGGACAGTTTCCCTGATACTTTGTGCCATGACATTTGGTGGAATAATGGAAAAATCTGGAATGCTTGGAAGGATTGCACAAGAGATTCTTAAATTTGCCAATACAAATGGAAAATTAATTCTTTCAACTATACTTACACCTATATTTGTTAATCTGGTAGCTGGAGATCAGTATCTTTCAATAGTTATACCTGGAAGAATGTTTAAAGAAAGCTATGAGGAGAGAGGATTGGCTGCAAAAAACCTTTCTAGAGCTTTAGAGGACTCTGGAACAATGACATCTCCTCTTGTCCCTTGGAATACATGTGGGGCCTTCATGATGGGAGCCTTAGGAGTAGGACCATGGGTATATGTACCATATTGTTTCTTTAATCTTATCTCTCCTGTTTTATCTATAATATATGGATTTACAGGATTTACAATTGAGAAAATAAAAAAAGAAGATAAATAGATAAAAAACCTGAGTATAAAATAATTACTCAGGTTTTTTTACAAACTTATTGTATATTTCTTTTATTTTAGTAATAACATATTCAGGAGTTATAAGAGCATATTTTTCCTCTCTGGAAAGAGAAGAAGTATATGAAGGCATATCTTTTGATTCTACTCCCTGATGTCTTTCACAGGCATTAGAAAGCCATTCTTTTTTAGAAGCACTTGGACTGAAAATAGCAAAACTTGGAATATCCAAACTTTGTGCTATATGTCTTGGTCCTCCTTCATTTCCAAAAAACAAATCACAATTAGCTAAAAGCATTGCAAGCTCTCTAATAGAATTAGTTTTTATATTTGAAAAAATATTGATATTGTTATTTAATTTTTTATGAATATTTTTAACAAATTCTTTTTCGCTGGAGCAATAATAGAATATAATCTGAGCATTCAAATCTTTTATTAACTGCTCAATAATAACTTTCATTTTTTCTGTATCATAAACTTTTTCAGGCCTTCTGGAATTTATGGCGCACGCAAATACAGGACGTGAAAAATCTATTCCAGCTTCAATCATTCTTTCTCTCATTAACTTTTTTTCTTTGTCTGTTATGGAAATAGTATATTGATTGTCATATATCAAGTTATATTCTTTTTTTAATGGATCCAATAATTTTAAAAACTTATCAACTTTATCCTTTGCATATTCAGGCTCTTCAACTTTATCTGTATAAATAAAGCCTCTGTATTTTTTTGCTCTTCCTATTCTATATTTACTATTCATAGAAAAAAGAGAAAAAATTTCACTTTTAGGAGTAGACATAATATCAATAATAATATCATATTTTTTTCTTGTGACTTTCCATACTTTTAAAATATATTTTATTGGATTTTTTTGCTCTTCCTTAGTTATAGAAATTACATTATCAATATATTTATGATTCTGAAAAAGTGGAGAGATATGTTCATATAAAACATAATCAATCTCAGCATTAGGAAAAGATTTCTTTAATGTATTACAAAGAACAGAAGATAAAACAGCATCTCCTATTTGTTTGAATCGAATTATTAGTATTTTCATAGAAGCACCTCATAGAATAAAAATGTTATTTAATATGATAATAACAAACTAAGATTAAAATTTGGTAAGTATTTAGATTAAAATAATTAAAAAAAATCTCAATATTAATATTAGAAAAATATTGAAAAATCCTTTTATGTGTTATATCCAAATAAAAAAGAGTGGTCTAAGACCACTCTAGCTTAGTAATTTCTATTCAATTTTTATTTTTCAATTCTATAAAGAGTTTTTATTTCAAAGCCTAAAAACTGTTCTGCTACTTTTCTAAACTTATCTTTATCTCCACTAACAAAGAAATCAATTTTTCCTTTAGTATCAGAATCAGATAAAAGGTTAGAATTTTTTAGTGTGTTGTATAAAGCAACTGAAGTTTCTCTTGCTGGATCAACAATGTTTCCACAGAAGTTTCTTGCAATATCTTCTCTTGCTATAGGATAATGTGTACATCCTAAAACAACTGTATCTACATTTCTAGGAAATTTAGAAATATGATTTTTAATAATAGTTTCTCTGTCTTCAAAAGTTTCCCAGCCTGCTTCTATCATAGGACATAATTCTGGACATCCTTCTTGATATACTTTAGCAGTTTTTGAATACTTAGCTATTTCATCAGCATAAGCATTTGATGCAGCTGTAAATGGAGTAGATAAAACACCAATACATTTATTTGTACTTGCTTCAACAGCTGATTTAGCTCCAGGTGAGATAACTCCAATAACAGGAACTGTATATTTTTCCTTTATTAGTTCTAATGAAGCAGCAGTTGCAGTATTACAAGCAATAACAACAGCTTTGCAGTTGTTCATCATGAAAAAATCCATAATATCTAGACAAAATCCTTGAATCTCTTTGATTGTCTTTTCACCATAAGGTGCGTTACCATTATCACCATAATATATAATATTTTCATTAGGTAATAATTCAATAATTCTTTTTAATACTGTTGTTCCTCCAACTCCAGAGTCAAAAACTCCGATGTTATAGTTTTTTTTCATGATTCAAGCCCCCCTGAAATAAAAATTTACATTAATATTTATTGAAACATGTTTATAAAGAAAGTTATTACAGCAGCATTTGTAAAGTCAATAAATAGTGCTCCTACAAGAGGTACAATGAAGAAAGCCTTTGTAGAGAAACCATTTACAGAAGTAAAAGATTCCATGTTAGCAATAGCTGTTGGAGTAGCTCCCATACCAAAACCACAGTGTCCTGTAACCATTACAGCAGCGTCATATTTAGTTGCTATAAATGGAAGTCTCATAACATTGTAAGTTACAAAATAAGTATATAGTATAACAAAGATTGTTTGTACAGCTAAGATAATGATCATAGGAACAGCTAGTTCTACTAGTTCCCATAGTTTCATTGTCATTAATGCCATTGATAAAAATACAGATAGAGATATGCTTCCAACAATATCAATCTCTTTCATAGGAAGAGGTTTTTTAATTGAGTCAGCAATATTTCTTAATACCGCAGCAACAAGCATTGGTCCGATATACGCAGGAAGAGCTAGTCCACCTTTGATTAACCAACCAGTATGTGCTTTAACAAATGGAGGTATAGATGCCCCTATTCCCATTGCAACAGCTATAATAATAACAGCATTTAATATTTTTTCTTCTGTTACTTCAACTTTTTCAGCTTTTAAATCAGGATCTTGAGCTTTATTATCTTCACCTTTTAAGTTATGTTTAATCATAAGTCTTCTAGCAACTGGACCACCAATTAAACATCCCATAACAAGTCCATAAGTAGCAGCAGCAAATCCTGCTGTTCTAGCTCCAACTACTCCTAATTCTTCTATTGTAGCTCCAAAAGCTCCTGCAGTACCATGTCCTCCTGTAAGAGGTACAGATCCTACTATAAGACCAAATAATGGATTCATTCCTAAAACTTTAGATAATGTAACTCCAATTGCATCTTGGCAGATTACCAATCCTGTAGCAACAACTAAGAATATAGCAACTCCAACTCCCCCTTGAGCCAACAGCTTGAAACTTGCCATGAACCCAACAGTAGTAAAGAATGCAATCATCAAGAAATTTTGAAGTGTTAAATCAAAATCAAATTGAAAAGCATTAGTTTGACGTCCTATAAAAACGAAAATAGAAAAAATCAATCCACTAACAACTGGTGCAGGTATAAAGAATTTTTGTAAAAATTCACTTTTATTCTTTATCCATCTTCCCAAGAAAAGTAAGACTGCAGCTATGGCCAGCGTTTCAGCCATGTTAAATTTGTACTCAAACATTTTTGAACCTCCTAAAAATATTTTTGTCATGATACCCTATATTATTAATAGTACCTTATATTTTCAAATAGTCAATAGTTCATATAATATACTACAGTAATGTTTAAAATATATAAAAAGAATAGAATAGAATTGATTATATTTTTTTTAATAGGTAAAAAATAAAAAATATAGTTTTTTTTAAATATATAGTTTTCTAAAAAAGAACGATTAATATAAAAAACAAAACACACATACTAAAATAGAAATGATTTTATTAGAAAAGAGAATGAAAACAATAATAATAATTTATAAAATATATAATTTATATTCAGAAAAAATAAAAAAAAACATAAATTAAAAAAACAGAAATTTTTTTTCAAAATTTTCTGTTTTTCTAAAATATTGAATACTTTTGTCCGATATATAATACATTCTTTCTTTAAAATGGGCTAAAAATTTTTTTTATAAGTAATAGTGAAAAATATAATTGACTTTTTATATTTTTAAATATAAAATTATTTAGTTATATGAAAATATTTATTTTGAATTTAATAAATTATCTTTATACCACTTTTTATACAAGAAATATTTAATGGAAAACTTGGTCCAGGTTCACCATCTATATCTGTAACAATAGACTTATCTTCACAAGATACTTTGAGATCAGATGTTCTAAAGTGAATAAAACTTCCAGGGATTTCAAGATGTTCACTCTTAAAAAATTGAAATAGGGAAGTAAGAGTTTTTGTAAGAGTATCTCCTTTTACAATTATTATATCTAAAAGTCCATCATCTATTTCACTTTTGTAAGCAATATTGATATTTCCTGCGGTTCTTCCATTAAAAGCAAAAAATATAAGGGCACTTCCATCATAGTTGAATTCAGATGATTCTACAGAAATATTCATTTTTTTAAATGTAGGAAGTTCCATAATACCATTAAAATAATATGCTAATTTTCCAATAGTATTTTTTAAATGAGTAGGAGTTTTTTGAGAAATATCAGTAAAAAGCCCATAACTAAATACATTAATAAAATATTTACCATTGGCAAATCCTAAATCGACATCTTTTGGAGTTCCTTTTAATATTTTTTTACATGAATCTTCAATATTAGAAGACATTCCAATATGTTTAGCAAAATCATTTGCTGTTCCAACAGGAAGAATAGCAAGCGGCAGATCAATATTTTTGTTCTTTATAATATTTACAACTTGATTGATAGTACCATCTCCACCAGCAGCTAAAATATGATCATAACTTTCATCTAAGGTTGTAAAGGCATTTTCCAATGGAGTTTCCATACTTATTCTAAAGGGGACTATTTCCATAGATTGTTGTTGATAAAGGTGAATAATAGTATCAAGATGTTTTAGAATTTCATTTTCACCTGAAAAGGGGTTATAAATAAATTTAACTTTTTTCATAGTAGAACTCCTTTTTTAACTTTTAATGTTTATTATATAATTTTAGTTTAACAGATATAGTAGAAAAATTCTAGCTACAAAAGTTTGAAAATATAAAAATTTAATAAAAAATACATGGGGGAAAGATGCAGAAAATTATAATTGATGGAGTTTTACGGAAGGTTGTATATGATACTGAAGCAAAAACATATACTAAGACAATAAAATTAAAATGGAAAAAAAAATAAAATGTATTTTAGGTTTAAGAAAATATCCAGGAGAAAATATTAAATATATTGCTGAAATATTTCAAAAAAATGGAATTAAAACTTTTAATGTACTGGAATATTCAAAACATTCAGTTGTAACAAGTGAAATAGAAGGCAGAAGTTTAATGGATGAAATACTGGAAACTAAAAGTAAAGAAGAAGCTCAAGTATTGATAGATAAATTTGTAAGTATAGTTACTAAAATTATAAATTTAAATGTGTATTATGGGGATTTTAATTTTAATAATTTCATAGTTTCTAATGGTGAAGTGTATGCAATAGATTTAGAAGACTATCGAAAAGACTTTCTTACTAAGTTTAGAAAAAAATCTACAATGAAGAGATTAAAGAGGCAACTTTTAGAAAAAGAAGAAGTTTTAATAAAAATGCATGAATATTTTAATGGTGAAAAAATATATCAGCAAATAGAAAAAGAATTAGAAAAAAATAAGTAAGTAAAAATATTTTAAATATGATATAATTTCCTTGATAGTTATAATAAACTTGGAGGAAATTATGGATAAATTAAGAAAATTACAGTTGGTAGAAAAAGACTGTTTAGATTTTTTTGTGAAAATATGTGAAGAAAATAATCTCGAATATATATTAGACTTTGGAACTTTATTAGGTGCAGCAAGACATAAAGGCTTCATCCCATGGGATGATGATGTTGATCTGGGAATGCCTAGAGAAGAATATGAAAAATTTTTAAAGATATTTGATAAGTATACAAATAATGGAAGATTTTCTTTAGAGATATATAAAAGAGGAGCTTTCTATAAATTGAAAGATAATAATCACTATATATTAAATGAAGATGGAAGTAAATCAGAAATTGATATTGATATTTTTCCTTTAGATTACTATGATGATGTAGAAAAAGTAAATTTTCTGAATGGATATTTAGAATTAAGTAAAGATAGGAGCTCTCTATGGAGAAAATGGAAAACTCATTTTAAAAGAGAGATACATTTAAAAATATTATCAAACAGTTTTTTCAAGAAAAGATTTGTTTCAAAAACTAAAGGACCATATATAGGAAGAGGAGTGGAAACTGGATTTAAAATTAAATTGAATCCTGTAGAAAAATTTTTTCCTTTAATAGAAATTGAATTTGAAGACAGAAAATATAAAGCACCAAAAGATTATGATAGTTTTCTTACATTATTATATGGAGACTATATGACTCCACCTGAAAATCCAAAACCTTTACATCATAAACATATTAAAGATATAATAAAAATTGAAAATAAATAGGAACTACAGAAATAACTATACTTCAAAATTGAGGGATAGTTATTTTTTATATCTAAAAGAAATGTAAGGAAAAATAAAAAAAATCTGATTTTTAGATAAAAATATGTTATTAAAGTGATTGAATTGTGATATAATTGTGAATAAGATTATTTTTTGTTTAGAAGAAAATGGGGAGAGAAATCTATGTTGAAGAAAATAAATAGAATATTTCAAAACTATATGAGAGAAAAAAGGTTGAAGCTAGGAAGATATTTATATGATAAAAAAGAAATTAAAGAAGAAATAAAAATAGGGAATTTTATAGAAAATAATAATATAAAAAAAATATTATTTATGAGATATGATGGAAAAATAGGAGATATGGTAATAAATACCTTAATGTTTAGAGAAATAAAGAAAAAGTATCCACATATTGAAATAGGAGTAGTAACAAAAGGTGGAGCAAGAATAATAATAGAAAATAATCCAAATGTAGATAAAATATATGAATATCAAAAAGATAGAAAAAGTATAAAAAAATTAGCTTCTAAAATAACAGAAGAAAAATATGATTTAGTAATAGATTTTTCAGAAGTATTGAGAGTAAATCAAATGATGCTAATAAATTTGTGTAGAGCAAGATTTAATATGGGATTAAATAAAGAAGAGTGGGGTTTATTTGATATATCATATTCAAAACCAGAAGGATATATTCATGTAACAGAAATCTATAGAAGAATATTAGAGAAATTAGGAATAATAGATATCACAATAGGCTATGAATTGTTTTTCGATGAGAAGCAAAAAAATAAAGTTGATGATTTACTAAGGGATATCACTCATAAAAAAATAGTTGTATTCAATCCATTTGCAGCAAGTAAACATAGAGACCTAAATTTAGAAAACATATTAAAAATAGGAAAAATAGTTCTTGAAGATGAAAATAATATTTTGATTTTTATAGGGGAAAAAAGAAGAAAGAAAGAACTTGAAAATGTAATAAAAGAATTAGGAAAAGATGCAGTTTTTCCAGAATTAGAAAATATAATGGAGACATCATATTTAATAAGCAAAGCTGATTTAGTAATAACACCAGATACTTCAATAGTACATATAGCAGCAGCATTTAAAAGAAAGTTGATAGCAATTTATAGGTTGGATAATAAGGAAGAAAATAAAATAAATAGATATTTATGGGCACCTAATTATGAAGGATCTGTACAAATATTTTCTAAAGATTTTAAGATTACGAATGGAGAAGAAGCGGATATAAATAAGTTTGATGTAAAAGAAATAGAAAAAGAAATAAAAAGTATTTTTAAATTATAGGAGAAAAGAATGAGTAAGTTTAGAGGCCTTTTCATAAGACTAGTAGGAATGAAAAATAAAGAAAAAAATATAGAGTTGGAAAATATAAGAAGAATATTAGTTCCAGGTGGAAGAATAGGAGATATGGTATGTGAAACACCATTGATCAGAGAATTACATGAGTTTTTTCCAGAAGCAGAGATAGATGTTTATCTAGATAAGATAGTAACACCATTGTTTAAAAATTGTCCGTATTTAAATGTTATAGAAACAAAAAGGGGAAGCAGATTTGTACATAGAGTAAAAATATTAAGGATAATATCTTCGTGGTATGATGCATTTTTGAAAAGAAAGAAATATGATTTATATTTTGAATTTACTAGTGGATTAAGATTCTATAGTGTATTTGCTTTAAAAATAATGAAACCAAGATATAGTATAGGGGTATATAGGGAAGAAAAACATGGAATAAAAAAAGATGAATTAACTATTTTTGATAGATATATAGAAACAAAGAAAAGTAATCATATGAGAGATATCAGCTTAGCAGGAATAGAAGTATTTGGGAAGAAAGTAGAGAATAGAAAATATGAATTATTTTTAGGAGAGATGGAAGAAAAGTATAAGGATTATTTTTCCAAGGAAAATGTAAATATAATATTTAATTATACAGGTGGAAATATAAAGAAAAATTTATCATTAGAAGAAGTAAAAGAAAGCTGTAAAAAGCTTATAAAAATAGATAAAAAAATAATTGTATATGTGATGACATTACCAGATAAATATGAAGAATTGAAAAAAGAAATAAATGAATTGAAAGAAGAAAGAATAAAAATTTGTGAAAAAACAAAAGATATACTAGAAGCAGCAGCAATGATAAAGTATGCAGATATATTGGTAAGTGTAGATACAGGAGTAGTACATATAGCTTCTGTGTATAATATACCAGTAATTTCAATATTTCCAAATAATGAAAATAGTATAGAATATTTTTCACCAAAATCAGAGTTAAGTTATGTAATAAAGTGTGAAGACAGAAATTGGATAAGAGATTTTGATAAAGAATAGATGAAAAAATACATAGAAGAAATAATAGAGAAATTAAAATGGAAGGTATAGATGAAGAAGAAAGTAATATTCAGAAGTGGAAGTTTAAGGATGGGAGGGCTTGAAAGAGTCTTGATAGAAGTTCTTCAAACTATTGATAAAGAAAAATTTGATATTTATCTTATAATAGATGATGATTGTGGAAAAGAAAATATATTTGAAAAGGATATACCTAAAGATATTCCATACTTTTTTCTTAAACCAGAAAAATTGATAAGAGAAACGGAAAAATATAAAGAAAAAAAGAAAAATATTATATATAAATTGATGTATAACTTAATGATGGAAAAAGAAAATAAAGTTATGTATAGAAATATGCAGAGAATATTAAAAGATATAGGTGAAATAGATGTAATAGTAGACTTTGATGGAGGAGCTTCAAAGTATATAGAGAAATTAGATATAAAAAAGAAAATTGTATGGATTCATAACTCTATACCTAATTTAAAGAAGAAAGAAGGTAAGATAAAAAGATTTGGGAAGAGATTAGAAAAATATGACAGAGTAGTGGCCATATGTGATGAAATGAAAGAAGAGATAGAAAATATATATCCAAATTTAAGAGGAAAAGTAAGCAGAATATATAATCCATTTAATTTTGAAAGAATAGAAAAGCTAATGGAAGATGAAAGAGAGTTAACAAAAGAACAAAAAAAAATGCTGAATGAAGATTATTGTATTGCTATATCAAGATTAGATATTATTCAAAAAGATTATGCTACTCTTTTAAAGAGTTTTAAAATATTAAAAGATAAAGGAATAGAACAAAAGCTATATATAATAGGAGATGGACCTTCTAAAAAAACAATTGAAGATTGGATAAAAGAATATCAGTTAGAAAATTTAGTATTTCTATTAGGAAGAATGAAAAACCCATATATATGGTTGAAAAATTCTAATTTTTTTATACATAGTTCAAAGTTTGAAGGATTTGGATTAGTATTAGTTGAAGCTGGTTATTCAGGAAAAACAGTAATTTCTTCAAGTTGCCCAGTAGGTCCAAGAGATATTTTAAAAGATGGAAAGTGTGGAATTCTATTTGAAGTTGGAAATGAAAAAGAGCTTGCTGATAATGTAGAGAAAATTTTAAAAAACTATGAATTAAAAAAAGAGTATGAATATTTAATAAAAGAGAGAGTAAAAGAATTTGACAGCAAAAATGTGATAAAAGAATATGAAAAACTAATAGAAGAAATTTAGAATAGAGGATAATTGAAATGATAAAAAATGAAAAGTATAAAGATTATAATATATATTATCCAGAAGAAGAAATATTCTATGAGGAATTAGGAAAAAAAATAATTGATAAAGAATATAAAGAGTTAGAAGTATATAAAAACACAGAGAGAAATTATGTAGCAAAAATAGAAATAGAAGGAAAGAAGTATATATTGAAGTCTCCTAAGTCGGAAACAATAATACCTCAGAGAAAAATACAAACATTTATAAAAAAAGGAGAAGCATTAAATACTTTAATAAATGTGAGAGAAAGAATAGCAGAAGGAATTACAGAATATGCAGTTCCCTTTTTAGCTATAGTGAAGAAAAAGTTTTTCATAAAAGAAAGCTACATATTAATGGAGTGTGTAGAAGGAAATTCAATAAAGAGTATTTCTGATATAGATGAAATAATGGAAATAGTTAATAAATTACATAAAAGAAAAATATATCATGGAGATTTAAATACTTCAAACTTTATAAAAATATCAGATGGAATAAAAATAATAGATACTCAAGGGAAGAAGGAAAAGTTTTTTTATTTTAAAAGATGGAATGATTTGTTTATAATGAAGAATGATTTGTTAGTAATAGAAGAAGAATATAAAGTAGAAGAAAAATATTATAAAAAAAACAAGAATTTTTTATACTATGTAATTTTACTTATAAGGAAAATAAAAAAGTTAAAATTTATTGAACAACTAAAATTAAAGAAAAAAGAATTGAGAAAAAAAGGTTGGAAAATATAAAAAATTAAAGTGGTGGAAGATATAAATGGAAAAAAAATACTATTTAAAAAAATCATATATAAAAAATTTATTAAATATGTACATAACAAGGTTTTTCTTGATTTTATTTTTAAAAAAGGAAAAAAATCCAGAAAATATTTTAATAAAAATTTCTGATGGTATAGGAGATGTGGTAATAAGAAGTCGATTGTCAGAAAAATTAATAGAAAAATTTGGAAAGGATAAAGTCTATTTTTTAATGCAGGAAAATTATAAACAATTAGGGGAAATCTTAGGATATAAAGTAATTGGAATTTCAAAAGCAGAAAAATATAATTTATTAAAAAGAATAAGAAAATTTTTTAAAATAAATAGATTAGGAATAAAAATGTTTATTAATCTTGAATATACAAATGATAGTGTAGTAGGAAATATAATAGCGGAAGAAAAAATAGGAATTTTAGATATTGATCCTGCAATAAAGATTTATAATAAATTTTATACAAAAGAAATTAAGGTAAATAAAAATGAAAAAATTTTAAATCAAATAAAAACTATAGCAGAAAATATACTCAAAAGAGATTTAAAAGAAGAAGAATTAATTCCAAATTTAAAAATAAATATAGAGTTAAAAAATGAAGGAATAGTTTGGATCACTGTCAATAAAGTAGACAAAAAATGACATAGTTTAAGAAGAATTGTTG
>OGIW01000147.1_pt1 | contig 82983 bp, 77 predicted proteins | sample 1571921 | NCBI WGS metagenome assembly OGIW01 (sample SAMEA2582112, study PRJEB24529) | metagenome | biome: Human gut stool | place: China | collected 2011 | reverse complement strand
CTGTGACCTTCGCTCACAAAAAACACCTCGCGGGATATTACCAGTGAACAGTAACGAATGGTTACAAAATATTTCAAAAGAACATTGTAAAATATAGAAGGTTTTGGTATACTAAATTAGCTTTACGGAGGAAAAACAATGGGAGAATGGATTAAGAAAATCAACTGGAAATTTGTTCTTGTAATGATCATAGGAAATATCATTCTGGGACTTGGAATTGCAATTTTTAAACTTTCCGGACTTGGAAATGACCCTTTCAGCGGAATGGCAATGGCATTGGCTGAATGTGTGGGAATTGAATATGCAAGATTTGTAATTTTGATGAATATAGGATTTTTCATAATAGAAATCATCTGGGGAAGAAAGCTGATCGGATTGGGAACAATCGTAAATGCTCTGCTTCTTGGATACATAGTGACCTTTTTCTATAATCTGATCACATCAGTGATTGATGCACCACAGCAGATGGCGATGAGGGTGCTGACAGTGTGCATTGGTGTTATCATCACAAGCCTTGGAATTTCCATGTATCAGCTTCCAAAGCAGGGTGTTGCACCGTATGACAGTATTTCACTGATCATGACAGAGAGATGGCCAAAGATCCCGTACTTCTGGTGTAGGGTATCAAATGATGCAATAAGTGCACTGGTGTGCTATCTTGCAGGCGGAATCGTGGGGCTTGGAACTTTAGTCAGCGCATTTGGATTCGGACCATTTGTACAGTTTTTTGACACACACTTTACATCAAAAGTGTTGGCGAAACTTAATAAATAAGACAACTATTTAAGTGATAAACTGTATAGCAACTATTCAGTGTAGAGGCACATAGCGGAAGCGGATTACGAATATCCGATTGACCAGTTTCTGTACAGTGAGGTGCAGAACAATTACGACATGAAAAAAAGACTGTCTTGTATATACTTTATTCGAACAAGAATAGGTATATACAGAGACAGTTTTTTTATTCAAAAAACAGTTATGAATGTCTGATACTAATATCACCATAATCAGACTTGACAGTCAGGTGATTTTGAGAGTTGGAAGATTCCTTCTGGTAGGTGCTTTTATCATCTGCAGATATAATTTTTCCATTTAATTCATCTGGAATATCAATGTCACCCATATTAGTATCCAGGCTAAATACCAAAGCGTTGAGATATTTTTCAGGAACAGACAGATCAATGTCACCCATTTTTGAAGTAATCTGGCAATTATTATTAAATGAAACATTGGAAAGCTCTGCATCACCGGAGGATAGTGCAAGAATACTGTCTGTAAAATTGGATTCTTCTGCAGACAGATCACCGAGAGAAGCATCCAGTTTCATATTTTCCAGAGAACTGTCAATGATAGAAATGTCACCATCTTTATCAGATATTGCTCCTCTTTTGGTCTGAAGACTCCTAAGTGAGATGTCACCTGTATTTGTTTGTAGATGGAAGTTCTGACAATTTAGTGAATCAAGTGTAAAATCTCCTTTATTCATCTGGCAGGAAAAGTTTTCAAGAGTCTGCTCATGTGGAATGTAGACGATAATCTGATTCTCAAGCATATCAGTATCGTCAGAAACATGACCATCTGTTAGGAACTCCTGTAGGAAACCGATATCAATCTGCAAATAACCAGATGCAGTTTTTCCATTTTTTTCCGACATGTTCAGAGTACCATTTTCTACCTGCCAGGAAACAGGAATTATACCTTTTACTGTTTCAACATTATAAGAGAGATAATAATTTTCGTCATCAGATTCCCGGATTGAGAAATCCATATGTTTCAGATCAGCATTTAAATTCTGGAAAGAATCGATTTTTTCCTTTTCCAGAATGGCATGGTTGCTATCAGATTTCTCAGAAGAAAAAGATCCGTTATAAGTATTTAAATCCGTATTTTTGATATATTCTCTGCCGCCAGCTGCGATGCCTGAAGCAAAGAGTACAGTGCCAAGTGCACAAAAGACAGTACCGATTATAAGAAAATTTTTAGTTTTATGATTCTTCATTATGGATCATCCTCTCTTTCTGTTTGTAATAAGCTGTGCGATTCTGGCAAACAGGATACAGGTCCATTTGCACAGATAAATTCCGAGAATGCAAAGCAGAATACTAAATCCAATACTCAGGAGTCCGAGTCCCAGAAGGATGAAGCTTCCGGAAATGGAAAATGGAATAGCGATAATTCCACGTACAAAAAGTTTGCCGCCAATGAGAAAAGCACATAATGCAAATATAAAAACACATAAGTATGCGCAAAACAGGCAGACAGCAACACTTGCTAATATGGCAAACAATACAATAAGCAAAGGAATTGCGATTGGTGCTGCACAGACAGCAAGAATTGCCACTTTTAAAGTTCCTTTTTGCACAGGTTTATTGATAGCAGAAGTTTTGCCCAGCTTCTTATCCAGAAGATTGGAAATCAGATCTCTGGCTGCTTCTTTTGGTGTGCCAAGTTCTTTCATCAGTTCCTGCTGACCATTCTCATCAGCTTCGCCAAAGTATTCTTCAAAGTAATCGACTGCGTCTTCATAGTCCTGTTTTGGAAGACGGTGCAAATACTTTTTCAGTTGAGTCATATATTGTTCTTTTGTCAATTTCGTACCCTCCCCTCAATAATCCCGTCAATTGTATCGCGGTAACTGTTCCATTCCTGATGCAAAAATTCAAGCTGTTTTTTGCCATCATCGGTGATGGAATAATATTTACGTTTACGTCCCTGGAATTCCTGCGAATAAGTCGTAACGTATCTACCCTTTTCCAGCTTCTTCAGAATCGGATATAAAGTAGATTCTTTGATATCAGCTACGATTTTGACTGTCTGACTGATCTCGTATCCGTAGGAATCCTGTGTGTCCACGATAGAAAGAATCAAAAATTCAATCAACAATGCAGATACAGGATAATACATAGAACCACCTCCTGAAATAATATGTAAAATAATTATATATAAAAATTTTATATATAAAATATATACATATACAGAGAAGATGTCAAGAGGAATATTAAAATAAAAAAGAACTGTACCAGGAAGTGAGTTTCAATAGAAGTTATATAATTCTAAGAAACAATTCCTAAACAGTTCTTTTTTATAAAAATACCTTACATAGTGTCTTGCTCACATTTCACAAAATGACTTATCTGAAGTTTTATCTATGCCATTTGCTGAAAATGAATCATATGCTATGTTAGTACAGCGAATATTAAGTAACCGCTATATTGACTTGTCTGATTTTTCATCTGCGGTGTTGTCGTCAATCGCCGTAGCCACCGCTACACCTCATTCCTCCGCCTTGCAGATGAAGAAATCATTCGTTTCAGATTAACTACACATATGACACGCCTCACAAGCCGATGGCGTAGTAGCGCATCCACCCATCGCGGTCTCACGTAGCTCTGCAGGAAGCTTCTTCCCTACGGTAAACATTGTCTGGATCATTTCGTCCAGAGGAATCAGCTGAGGGATTCCGGCGAGAGCCATCTCGGCGGCAATGAGCGCATTTGCAACACCGGCAGCATTTCTGTTCTGGCAAGGATATTCTACCAGACCTCCTACCGGATCACATACCAGACCAAGCATATTCATAAGGACAGTAGATGCTGCATACGTACATTCTTTTGGGGTGCCGCCCATCAGTTCCACAGCGGCAGAAGCAGCCATGGCAGAAGCAACGCCGACCTCTGCCTGACATCCGCCGACAGCACCGGCGACGGTGGCATTTCGCATTGCCAGATATCCGATCGCACTTGCATTGAAAAGCGCCTGGATGATTTGATCGTCAGAGAAGTGGTAATGCTCCTGCATTGCCAGCATCAGTCCAGGGACAATTCCGGCAGAACCGGCAGTAGGAGAGGCCACGATCAATCCCATAGAAGCGTTAGTCTCAAGTGTTGCCATGGCGTAAGTTATTGCTCTCTGAAGCAGATCACCACAAAGTCCCTGACTATTCTGAGCGTGAATACTCAGCTTTCTTGCCTCGCCTCCGATTAGACCGCCCATGGATTTTACAGGTTTTTCAATAGGAGAACGTGCGGCATCTTTCATAATCTCCAGAACCCGGCTCATTCGTTCCTTTACAGTTTCAGCGGTTGTTTCGCCAAGTTCAATTTCGCGAAGACGCATGATCTCTGAAATAGGAAGATTTTTTTCTTCACAGAGTGTTAAGAGTTCGTTTGCGTTTTTAAAGTCCATGATAAAAATCCTCCTTTCTTTACATCTGTACGATCATGACTTCATGAATATTTGGGTTTTCGCGGATAGCAGGAACGATATTCTCCGGAAGCTTACCATCAGATTCTACAATTGTGTAAGCAATATCGCCCTTTCCTTCGCGGAAGAGACGCATGAATGCAATATTGATATTTCGGTCACTCAGGCATTTGGTAATATAGGCCACAACACCCGGAGTATCCTGGTGAATAACGATGACTGCGCTGTACTCGCCAGTAAAATCTACCTGGACGTGATTGATCTCAACAATACGGACTTTTCCACCACCCAGGGATTCTCCGCGCACAGTCATTTTCTGGCCTTTTTCATTTTCCATACAGATATCTACAGTATTTGGATGAATGTCTGTTTCCTGGTCATTAGGAGTGAATGAAAACTCCAGACCTTTTTCATGGGCAATATCAAATGAGTTTCGGATACGCATATCATCCGTAGAAAATCCCATGATTCCTCCAAGTAAAGCGCGGTCTGTACCATGTCCGCGATAGGTTTTGGCAAAAGAACCATACAGAATAAAATCAGCTCTTTTTAACGGACCTTCGATCATTTTATGGGCAAGATAAGAAATACGTGCCGCACCTGCGGTATGTGAACTTGAAGGACCGATCATGTTCGGTCCCATTACATCAAATGCACTGATAAATGACATAAGAATTATTCTCCTATAATTATGAAATAATAAGCCCTCCGGCATTAACTATATTCTAACATTCACTCATGAAATAAGCAAATTCTAATATAAACTGTTAAAGGAAAGCCTTACGTTAGTATTGTTACTGTTCGCTCTGTGCCAGTAACGTTAATATAAACAAAAATTAATGTAAAAAATAGAAAAACAGGGTTGCTTTTTCACAATAGGGCGGTTACAATAACAATGCAAATGAAACAAGACTGTTTTTATCATAAAAGAACAGTGTAAGTTTTGAGCGTTCAGGAAATCAGTTCACAGAAAGAATGAAATTTTTCTGAACGAAAAATATAGAGAAAAGGCAGGTGGAACAGAATGGATAATTGCGATTCTCATGGGCGAAGTAGTAGCACAGGATCTGAAATAAAAAGAGTATATGAGTATTGCAGACATTCTTCTGTTCTGCTGTAGTCATATATTACACATCTTTTTCGATTTCTTATCCTGTATTTATGAAATTCCCCGAATCATGCAATTACATATTTGAACAGTGAATAATCAGTAAGTAATACATTGGAAGTGCTTACTGTTTTATTGTGCTGGAAAGTGCATAAGGAAAGTGGCAGTAACGACAGACTGCTTTCTTTTGGTGCGCAATTTATGTACAAAAACGGAGGAAAAAATGATGGAGAAAAGAGTACAGGATTATTCCAAAGAAATTCTCAAAATCATCCGCAGCAATACCTCTCCGGCTGTTATGGCAGGAAGACTGCAGGATTATCATGAGAATGACCTGGCAGATGTACTGCCAATGCTGACTGTACAGGAAAGGTGCAAACTGTACCGTATTCTGGATACAGATGTGCTCTCTGATATTTTTGAGTACACAGAAGAAGAGAACGCAGCAGAGTATCTGAACGAAATGGATGTAAAAAAGGCGGCAGCCATTTTATCCAGAATGGAGACAGATGCCCTGGCAGATGTATTAAATAAACTTGAAAAAGCAAAAAAGAAAATACTGATCGATCTGTTAGAACCTGAGGTTCGGCGTGATGTGGAGATGATCGCATCTTTTGATGAGGATGAGATCGGAAGCCGCATGACTACAAATTTTATTGTGATCACAGATAAGCTCACCGTAAAGCAGGCGATGAGCAGTCTGATTTCACAGGCAGCGAAGAACGATAATATTTCTACGATTTTCGTAGTAACAGAGCAGCAGAAATTCTACGGTGCGATCGATTTGAAAGAATTGATTATTGCCAGACAGGATGATCTGCTCGAGAATCTGGTCGTGACATCATATCCGTATGTGTATGCGGAGGAGAATATTGATGACTGTATTGAAGAACTGAAGGATTATTCAGAAGATTCTGTTCCGGTACTGGATAATGATAACCAGCTTCTGGGTGTTATCACATCTGCGAGCATCATTGATCTGGTTGATGACGAGATGGGAGATGACTATGCGAAGCTGGCTGGTCTGACTGCCGAAGAAGATTTAAAAGAACCTCTGAAAGAGAGTATGAAGAAACGTATGCCATGGCTGATCATTCTGTTAGGTCTTGGAATGGTCGTATCTTCTGTTGTAGGTCTCTTTGAGCAGGTAGTAACGGCACTTCCGATTGTGATGTGTTTTCAGTCCCTCATCCTGGACATGGCGGGAAATGTAGGTACACAGTCTCTGGCTGTAACGATCCGTGTGCTGATGGATGAATCACTTACAGGAAAACAGAAACTGGAACTTGTATGGAAAGAAATGCGAATCGGCTTGTGCAACGGCAGCCTTCTGGGATTTTTCTCTTTCGTATTGATTGGGTTGTATATTTATCTGTTTAAGGGAAAAACATTGCTGTTTTCTTACGCAGTGTCAGGCTGTATCGGTGTGGCACTTTTACTGGCAATGCTGATTTCCAGTGCAGTGGGAACCTGCATTCCGCTGTTTTTTAAGAAAATTAATATTGACCCGGCAGTAGCTTCCGGTCCGCTGATTACAACGGTGAACGACCTGGTTGCGGTAATCACATACTATGGTCTCAGCTGGATTTTTTTACTGGAAATGTTGCATCTGGCGGGATAATAAAACTGTAAAAAATGGGCTGTCTATTTCCCGACAGCCCATTTTTATGTACGTCTGGAAGCGTACAATTGTAATCTCTTAAATAAATTTTGGCTTTAAGAGAGTTGCTTCAGAAATAATCTGAAGTGAAGTCTCAGGTTAGTTTTATGCAGAGGCTTTGGAAAGTTTCTGCTTCTTAAATGTCTGGATTCCTTCAGCTACAAGGAAGAGAGCCAGAATAGCCATCGCTGCCGCAAAGATAAGCTGGAACCAGTCACCCCAGAGAGCCTGTCCTGCACCGATTATAACGATCTTATTTTTTACAGTGATAAGCAGGCTGCAGAGTGTTGCTGCAAGCATAAATACCATTGGGACATAGAACATTTTATTGTTCTTTCCTGCCTGGCCAAGCCATGCGCAGACGGCCATGAGAGCGATACCTGCTGCAAATGCTGCCGGAGGACCACCGAAAGCTCCGCCTGTATATTTATCAAATACCATACCAACTGCGATCAGAGCTACGATACCAAGTGCAGATTCAATCAGCATGGAACCGTAGGCGATAGGTTTTGCATTTTTTTATATTATCTAAATTAATAGGGTTTTTATGAATGATGAATGAAGGGATTGTTTTATGAAAATAATTGGAATTGATATTGGAACAACAACAATCAGCGGTGTTGTTCTGGAGAATAAAGTAGAAGGTCAAATAACAACTAAAGCAGAAGAAAAATTGGCAATTGTTGAGGCAAAGACTATAGAAAATGGCTGTTTTATCCCAACAGAACACGAATGGGAACGAATACAGGATGCAGAACAGATAGTAAAAAAGGCTCAGAATTTAACAGACTATTTTTTAGATAAATATCAGGATGTCGAGAGAATCGGACTTACCGGGCAGATGCATGGAATTGTGTACATTGATAAGAATGGAAAATGTGTCAGTCCGTTGTATACATGGCAGGATGAACGAGGGAATCTTTATAGCGAAAATGGAGATTCTTGTGGTGAAAAAGAAAATGCTTATGATGAAATCGGAGAAGAGAAAATAAATGAAGTTAAAATAAAGAAAACCAAAGGAATATCTCTGATAGAGGAAATCCAACAAAAGTGTAAGTTAAAAACAGCATCTGGATATGGGCTGGTTACGCACATTTACAATATGAGACATAGCTTGATTCCGAAATCAGCGACAAGTTTCTGTACGATTATGGATTATCTTGGAATGTGCCTGACAGGACGACAAGTACCGCTTGTGCATGTCAGCAACGCTGCAAGCTTCGGCTTCTTTAACGGACGTAAGATGTGTTTTGAAACAGAAAAACTAAATGAAATGGGAATTGAAGAAAAGTGGCTGCCAGAGATTTGCACTGATGTGAAAAAACTGGGTACATATCGAAACTGTACAGTGACAGCCGCAATAGGCGATAATCAGGCAAGCTTCCTCGGTTCAGTAGGAAATAAGAGTAATACCTTACTTGTAAACATGGGAACAGGTGGACAGATTTCCATTCTTTCTGATTGGTATTTTGAAAAAGATGGAATCGAAGCAAGACCTTTTCTGAATGGAAAATATCTGCTGGCTGGTGCGTCTTTATGTGGTGGAAAAGCATATGCGTTACTTGAAAACTTTTTCAGAAAATTTGTAAAAGAAGCAACAGGGCAGGATAAGCCATTATACAAAATAATGGAAACAATGGCGGAAAAAGGAAAAGAATTTGATGCCAGACAGCTAGAGAACAGAAGACTTAAAATAGAAACCACATTCGATGGCACAAGAGTCAGCCCGGAACTTGGCGGCAGTATTACGAATCTGTTCTCTGATAACTTCACACCGGAAAGCTTCACCTATGGAGTTCTGGAGGGAATGAGCAGAGAACTTTACAATATGTATCAGACCATTCACAACGGAACTGATATCGAAGTAAAACATATAACAGGCTCAGGAAACGGCCTCAGAAAAAATAAAGTACTCTGTGAAATTGTTGAGGAAATGTTTGGAGCAGAACTTGTTCTAGCGGAATACGAAGAGGAAGCGGCAGTGGGTGCTGCAATAAGTGGAAGTATCAGCAATGTTAACACTTGTAAAAATTGCTAATAAATCAAAGGAGAAATTCCATGAATAAGAAAAAACTTGCATTTATCTGTGTTCACAATTCCTGCCGAAGCCAGATTGCAGAAGCACTTGGGAAAAAACTTGCAGGAGATGTGTTTGAATGCTATTCCGCAGGAACGGAAACAAAGCCCCAGATCAATCAGGATGCGGTGCGCCTGATGAAAGAACTGTACGATATTGATATGGAACAGACACAGTACAGTAAAACATTTGATAAGATACCTGTTCCGGATATTGCTGTCTCGATGGGCTGTGATGTAGGGTGCCCGTATATCGGCAGAGCTTTCGATGAAAACTGGGGACTGCAGGATCCGACAGGTCAGAGTGATGAAGTATTCATCAGCGTAATACGAGAGATTGAGCGAAATATTATCCGACTTGTGGATAAAGAAAAATAATAAAACGTAGTGTATAGGAAAACTTTGGCAGATATGAGGAAAGAAATATGAGGAAAGAATCCAACTATGAGATTATGAAACATCAAATGCAAGATGTATTTGCACAAGGAAATCTTGCACTGGCAGCAGAAAAATGGCATCTTGATATAAATGATGAAGTTATTTATGTTCGTTTTATTGCAAGAGATTACACCATTAATGTAAAAAGCGGGCTTATCCTGCGTGCAGACAATGGCATCGAAGCAGATTACAATGAAGCAATGACACTGTATGATATTCTTTCTCGTGAGCCTGCAGTAACATTTGAAAAATTTGTTTCGATTGATTTCTTTAGCGGTTTAAAAAGTACATCTGGAGGAAGTAGCATTTTTGACAGCGCAAAAGCTGCATTTGATCATCAGGAGACCAAGCTTGCACGCGCATGCGAGAAGCTTGGGGTGTGCCCTTTGGTAAGTCGGATGTAGGATTGTTTGGAGGACTTTGCGGTTCACTCAACAATATTTTCGTTCATATGTCAGGGCAAAACATAGGAAATGACATGCGGAAGGATTGTTTTCGTAAAATAATGAGATTTTCATTCCCTCAGATGAACTATTTTGGAAGCGGTTCTCTTGTGACGCGGGTGACAAATGATATTACACAGGTACAAAATTTCGTATCGCAGTTTGTCAGAGGAATGATTAGAACAATGATGCTTACATTCGGAAGTATATTCTGCATGTGGCGCCTGAATTCCAGATTTGGGCTGATTGTGTTGTGTGCGTTTCCTTTTCTTGTAGGTACGCTTATCATATGTCTGTGTAAGGCAAATCCTTTGTTTCGCAACTACAGGGAAAGTTGGATGATATCAATGCAATCATGCAGGAGGATATTTCAGGTATTAGAATTATTAAGGCATGTGTGCGTGAAATATATGAGAAGGCACGTTTTGGAAAAGCCAATGACGAACTTATAAAGACACAGTTGCAGACCCTTGTGATTTTTGCGTTCATGAACCCAATTGTGAATGCAATCATGTATATTCTCAGATACCATACGCAGTAATCTGAAATATGGCAACGAAAGTGCTACGGAGGCTCAACTGGAAAAGGCTGTAGAGATGAGTCGATGCCTGGATATGGTAAAACGTCTTCCGCAAGGATATGACACTGTATTATATGGCGCGGGAGATAATATCAGTCAGGGACAACGTCAGCTTTTTGCGATAGCCCGTGCATTTGTTGCGGATCCTAAGATACTGATTCTGGACGAGGCGACATCTAATGTAGATACACGCACAGAGAAAAAATTCAGATAGCTATGCAGGGGCGCACAAGTATTGTAATTGCCCACCGTCTGTCCACAATCAGAGATTCAGACATGATTGTTGTAATGGATCATGGTGAAATAGTCGAATGTGGAACACACGAAGAACTACTGGAGAGAAAGGGTAAATATCATGAACTTTATATGACACAATATGCCGGTTTCTCCATTTAGAATCTTGCGAAACCTATCCAAATCGACAAGATGCTGAAGAGGATTAGAAAAGTACTGAAAGATTAAAAGAGAAAAATTGCAGGTGGACAAGTAATTTTTAATAAACCTTCCCATAGTCATAGTTTCTGATAAACTCAAGCACTTTTCTGACTGCCGGGGCCAAATCATGCATATCCCGGACACATGCGCCAATGACACGTTCTTCCGCTGGTGAGATGGGTAGCATTTTTACTTCATTTTCAAAACCATACATGGTCAGAAGCGGCATGATTGCAAAGCCAAATCCGGCTTTGACCATTTCAACCGTTGTTTTATCATCTACCACATGGCATACGGTGCGGACATCGAGATTCAGTTTGTCTATAATACGACTGGCATCCGCATCGCAGGATTCACGCTGCATGATAAAGCGTACATCTGCAAGACTTTCAAGTGAAATTTCAGAATCAGATGCAGTTTTAGTCCCTTTGCGTAAAATGCACATCAGCGGATCAGCGAAAATCCGATAAAAAGGAAAATGCGGGTTCACTGTCTCAGACAGGAAACCGATGTCAACCACTCCGGTTTTCAGCCAATCAATGATATTTTCGTAAGACCCCTGATAGATTTCAAAAGTAATGTTGGGATATTGTGCCTTGAAGCCGTAGATCAGATCAGGCAGATATCTGCACATGGAATTAAAAATTCCAAGACGGACATGACCTTTCTCAAGACCATTCAAATCTGACAAATATTGAAACAGCATATCTTCTTTTTGGATTATGGAGGAAATCAGTGGCAAAATACGTTCACCAGTGGTGGTCAGAGTGACACCGCGTCGGTTTCGAATAAATAAAGTGCCCCCAAATTCCTGTTCCATCTGCTTTATAATATGGCTGATCGCGGGAGGTGTAACATTATGAAGCTCCGCTGCTTTTTGAAAGCTGTTGTATTGAACTATCGTAAGAAATACACGGTAATTGAAAGTGTCCATGACTTATCCCTTTCGCATTATAAGATGATATTAGAATCAAAAGCTTTTTACTCCTAACTTTTGACTCTGGTATTATAAGATAAAAAAAAATAAAGTATAAAATAAATAACTTTATATTTATTTATTACTATTTTAAGGTTATGATTGGTATACGTCAAGTTAAGTAATGAAATGGGGAAAAGTAAATGAAGAAAAAAAGTAGTTTTACAGGGCAGCTCGGATTTGTTTTTGCGGCGGCCGGGAGTGCAGTTGGAGTGGGCAATCTCTGGAGATTTCCTTTTCTGGCAGCAAAGGATGGCGGCGGTGTTTTTCTGCTGATTTATCTGGTGTTGATTTTTACGGTCGGCTTTGTGCTGTTGACCACCGATATCGCCATTGGACGCAGAACTGGTAAGAGTGCGATTTATGCCTATGAAAGTATGAATCGGAAATGGAAATTTCTTGGTGTGATCACCTTCTTTGTACCTGTTCTGATTATGACATACTATGCCGTAATCGGCGGCTGGATACTCAAATATATCTTGCTGTTTGCAACCGGAAATGTGGAAACAGCAGCACAGGACAACTGTTTCACATCATTTATCACAGAACCTGGTTCTGTGTGGTATGGATTAATTTTTATGTTGATTACGTCCTTTATTGTATATAACGGTGTGGAAAAAGGAATTGAACGTGTGTCCAAAACTATGATGCCGATACTGTTAGTGATTGTGGTTGGAATCGCTATTTACTCCCTGACACTAAAAAGTACAGCGGATGATGGAAGTATCCGAACAGGTATGCAGGGATTAAAGGTCTATCTGACTCCGAATTGGTCTGGCATGACGGTATCAAGATTTCTGCAGATTGCATTGGATGCGATGAGCCAGTTGTTCTTCTCATTGAGCGTATCAATGGGAATTATGATTACTTATGGTTCTTATGTAAAACCGGAGGTTGATCTGGGAAAATCCGTATCAATGATCGAAGTTATGGATACTGGTGTTGCACTTCTGGCGGGAGTTATGATTATTCCGGCTGTATATGTATTTTTTGGCGTGGACGGAATGGCAGCAGGTCCTGGACTGATGTTTATTTCTTTGCCAAAGGTGTTTTATCGAATGGGTGTTGCGGGAAGAATCATAGGTCTTCTTTTCTTTGTCCTTGCAGCTTTTGCGGCACTGACTTCCTGTATTTCGGTTCTGGAATCCATTACCGCTAACTGTATGGAGATTTTCCATACAGAACGTAAAAAAACAACGGGAGTTCTGTCCATTATTTATCTGGTTGCAACTGCTGTTATTGCACTGGGTTATAGCGTTTTCTATGTTGAGGTTATGCTGCCAAACGGAAGCATCGGACAGCTGCTGGATATTATGGACTACATCAGCAACAGTTTTATGATGCCTTTCATTGCACTGTTGTCGGCTATTTTTATCGGCTGGGTTATGAAACCAAGCTGGATCGTGGAAGAAATGGAGCGAGGTGGAAAACACTTCGGGCGAAAGAAACTGTATATAGTTATGATCAAATATCTGATGCCAATTATTATGCTGGTACTGTTCTTACAATCTACAGGTATCCTGAATAAAGTTTGATTATAGGACTAAAAAAAGGCGGTTCTTTTTCGTATCAGATTGATTGGATTAGTGAAAATGTGAACAAAAAAACGGGGAATAGTATGAGTCTGGCAAGGTCAATACTTGACAAAAAAAGAGACATAACAGATAATTGCTATAGTTAAAAAAGAAAGCAGTAAAACAAATTACAGATATTTTTTGATAAATATCCCCGTAAACAGGAGGTCGGATATGAAACAGTGTATGGATACTGATAATTTACACCGCAGATTAAAGAAAATCATCGGACAGGTACAGGCAATTGACCGTATGATTGATGAGGATATTCCATGTGAAGATGTCCTTTCACAGATCAATGCAGCGAAATCTGCATTACATGGATGTGGAAAAGTAGTTCTGGAAGGACATATCAAGCATTGCGTCCGCGATGGCATTGAATTTTCTGGCAATTGTTCTTGCTATCACGGGAATTCTGAACCCTGTAGTTGGAGCACTGGTACACAATGCCGGTTCAGTACTTGTAATTATTAATTCGGCACTCCTGTTAAAATGGAAGTAAATTTTTATGTTCTTTGCGGCTGATTAGATGATAAGTGACATTGGTTTCCGGGTCTGTCAGTGGAATTACTTTTCGGTTAAATTACAGAATATTTATTGCGTATCCCTGCTCTAAGGATTAAACTTGTAAAGTAATAAATGAAAAAATAAAATTAACTGGAGAAATAACAAATGGAATACATAGATATTGTAGATGAACAGGGAAATCCAACAGGGGAAAAAGTTGAGCGTTCGATTGCTCATTCACAGGGAATCCGCCACAGGACAGCACATATCTGGATCGTGCGGAAAGTAAATGGCAGATATCAGGTTCTTATGCAGAAAAGGGCTATGAATAAAGAATCCTTTCCGGGAATGTTTGATACCTCATCAGCGGGACATATCCAGGCAGGTGATGAGCCTCTGGAATCGGCATTACGTGAGTTTCACGAGGAACTGGGAATCCGTGCACAGCCGCAGGAACTGGAATTTGCCGGAAATTTTCGTATATCCTATGAGAAAGAATTCTACGGAAAAATGTTCCGGGATAATGAAATCGCTTTTGTGTATATTTACAGTCAGCCTGTAGATGAGACAAAGCTGGTTCTCCAGAAAGAAGAAGTGGAAACCGTAGAATGGTTTGACCTGGAAGAAGCATATGCAAACTGTAAAAAACGCGATCCGAGATTCTGCGCACCAACAGGCGGGATAGAAATTGTGATAAAAGAATTGGCAGGTAGAAGATGATCACATATGAATATGGAAATCCAGAAGCAGATACTGTTCTGATTCAGCCAACGGGTGAACATGAAATGGCAAGTCTTGAGAATGAGGTCAGAGAAATTGAAAAAAGGACTTCTAAGGAATTCAGATTTATTGCGACAAAGGTAGAAAACTGGAATGATGATCTGTCTCCATGGAAAGCACCGGCGGTATTTAAGACGGAGGATTTTTGTGGTGGTGCGTCAAAGACGTTAGAGAATATTATCGCACTTTGCGCAGATAAAAACAGAAAATATTATATAGGTGGATATTCCCTTGCAGGATTATTTGCGTTATGGGTAGCCTGCCAGACAGATATATTCTCAGGTGTTGCAGCAGCATCCCCATCTGTATGGTTTCCTGGCTTCATTGACTATATGAAGACATATAAGATGAAAAGTCAGAACGTTTATTTAAGTCTCGGAGATAGAGAAGAAAAGACAAGAAATCCTGTTATGGCACAAATCGGTAACTGCATCAAAGAGGAATATCGCTGTTTACTGGAAAATGGAATTAATTGTATACTGGAATGGAATAAAGGAAACCACTTTAAAGAAGCAGATATAAGAACTGCGAAAGCATTTGCATGGATATTAAATAATGATTCGTCAGGCGAACGGACAACAAGGCTGAGTAATTTGTAGAGACAAAAATAAATTTACAGAACGGGAAGTCAGAGATGCAACGGTAGGTTGTGTTTCTGGCTTTTTTTGTTTATATGTTATACAGTATACGATTTCTTGATTTATAAGAACAGGATTGAGATGTTTATAATTTTAAAAAAAATGTTAAAAAATAAACAAATAATACATGGAAAATATTGGCACAATAGCAGACATATGATAGAAAAATAGCAGATATATGATAATAATATAGAGTAAATGACAAAAAATATCAAATATTAAAATAATTCAAAATACTATTGCGTTATAAAATTAACAATGATATAATGCGAACTGACAGAAGAGGTGAGTGCCTTCTGCAGCAGCATGTAAACTGGCATAATTTTAAAGGAGAGAACAGCAATGGCAAGATTTACATTACCAAGAGACATTTATCATGGAAAAGGATGTCTGGCAGAACTGAAAAATTTAAAAGGAAAGAAGGCAGTCCTTGTTGTTGGCGGTGGTTCCATGAAACGTCAGGGATTTTTGGATAAAGCAGTCAACTATTTAAAAGAAGGCGGAATGGAAGTTCAGCTGATTGAAGGCGTTGAACCAGATCCATCAGTAGAAACGGTTATGAAAGGTGCAAAAGTAATGCAGGAATTTCAGCCGGACTGGATCGTAGCTATGGGCGGTGGATCACCAATTGATGCAGCGAAAGCAATGTGGACATTTTATGAATATCCGGATACAAAATTTGAAGATCTTATTACACCTTTTGGATTCCCGGAATTAAGACAGAAAGCCAGATTTGCGGCAATTCCATCCACATCAGGAACAGCTACAGAAGTTACAGCTTTCTCTGTAATTACTGATTATAATACAGGAATTAAATATCCTCTGGCAGATTTTAATATCACACCAGATGTGGCAATCGTTGATCCGGAGCTGGTAGAAGGACTTCCGGTTAAACAGGTAGCGTATACTGGAATGGATGCATTAACACATGCAATTGAAGCATATGTTTCTACTTTACACTGTCCATATACAGATCCGCTTGCATTGCAGGCAATCGAGATGGTGCTGACATATCTTCCGGCATCTTATAATAAAAATATGGAAGCACGTGAGCAGATGCACTATGCACAGTGTCTGGCAGGAATGGCATTTTCCAATGCACTGCTTGGTATTGTTCATTCAATGGCTCACAAAACAGGAGCTGCATTTTCTACAGGTCATATTCCACATGGATGTGCAAATGCAATCTATCTTCCATATGTAATTAAATATAATGCGAAAGATCCTGTAGCGGCAGAGCGTTATGCAGAAATCGCAAGAAGAATGGGACTGGAAGGAACATGCCAGAAGGCATTGATCAACAGTCTCTGTGAAAAAATTGATGAATTCAATGTAAGATTAAATATCCCAAAAACATTAAAAGATTTTGGAATTCAGGAAGATGAGTTCAAGGAAAAAGTTGCAAAGATCGCAGAACTTGCAGTAGGTGATGCATGCACCGGCTCAAATCCAAGAGCAATCGATCCGGCAAATATGGAAAAACTCCTGACATGCACGTATTATGGAACAGAAGTTGATTTCTGATAAAGGATTAAATAAATAATTGTGGTTAAATCGGAACCGAAATAGGGTTTAGTCAAAAAGGAACATATGTATTTTCTTTTCCCCTTGCTTTAATTATAAAAAGCAAGGGGAATTTTTATACCTTGCCTCAGAATAAGAATGTGTTATATAATAATACGAATATATCATAAGAAAATTAACAGGAGGGCCTTTGATATGGATATTTCTGAATTTATAGAAGTAGCAAAGAATCTTAACGTTCTTGGAATTAAAATTACAAAAGACGGAGAACTGGCAGCAGAGTGGCACAGTGAGCCTGAATGCAGGAGAAATATCTATTCTGCAACGAAAAGCTTTACATCCTGTGCAGTTGGTTTTGCTGTTCAGGAGGGTTTGATCGATCTGAGTGAAAAGCTTACAGAAGCATTTTCAGAAGATATGCCGGAAAATATTGATGATAACCTGAAATCTGCAACGGTCCGGGATTTACTGACCATGTGCCTGGGACAGGAAAAAGGAAATCTTATGGGAGAACAGCGCCCGTTATATAAGGAAGATGACTGGGTAAAGATGTCTCTGGCTGTTCCTTTTAAATATAGGCCAGGAACACATTTTGTATATAATAATGTTGGTCCGTATCTGGCTGGAATTCTTGTACAGAGACGGTCCGGATGTGATCTTGTTTCCTATCTCACACCCAGATTGTTTTCACATCTTGGGATAAAACGCCCGACATGGGAAACAGATCCTCTTGGTAATAGCTTTGGAGCAGGTGGATTATTCCTTACCCTTTCTGAACTTCACAAATTTGGTCTTTTCTATCTTAATGAAGGCAGATGGAATGGCAGACAGATACTGTCTGAACAGTGGATAAAAGAAAGCACAAAAGCTGCTGATGTGGATCATTATGGATATCTGTTCTGGCGCGGAGAATACAATTCATACAGAGCAGATGGAAAATATTGCCAGATTTCCATGGTTCTTCCGGATAAAAATGCAGTTGTCACATTTGTATCGGAATGCCGCAGAGGAAAAGAACTTATGCGCGCAGTTTATGATCTTATTTGCACAAAATTATAAGGGGAGAAATATTATGACTCAAAAAGAACGTATGGAACAGGGAATCATTTATGATCTGGGTGCATCAGAAATTGCAGATGAGCAGGCTGTTTATATGGAAAGACTGGGAGAATTTAAAATAAACCAGAAAGAGAGCCTACATTAATGGATTTAAAACAGTTACAGTATTTGGTGGTATGTGCGCAGACCGGGTCGTTCAGTGAGGCGGCAAAAAATCTATATTCAACACAGCCGAGTGTCAGCAAAGTGATCAAGGGACTGGAAGATACGCTGGGAATGCAGCTTTTTGAACGGCTTCCGAGAGGAATCAGACTAACAGTACAGGGGCACAAGATTTATGAATATGCGTCTAAAATTATAAATGAAGTAAATGTTCTGGAAAATATGGCTTCCAGCGGAATGACAAAATGGATCCGGATATCTTTAAATCCCAGTTCCTGGTTTGCCAATCAGTTTGTAGACTTTTATAATGAAACTTATGAAAAAAATTACCATTTCCAGGTGACAACAGCAGGCGTACAAAGCGTAATGGAAAGAGTACGGGATTATATGGATGACATTGGTTTTGTATATATCCTCAGTCAGCAGAAGGAAAATTTTTTGTATGAACTGTCAAAAAACAAAATGCATTTCGAACCTATCTATGAAACAGATGTAATGTTGTATCCGGGACAGCTGACAGAGCTTTACAATTCCGGCAAAGAGAGGGCAGAACTGGAAGACCTGGAAGGAATCCGTTTTATACAGAATTATCAGGATGAATTTTTTGACATCGGTGCTGTAAAAGAGGATGCATTCCAATGGAAGGACATTGATATTTCCGTGCTGACCAACAGTGATTATATTATGGAAAAAATGCTGAAGAACAGTAAGGTGGCAAATATAAGCGGAAGTTACCTGTCAGAAAACAAAGAAGGAACTACACCGGGAATCCCTCTGGATCTTGGAGACAGTAAAGTGATTTTTGGTTTTATACTCCACAAAGGAGAAGAAATGGATGAGAGTGTGGCTGAACTTGTGGAGTTTTTAAAGAGCAGACTGCCGAAGCATTAATAAAAATTGTAGTTGACTTTTTAACTTATTTTGCATATACAAATAGTAGCTAAGAAATGAAGTGAAATTCCATGAAGCGAAATGAAAGCCCTCAGAGTTGCCGCTCTGAGGGCTTTCTTGCTCGTTGCGGTGAGCTGTTCCGTTTAGACTGGTGCTGTCTAATGTCTACTGTCCAGCTATTTACCTATTCTAAAAATAAAGACAGATATTCAAATTAAGAATAGCTCATAACCCCCAGGGTGGGTTGTGGGCTATTTTTGTTTTTGTTAAACTGAATGGTGGCTAATTAAGAGTACAATTTTGAAAAATTATAAAATGGAGATACTCAAATGAAAAAATATGCATTCAGACGACTGCTTCAGCTGATTCCCATTTTGTTTGCGATTACTTTTCTTTCCTATGGCATGATGCGGATTGCCGGAAGCGATGTGGTAACACAAAAAATGGAAAATACAGGACAGATTGTATCAGAAGATAGGTTAAATGCAGCCAGAGAACAGCTGGGACTGGATAAACCATTTCTGACCCAGTATTTTGTGTGGCTTGGGAAACTGCTTCATGGAGATATGGGAAACAGCTATGTATCCAGTCTTCCGGTTTTTGATACGTTCATATCGAAGCTTCCGGCAACGCTGCTTCTTACAGTGACATCTATTTTGCTGACCATCATCATATCAATCCCTTTGGGGATTCTGTCAGCAGTGAAACAGAATACGATTATGGATTATCTGATCCGCTTATGCAGCTTTATAGGAAACAGTCTTCCTAATTTTTTTGTATCATTGCTGTTGATGTATTTTCTTGCGATCAGGCTGAGGATTTTTCCGGTTATAGCCAAAGAAGTAAGCTTAAAGAGTGTGGCAATGCCGGCAATCACTCTGGCAATTGCCATGTCAGCCAAGTATCTCCGCCAGGTCCGTGCAACTGTGCTGGATGAATTAAGCAAAGACTATGTGGCAGGAGCGAAAGCAAGGGGAGTAAAGTTTTCTGTTACTCTTTGGAAAAGCATTATGAAGGCTTCGCTGGTAACCATCATTACCTTGCTGATGCTGTCAGTGGGAAATCTGCTGGGAGGAACTGCGATCGTAGAATCGATCTTTATGTGGGATGGAGTTGGAAAGATGGCAGTAGATGCCATTTCCATGCGTGATTATCCTATTATTCAGGCATATGTTATGTGGATGGCAATCATCTATGTTGTGGTAAATCTGCTTACAGATCTGTCATACCGGTTCCTGGATCCAAGAATCCGTCTGGGAGGTGTGAAACAATGAGTGAAAAGCAGAATAAAAATGTGACAGTGCGTGTACAGAAGATTAAGAAAAACCATATAAAACAAAAGCTGGTCTTTTTTCTTATTCTGGCAATAGGGCTTGTAATACTTGCAGTTTTTTCAGAGCATCTCTGTCCATATGACCCTTATGCACAGGATCTGACAAGTGCGCTTCAGCCCCCCAGTCTTCAGCATCCTATGGGAACGGATACATATGGAAGAGATATGCTGTCCAGAGTTATAAGTGGTGCAAGAGCCAGTATTTTCTCCACCTTTATCCTGGTTGCGGTGATCTCTGTGTTAGGAACAGCTGTGGGTGTATGCTGCGGATATTTTGGCGGAGCTGCAGATGCTGTTATGATGAGGATTTCAGATGTATGTCTTGCTTTCCCTGGGCTTGTATTTGCCATGGCGATTGCGGCTATTCTTGGGGGAGGCATTCAGAATGCTGTTATAGCACTGGCAGTAGTAAGCTGGCCGAAATATTCACGTATTGCCAGAGGGCAGACTCTGGCATTAAAAGAGGAACCCTATATTCATGCTGCAATACTGGCAGGTGACAGCTCAGGTCAGATTATGCTCAGGCATATTCTTCCAAATATGCTGGGGCCTGTTCTGATAACAGCCATGCTTGATATCGGTACCATGATGATGGAGCTTGCAGGTCTGTCATTTCTTGGACTGGGAGCACAGATTCCCATGGCTGAGTGGGGAAGTATGATGAGCGGCGGACGAAGTATGATCCAGACATATCCATGGGTAGTATTATCACCTGGAATTGCAATTTTTATATCTGTGGCAATTTTCAATCTGTTAGGTGATACATTCCGTGACTATCTGGATCCGAAGAACAGTCGTTTATGATAAGTAATATTGAAAACATAAGGAGGAAAGAAAATGAGAGCAAAGAAATTTCTGGCAATGGCAATTGCCCTGGGGCTGGCTGTAGGAGTGACAGCTATGCCAACACTGGCAGCAGACAAAAAGACATTTGTATTTGGTGATACCACCTTTAATGCGGAAAATGAAGAGGCAGATATTAATCCACAAAATACATATGCAGGATGGGCGTGTATCCGTTATGGAGTAGGGGAAACTCTTTTCCGTTATTCCGATACCATGGAAATAGAGCCATGGATCGCAAAAGAGTACGAAAATATTGACGAGCTGACCTGGAAGATCACACTGAATGACGGAGTTGTGTTCTCCAATGGACGTGCCTGTGACGGAGAGGCAGTAAAGGAAAGCCTGGAGGCTCTGGTTGCCAATCATGAGCGTGCAGCAGGAGATCTCTGCATTGATACTATCGAGGCTGACGGAAATACTGTTACCATAAAGACTACAGAACCGAAGCCTGCACTTATCAATTATCTCAGTGATCCTTATGGATGCATTATTGATATGCAGGCAGGTGTCAGTGATGATGGGATTGTAATCGGTACAGGTCCTTATGTGGCAACTGAACTGGTGACAGATGATCATGTTAATCTTGTAAAGAATGAAAACTACTGGAACGGAGATGTAAATGTGGATGAGATCACTGTCCGCACAATCTCTGACGGTGATACACTGGCAATGGCTCTTCAGGCAGGGGAGATCAATGCTGCCTATGGTATGGCATATGCAAGCTATCCCTTATTTGAAAATGATGATTTTACATTTACCAGCACAGCTACAAGCCGTGCATTCTATGCGTGGATGAACTTTGAAAGTCCTGTAACATCTGACCCTGCAGTGCGTAAAGCAATTGCCATGGGTATTGATAAGGACAGTTTTGTGTCTGTGCTCCTGAACGGATATGGATATCCTGCAGTCGGTGTTTTCCCGGATACGTTCTCTTTTGGCGGACAGAATCTGACAACAGAGAGCTATGATCCTGATGGGGCGAAAAAGGTTTTGGAAGAAGCAGGATGGGTGGATTCCGATGGTGACGGTATCCGGGAAAAAGACGGACAGAAACTGGAGATCCGCTGGCTTACTTATCCCAGCCGTCAGGAGCTTCCGCTTCTTGCAGAGTCTGCACAGGCAACCTTAAAAGAAATTGGTATGGATGTTCAGGTGAATTGTACCTCTGATAATAATACTATCCGTAAAGACCCTACATTATGGGATGTATATGCAAGTGCCATGGTAACTGCACCTACAGGAGATCCGGAGTATTTCTTTACTTCCTGTACACTGGATGAATCTGCAAGCAATAACGGACATTATCACAGTGATAAACTGGAAGATCTGGAAAAACAGATGAAGCAAGAATTCGATGCAGATAAGCGTTCAGATCTGGCAATTCAGATGCAGCAGACAATCCTGGATGATAATGCCTATGTATTCTGCTCTCACCTGAGAATGAGTATGATCATGCAGTCTAATGTAACAGGACTGACTGCACATCCATGTGATTATTATGAACTGACAGCAGATCTGGACATCAACTAAATTGTAACAATAAATGAAGAATATTTGAACGATGATATTTCAGGGGCAAAAGGTATTTTGCCCCTGATTTGGTAAGGATTAGCAAGGATGGTTTACAGAAATGGATAGAAAAATACTGACCTACGATTCCGTAGAGATATTATTTGGCGGGAAAGCGGTGGTTCATGATGTGAGCTTCTCCCTTGAGCATGGAGAGATACTTGGCCTTGTGGGAGAATCCGGCAGTGGGAAAAGCACTCTGATCAAAGCCGCAATGGGACTTCTGGGACAGGATGGTCTTGTGACAAGAGGAGATATCCGATATATGGATCAGAATATTCTAGATATATCGGAGAAAGAAAAAAGAAAGATCAGAGGTGCAGGAATTGGCATGATCTTTCAGGATGCAGGTGCTTCCCTGTGCCCGATCCGCACCATCGGAGAACAGATTTATGAAAGTATGCGTGCACATACGAAGATAACAAGAAGTGAGGCCAAAAGCAGGGCAATGGATCTGTTTGCCAAATTGAACTTTAAGGACAGTCAGCGCGTGTGGGACAGTTATCCATTTGAACTGTCTGGCGGAATGAATCAGAGGGCAGGTATAGCAATCGCCATGCTTATGAATCCGCCTATCTTATTTGCAGATGAGCCGACCAGTGCTCTGGATGTGTCTGTACAGCGTCAGGTTGTAAGGGAAATGCTTAAGTTAAGGGAGCTGTTTGGAACGGCAATCGTGCTCGTGACACATGATATCGGGGTAGTCCGGGCAATGGCAGATACTGTGCTGGTTTTGAAAAATGGAAAAACAGTAGAATATGGCGCAGCAGATCGTGTACTGAATCATCCCCAGGATCCGTATACCAGGAAACTGCTGGAGGCTGTACCAAAGCTGCAAAGGAAGGTCAGAGTATGAGCATACTTTTAGAGGCAGAACATTTAACAAAAATATTTACCCAGAGAGGAAAAAATCCTTTTAAAGCAGTAAATGATATAAGCTTTACACTAAAAAAAGGAGAAACGCTGGGAATCGTAGGAGAATCCGGCAGTGGGAAAAGTACCATAGCAAAGCTACTCACCCGGCTGACTGATATCACAGAGGGCACACTGAAATTTGAAGGAAAAGATATTACAAGACTGAAACAAAGTCAGCTGAAAGAGGTATATGGAGATATACAGATGGTTTTTCAGAATCCGGTGGGTTCTTTTGATCCCAGAAGGACACTGGGTGACGGAATCGGTGAGAGTCTTAGAAACCGTGGAATGAAAAAGGCTGATGTAGAGAAAAGAGTAGCAGAATTGCTCGAGCAGTGCGGCCTTGAGAAGGAATATGCAAAAAGATATCCTCATGAGGTAAGTGGCGGACAGTGTCAGCGGGCTGCGATCGCAAGAGCTCTGGCAGTAGAACCAAAAGTTCTGATCTGTGATGAGGCAACCAGTGCTCTGGATGTAACCATACAGAAACAGATCATGGAGCTTCTGGAAGACCTAAAAGAGAAGAAAGGGCTGTCTTTTATTTTTATCTGTCATAATCTGGCCCTTGTCCAGATGTTCTGTGACAGGGTTCTGGTACTGTATGAGGGAAAAGTAGTGGAAAGCGGAATTCCCGATGATATCATTAATGAACCAAAGGAAGAATATACGCGAAGACTGGTGGATGCGGTACTTTCGTGAATGTGATTTTTTTGGAAGTGCGATAGTGGTATGAAAAATACAGGCAAAACTATGCCGGATAAGAATATATAGATATCCCCTTGGGTGGGTTGTTGACGCTTTAATGTGGTGCTACAATATAGTTGTTTGTAAGGTGCGCGCCAGATAAAAATAATATTTTCACAGGAAAGGAAGTATATTTATGCATATACCTGAAAATTATTTAAGCCCGTCAACATGTGCTGTAATGACAGCAGCCATGCTTCCGGTGTGGGGATATTCTATTCATAAAATAAAAACAGAGATACCGAAATCAAAGATGCCGCTTCTTGGTATTGGGGCAGCCTTTTCATTCCTGGGAATGATGTTTAATGTTCCGCTTCCGGGCGGTACAACAGGACATGCAGTAGGGGGAACTCTTATTGCCATACTGACAGGAAGTCCTGCAGCCGGGTGCATAGCGGTTTCTATTGCTCTGCTGATACAGGCACTTCTTTTTGGAGATGGCGGAATCCTTGCATTTGGGGCAAACTGTTTTAATATGGCATTTATATTGCCATATCTGGGCTTTTTCCTGTATAAACTTCTTTTGAAGAAAACAGGTATGCGCAAACTTAGCGCGGCAATTGGTTCATATATAGGTATTAATGCTGCGGCCTTTTGTGCAGCTGTTGAATTTGGTATTCAGCCACTGCTGTTCAAAAATGCAGAAGGCCAGGCTCTTTATTGTCCGTATCCGCTAAGTGTATCAATACCTGCAATGATGATCGGACATATTACATTATTTGGTCTGGCAGAGATTATTCTGACAGTAGTGGTACTTACCTTTGTTGAAAAAGTTACACCAAAAGCATTGGATGCTGTTCCGGATAAGACAGCATTTAAACCACTGTATATACTGATGGCTGTTCTCATCGTACTGACTCCTCTGGGACTTCTGGCAACCGGTACTGCCTGGGGTGAATGGGGTGCTGATGAAATCGCTGGTCTGGTAAGTGGCGGAAGCCAGCTTGGATACACTCCGTCAGGAATGACCAATGGATTTGAACTGTCAACTTTGTTTCCTGATTATTCTATGTCCGGGTTACCTGAGTGGACAGGATATATTCTTTCGGCTATTGTAGGCGTGGCACTTCTGGTGATCATTTTTAAGATTATTTCTTCAATGATGAAAGAGAAAGTTGATTTTAAAAAGAAGGCTGCATAACAGATGAATGATCATAAAAAAGAAGAAACTATGCTTCCAGACTGGATGTGTTCCGGAGAAACTTATGTTCCATCTAAAGATAAAGAAGCATTTTTAACAAAAAGTACGAAATCAGTTTTATCTGTGCTTGCAAAAATGCGGTTTTATGAAGGGAAGGATGGCAAATTTTCTGCCACTCCTTCTCTGAAACTGTTTTATACACTTCTATATATTGTTCTTACTGCATGTTCGGGAAATTATCTGTTTACTCTGATCATGTGTGCAGCAGTGACAGTCAGACTGGCGTTTTTTTCGGAAAAAGCTATCCGTCAGATCCTGAGAGGAACAGCAGGTGCGGTTCTGTTTTCTATATTGATCCTTCTCCCATCTGTATTTATGGGAACTCCTCAGACTTTAATGAATATTACTTCAAGAGTATATGTATCTGTAACTCTGGTTGGTATTTTGTCATCAGGAACATCCTGGAATAAACTGACAGGAAGTATGAGAACTTTTCGGCTGCCATCCATATTTATTTTTACGCTGGATATTACTTTGAAATATATTTCGGTGCTTGGAGAGATATGTGCAGCTATTCTTACGTCTGTCCGGTTAAGGTCAGTGGGAAAGAATCCTCAGAAAGCAAAAGCTTTGTCAGGTGTGTTGGGAATCTCATTTCTGAAATCTGGTGAAATGGCAGAAGAAATGCATGCAGCAATGTGTTGTCGTGGATTTACAGGAGAGTATAAGAAAAAACAGAAATACACGTTATGTGCAGCGGATATTTTCAGCACTTTTATTATGGCTGGATGTATTGTATTGTTCTGGTATCTGAACAGAAAGATATGATAATTGACAGGAAAAGACAGAAGAGGGCAGTTATGATCAGACTTGAGAATGTATGTTTTGCATATGAAAAAGAAATTGCACTGAGATATGTGGATCTTCACATAAACAGAGGAGATTCTATAGTTATCCAGGGACCTAACGGATGTGGAAAATCAACACTGATTAAACTATTGAATGGAATTATTTTTCCATCGGAAGGAAAATATTTTTATCAGGGACATGAAATTAATGAAAAAGCGTTAAAAAATAGCCAGTTTGCAAAATGGTTTCATCAGCAGATGGGATATGTGTTTCAGAATGCAGATACCCAGCTTTTCTGTGGAAGTGTGGAGGAGGAAATTGCATTTGGCCCGGTCCAGATGGGGCTTTCGGAAGCGGAGATTAAAAAAAGAACAGAAGACTGCCTGCACTTATTTGGATTGGAAAAACTAAGAGATAGACCACCCTATCATCTGAGTGGAGGAGAGAAAAGAAAGGTTTCATTGGCATGTATTCTTTCATTGAATCCTGAGGTTCTGATTTTGGATGAACCTCTTGCAGGACTTGATGAAAAAACACAGGATATGCTGGTGGAGTTTTTGCAGAGTTTTCATAAAGCAGGAAAAACGTTGATTACGATTACACATAACAGACAACTGGCTGAAACTATCGGTACCAGATTTGCCTGTATGAATGAAGAGCATGAACTGAAGATGCTATCATAATATTGATAATTATCTTTTCGTTAAAAAAAGTACTTCCTGCGGACGAAGTACTTTTTTTAATGAGTTTTTAGATGCGCATTGCGCGGAGGTCTGTGCACTTTACTTGGTAACCGACACAAATCTTTGTGCCGGCTGCAACGAGTATAAAACTGATTTGTGGAAGCGTTTATCTCGCTGTGCTGACTATATTTTATCAAAATGTTCCTGAAGTACAAGCCTCCCGGGGGGATTTCCAGATATGAAAAAAATACTGTAAGACATGCAATATATGAATGGGTAAATATCCCCCTGGGGTGCTTATGCAGTATGGTAAAAAATGTTACACTGACTCTGCTACTCATTTGTGCGCAAATGAAGAATAAAAGGAGGAACGAAGATAGTGAAGAGAAAGTTACTGGCAATTTTGACAGCGGTATGTATGACAGCAACATTTGTGGGAGGATCTGCAACGATATGGGCTGCTCAGGAAGAAAGTGCAGCAAAAGATGAAGTGATCGTGACTATGCCGACGACATCAGAACCGGAAGCAGGTTTTGACCCGGCATACGGATGGGGAGCAGGAGAACATGTACATGAGCCTCTGATCCAGAGTACCCTGACCGTTACGAATACGGACCTGTCCATCGGAATGGATCTGGCAACTGATTATTCAGTGAGTGAGGATGGTCTTACCTGGACGGTAAAGATCCGTGATGACGTAAAGTTTACAGATGGGGAACCACTGACTGCAGAAGATGTGGCATTTACCTACAATAACTGTCGTGATAACAGCTCTGTCAATGACTTTTCCATGCTGAAAGAAGCAGTGGCAGTAGATGATACAACGGTAGAATTCCATATGAATACACCGTTTGCGGTATGGCCTTACACCATGGCAATCGTTGGAATTGTTCCGGAACATGCGTATGATGAAAATTACGGACAGAATCCAATCGGTTCCGGACGCTATATTATGAAACAGTGGGATAAAGGACAGCAGGTAATCTTCGAGGCGAATCCGGATTATTATGGAGAAGCACCGACGATGAAAAAAGTAACCGTACTTTTCATGGAAGAGGATGCGGCACTGGCAGCTGCTCAGTCCGGCACTGTGGATGTGGCACATACAGCTGCTTCCTATTCCGATATGTCTGTAGATGGTTATGATCTGTTCAGCGTTCAGACAGTTGATAACCGAGGATTTAATCTTCCTGCAACGGCAGCAGAGGAAATTGACGGGGTAACTTATGGAAATGATTTTACCAGTGATGTAGAAGTCAGACGTGCGATCAACATTGGTATCGACCGTGATGAAATGATCCGGAATGTACTGAATGGATATGGAACACCGGCGTACAGTGTATGTGACAAAATGCCATGGTACAATGAAGAAACAGAAGTAGAATATGACCAGGATAAAGCAAAAGAGATTCTCGATGCAGCAGGATGGGAAGCAGGCGATGACGGAATCCGCGAAAAAGATGGTGTCCGTGCAGAATTTACCATGATTTACCCGGCATCTGATTCCGTTCGTCAGGCACTGGCAGAGGACAGCAAAAATCAGCTTTCTGAACTTGGAATCGAGGTGACCACAGAGGGTGTTGACTGGGATACTGCTTATACCAGAGCAGAATCTGAACCTCTTGTATGGGGATGGGGAGCACATACACCGATGGAACTTTATAATATTTATCATACTATGGATGAAACCGGTCTGGCAGAATATTCTCCATATGCAAATGAAACTGTTGATAAATACATGGACGAAGCTCTCGCAGCCAGTGATCTGGAAAGCTCTTATGATCTTTGGAAAAAAGCACAGTGGGATGGAGAAACAGGAATTACTCAGGAAGGTGATATTCCGTGGATCTGGCTTTGCAACATCGATCACCTGTACTTTGTAAAAAATGGTCTTAAGATTGCAGATCAGAAGATCCATCCGCATGGACATGGCTGGTCAATCGTAAACAATGTAGATCAGTGGATATGGGAATAAGTGTAGTGTACAGACAAGATTATTCGAAGAACAAACTTGTTGATACAGTATTATGGGAGTAAGAATATCTTGAACAGAACAACAGAAAAATTTATATTAAAGAATTTTATCAAGATGGTATTTTTGCTGTTTGCTGTGAGTATTGTTGCATTTGCACTTATGACAGCTTCCCCCATTGATCCGTTAAAGGCCAATGTGGGGCAGGCTGCCCTCGGAAGTATGAGTCAGGATCAGATTGCGAAGCTTGAAGAGTACTGGGGCGTAGGTCAGCCGCCGGTGCAGCGTTATCTTGCATGGTTCAGAGATTTTGTAAGGGGAGATATGGGAATATCTCTCCTTTATCGTCAGAAGGTAACAACAGTGATTGCGGTTAAACTTGCCAATTCACTGTTTCTGATGATCATTGCCTGGATTCTCTCCGGGCTGATAGGATTCCTGCTTGGAGTACTGGCAGGAATGAAACGTGGAAAACCAATTGATAAAATAATAAAAGGTTATTGTCTGATGATATCCAGTACGCCTGCTTTCTGGATCGCCATGCTGCTTCTGATGATTTTTGGCGTATGGCTGAAAATTCTTCCTATTGGACTAAGCGTTCCGATTGGGGTCGAAGCCAGTGGGGTGACATTTCTGGATCGTGTGCGTCATGCCATTCTTCCGGCACTGACGTTATCAATCACGGGAATCTCTAATATTGCCATGCATACAAGAGAAAAAATGATAGACATCTGTGACAGTGACTATGTACTTTTTGCCAGGGCAAGAGGGGAAAGTAACTGGGAAATTTTCAGAAATCATGGATTTCGGAATGTACTGGGACCGGCGATGACACTGCAGTTTGCTTCTATCAGTGAAATCTTTGGTGGCTCGGTTCTGGTAGAGCAGGTATTTTCCTATCCGGGACTTGGGCAGGCAGCAGTCAGTGCGGGACTTGGAAGTGATATGCCACTTCTGATGGCAATCACCATGATCAGTGCGTTGTTTGTATTTGGCGGAAATCTGATCGCCAATATTCTTTATGGAGTCATTGATCCGAGAGTTCGCAAAGGGGGTGTGGGAAGATGAAAAATATAACTGCATCCTCAAAAGACAGACGGCACGAAACTAAAAGTCTGACAGGAAAAGGTATCAGGAGCAGGTGGAACCGCAGAAAGACATTGGTGATTTGGCTGGTAATTGCGGTCGTATTTCTTGCAGCGGTCTGTGTCGGCGGAAGTTTTTGCAGCGAAGCTGCGAAGGTAACAGACTTCTCTAGGAAGAATATTCCGCCTTGTCTGAAATATCCATTTGGAACAGACTGGCTTGGAAGAGATATGTTTGCAAGGACAGTAAGAGGATTATCTATCAGTATTATTATAGGAGTCTGTGCAGCGACATTTAGTGCTGTAATGGCATTTATCCTTGGGGTTGTGTCAGCGACAATGGGAAAAACGGCAGATACGATCGTGACATGGTTTATTGATCTGATCATGGGAATTCCTCATATGCTTTTGCTGATTCTTATCTGTGTGGCATGTGGAAGAGGGCTCAAAGGCGTGATCCTGGGCGTTGCACTGACACACTGGACTTCTCTGGCAAGATTGATCAGAGGAGAAGTGCTTCAGTTAAAAGAGCAGATTTATATCAAAACTGCCAGAAAGCTTGGAAAGAGTAACTTATATATTGCTATGAAACATATGGTTCCGCATCTGCTTCCACAGTTTATTGTGGGACTGGTGCTGCTTTTTCCGCACGCGATTCTTCATGAATCCGGCATTACATTTCTTGGTTTTGGTCTGTCAAATGAACAGCCAGCCATAGGAATCATCCTTTCAGAAGCGATGAAATATCTGGCAACCGGTAAATGGTGGCTTGCACTCTTTCCGGGAATCATGTTAATTCTTACAGTTGTGTGCTTTTACACTACAGGTGAAAATCTCCGCAGGCTGCTTGATCCGGCCAGTGCGCATGAATAGAGGAGGCAGTGAATTGGAAAGAGAAAAAATTCTGGAAATCAGTCATATGCAGATATCTTTCTGTCAGTATCAGAGGGGGATACAGCAGATACAGCTTCCGGTAATCCGAGATCTGAACGTCACAGTTCATGCAGGAGAGATAGTGGCTGTTGTTGGATCATCGGGTTCCGGAAAGAGCCTTCTGGCACATGGAATCATGGGAATTTTGCCATACAATGCTACGATGGAGGGAGAGGTTTATTATTGCGGAGAAAACCTTACCGAAAAGAAGATAAAGCAGCTTCGTGGGAAAGAGATTGTTCTGGTGCCGCAGAGTACTTCTTATCTGGATCCACTTATGAAAGTGGGGCAGCAGATCTGTAAGGGAAAGAAAACTCCGGAAAAAAAGCGAAAACTGGATTCTATTTTTGAAAAGTATGGACTGGGTAAGAATGTTCAGGAACAGTATCCGTTTGAACTGTCGGGGGGAATGACAAGAAGAGTCATGATCTCAACAGCTCTGATCGAAACTCCAAAGCTGGTGATCGCGGATGAACCGACGCCCGGACTGGATCCAAAACTTGCCAGACGGGCGATGGAACATTTCAGGGAACTTGCGGATATGGGAGCTGCGGTACTGGTGATTACGCATGATCTGGAGCTGACATTGCAGACTGTGGACCGGATTCAGGTATTCTATGCAGGATATACGATTGAGGATTCAACGGCAGAGGATTTTGCAAAGGAAGAAACTCTGCGCCATCCGTATACGAAGGCATTATGGCGTGCCATGCCAGGACATGGATTTCACTATATAGACGGAGTTCAGCCATATGCAAGGGATATGCAGCAGGGCTGTCCGTTTGCACCACGTTGCGGGAAATGTACAGATAAATGTAAGGAAGAAGTTCCATGGCACCAGTCAGGGAATGGTTATGTGAGGTGCATTTATGATACTTGAAGCAAAAAATCTTTCGTTTCGTTATGAAGAATCCGGAAGAAAAATACTTGATCAGTTCAGTCTGCAGGTAGATAGCAGTGAACGTGTGGGAATTCTGGCACCGAGTGGATTTGGAAAGACAACTCTCTGTAAGATCCTTGCGGGATACGAAGAACCAGAGACAGGTACAGTGCTGATGGATGGAAAATCATTATATTCGTATAAAGGCTATTGTCCGGTACAGATGATCTGGCAGCACCCGGAGCAGGCGGTGAATCCGAGACTTCGGATGAGAAATGTTTTTGAAGAAGGAGATCAGGTAGAGACGGAACTGATAAAGAAATTGGGAATAGAGCCTGACTGGATGAATCGCTTTCCAACGGAACTTTCCGGGGGAGAATTGCAGAGATTCTGTATTGCAAGAGCACTTGGAAAAAGAACAAGATTTCTTTTGGCAGATGAGATCAGTACAATGCTCGACCTTATTACTCAAAGCCAGATCTGGCATTTCCTTATGGAAGAAACCCAGAGAAGAGGAATTGGTATGATCGTAGTCAGCCACAGTCCGGAACTGGTGGAGAAAGTGTGCACCAGAGTGGTGGAACTTAAGTAAATGGAAGATGTGAAAAAAGACCTGGAACATTATCTTGCTGATGATAAACAGGATAAATAAAAGAAAAATGTCGTCCATTTATGTTCTGTTTTGAAAAAGATGGCAAGTTATGGTTCTAATACATTCAACAGTTGTAGCAACAGTAGACGCGGAGGGACATCCTGTAACTCGTGTGATCGATATGATGTTGCACGATGACAACAGATTATATTTCCTGACCGCAAAGGGAAAAGTTTTTTACGAACAGCTGATGGAACAGAAGTTTATCGCAATCAGCGGAATGACAGGCGGCGAAGGCTCTATGAGCAAAAAGGCAGTTTCCGTACGTGGAAAGGTTAGAAATATCGACACAAGCAAAACCCCTTTTGTAATCAGCCAGGAACATTGCCTGCATTGCGGAAACTGTATGGCTGTCTGTTCTTATAATGCTGTAGAAAAAAGATAGAAGGGTGTGGTGGAAAAATGAATCAGCAGGAAAGACTAAATTATTTAGTGGAGAGTTTTAAGGAAGATTCGGGAGAGTACAGAAACCTGCAGGTGGGAGATTCAGAAGAAGAGAAACGCACTGTACTTCGCTCACTGATGAATATCCGTATGCCTGGAAGTATCAGTGAAACTGTCCTGAAGATTCAGAACGAATTTCTGACAGAAGATGCAAAAGAGAAAGGAATCGTTTCCCTTGACAGTATTCCGACTGTAAAAGAACAGTATGGAAGCAGTCATCCATTTGCAGATAAAATCTCAGTCTGGCAGACACTATCAGGAACCGACAGGAACAGCAACACTGACTCATGCCTATAATCTTCCATGTGCTTACGTAATCCATACTGTTGGTCCTATCGTAGGATATAAACTGACAGATAAACTGCGTCAGGATTTGCGCAATTGCTACGAAAGTGTGCTGAAATGTGCCTTAGAACAGGGCATCCGCAGCATTGCATTCTGTTGTATCAGCACAGGAGAATTCCATTTCCCGAATGATGAGGCCGCTGAGATTGCAGTTGATACAGTGACTGCTTTTCTGAAAGAACATGGGGAAGAATTTGACAGAGTAATCTTTAACGTATTTAAAGAACAGGATAAAGAACTGTATCAAGCACAATTCGAATAAAGCCAATAATTTCATACACATATATATGAAGCCTGTCTTGCCGGAATATACAAGACAGGCCTTTGTTATTTTAAACAAAAAAGATGTTTACTCTAATTCAGAAATGACTATTAAAAATATTGTTTATTTGCTTTGTTTATAAAATATTTCCAATGCATCCATCCCGACAGAATCAATGTCAGAAATTCGGCAGCTGGAACAGCCAGCCAGACGCCGGTGATTCCAAGAAAATACGGAAAGGTCACAAGGCAGATCACCAGGAAAAAGAGCGTTCTGGAAAATGAAATAATCGCAGAGACTTTTCCATTTGATAATGCGGTAAAAATCCCAGATGAAATGATGTTAATTCCGCTGAACAAAAAGTTTACCGCAAAAATGCGGAATCCGACAGATGCAAGCTCAAAGGTAGCCGAATCTTTGGTAAAGACGGATACGATAAATCCGGAACACAGAACCGATAACACAACCATGAACACAGAACAAATGCAGGTAAATTTCATAATGATCTTATATGTATTTCGAAGATGTTCTTTTTGCCCGGCTCCGTACTGGAAACCAATTACAGGACTGACGCCGATAGAAAGCCCCATGAAGAAGGCATTAAATAAAAACTGTCCATATAAAAGGATAGTAATAGCTGCAACTCCAGATGCACCTGCAAGCCTGATCAGTATGATATTAAACAGAAAAGTTACAATGGAGTTGGATAGCTGGCTGACCATTTCAGAAGAACCATTATAACAAGCCTCTCCGATCACTTTTAAATGGAAGCGAAATGGAGTGAAATATAAATCACTTCGTGGTTTCAGGAAGAAAAGGATTCCCACAACCGCAGGAAGTAACTGGCCGATTCCTGTTGCAATAGCTGCTCCGCTTACACCCATATTCAGAGGCACGATCAGAATATAATCCAGAACTCCGTTTAAAAGTCCGGCTCCAATCATCAAAAACAGTCCTAAGTTAGGCTTTCCTGCTGTAACAAAAAAGGACTGAAAAAAGATCTGTAATACACAGGCTGGTGCAAATAATATCAATACTTTTAAATAACTCTGGCAATCAGAAAGTAAAGCTTCTGTTGAGCCAAGTGCCCTGCAGATAGGTGTGAGAAAAAGCAGAACAAGAATGGCAATCAGTAGACTCGTAGCTAATCCGATCAAAATGAACTGGGTCATAAATGCGCGCGCTTCTTTTGGCTTTCCCTGACCTAAATGTTTACTGATAATGGCATTTCCGCCAGTTGCAAGCATAGTCGCAAGGGCAACAACAATACCCTCTATCGGATATACGATATTGACTGCTGAAAGTGCATTACTTCCGACAAATCTGGAAACAAATATTCCATCAACAATGGTATAACATGACATGAACACCATCATGATAATAGATGGCAACGCAAACTTTAACAGACTTCGGGTTGTAAAGTTCTGATTTATAGATGTACTCATAAATTCCTCCATTTTTATTTTTCTTGACTTTTCTCAGCATATACTATAGGGTAACCCTATAGTCAAGGAGGTTTTTTATGATTCGCGATACTTATATGACGACAGGAGAATTTGCAAAGCTAATGAAGATCTCCAAGCATACACTTTTTCATTATGATGATATCGGACTTTTTTGCCCGGAGATACTTGGAGAGAATGGATACCGCTATTATTCTATTTACCAGATGGAGACTTTGGATACGATTCTTTTATTGAAAAAATCCGGGATGTCACTTCAAGAGATAAAGGATTTTCTGGAACATAGAAGTTCGGAAAATTTTATGAAGATTTTTGATGTAAAACAAAAAGAGATTGACCAGGAAATAAGCAGGCTTCTTGCAATGAAAGAATGGATGAGTCAGAGAAAAGCGAAGATTCAATATATGCAAAAATGTGATTTTTCAGAGATAAAAGTAATTTATCATCCGGAAAGATATTATTTATATGAAGAATTTACCGATACAGATACTACGGATAAAGAATTTATGTTGAAAATTAATAAGCTGATTTCAAAGCTGGAAGAATTGGACAGGGGATATGACTATGATGTTGCCTATATGCAATTTCCTCAGGAAATTGAAAACTCTGTTTATGATGGATATCACAATGCCATTCTGTTGTTGCAGAAGAAAATACAGGATGTCAGTGTAAGCGTGCTTCCGAAAGGAAATTACCTCAGTGCGTATCATGTTGGTCATTGGGAAAATATTGGAGAGACTTATGAACGGCTTTTAGCATATATAAAAGAACATAAGATCAAGACAGAGGGAAATTATCTGGAATATTATGTTGTGGATAATTTCACTGCAAAGCAGATTGAGGACTATGTTACGGAAATTTCGATAAAAATCCAGGAATAATGCAAGAATAATGCAAGAATAATGAGGTATGGTCAGAATTATGTATATCAGGTAGGATAGGAGTTTTTTGGATACTGTACATGGAGTGAACAGTAATATTTTTTGCTTGACAAAGCGGAAAAACACCCATATAATTACCAATGGTAATTAACTAAGGTAATTATACAAGGAGCATATAACATGACAAATGAGAAAATCAAAAGAATGTTTGATGCCTGTTATCTGGCAAAGCGGATACGGGAAATGCTTCCGCCATTGCCACAAGGTGTTATGCCATCTTACATTCAATATATGGACAAAATCCAGGCGCTGGAAAAACAGGGCATTTGTGTAAAAGTATCAGACATCAGTGACGCATTGAATATTCCGCGCCCGGGAGTTACCAGAACAGTAAAAGAAATGGAAACGAAAGGATACCTCCAGAAATTATCCTCTCCTGATGATGGTCGTGTCACTTTTATTACTCTTACGGAAGCGGGAAAAGCTTTGTCCCGGAAGTATGATGAGCATTATTTCAATGAACTATCTTCGTATTTGGATGATATTTCAGAGGAAGATGCAGATTGCATGATTCGTACGATCGGGAAATTTTATGAGATTATGAGTGAGAGGAGAGAACATTATGAAAAGTGATAAAGCGGATTTTACGCAGGGAAGTATTCTGAAGAAACTGGTAGCTTTTATGATGCCTGTTCTTGGGGCATTGATCTTGCAGGCGGCCTACGGTGCTGTTGACTTGCTGGTAGTGGGAAGATTTGGTTCAACTTCCGGACTTTCAGCTGTTTCTACAGGAAGTCAGGTACTGAATCTGGTTACGTTTGTGGTAGTTCAGTTCGCTATGGGTATTACGGTTCTGATCGCCAGATATCTTGGTGAAAAGAAGCCGGAAAAGATAGGAGCAGTTATTGGTGGAGGAGCGATTGTTTTTACCATCATCTCGGTTGTTTTGTTTATCGTAATGGTATGTTTTGCTCATCCGATTTCTATACTTATGCAGGCACCGGAAGAGGCAGTTGATCTGACTGCCAGCTATGTGCGTATCTGCGGAGGCGGTATTTTTTTCATTGTAGCTTATAATCTACTATCTGCAATTTTCAGAGGACTTGGAGACAGCAAATCACCACTGCTGTTTGTTCTGGTTGCATGTATCGTAAATGTGATTGGAGACTTGGCTCTCGTGGCTGGATTACATATGGATGCAGCAGGAGCTGCGATTGCGACCGTTTCTGCACAGGCGCTTAGTGTGGTGTTTGCAGTAGTTCTTCTGATAAAGAAAGAACTTCCGTTTAGCATTGCAAGAAAAGATTTCCGTCTGAATCCGCAGTGTAAAAAATTCCTGAAAATCGGATTACCACTGGCCCTTCAGGAGTTTCTGACACAGGTTTCATTTCTGGCATTATGTGCGTTTGTCAATCGTCTGGGACTGGAAGCATCTTCCGGTTACGGAGTTGCATGTAAAATCGTAAACTTTGCGATGCTTGTGCCGAGTGCGTTGATGCAGTCCATGGCGTCTTTTGTTTCCCAGAACATAGGAGCAGGAAAGAAAAAACGTGCGAAGAAATCTATGTTTACAGGTATCGGAGTCGGTTTGGTTGTCGGATGTCTGGTATTTGCGCTTGTTATATTCAAAGGTGATATGCTTGCAGGATTTTTCTCCACAGATGCGGCTGTTATTGAGAATGGTTATGCTTATCTGAAAGGCTTTGCATTGGAAACCATTGTGACAGCGATTCTTTTTAGTATGGTTGGCTATTTCAACGGAAACAATAAGACCATCTGGGTTATGACACAGGGACTGATCCAGACACTTCTGGTACGTCTCCCGCTGGCATATTTTATGAGTATCCAGCCAAACGCCAGCCTGACAAAGATTGGTCTGGCAGCACCGATTTCCACTATGGTGGGAGTTGTATTGAATATTGGATTTTATGTATATCTTAACCGCGCAGAACAAAAGAATGCTAAAGAACGTTGCTAATTTATAGTTTATTAGAAATACAGTATGACTTTTGAACTGTCTAAGAAAATTAAAGGGAAAATATTAAAGCAGACAAAATCCGGAGTTTCCGGGAATTGTCTGCTTTTGTATTTACAGAAAAATTTGATTAGCAACCAAATAATTCAGCAGTTTTTTTCATTCGTGCAGCAATCGGAACACCAAACGGACAGCGTGATTCGCATGCCTGGCATCCGATACATTCGGAAGCTTTATGTTTCAGAAGTTCGTAATGAGACTGTACAGTTGCCGGTACGGTTGGCTGCATAGTTGCAAGGTCATAGAATTTATTGATCATTGCAATATCCAGATCGGATACGCAAGGTTTGCAGTGACCGCAGTAAGTACATTCTCCACGGTAGGAGTGAAGTGGTGCATTTGCAAGTATGGATGCATAGTCTTTTTCTTCCTCGGAAGCATTTTCGTAAGCAGTAGCAGCATCAATCTGCTCTTTTGTATCATATCCGCACATAATAGAACAGACAGCCGGTCTGGTCAGGGCATAGTGGATACACTGTACTGGTGTTAAGGTTACACCGAATGGAGAACGCTTCTCATCGAACAGTCTTCCTCCGGCAAAGCCTTTCATAACAGTGATTCCGACGTCGTTCTGTTCACAGACCTTATATAAGCGTGCGCGGTCCGGGTCGATTCCCTTGAGATTTTTGTCAAATTCATCTGCAAACATAGTATCAATATTTTCACTTGCAGGAAGCATATCGAAAGCCGGATTGATGCTGAAAAGAATCATTTCCACGAATCCGGATTCGGCAGCTTTGACTGCTACTTTAGGGTTATGGGAACTCATACCGATGTGGCGGATCACACCTGTATTTTTTAATTCCATCACATAGTCCATGTAATCGGAATGCTGAATCTGTTCCCATTCTTCTTCGGAATCTATGTAGTGGATCATGCCGAGATCAATGTAATCGGTCTGCAGTCTTTTTAACAGATCTTCGAATGCAGGACGGACATATTTCATATCTCTGGTACGGAAATACTGGTTGTCTTTCCAGGTAGAACCAATATGTCCTTGAATGAACCACTGGCTTTGGTTTTCTTTGATTCCTTTTCCAATGATATCTCTGGATTTCGGGTCTGCCATCCAGCAGTCCAGAATATTGATTCCTTTTGATGAAGCATAGCGGATCAGCTCAATGCTCTCTTCTTCCGGATGACGTTCCAGCCATTCCCCACCGAAGCCGATTTCACTCACCTGAAGATTTGTCTTTCCCAATCTGCGTGTTTTCATTATCGATTTCCTCCTTTATATGCAATAATACATGCATTGCAACATAGTATAGATGCGTCAATACATGTATTATTATTCAATGTAGATATGTTTGACACATACGGAAAACATACCTGTGTATATTACATATTAGTACTTAAAGAGTACTGGAAGTCAAGTGTTTTTGAAAAAATGTCAGTAAAAAACAGTCACAAAATCGACTTTTAAAGTTGCTGTTTATTTTGTACGGAATAGTAGCGTGAGAACAGCAATCTTTTAAAATTAATATCAGGCTTATAGAGTTAAGATTGTTAACGGCTCCTGGAATCGCCTGTTTTAAGTATAATCGTGCATCCTGCCATAAAAGCAAACATAACTGCCATAAAAACCGGGAAGATTTTAGTACCGGTAATGTCTGACAGAAAACCAAAAAGCACCGGTGTAAGCATGATACTCAGGTTTGAAAATGCCATTTCGATTCCGATAATGGACTGGGATGTTTCTTTTTTATAGAGGATGGGGGTTAAGTGAGTCATATTAGGGAAAATCGGGCCGTTACCAAGTCCTACCAGAAAAAGCCCAAGTACTGCAAAGGAAGCAGTATTTGTCAGCAGCAAAATACATACGGCTGCAAGTATAATACTTTCTCCTATGGTGATAATTTTCCAGTCAGAAAATCTCAAGGATAACAGACCAGAGAGAAAACGGCCCAGAGTCATACCAGCGAAATAGAAGGTGATCAATGCTGCAGCCATATCAGCGGATAATCCGATAGTATCAGAAAGATAGGTACTTCCCCAGATCAGACAGGTGGACTCTAAGGCACTGATTCCAACAAATACACCGCAGGAGGCCCATATTTTTTTACGCTTTATCATCTGAAATAGTGGCAATACACAAATATTGTCGTCTTCTTGTTGCGTTGCTTTGACCTTTTTCCATAAAGGCAGGCTGAAAAAGGATAAGAGGGCAATTATAAGCTGGATATAAAAAACAGTTCGATATCCGCCACGCCAGTTCAGGTTGTCTGATAATGCAAGTGACATAAGGTAAGGGCTGACAGTAACACCAACGCCATAAAAACAGTGTAAAAAGCTCATCTGCATTGCATTATAGCGGAGTGCTACATAATTATTTAATGCAGTATCGATAGAACCGGCACCAATTCCTAAAGGAACCGCACACAAACAAAGCCAGAGAAAGTTGTGGGAACATGAAAAACCTAATAAAGCGATTGCGGTAAGACTCGTTGAAAGAGCGGTGACCTTTGCTGTTCCCAGTTTGGCAATGATTCTTGTACTGAAAAGGCTGGACAGAACTGTTCCGGTGGAAATAATTGCTGAAATGATGCTGGCATATGAGACTGGAACATGAAATTCTCCATAAATAGCCGGCCAGGCAGAACCGAGCAGAGAGTCTGGGATTCCCAGACCGATATAAAAAATGTAGATAAAAATAAGTAAAATAGTTGCCATTTTAATATGTTACCTCCGTATCTTTTTGCATTGCTTTTCAAATATCAATATCGTTTGGATATATTATTGTGAATAATCGCTTTTTACGTTACTGTTCACTCCGTTCTCAGTAACGTAGCCAAAATTCATTCCAGATTGCCTGCGGGAATGATTTTTCAAACGCCTGTTGTCTCTGATGTAAATTCTGTCTTTTTCAGATTTTCCACATATTTTTCGTCCGGTTTCCTGCAAAAAAGGGGCAAAAGTACATTTACCAGCACCACGATCAGCAGGAAAAGGCAAAATACTTTGCCTGTTCTTTTTAGTATTTTTTTCATTCGATATACCTATATTAATGATGTCCGATTTGTCCGGATATTTTTTCACCGTATTGCCATTTTATTGCAATCATTCACACTTGTCTATTCCACATTTTATTTCTTCATTTCACGACTGATCCATTCCATAATCACATTTACAATATATTCCTGCTCAGTTTCTGTCAGTTCCCGTCCTTTGGGAATATGATGCCATTTTTCCAGACATCCTCTGCAACAGGTAGCTGTAGCATGCTGTGCCACAAAAACAGGATGTCCTCTCATCGGTGTCTGTTTTCCATCATTTGGTATGTCTGCCTGCGCAAGACGTTTTCTGATAAAATCACAGGCATGCTCGCGTACTTTATCCATTCCTTTGTCTGATACATAACTCCTGTCATTTGCTTTCAGGGAAAAACTGCTTCTGAACTTTGACTGCGACAGGCGTTTCCACAGATTTCCTTCGTAAACTGCCGGGGTCTCACATACCATCGAAGGCTGTATGCCATCCTTGTAGACAATCTTTTTTTCTCTCTTCTGTGGTGAGGTTGCCACAGGAGCACTGCCAGTCTCATTTACTGTCTCATCAAATGCCTCTTGCAAAAGCTGTGTCTTCACTTCCTGTGCTTCTTTGCTATCCGGCTGCAAACGTCTTGCCAGCATGGTATTTCGCCCGGTGGTTGTCTCATTTTTTATCGCATAATACACTGCTTTCTTCTCCCCCACAAGTACTAGGATCTTTTTCGCCCTGGTCACCCCTGTATAAAGAAGATTTCTCTGCAGCATGACAAAATGACTCATGGTAAATGGCATGACAACGATTGGATATTCGCTTCCCTGTGATTTGTGGATTGTCACTGCATAGGCAAGTGTCAGCTCATCCAGCTCCGTCACATCGTAGATTACTTCCCGTTCATCAAACAAAACCGTCAGTTCCCTCTCTTCCATATCTACTTTTGTGATGGTGCCGATATCCCCGTTAAATACTTCCTTGTCATAATCATTCCGTATCTGCATCACCTTATCTTTCAGACGGTACTGTGTCCCGCCTCTCCGCAAAAAAATCTTTGACGGATTCATGGCTTCCTGCAGCACCTGGTTCAGATTTACTGCTCCACATTCGCCTCTCTGCATCGGAGTCAGCACCTGAATGTCCTGCAATGGATCCACATGATAATATCTCGGCAGGTTCATCCTGCAATACTGAACGATGGTATCCACCACTTCCTGATTGCTCTGTTTAGTGGCAAAGAAAAAGTCTGAATCTTTTCCGCCTCTCATATCAATGCTTTCCCCTTTATTGATCCTGTGTGCATTCATAATGATCCTGCTCCCCTGTGCCTGACGGAAAATTCTGGTCAGACGTACAACGGGAACACATCCGGAATCAATAATATCCCTGAGAACATTGCCTGCCCCGACACTCGGAAGCTGATCAATATCTCCCACAAGAATAAGAGACATCTGTTCCGGCAACGCTTTTAAAAGATTGTACATCAACATAATGTCAATCATGGAACATTCGTCCAGAATCAGCACATCGCCTTCCAGCGGATGTTCTTCATTCTTCTGATAACCTTCCGGCGGTTTATATTCCAATAACCGATGAATGGTCTTAGCCTCCATACCGGTAGCCTCGGACATTCTTTTTGCTGCCCTTCCTGTAGGTGCTGCGAGAATAATCTGACAGCCTGCCTGCTTATATGCTGAAATAATTCCCAGGGTTGTCGTAGTCTTTCCGGTTCCAGGTCCGCCGGTCAGTACCATAACTTTAGAGGAAATAGCTGCCTTTACTGCCTGCCACTGGATTTCATCATAGGTAATTTCTGACGAAGCTGCTACTTTCTTTAGTATTTCTTCTGCATCCTCAGATTTCTTCTTTCCACAGGACATAAGCCGGATCAGCCGTTTTGCACATCCACTTTCCGAAAAATAATAGGGTGGCAGATAGACCGCTTCCTGCTCACCGGCCACCTCCCGGATCACATCATTTGTACGGATCATTTCATCCAGTGTGATTTCCAGCTCCGCATCTTCCACTTCCAGAAGTTCCCTTGCTTTCCCGATCAGCTGCTCTCTTGTAGCATAACAGTGTCCGGCTTCTGCCAGCTTGTTCAATGTATAAAAAGTACCACTGCGCAGACGGACAAATTTCCCTTTATCAATTCCCATCTTCTGCGCAATGGAATCCGCTGTCTTAAATCCAATCCCCCAGATATCATCTGCAAGACGGTATGGATTCTCTTTTACAATTGCAATACTCTCACTGCCATATGTCTTAAAAATCTTTGTCGCATGAGAGGTACTGACTTCATGACTTTGCAGAAAAAGCATGATATTTTTGATTTCTTTCTGCTCCTGCCAGCTTGTTTTAATCCGTTCTACCCGAACTTTCCCTATTCCCTGTACCGTAAGCAATTTATCAGGAGTATCTTCTATGATATTCAGCGTATCTTTCCCAAATTTCTCCACAATTCTTTTTGCAAATTTAGGACCAACTCCTTTGACCAGACCGGAACCCAGATATTTTTCAATTCCGTATACCGTAGCGGGGAGTGTTTCTTCAAATTTCTCTACGGAAAACTGCCGCCCATATCTGGCATCCATCTTCCACATCCCTTCCAGAGACAACACAGAGCCAACATGGGTATCCGGCATTGTGCCAACTACCGTAACAAGATCACTGTAATTCTTCACTGCACATTTCAGAACCGTATATCCATTGTCTGCATTCTGATATGTAATTCGCTCCACTACACAACGCAAGTGCTCCATATCCGTCTCCTTTCTCCGTCGTACAAATGATTATCTGTCCAGATTGCCTGCGGCAATGGAATGAATTTTGGCTCTACTATATTTTCATGGTTGTCTTTCCATTTGTTGTAGTTATAAGCCTGTTCTGCTTCCCTCTGGGCATTTCCAATCTTTGCTCTTTGTATTGTTTCATCCAGGAAGCTTTTATGACTTTATTGGTAACAAAAAAACAACCTGACTCGAGCAAATGGGTATGAGTTATCTTTTTCAGCCTTTTGCAATCTCTACATTTTTACCAGCAAAGGCAATTCCGTATTTTACAATTTCCTTGATTCCGTGATCCTCCATATCTGTATCATAGTGCTTATCCTCAATCTGCTTCAGAGCCTCTGCGGCGGATGCAGATAAACCAGCATCATCCTTTATCGCTTTGAATTCCATGATAACGCCCGGCAAAGAATGTACCTTAGGTTCCAACACAAGATCGAATCTTCCCTCTCCGGATTCCCTGTTTGATCTGATATAATATCTTGAGGACATGCCTGCTGCCAGTCCAAGCATCATGCCATGGTAAAAGCTTTCTGTGGCTCCATCAAAACAACTGATGCAGGTAATCATATATTTTCGAAGGAATTCCTGAAGTTTCTTCCCATCATTCAGATACAGTGCTTTTTCAAGTCCTACCATGATATTACCATCCACTGTCCCCCTGAGCCAGGATAAAATCTCTGTATTGTAAACTCTGCGAATCTCCTTATTCGGTAGCGCCAGCTCCATAAATGTCCCAAATTCTGTTTCAACTACATCACTTACAGGTTTTAAATATCCCGCAAGTAACAAGAAGCTGAAGATGGTATCGGTTCCATCCGTTATCCTCGGATAGATGACATCCATATTTAGCGATGCCTGAACGGTCTGCCCCTGCAACAGCGCAAAAAGGTTTTCTGCAATATCCGGTGTAAGAGATATCATGATCTCATTATCACTGGTATTGGTCCAATATGGTTTCGCCTGACAGTTATTATAAAAATAGTTGGAAACAGACCAGGGATTATAGATTTCTGTACTTCCGAAACGATATCCGTCGTACCACTCACGAAGTTCTTCCAGTTTTTCCTCCTGTCCATAATATGCTGCCATAGTGTCCACTTCATCCACAGTAAATCCAAAGTATTTGCTGTATTTCTCATCAAGCACAGAATTTACGATTGGATTATTAAGTCCGCTAAACAGATTCTCCTTTGACACACGGAGGATGCCGGTAAGAACACCCAAAGCAAGAGCAGGGTTATCCTTAAGACCTCCGGACATCAAATTACGCATAAATGTAATCACTTCATTATAGAAACCTCCGGAATGTCCCTGTTGGATTGGAGTGTCATACTCGTCAATGAGAATGACTACCTTGGACTGATGATGTTTTTCCAACATGCGTCCCAGATTCAAGAGTGCTCTGGTATACTCCACCTCACTCAGCTCATCCAACTGCATTCTGGACAAATAGTCCTGTTCCACCGGATTAAGGCTGTCGCTTGTAAAAAGCTCATCATGCCGCATAAATTCATCACGAATTACATTTTTAATTGCCGCATAAGTACTAGCCCAATCCGAAAACTTTGCATCCTTGAAAGTGATGAAAATCACCGGAAATGCACCTTGCATCTTCTGATATTTTTCACCGCATGCCCAAATCTGCTTATCTTTGAAGTAAACGGAAGTATCCTCTTTTGTTTTTTCAAAAAAAGTTTTAAGCATATCAAGAGCAAGTGTCTTTCCAAATCTTCGTGGTCTGGTAAACAAAATGACCGGAACCTGATCATCAATCAAATCACGGATCAGAAGTGTTTTATCTACATAATAACTGTTCTTTACTACATCCATGTAAGATGTATTCCCAACTGCGCAAGAAAGAACCTCTCCATTTCCTGCTTCAGGTTTTTTAATGCCAATGTAATCATATACAGTCTCCTCCGGAACCATCCAATTGCGACCTTTTCTTAAAGCGCCTTCCAGTTTTCCAGCATTACATAACCCTACTACTCTTCTTGTTGATAATCCCATAATCCCGGCGGCTTCTTTTGTTGAAATATATCTGATATCGGTCATGTTATCGCTCCTTTCGGAAATAGTATAGCATTTGTCGGAAATTTCAGTAATTTATTTCCTCTGGATTTCCATTATATTTCCTCTGTATTTCTGATAAAATGCCCAGTTTCTCACATTTAACAGTATATTTTCTAGTTAAAAATGATTCCTGGCCTCCGTCTGTGATCTTATGTTTGATAAAAATATCATTCAGGTATATAAATCTAAGGGATCCAAGACAAGACTTGTGATTCTCTGCCCCCGGCTGAAAGTAAACCTGATGAAGTATTGTGTAATCCATCGCAAGTATACAGCCCTTTCCCCTATGTCTTATGTATTCTTACAAATGAGACAGCAGGAAGTAATTAACTCCAATGTGATCAAGTAGCTCTTTGCCCGGATAAAAAAGAAATCCGGCATAGATCGGCTTCATCCCCATCTTTGTCGGCATACTTTTGCAACGTCATATATTAAAGGTGGCGGTAACATCGAAATGCTCCGCCTGCTTCTTGGACATACGGATTATAAGGTAACCAGAGTTTATCTGCATCTTGCGCAGCAGTCTTCTCTCTTACATGAAGATATTTACCAACTTGACCCTGTGTTCTTCAAGCGCTATCAGTAGCATAAAATACTTTTACGCCCCTGTGGAACTTTCTCCATAGGGGCGTAAATACTTCATTTCTATCTATTTCCCAGACACCTTTATTTTTCACTTTCCCGTAAATCATAAAAAACACCGTCCCCGCGGCAATCGCTTTGTCCGCAAAAACAGTGTTCTTAGTGCGCCTTCAGGGGTTCGAACCCTGGACACCCTGATTAAGAGTCAGGTGCTCTACCAACTGAGCTAAAGGCGCATATTCTTTTGTTTTCTTTGTGTTGATGTTTTGTTAACTCCTCAACGCAAGTGATATTATATATAATGTGAGATAAAATGTCAATAGGTATTTTAAAAAAAATTTAGAAAATTTTCCATTTCTTTTATTTTTCCTTTTTTTCATCCTTTTTAGACATCTTATTTAGCATCTTATTGACCTCTTCTGCTGACTTTCGCACCTGGCTGAAAGTATTGTCAAATTTTTTATGCTCATATCCAAACTGTACCATCTTATTATGGAAGGAACTTTTTCGTTTCATAGGCAGACTCCTTCGGGGCGCGAAGCGCCCCTTGGATTTTCTTACACTATATTATGCAACGCAGGCTTCATATTCCAATCACAGAAATACTACATCTGTAAAATATTGTATTCCTATCCATTAGCTATCCAGCGAAACACTAAGACTTCAGACAGATATCCACAATCTGTTTTCACTACACATCTCTACACCAGGCTGAAACATAGCAAAAATTTATCCCCTTGAAATCACCATCTTACAGATCGGATTCCCCATAGAGGAAAATTTCTCCTCATACTCTGTCATCACATTTCCCTGCACCATCTCTTCATTATGGTGCAGATCAAAGGTATAGTTTTCCAGATTCCAGCCTGCCTCTTTCACTTCTTCCAGCGAAAACTCAAACAGGTCCCTGTTATCTGTCTTAAATTCCACCTTTCCGTCCTGCACCAGAATCTGGTCGTAACGCGCCAGGAATTCTCTTGATGTCAGACGGCGTTTTGCATGGCGTGCTTTTGGCCATGGATCGGAAAAGTTCAGATAAATTTTATCCACCTCTCCCTTTTCAAAAATATCCGGCAGAAGTCTGGCATCTACTCTCATAAAGAATAAATTGGAATAAACCTCTCCGTTCTGCTCCAGCTCTTCTCTCTTCTGCAGCGCACGCAGAAGTACACTGTCATACATCTCGATTCCCACATAATTGATCTCCGGATGAAGACGCGCCAGGTCCATCAGAAAGCGTCCTTTTCCCATTCCTACTTCTATATGAAGCGACTGCTTTTTCGCAAAAACCTCCGCCCAGTGTCCTTTCTTTGTCTGTGGCTCCTGCACCACATAAGGGCTCTCCAGAATCGCATCCTGTGCCCCAGGGATATTTCTTAATCTCATAGTCTCTCCTTATATATTTTATTAGTAAAACGTTAATCGTCCACCCTCTGTCTCTTTATATCAGACAATATAAACTATAGCAATTCCATCTCTATTTTCTTTGATATTACGGCAAAATTATCTCCTTGCCATCAATAAATCTTCCTATTATATTCCTGTCATCTCCCGCATAGCAGAATCTCTCCGCTCTTTCCTCCGGGCTCAGGGTAAAGCCTTCATCCTCCAGTCCGTCAAGCACCAGCGCATTAAACCGATAGCCTTTCTCCAGAGAACCTGCGCGGTCAAATACGCTTCCGCCAGCCTTGGTTGCCATATGAAATGCCTGTGCAAACGTTATGCTTCCATTTCCTTCCGGTTCATAAAACTCTTTCAGTTTCGAAAGCTGTACTGCTCTTGCAACCTGTCTGTAAACAGCCGCATGCTGTCCGCCTCCGATATCACAGCCCATGGCGATCGGAACGCCTTTCTCACTTAATGCTTTCGCCGGCATAATTCCTGCTATAATATTGGTAGTTGCATCCGGGCAATGCACTGTTACGCTGCCAGCTTTGCGAATAATATCCAGATCTGCCTGAGATGGAAAAATATAATGTGCAAAAATAGACGGTCCATGTTCCAGCAGTCCATTTCTCTCATAAATCTCTGCATCCGAACCATAATCTGGAAATAATTCCAACGTCCATTTCACCTCTGCCTGAGATTCTACCAGATGAGTCTGCAATCCGCAATGATATTTTGCAGCCAGTTCGCCCAGTCCTTTCATTAACGGCTCAGAACAGGTCGGTGCAAATCTCGGTGTCAGAATCGGCTGCACAGTTCCTTTTCCCTGATGTTCTGCAAGGAAGCGCTCTGTCTCTTTCAGGGATTCTTCTGTCGTCTCACACAGATACTCAGGAGAATTCATATCCATATTCACTTTACCCACATACGCATACATTCCCTTATCAGCCAGCGCCCTGAACAGGTAATCTGACGCATCATAATGAATCGTCGTAAAAAGACTCGCATGAAACGTTCCTTGTCTGAGCAGTTCTGTCACTACCTGATCATACACATTCTTTGCGTAATCCATGGATGCGAAACGGGCTTCCTGCGGAAATGTATAATCATTAAGCCAATCAAAAAGCAGCTTGTCCATTCCGACTCCACGCTGCACAAACTGGGAAGCATGAATATGCAGGTCAGAGAATGCCGGTATGATCAGACCTCTGCCATAATCTTTTACCTCCACTCCCTGAAATTTCTCAGGAAGAGTTTCATAAATTCCCTCAACGAAACCATCCTGCACTACCAGATAGCTGTCCTCAAATACTTTCAGTTTCTCTATACTTTCCGAATATAAAATATCTCCATGACATACAAAATCCGCCATTTTATCCCTCCTGAATTAATTATACATAAAACGTAACTGTGAATGCACTGAACAATTGCGATAAGTCATTATACCACACCCATTCACCCAATAACATCCATTTCCCCGCCTTGTTTAAAAAATAACAATTTTTTCCTCTCTAAAGAAAATTTAGATGGTTTTTTTCAACAAAAGGGTGTATTATATCTAACAGATATTACTATTTTGCACATAGTAAATCTGATTTTTTTGTAAAAATTTGACAACTAAGGAGGTTGAAGATGGAGCAGATACTTAACAAATTATCTGAAATCGAGCTTACAGCCCAACGCATCATGGAAGACTGCGACCGACAAAAGCAAGTGCTTTCTGAAGAAGCGGAAAAGAAATGTAAAGATTACGATGATCTGCTGGAATCTCAGACAAATGAACAGATTCTGAAGATCCGTCAGCAGCTTGAAGAAGAAAAAGACTCCCGACTATCGCAGTTACGGGCAGACACCGAGGCTACCTTTTCTTCTCTTGATGCCCAGTATGAGCAGCAGCACACGCAGCTTTCCCGGGAACTATTTGAGAAAATTTTATCTATGTAATCAGATACAAAATATCAGGAAAGGAAGTGAGCAATAATGGGAGGCGTACTCTCCTACAGCGGACTTTCCACGAAAATCCGCGCAATGCAGAGCAGGCTCACTACCATGGAGCAGTTCGAGGAAATTCTCCAGCTCTCCAACGTTACACAGGTAGCTGCCTATCTGAAACGAATGCCGGAATATTCTTCCAAATGGGATGCACTGGATGAAAACACACTGCACCGAGGCCAGATTGAGAAGCTTCTGAAGAAATCTATTTTCCAGAATTTCTCCAGAATCTATCACTTTGCAAATCTCGAACAGCGTAAGTTTCTGGATCTGTATTCCAAGCGATATGAGATTCGTGTGCTGAAAGAAGTTATGACAAATATCTTCGATCACCGCGACACAGACCCTGTTGATGTCTCTCCGTATCGTGACTTCTTCCGCCTGCATTCCAACATCGATGTAGACCGGATCACAGCCTGTTCCACCATGGAAGAACTGATCTCCTGCCTCAAAGAAAACGAGTTTTATATCCCGCTTTCGAAGATTCAGGAACACGAAACAGCGCTTCTTTTTGACTACGGTATGGCACTAGATCTGTACTATTTTACACAGATCTGGAACGTACGCAAGAAGCTGTTTAAAGGCAAGGATCTGGAAGAAATCACCCGTACCTACGGCGAGAAATTCGATATGCTGAACCTGCAGTTTATCCAGCGTTCCAAACGATATTTCAACATGGATCCGGCAAGTATTTATGCGCTTCTGATCCCTATGAATTATAAATTAAAGAAAGAAGAGCTCACCGCTCTGGTAGAAGCTCCGACACCGGAAGATGCCAGAAGGATTTTCCAGAAAACATGGTACGGCACCAGATATGGGCAGCTTACTGTTGCCAATCTTGAGGAATTTTACAACTATATCCTCCGCAGTATCCTGGAAAAAGAAGCGCACAGGAATCCCTATTCTGTGGCAGTGATCTATTCCTACCTATATCATAAGGAACATGAAGTAAACCGCCTGACGATTGCTATTGAATGCGTCCGTTATGGCGTACAGCATGATGAAGCCATGCGTTATATATGTAATAACTGACATAACTCATGAGCTGATATCCACAAGCTTTATAATCTGCACATAATATTTTTTGCAGACTATAAAAACTATAGAATAATACAGCAGATTTCATACAAGTTATATATTCATATTATGTAAACTGTATTAAATACAACTAACCAGGAGGTGAATTTATGATTGAGAAAATGAAGTTTCTGAGCATTACCGGTCCGAAAACCGATATTGACAGAGTGGTAAACACCTACCTATGCAAGTACGAAATCCATCTGGAAAATGCCCTTTCCGAGCTGACTGCAGTGGAGAGTCTTTCTCCCTTTATGGAGATTAATCCATATAAAGAAGCACTCACTACTGCTAACAGCTTTTATGAGGAGCTGACGGATACAAAGCAGATTTCCGCCCGATCAATGAATACGGAAGAGGCATTAAATACCATCCGCCGGCTTCAGTCCGATTATCAGGAACTGAGCAATACCCGCGCGGATCTGGAGAGTCAGCTTGCAGCACTTGATGAATCTTTGCGAGTGATCAGACCATTCAGAAACATCAATTACAACCTCTCCTCAATCCTGAAATTCCAATTCATCCACTTCCGTTTCGGAAGAATTGAGAAGGAATATTATCAGAAATTTGAGAAGTATATTTATGAGAATCTGGACACGATTTTTATCAAATGTGACGAAGATGACCAGTATATCTGGGGTGTATATTTCGTGCCGGAACATGAAGCACAGAAGGTCAAAGCCGTCTACTCTTCCATGCATTTTGAGCGGATTTATATGCCGGATACTTATGAAGGGACTGCCAAATCAGCATTCGAAGAACTCACCAAAAAACGCAGTGATGTAGCTGCCAGACTGGAGTCTGCGAACCAGAAAAAAGCTGATTTTCTCCAGCAGAACAAAGAAGATATCGCAGCATCCCGCAACGCGATCGCACAGCTTTCCGGCAACTTTGATGTGCGCAGACTTGCAGCATGTACCCATGGGGATAAGGATGTCTTCTATATTTTATGTGGATGGATGACTGAGAAAGATGCACATTCTTTCCAGGCAGATATCAAGGATGACAGCCGTATCTTCTGCATTATTGATGGTGAAGAAGACGAGCATCTGAAACCTGGCGTGCACCAGCAGCCGCCGACCAAATTAAAGAATCCGAAGCTGTTCAAACCTTTTGAAATGTATATCAAAATGTATGGCCTTCCAGCCTACAATGAGATGGATCCGACATGGTTTGTGGCACTGACCTATTCCTTTATCTTCGGTGCAATGTTCGGTGATGTCGGACAGGGATTGTTGCTCTTTATCGGCGGTTTCCTGCTTTATAAATTTAAACATATCACACTAGCAGGTATCATCAGCTGCGCAGGTGTATTCTCCACATTCTTTGGATTTATGTTCGGAAGTATCTTCGGATTTGAAGATGTGATACCTGCCTTGTGGCTGCGTCCGATGAACAATATGATGTCTGTTCCGTTTATCGGAAAACTGAATACTGTATTTATCATTGCCATTGGTTTTGGTATGGGAATCATCCTTTTATGTATGGTATTTAACATCTTAAACGCATGGAAAGCCGGAGATATCGAGCATATCTGGTTCGATACAAACTCCGTAGCAGGTCTGGTATTCTACGGATCCGCAGTTGTTTCCATCGCACTGATCCTGACCGGTCATACACTTCCGGGAGGAATCGTACTGTTTATCATGTTTGGTGTACCGCTGATCCTGATTTTCCTGAAAGAGCCTCTCACAGCCCTTATCGAGAAGAAATCAGAAGTTATGCCGAAGGAAAAAGGAATGTTCATTGTACAGGGACTTTTTGAAATGTTTGAAGTCCTGTTAAGCTACTTCTCCAATACCCTTTCCTTTGTCCGTATCGGAGCTTTCGCAGTCAGCCATGCAGCTATGATGGAAGTTGTCCTCATGCTCGCAGGCGCGGAAAGCGGAAATCTTAACTGGGTAGTGGTAGTCCTTGGAAACCTTTTTGTATGCGGTATGGAAGGTCTGATCGTAGGTATCCAGGTACTTCGTCTGGAATATTACGAAATGTTCAGCCGTTTCTACAAAGGTACGGGACGTAAATTTGAGCCATTCCGCTCCGTAAAATAAACAAAGAAAAAATATCAAAACGTATAATACTTTTCAGTCAAGCGGATATTCGCAATCCGCTTCGCTACTTGCTCATAACCGAATAACTGCTTCGCAGTTTATTCGGTTAAAATAAAACCAAGAGGAGATTTAATTATGACAACAATAGCACAGATTATTTTAGCAATCGCATTGGTACTCAGCATCATCCTTCCATTTGGATACTATCTCATTGGCGAGAAAAACCGCGGTCGTTACAAAACAGCCATCGGCGTAAACGCATTCTTCTTCTTTGGCACAATGCTCATCGCCATCGCCGTAATGTTCACAGGTGCTTCTTCTGTACAGGCTGCTGCCGGTTCTGAGGCAGGTCTTGCAACAGGTATGGGCTACATCGCAGCAGCCCTTGTAACCGGTCTTTCCTGTATCGGTGGTGGTATTGCCGTTGCCAGTGCGGCAAGCGCAGCTTTAGGCGCTATCAGCGAGGATCAGAGTATCCTTGGTAAATCCCTTATCTTCGTAGGTCTTGCAGAAGGTGTTGCCCTTTACGGACTGATCATCTCCTTCATGATCCTGGGACAGTTATAAGATGCAGATGTTTTTGATCAGCGACAATATCGATACCTACACAGGGATGAGACTGGCAGGTGTAGAGGGTGTAGTTGTTCACACACATGATGAATTAAAAGATGCTTTGCAGAAAGCCATCTCCAATAAAGAAATCGGAATCATACTCCTGACCGAGAAATTCGGCCGGGAGTTTCCTGAAATTATTGATGATGTAAAGCTTCATCACAAGACCCCTCTGATCATCGAAATCCCCGACAGGCACGGTACTGGACGCAAACCGGATTTTATTACCTCATATGTAAATGAGGCGATTGGACTAAAACTATAGGCAGGTGTTAACATGACAATTGATGAAAAACTCAGCCATTTTTATGATATCACTGTTGAAGATGCCCGCGCAAAAGCTGCCGCCATTCTTGAAGAGCACAGACAGACTCTGGAAAAAATGACAGAAGAGCGCAAGGCCCTCAGTGAGGAAAATGCCCAGGCACAGATCAAAGCAGAAACCGCTAATGCAAGACGTGAAGTAAACAAGGCGCTTTCCGCAGAACAGCTCACGATCAAACGCGACTGGACCAAGAAACAGAATGATTTAAAAGAGAAAATCTTCTCTGAGGTAAAAGAACTTCTCAAATCCTTCACCAAAACTTCGGAATATGAAGATTATCTCAGTGAAAAGATCAAAGAGGCTCTGGACTTCGCCGAAAACGATGAAATCTCCATCTATCTTTCCCCGGAAGACAGCGCACTTTCAGAGAAGCTTCAACAGCGCACAGGCGCATCCATCCAGCTCGCCAAAGACTCTTTCCTTGGCGGTATCCGCGCCACGATTCCTCACAAGAACATCCTGATCGATCACTCTTTTGCAGGAAATTTCGAGGCAGCATACAAAGAATTCAAGTTTGACGGAGGACCAGAACATGAGTAATACAGGTATTATCTACGGTGTCAATGGCCCCGTCATTTATCTGAAGGGCGACAATGGATTTAAAATCTCCGAGATGGTTTATGTAGGTCCGGAACATCTGGTAGGTGAGATCATTGGCCTGAAAAAAGGCATGACCACCGTACAGGTTTTTGAGGAAACTACAGGACTCAAACCAGGAGATACAGTTACAGGTACAGGAGATGCAATCTCCGTACTTCTCGGACCTGGAATCATTCACAACATCTTTGACGGTATCCAGCGTCCCCTGGAAGAAATTGCCAAAGCTTCAGGCAAATATATTTCCCGAGGTGTCAGCGTAGACTCTCTTGACACAGAAAAAAAATGGAAAACACACATCACAGTAAAAGAAGGAGATGTCGTAGGACCTGGTTCTATCATCGCAGAAACCCAGGAAACCGATTCTATCCTTCATAAATCCATGGTGCCTCCGAATCTCACAGAAGCCACAGTTATCCATGCGGTTCCTGACGGAGAATACACCATTCTGGAACCAATCGTAACCATTCAGTTCGCAGACGGCACTACCAGAGATCTGGCACTTGCGCAGAAATGGCCGATCCGTATCCCAAGACCGACACACAAACGTTTCCCTGCAAGCGTTCCGCTTGTCACAGGCCAGCGTATCCTGGATACCCTTTTCCCGATTGCAAAAGGCGGTACAGCCGCTGTTCCAGGAGGTTTCGGTACCGGTAAAACAATGACACAGCATCAGATTGCCAAGTGGTCTGACGCAGATATCATCATCTACATTGGCTGCGGAGAGCGTGGTAATGAGATGACTCAGGTTCTGGAAGATTTCAGCAAACTGATCGACCCGAAATCCGGGAACCTGATGATGGACAGAACCACACTGATTGCCAATACTTCAAACATGCCGGTTGCGGCACGTGAAGCTTCTATTTATACAGGTGTTACCCTCGCGGAATATTACCGCGACATGGGCTACGACGTAGCCATCATGGCAGACTCCACTTCCCGTTGGGCTGAGGCACTTCGAGAGCTGTCAGGACGTCTGGAGGAAATGCCTGCCGAGGAAGGTTTCCCTGCATATCTGGCATCCAAGCTGTCCGCATTCTATGAGCGTGCGGGAATGATGCAGAACTTAAATGGAACGGAAGGCTCTGTCTCCATTATCGGAGCTGTTTCCCCTCAGGGTGGTGACTTCTCAGAGCCTGTCACACAGAACACCAAGCGTTTCGTCCGCTGCTTCTGGGGACTGGACAAATCTCTTGCCTATGCCCGTCACTTCCCTGCGATCCACTGGCTGACCAGCTACAGTGAATATCTGGAAGACCTGACACCATGGTACAGAGAACATGTTTCCCCGAAATTTGTGGCAGACAGAAACCAGCTGATGGCGATTCTGAATCAGGAAAGTTCCCTGATGGAGATCGTTAAACTGATAGGTAGTGACGTTCTTCCTGATGACCAGAAACTGACACTGGAAATCGCCAGAGTCATCCGTCTGGGATTCCTCCAGCAGAACGCTTTCCACGCAGAAGACACCTGCGTACCTATGGAAAAACAATTTAAGATGATGGAAACGATTCTCTATCTTTATGAAAAATGCCGCGCGCTGATCAACCGCGGAATGCCTGTTTCCATACTCAAAGAAGGCAACAATATTTTTGAAAAAATCATTTCCATTAAATATGATGTAGCAAATAATCAGCTTGAGAAATTTGACCAGTATAAACAGGATATCGACACTTTCTACGACGACATTATGAAGAGAAACGGCTGATGCCGGGAGAGGAGAAGTTTATGGCAATTGAATATTTAGGCTTAAGCGAAATAAACGGACCTCTGGTGGTCCTGGAAGGCGTCAAAAATGCCTCCTATGAGGAAATCGTAGAATTTCACATGGATGACGGGACTCGCAAGATCGGCCGTATTATTGAGATTTACGAGGACAAAGCTGTAATCCAGGTTTTCGAGGGAACAGACAGCATGTCCTTAAGCAATACCCACACAAGACTGACCGGACACCCAATGGAGATCGGACTTTCCCCAGAGATCCTGGGACGAACCTTCAACGGTATCGGCCAGCCAATCGACGGACTGGGCGACATCACCCCGGAAGTCAAATTAAACATCAACGGACTTCCACTGAACCCGGTAGCCCGTGAATACCCACGAAACTATATCAACACCGGTATCTCCGCGATTGACGGACTGACCACGCTGATCCGTGGTCAGAAGCTTCCGATTTTTTCCGGAAATGGTCTTCCACACGATAAGCTGGCTGCACAGATCGTACAGCAGGCATCCCTGGGAGAAGGCTCTGATGAAAAATTTGCCATTGTTTTCGCAGCAATGGGTGTCAAATATGATGTCGCAGAATTTTTCCGCCGTACCTTCGAGGAAAGCGGAGCTGCAGACCACGTAGTCATGTTCCTGAACCTGGCAAACGATCCGGTTGTTGAGCGTCTTCTTACACCGAAAATTGCCCTCACCGCCGCAGAGTATCTTGCTTTTGAAAAAGGAATGCACATCCTGGTCATCCTGACAGATATCACTTCTTTCTGCGAGGCCATGCGAGAAGTATCATCCTCAAAAGGTGAGATTCCGTCCCGTAAAGGTTACCCGGGCTATCTGTACAGTGAACTTGCAACCCTGTACGAGCGCGCCGGTATCGTCAAAGGCAAACCAGGTTCTGTAACCCAGATTCCAATCCTGACCATGCCTAACGATGATATCACTCACCCAATCCCTGACCTTACCGGTTATATCACCGAGGGCCAGATTGTTCTGGACAGACAGCTTCATGGGCAGGCAATCTACCCGCCAATCAACGTACTGCCATCCCTTTCCCGTCTGATGAAAGATGGTATCGGTGAAGGCTACACCCGAGCCGACCACCAGGACGTAGCAAACCAGCTTTTCTCCTGTTATGCAAAGGTTGGAGATGCCAGAGCCCTTGCTTCTGTTATCGGTGAGGATGAGCTCTCTCCACTGGATAAACGATATCTGGTATTTGGTAAGGCTTTTGAAAATGAATTCGTCGGTCAGTCAGAGACGGAGAACCGAAGCATCACCGAGACTCTTGATAAAGGCTGGGAGCTTCTGGGACTTCTTCCGAAGGAAGAACTTGACCGAATCGATACGAAGATCCTCGATAAATACTATCACGAAACAGTACGCTAAAAGAAGCGAGGTGATTGAATGGATCCGAATACCTTTCCCACCAAGGGAAACCTGATACTTGCAAAAAACTCGCTGAAACTTTCCCGTCAGGGTTATGAACTGATGGACAAGAAGCGTAACATCCTGATCCGCGAGATGATGGATCTGATTGATCAGGCAAAGGATATCCAGACGCAGATTGATGTCACTTTCCGCGCCGCTTACGCTGCGCTCCAGAAGGCAAATATGGAAATCGGCATTGCCTTTGTCCAGCAGATTGCCTGTACCGTTCCTATAGAGAATTCCATCCGTATCAAAACCCGAAGCGTTATGGGTACGGAGATTCCTCTTGTGGAATATGACAAAACCAGCAATACCCCAACCTACGCTTACTACAGCACAAAGATGTCCCTGGACGAAGCCAAGGCTGCATTCGAGAAGGTAAAAGAGCTGTCCATCCGCCTCTCTATGGTGGAAAACGCAGCCATCCGTCTCGCAGCCAACATCAAAAAGACGCAGAAACGTGCCAACGCACTGAAGAATATCACAATTCCGAAGTACGAGGCACTGACCAAGGATATCCAGAATGCACTGGAGGAAAAAGAGCGTGAGGAATTCACCAGATTGAAAGTCATCAAGCGAATGAAGCAAAAATAAATATAAAGTGATTAAAAACCGCCAGATGAATGTCCGGAATCCAAAATTCCGAACCCATCTGGCTGATTTTTATATGTGGAAAACTATTTAAAAAGTTATCCCCATCATTATTTGTTTTGTGTATCTGTCATCCACATCTGTCTCTCCTATGTGGAAATTTCATCTTTTACACACTCGGATTCTCTTTTTATATTCTGTTGTGTCTATCTGCACAATACCTTTTTGAATATTCTGATTATTTTTATATATAATCCTTTATTTTGTCTTTTGCGTGCAATATTATATGATTTTTAGAATATAAAAAAGTCAATAGATTTTTGATTTTTTCTGTCGTAAAATGCGGATTTATCATTTTACACAAAACATTCGTTTCTTTTTCTGTTATGTAAATCAAGTATTCCACACACATAAAATGTGGATAATGTGGATAACTTTGTGTATAACTTTAATTTACGGGATTTTTTAAAGGTTATACATGTGGATAGAATGTGTATGACTTTATCCACTTATCCCACCTTTCGACTTTCTTTGTGCAATTTGTCGAATCCTCTGTTTTATGCTTCTTATGGGTGGACAAACAAATATTCAAGAAAGACTCTACTCACTACTTATTACTGTCTGCAATTGAAGCAGGTGACTTACCCGGTTCACTTAAACAGACACATAAAAAGCCTCATTTATCGTTACTCAAATATAAGAGTAAGCTCTAAACGAGGCTTTTACATAATCACAATTATTCCATGAATGTTCCAATCGCTGTCGGCTGTTCATAATCATAGTTGGAAATCTTGATTCCTGTAGCAGCACCGCTGGCATGAATGATCTTTCCATCACCGATATAAAGCGCTACATGATCGATAGCTCCGCTTCCATAGAATACCAGATCTCCCGGCTCAATCTGGCTGATATCTTTCTTAGTGGAGGCATCACACTGGGCTGCTGCCACACGCGGAAGGCTATAGCCAAAGTTGGCAAATACAGACATTACAAAACCAGAACAGTCAGCACCGTTTGTAAGGCTTGTTCCACCGTATACATAAGGATTTCCCTCAAACTGCAGTGCAAAATCCACTACTGCCTGTCTCTTGGCGACACGCTTTGCTTCTGCCTCTTCGGCTGCTTTCTTCTTTGCATCCTCAACTGTCTGCCGGATACTCTCCAACGCTGCTGCCTTTTCCTGCTCTGCTTTCTCAGATGCATTTTCCGCCTTCTCGATTCTTCTCTCCTCGCGGATCTGGGCTGCTTCCTCTTTCTTCGCTACAAACTTCTGAGTTTCCTCTTCTGTCTGCTTCGCAAGAGCACTTGCCAGAGCACTCACACTTCCGGTTGCTTCGCTGCTGTCTGTTCCATCAGAAAACACCTGCTCACCGTCATCAAACTGTGCCGCACTCACTCCTTGTGTCAGAACCATAGAACTTACAGCTACTGCCATTAAAATTGCTTTTATTTTATTATTCATTTACCTGTCAACTCCTGTTAATATACACTCCAATCTCTGGGACACTTTCACTATGCTTCTATTTGGCATATTTCATATTGCCATGAATCAGACAAACACCTTCCAAATATCAGCTGGCGAACATCATTTACTGTTCACTCCGTGCCCAGTAACAAACATCATTCTCTACATTCCTTGAATAATGAAGCTTCGTTAATTGTTACGTTTTTGTTACAACAAGTTACGCATTTGTGTATATTAGCATAGTTTCCAAGTTATGTCAAATAAAAAAAGTATGAAATAGATATACTAATCAAGCTCTCTGTTAACGAATTCTCAAAATCAGAGTGAAGTATAACATTAATGCCGAATCAGATAATTATGTGCAGAAATCACCGCATTCGCGCCATCCGCCACCGCTGTCACAACCTGTCGCAGCATCTTTGTGCGGATATCTCCCGCCGCAAAAACACCCGGTGTTTCCGTAATTCCCTCTTCTCCCGCAATAATATATCCGGCTTCGTCAAGTTTCACCAGACCTTTGAATTTTTCTGTATTCGGAAGGATTCCTACAGCAATAAAAACTCCATCTGTATCGATTACGGATTCTGTATCATCCAGGACATTTCTGATTTTCAGTCCTGTGACGCATTCTGTACCCTGAATCTCCACTGCCACACTATTCCATATCATCTCCACATTCTCACATGCTGACAAGCTCTCCTGTAGGATCTCGTCTGCGCGCAATTCATCCCGTCTGTGAAGCAGATAAACTTTCTTACAGATTCTTGAAAGAAAGATTGCGTCCTCTACTGCCATATTTCCACCACCAACGACAACCGCGGTCTTATCCTTAAAGAAAGCACCATCGCAGGTAGCGCAGTAAGAAACACCCATTCCGGACAGTTCTTCTTCGCCAGGAATATTCAGTCTGCGATGGCTTGCACCACAGGCAAGGATCACTGTTTTCGCTCTGTATTCATGTTTCTTTGTTCGGATAATTTTCTCAGTTCCGGCATCTTCTACTGACAGGACATTCTCCCTTACAGGTTCAATTCCCAGCTTAGCCGCATGTGCTCCCATAGCCTCACCAAGATCCATCCCACTGATTCCCGGCATTCCCGGATAGTTGTCCACCTCGTAAGTGTTAAGTACCTGTCCGCCCTGGGCAAACTGCTTATCCAGCCATAAAATATTCATCTTCGCTCTGGCAGCATAGATTGCTGCGCTGATTCCCGCAGGACCTGCTCCCAGAATCGCTATATCATAAATCTCTGACATCCTCTTACCTCCATCTGTTGTTACCAAATATGATAGCATACTCACCCCTCTTTTCCAATAAGATAGTAAAAAGCGCCTTCCGAGGTGGATATGCGTATTTATAAGAGCATCCCCAAAAGACTCCTTGCCCTCTGCCTGGTTTTTGCCACAGGAATCGGACTGGGCTGCCTGTCCGATCATTTTATTTCAGAAAATTCCCGTTTTCAGGCTTTTACCGACGAATTATTTCAGTCTGAAGTAAGCAATAACACGCTCACCCTGCATTACACCCTCGCCAATCCCTCCAAAAAAGGAATCAAAAAACCCGAAGCCACCCTGGGTACTGTCCTCTCAGACTCAGACAAAACAACCAACATCTGCCAGAAATATGAAAAAAAACTGCAATCCTTTGCCTACTCCAAACTCTCCAAGGAAAACCAGCTTACCTGTGATCTGCTCCTTCTCTACTTCCACACCAGGGTATCCCTTGGAAAAAACAGCATTCTGGATGAGCCGCTAGGTCCAAGCCTGGGCGTGCAGGCACAGCTCCCGGTTCTTCTCGCAGAATATTCTTTCTATAAAAAAGAAGATATTTCCGATTATCTGAAACTCCTAAGTACCATAAAACCATATTTCCAGAGCATCCTGAAACTTGAAAATCAAAAGTCCCAGGCTGGTCTTTTCATGAGCAATACAACCCTTGACCGGATTCTGAAGCAATGCCGTTCCTTTATTGCTGATCCTGACTCCAACTATATGGATGACATTTTCACTCAGAAATTAAAAGCCTTCTCTAATCCTGCCCTGACTGACAAAGACCAGAAAAAGCTCTGTACATATCATCACAAACTAATCTGCGAAGAAGTAATTCCTGCCTATCAGGAGCTGATTAATGGTCTGGAGAAACTTCGCGGAACCGGGAAAAGCAGCCGGGGACTGGCTTTTTTTGAGGGCGGTCGTGAATACTATATTTATCTGCTCAGAAGCCAGACCGGAACCTACGTCCCTGTCAAGAGAATCGAACAGCGCCTGTCCTCCCAGCTTCTTTCTGATTATCAGCAGACCCGTTCTCTTCTTCAGAAAGATCCTGACTTGATTTCTGGTCTGTCCAGATACGTCAACGAACTTACACTGTCCCCGGAACAAATGCTGGATGCACTGCCCAAGCTTATGACTGAAGATTTTCCCACATTAAGCGATGTGACCTACGAGATCCGGTCTGTCCATCCATCCATGAAAAGTTTCCTCAGTCCGGCCTTTTACCTCACACCACCTGTTGACACCCAGAAGCCAAATGTGATTTACATTAATGATTCCGGCCGCACTACCAGTCTGGAACTCTTCGGCACTCTTGCCCACGAAGGATTTCCCGGACACCTGTATCAGACAGTTTCCTTCGCCCGAAGCAATCCCTCTGACATCAGATACCTTGTCGCTTCTTCCGGTTATGTGGAAGGCTGGGCCACTTATGTGGAATCCTACGGTTACGAATATGCTGCCTCCCTTATGAAAAACTCTGCCGCAGCCAAAGGCGCAGTCCGTCTGGCATGGCTGAACCGTAGTATGAACCTGTGCATCTACTCGCTGATAGACATTGGCATCCACTATCGTGGCTGGGACGCCGCCCGCACTGCTGCTTTTCTAAAAGCTTTCGGCATCACCAACGCCTCCACTGCAAATGAAATCTACCAGTATATTGTTGAAACCCCCGGGAATTATCTGAAATACTACTGGGGATACCTTAACTTCCTTGATCTGAAAACAGCCAGCCAGAAAAAACTTGGCGATGATTTCAACCTGAAAGAATTCCACCGAAAGATTCTGGAAATCGGCCCGGTACAGTTTCCGGTACTGGAAAAATATATGAAATAGCCTTTGGCTGTCTGCTTTGTTCTTAAGAATCTTGTTTTTATTATTGAAAACAAAGTGGACAGCAGGTTTCTTTCACAATTTTCGCTTATGTACTTCATTTTATTTGACACTTTCAGCGAAACACAGTAAAATATTGATAAATATTATAATTATTTAATGTGAACAGTAACTATAACATTCCTATAGGAATTCCAGAAAATAATGCAAATAAGACCGTCTAGCAGAGTGCGAAGGACAAGGAAGATATCTGCAGGCGTGCTAACGCACGACAAAGATATCTGATGCAGGACTTCACGCTCTGATGGGTTGGATTAATTACAGTATTTTCGGGAATTGCTATAATTGCTATCATCGAGGGGACAATCATTATGATCAATGTACCATCAAACTTATCCGGAGCAGTCAACAGACAGACCGTTATGAATATTAACAATAAGAAAATCCAGGAGCCTCTGTCATCTCGCAATATTGATTCTATAAACACCAAATTTGTAAATGCTGCTTCTCCCAATTCCAACTCCACGCATACTGGTTCTATTAATACCCAATCTGTAAATGCCGCTTATATAAATACCAATTCCAGATCTGCTGGTCCGGTAAATACCAGATCTGCAAATACTGCTCCTACAAATTCAGGCAATCATAGTTTCAATTCCAGACCTGTTCCAACTATCAGAATTCCTGCCTTTAAGAACCCAGTCCGAAAAGGTCAGAAAATACCACTTGAAACTCAATCCCGGCTTACAGGAATTAAGGCGCATCTTGGATGGAATATTACAAATCCGGACTGTGATGTAGACGTATCCGCATTTCTTCTGAATAATACCGGAAAGGTTATCGGTGATTCATGGTTTGTATTCTATGGACAGGAATCCAGTCCTGACGGAAGCACTGTCTTTTTTGCCGATCAGGGACAGAATCGTGAAATGATCTCTATAGATTTCGTAAAATTAAACCCAGCCGTTTCAAAAATTGTTTTTGTCCTTACCATAAATGAAGCCCTGGAAAAGCATCTGAATTTCAGCATGATCAAAGACGCGTATATCCAGATTACCGATGCTTCAAACACTGAATTAGTCAGTTTCAAAATGGATGAATACTATTCCAACGTTACTTCCATGATGATAGGCGAAATATACCAGCATAACGGCATCTGGAAATTTAACGCGATCGGAAACGGCGTTTCCAGAGATCTCGCCGGACTCTGTGAATTATACGGAGTTCAGGTTATTTAAAAGGAGGACTATCATGTTAACATTTGAAACCATCAACGAATTAACTCTGAAAGTTACCTGTACCGGCAATGATGTTCTTTTTGTAAAAGCAGGAGCTTTTATAGCCGGAGACAATTCCGGCCCAAAGAATTACCGGTTTGAAAAAGTTCTTCTCGGCCCGCAGCAGAATCTCGGGCAGGCCCTGTTCGGACAGCTGGCACGAAGAGTCACTGGTGAAAACCTTCCATTGATGAAAGTCAATCTGAACGGTGATTCCGTTACATATTATGCAAACTACGGACAACATGTTGTGATCTACCAGCTGGCCCAGGGCGAAACTATTTCTGTTGAATCTGAGAACATTCTGGCATTTACTCAGGACTGTGATTATAGCGTCCGCTTTATCGGTGTCGGAGTTCTCTCCCAGAAAGGACTTGCTACTTCAACACTCACTGCACGCGGCAAGAATGCATATGTTGCAGTACTGTCAGACGGCAACCCAATCGTACTGAGCAATATTGGTAAAAACAATACCATTTCTGTCGATCCTAATGCAGTCATCTGCTGGGTAGGAAACGGCCACTGCGATCCAAGTGTTACTGCCGATGTATCCTGGAAAACCTTCATCGGACAGGCATCCGGCGAATCTTATCAGTTTGAATGGCACGCCGGAGACAACGTTACGGTTATCATTCAGCCATCAGAACGCCAGGGGGGAATTCGCGTAAGCATGGACTAATCCGGATAGAAGAAGAGGCAGAACTCATCACGTCAGTTCTGCCTCTTTCTTTAAGCATTTTTCCAGTAATGCTTCCGAAAATAATTTTCCGCTTTCCATCTCCATTACGTTTTCTTTTAAGTCTTCTTTTAAATCCTCTTTTAAACGAAACATCTTCCCAAATCCATCCGGAACGCATCCAAAGTCGCTCTCTTCTACCATAGAAACATCAAACTCACTGTCTCCGGCAGCCAGAATATATCCGGGATTCATTTTTTTCCGAAGTCGTTTCACAGCCATCCCTTTATTCAGCTTCTTAGGAACAACATATACTTTTTCTCCATTATGAAACACATCCACCAGTTCCGTCTTCAGCGTTTTGTTCAGATCCTTAATCACTTCATCCGGCTTTTCACATTTTGTAAAAACAAAAAGCTCATCTATAAATCTTACTTCAAATTTCCGCCGCGGATCCACTTCAAGAATACCGATGGCCTTATCCAGCTGCGGTCTGCTTTCCGCGATCATCTTCAAGGATTCGTAATACCATTCTTTGTCCCGTTCGCCATTCACAAGTAATACACCGCCATTGCAGACAAGTGCATACGGTATAGCTCCTATATGCAGATTGATACGTCTGTATTGTTCTTCCGTCCTCGTAGAAGTTGGTACAATCAGCATCTTGTCATTTACTTCTTTTAACAACGAGTAGGTTCTTTCAGAAATAAATGAGATTTCCCGTCCATTATATAACTCAACGTTTAATTTTTTCTCTCCGATATCATGCTTATATGAATATATAATCGTGTTATCCATATCAACGCACAAAATATTTTTCATCCATTTTCTCCAAAAAGAATGTGGTACAAGTGTTCCCTGCACCACATTCATGAAACTTCATAACTGCTTCATACATTCACAATCATATCACTTTTTAATTTACTTTGAAACGATTGCCTTTCTGATAAGATCCACCGGTATGATCAGTATGGCAAGTGCCATGGATACCAATAAAGCCTTAGGCTCAAGCATGGTTGTGCTAAATACTTTTCCACCGATTTCAATGATGATCGTCTGAAGCACAAAAATCGCACCCATTACCAGTAAGAAGTTCTTGTTCTCGCTAATGTGCTCAAACAGGTTAAACTTCTCTGATCTCGTATTCAGACTGTTAAAGATGATCGCATAGATGAAAAATGCAAACATAAATGTCTTCTCATAAAGCTCCGGATCTGCACAGGATACCGGTGTTACGAAACTTGTAATACCACCTATATTCTCAAGAATCAATATCGATCCCAGAGTAATAAAGATAGCACTCGTACCAATCGCAGATTTAATATAAGAAGTCAGGATATTATCAGTTCTCTTCGCCGGCTGCTCATTCATGTATCTGTCCAGAATCGGCTCACCACCAAATGCCATCGCTGCCAGTGTATCCATGATCAGGTTGATCCACAGAATCTGAACAATGGAGAACGGCTCTGTCCATCCAAGTATCGGAGCAATAATGTTCATTAACAGTGTACTGATATTTACAGTAAGCTGGAAAATAAGGAACTTACCAACAGATTTAGCCATTGTTCTACTGTTAAGTACACAGTCCTTAATAGATGTCAGACTGTTGTTAAGAATAACAACATCTCCGGCCTCCTGCGCAACTGCTGTACCATCTCCCATTGCAAAACCGATATCTGCCTGTTTCAATGCCGGAGCATCGTTGACACCGTCACCGGTCATACCACAGACATTGTCAAGCTGCTGTGACATAGATACCAGTCTCTTCTTATCAAGAGGTTTCGCTCTGCTGACTACCTTCAGATTTGGAAGAACTTTCTTAAGTTCTTCATCAGACATCTTCTCTAACTGCTCATGAGTGAGAACAACATCCTTCTTCTCATCCATAAGGATTCCCGCTTCTTTTGCAATCGCAACAGCAGTTTCTTCCGCATCACCGGTAACCATGACTACCTGGATTCCTGCATGGTTAAGAATCTCAACTGTCTCGATTGCATCTGTTCTTACATTATCACGCAGACACAGAACAGCCATAAGAACGGTTTTCGCACCGTCGATCTTTGCTACGGAGAGAAGCTTCATTGTTCTCTTCGCCTGTGCGTGCATCTGTTCTTTTACTTTATTCTTATCTGCTTCTGTGAACTCTTTTTCTTCTCCGTCAGGGAGCATATAGTGTGTTACTTTCTCAATGATATTCTCTGTAGCACCTTTCCAGTAGACAAGTCCATTCTTAAGTGTTACAGTTGCACATTTCTTCTCTGAATCAAATCCGCTGATGTCTTCTACTTTCTCAGGATCATTATCTGAATCATTATAGCCATGATTGAGTGCATAGGAAAGCAGGGCTCTGTCCATGTTGTTGCTGCCGATTGCTTTTCCTTCTGCTGAAACTTTCGCAAGGTTATTCAGGGTAATTGCTTCAATAAACTCTTTATTCTGAATAGAATCAATGATGTCACCTTTACCTGTGATGAACTCAACCAGTGACAGATTTCCTTCTGTGATCGTTCCTGTTTTATCACTGAACAGCACATTCATATAAGCAGAATCTGAGAATGCAGCTTTATGGCTGACAAGAATGTTCTTCTTATACATGGATTCTGTATTCATCGACTGAACCAGACTGTTCATCATCGGAAGACCTTCCGGAACTGCCATGATTACGATAGATGCCATAAGCATAACTGCCTCTGCGATAACAAGAAGAACTGAAACAACTGTAATTGCTTCGTCCGCTCTTACAAGAGTCAGCACAACATGTAAGATACCAGCAATTGCCGCTGCAGAGACACCTAATTTACCGATTCCTGCTGCAACCCCCTCCAGTTTAAGGCTGGAAGTATCTTTTCTCTCTTCTTCCTCATCAGTATCAGTCAGTGCTTTATTAATCTTTCCTAATTCTGAGTTATCGCCGATGACTGTTGCAACCATATATCCTTCACCGGAAGTTACTACAGAACCCATGAAAACTTTTCCTACTGAGGAATAATCAGTGGATTCTGCATCAGCCATATCTGACACTGCTGCCTTGTTTTCATCTCTTGACTCACCGTTTAAGGCAGCCTGGGAAACTTTGATTTTTCCTTCAAATATTAAGCCATCGGCCGGAACTTTATCTCCCGCCTGTACAAGAATCGTGTCGCCTTTCACAATCTCGCTTGTAAGAATATTGACAAGCTTTCCGTTTCTCATAACTTTGGCATAAGTTTTACTGTATTCTTCCTGAAGTGCTTCACTTCTTGAAGTATTTCTGTATTCTGACAAAGTACTGAATCCGGTGGCAAGTGCGATTGCGATTACAATACTGATGATCTCTACAACGTCATTTCCGCCAGATAATGCCGGGACAAAAATTCCAAGAATTGCCAGGATCACTTTAAGCGCCAGTGCCGCACACAGAACTTTGATCCAGATATCATCAAATGCGCCGATAAACATGGACCAGAGTGACTCTGTTTCCTTCTTGGCAAGCTCATTGGTGCCATATTTCGCTTTACTTTCATTAACCTGCGAATCGGATAATCCGCACATTAATTGTTCTTTGTTCATATCACTCATATATCTGAATGACCTCCTCATTTTAATCTCTTATAAGAACAAATTCCTACCAGCGAGGTTGACTATAGTGACAGGATTTTGACTTATATATCTCATACTCTTACGCTTTTATACCAGAATCTCTCTCTGAAATAAAAGACTGTTAGATATTCACAAAAGAGGAACTATCGCATAGTCCCTCTTATTCGTAAATAAATGGTTATCTCCAATACTCAGGATTATGAAAATCTTCGGCAGAGTTCTCCAATCCCCGGATCGGTTGTTCCATTTCCCATCGCATTAAATTTCCACTCACCGTTATGTCTATATATTTCCCCAAAAATCATCGCAGTCATTCCTGAATAATTTTCGGTCAGATTATATTTGCACATTTCTTTATTGTTTCTGGCATCAACCAGACGGATAAAGGCATTTTCAATCATTCCGAAATGCTGTTTTCTCTGAACTGCCTGATAAATATTTACAACAATAACGATCTTATCGTATTCAGCCGGAACTCTTGACAGGTCGATAACGATCTGTTCGTCATCTCCTTCTCCCTCTCCGGTAAGGTTATCTCCCATATGATTTACTGTGCCGGATTTATGTTTCAGATTTCCGAAATATACTAAATCGGTTCTGTCCACGAATTTTCCATTCTTCAGCATGATTGCAGAAGCATCGCAATCGATTGCCTGATGTGTTGTAGCAGCGCCGCCGCCAAACAACGTTGCGAAGAATCCACCACCACCGCCACCTGACGGTTTCGCTTCATCCCATCCAAGTCCGACAATAACCTTCGCTAATCCTGCATTATCCTTTGACAGATTTACTTTCTGTCCTTTCTGTAAGCTGACTGACATAAGTTTTCCTCCTATTCCACTGCGATACCATAGCTATTGCACAAAGCAGCTAAGCCGCCCTGATAACCGCTTCCGATGGCATTGAATTTCCACTCATTACCATTCTTATATAATTCGCCAAATACAACTGCAGTTTCGATAGAGAAATCCTCGCCAAGATCATAGCGAAGAATCTCCTGTCCTGTAGCCTCGTTAACAATTCTTACAAAAGCATTGGAAACCTGTCCAAAGTTCTGACGTCTCTCCTCCGCTTCATAAATCGTAACGGTAAATGCAATCTTTGTTATATTTGCAGGAATCTTTGAAAGATCGATTTTTATCTGTTCATCATCTCCATCGCCTGCTCCGGTAAGGTTATCTCCCATATGCTGAATCGCACCGGATGGATGTGTAAGATTTCCATAGAATACAAAATCCTTCTGATCGGAAACTTTTCCGGAATCAGTCAGACAAAATGCTGCTGCATCAAGATCGAAATCTCCGCCTGTATCAAATGCATTGATATCCCATCCTATACCAACAACCACATTTTTGAGTCCCGGATTTTCTTTTGTAAGGCTTACTTTCTGGCCCTTTTTTAAACTAATCGGCATATCTTTATCCTCCTATGCTACTTCAATACCATAATGACCGCAGAGTGCTGCAAGTCCGCCCTGGAAACCACTTCCAATGGCATTAAACTTCCACTCTCCGTTATGTCTGTAAAGCTCTCCGACAACTACAGCAGTCTCAATGGAGAAATCCTCTCCAAGATCGTAATGGATCAGTTCCACATTATTTGCTTCATCTACCAGACGGATATAAGAATTGGAAACCTGTCCGAAATTCTGGCGTCTTTCTTCCGCTTCATAAATGGTAACTGTAAATGCGATTCTCTCAACATTTGCCGGAACTTTTGTAAGATCAACCATGATCTGCTCATCATCGCCTTCACCCTCACCGGTAAGGTTATCTCCCATATGTTCAACAGATTCGCTTGCATGTTTCAGATTACCATAGAAAATAAATTCTTTCTCTGTCGGGCATTTTCCATTAGCGCCAAGCATAAATGCTGCTGCATCAAGGTCAAAATCTGAACCTGAATCAAACGCATTTACATCCCATCCCAGACCTACCATAATCTTCTTAAGTCCCGGGTTCTTCTTTGTTAAGTCTACTTTCTGTCCTTTGGATAAATTGATTGGCATATTAGTGGTCCTCCTTAATATTTTTTAACTGTTCATCAGCTTTATCATTCTGAATCGCTATGTTATATATTATCTGTTACTGTTCATTCCGTTCCCGGTAACTATTATCTCCTCGCCTGTGGCATGTGATAATTCCGGTTGAAATCCTGTTTGATAGCCTCTAAACGAATCTGATCATCCTGACGTTTCTTTCTGGCTTCTTCCTGAATCCTCTGCGTCTCCTCGATTCCACTTGTAATGGTTCTCCAGGTTTTCTCCAGAGTCTCGATCTGAATCGAACTTCCCGATGCCATTCTGGCTGTTGCCTTTGAAACATCAACGGTATTCTGGGCATTTTTGATAAGCATTTCATTCGTTTTCTTATCCAGCTCTGAAATAGCATCTGCCTGAATCTTCTGTCTCTTAAGAAGAATCGCCTGTGCAAGCGCCTGCTTGAAAATCGGAAGAGTAACAATAAATGCTGAATTAATCTTTCTCACCAGATTATAATTGCTGAATGCCATGGTCTTGATCATAGGAATTGACTGCATCGCAACATTCTCAGCAGTTCTCAGATCCTGTGTTCTCTGCTCCATCATCTGCAATGCCTGATTTAATGTCGTAAGCTCAAACTGAATCGACTGATCTCCGGTGTTCTCCATGTCCTGCTGTCTCTGTGCAATATAGGCTTCGATTTCCTTGCATGCCTGCTCGCCTGCCAGAATATACTTAACCAGTTCATGATAATAATTTACGTTAACATCAAACATCGTATTCAGCTTTCTGTTTGACTCCTTAATCTCAGCCTCATATCCTTTAAGCTGAACATAAATTTTATCAACTTCCTCGCCCATTGTGTGATACTTCGCCAGTATCTTATCAAGCTGCTTTTTGAAATTTCCGAAAAGCTTTCCAAAAAGTCCCGGATTATCTTTGATCTCATTTATATCAAACTGATCCATAATCTTGGCTAATGACTTAAGCATCTCACTCGTCTCATCCAGCTGCGACATGTTCATACTGTTAAGAACTACGTCCGATGCCTTTGAAATCTCTTCTGCTACTTTTGCGCCAAAAGATACGATCGTATCCATGTTATAAACTTCAATCGTACTGACGATCTGATCAACTTCTTCTGAGTTCACTAAATTGTCGTTCATCTGCTGCCTGTCAGCAACAATATCGTATTGCTCCACTACCTCAATCTCATTCTTCTCTGCTGAATAACCGCTGCCTGCCTGAGGTGTATTTCCCATTGATGAACCCCTGCTGAAATCAAGTCCCATAAGCCACTAACCTCTCTTAAAAAATCTACGCCACGAAGGGCGTGTGTCATTCGTTGAAATGCTATTCAGATCCGGAACCTGCATATCATATTTATATTCCCCGATCTGGTGCTCTTCCATCAGGTTACCCGTAAAATACTTTTCCACGCTTTGATAACCTGTCGGAACAAAAAACAGAATATCAAATCCTATCAGGTTCAAAAAAGCGATCAAAATGGAATCTTCCAGGGAGATCATCGTCTCACCTGTATTAATATATATTAATTTCGGATTCTTCTTCGTAAAATCAAACTTCTGGATCAGACGAATGATGTCCTTCGGTAAATTCAGAACCTGGGCGATAACTATATATTCTGTGCCATTTTCCCCGATTCCTTTTATCAGTTTCTGCTCAATCAGAAACTCCAATTTATCAAGCATGAACTCCTGCATTTCTTCACGTAGAAGCCCATATGGATATTTCGGATGATTCTTTATTTTATTACGCTGAAGTTTCCAGTTTTTATAAAACTCTGCGGAAAAAGCTTTCATTGGATTCGGTGTTGTCGGCTGAATATACGGAGCACTTTTAATAACGACCGTATCTTCTGTCATCAGCTCTTTTATCGAACTCCAATACTGAGATACATTTCCGTCTTTAACCCCGGATATTTTTGAAAAAATAACCGGCATATTTACTACTCCGTCAACAGTACTGAAATTAGGCCTGTACTTTAATTCCTGATCCCACAGAATCTTTATTTCTTCATACATGGTCTGCAGATTAATGACATTTGCTTTCACATACTGTTGATTTCTATATATTCCACTGTCCTGATACATCAGCGTATCAAGTTCTCTTTCCGCGTGATATGCGACCGTTCCAATCTTTACCTGCGAGCTCTCTTCCGGATACCTTGTCAGTAAAAGACTCTCTGTATAGTTCACTTCATATAACAGCTTATCCTCAAGACAGCATTTCACGTTCAGATCAGGACATAGAATCAAAACATCCAGCGGAAGCCGTCCGAGAAAGCTCATAAACAAAGCTTCCTTATCATCCCGGCAGCCACCCATATAAATAAAACATCCAATATCTGAAGGTTTCCACCCTGCAAACAGCTTCGACATATATCTTCGCAGCCAGCAGATCAGATACACCGCCCGGTTTGTCAGTCGGTTAAGATTCTCGCCTTCTCTCCTGGATTCCGCCAGAATAACATCGACAAATGTTTTATGCAAAATCCTCTGCAGTTCCACATTTCCTGTATATTGGATGTTCCCCACAAGTCCAAGGATCATCTGATCTTTGTTCGCATAATTGTCTCTCTTTATCTCTGCGATCTCCTGCGGTGTCGGCTTCGGAATCTCCTCATTAACTATAACGAGATTCCTCTTTGAATTCTTCAATTCCTGCTGTAATTTAAATAATTCATTTGCATAGGTAAGCTTGTCCTCTGCCCCGTTTATCCTGCAAAAGCAGTTATAAAAAAAGCGATCGTCATTTCCCCTCAGCATGATACTCTCGCGGATATCATCCAGTCCTTTTCCACTTATCCAGGCATTTGTACAGTTTGTGATCGTTGGTCTTGTCCCATACAATCGCTCGTTATTGATCTCATTTTGAATCTCATCTCTGACTTTCTTTATACAATACCCTTGTGGAAAAGCGCCTAACCCATTCATCTGCAGGCTGTCTGACAGCACAGATCCCGGATCTGACTTCAGATATCCACTGTCACCTTCATACTGAAGAAAAACTACATCGCATCCGGCATTAGAAAGAATTGATATAAGCATCAATTCATAGCTGCTTATATTTCCTTCATATAATATTTTAGGAATATTATTTTCTCCAAGCTGATTCACAATTCGTTCAAATTTATAATAAAGCCAGCACATAAACTTGATATATGCATTCTTCAGCATATTCTCCGTTTTACCGGCTTTTCTCATTGAATCTAATGAGTCATAGACAGACTCTGCTACATTTTGTCTCTGGAGATCATTCATTCTGGGAAGCCATTTCTTCAGACTTGTCAGAATAAACCCCGGGTTCATCTGAAAATCCATGCCCATTATCTCATTATAATATGAAAGATTTCCCTCATCAGGATTCGGGATCTTACCCTCGATCACTACTCCCGTTTTCCTTGCTGCATCGTAATATTTTTTGATAAATGCACCAACTTCTTCTGAGTATCCATTGATCCGGTAAAAGTAAACGCCCCTCTCCCGTCTGTTATCCAGTTTGACAAAATAATCGCTAAGGTTCTGAATCTTCTTATGCTCTAACATGTAGCATTCTCACCTTCAATATCTGCTCATTTTATTCTTGTTCATTACAAATCCTAAAGCAGAACCAACGCCTCCTCCTACAATATGAGTAAGATTAGCTATATTGTCCTGAACAAAAATTCCCTGATATACCTGTTCTCCAATATAAATAACTGCAACTAAAATAAAAGTAAACGGTATTTTACCTTCCTCAAAACCAGCAAATGATGAAAGTAAAATCAAAGCAAAAACCACTCCGCTCGCACCAAGTAATTGCGTATACGGAAAAAATATGAAATTGACTATACCGGTCACTAATGCCGTTGCCAAAATAACAAACAAAATATTTGCTGAGCCATATTTCTCCTCAAGCAACGGCCCAACAACCAGAATAAGCATTATATTTCCTATAAAATGTTCCCAGCCAGCATGCCCCAATACATGTCCAAAGAATCTGAAATAAGTCAACGGACTAAGCAATGATGATCTGTACACACTAAACAGCGCATTTGTAGATACTCCCCCAGTAATCTTATCCACTAACAAAACTATAAAACATGCTATAGTAAAGGCTAATATAACTGGAGAGTTAAATGAAATTTGTATTTTTTTATTTTTAAAATTCATCTTTTCACCTGAAAATTATATAAATTCTGCACAGAAAAATTGTACCATATCACTACTTCTATTTCAATAAAAATTCAATTAAAAAGCTTGCTGTTTTTCCACAAATGCACATAATTATTTTATTATTCACTCTATTCCAAAAAATCTAACCACTCATTTAGCGTTTCCATTTTTATTAAAATATGATATTATGAATATTACACCCATCGCGCTATAACCACACGAATATTTATAATAAAACTAGTTTTCTCTTCATTTAAGCCATTAAGATATTCCTGTGTATAACAATCCCTGTAGATATAAATAAGGAGTATTATGAAAAATAACGTTTTATATTACAGCGTAGGACCATTACTTTACTGCCCTGCCAATAAAGCTTCCATCACTGATTCCTTAATAAACGAAAAATTCGGAAACAGATTTTCTCTTGCTCTCTGTCTGGAAGATACGATAAACGATGCTTATGTCGCAAAAGCAGAACAGATACTTATTCATTCTCTGGACACAATCTTTGCGCAACATGAAATAATACCTTTTTATTTGCCCAAAATCTTCATCCGGGTTCGAAACCCACAGCAAATCCACAGATTAATAAAATCTCTGGGACGTTCTGTTGAAATAGTCACCGGTTTCATCATTCCGAAGTTCAGTCTTGATAACGCATCAGATTATATAAATGAAGTAATCCGTGCCAACGAACTCGCCTCAAAAAATATTTACATGATGCCAATTTATGAAAATTCTTCTATTATCGACCTCAGAAATCGTACAGATATTCTTTATTCATTAAAGGATTCCTTGTCACAAGTTGAAGATCTTGTGCTGAACATTCGCGTCGGAGGAAATGATTTATGTCATATGTTTGGATTCAGGAGACATTCCAATGAATCCATTCATCAGATCCGACCAGTTTCTGATATTTTCTCCGATATCATCACTGTATATGGCATGGATTACGTTGTGTCAGGTCCTGTATGGGAATACTATGCAGGTGATAACTGGAAAGATGGTATGATCCAGGAAATTCAGGATGATAAGCTTTGTGGTTTTATTGGAAAAACAGTTATTCATCCTGCACAGATACCTGTAGTCAATTGTTCTTATCAGGTATCAGAGAAAGATTTTAAAGATGCCCAGGAGATTTTAAACTGGAATAAAAATTCTGCTTCCCTTGTCTCCGGAAATAACGTCAGGGAAAGAATGAATGAATACAAAACACATATCAACTGGGCCCAGAGGATCATTTATCTGGCTGAGTCTTTTGGTGTCGCAAAATAAACAGATCAGGGCGATGGAATTTCAATTTTACATCTCCCTGATCTGTTTATTCATACTCATTTATGGCAATTTCATGCATCTGCTATTTTCTTAATTATCCCGCAACATTTATAATGTGTAAGCTGATAATATTCTATAGGCACATTTTTCTCCTGTGCAAGTCTGACCAAATGTTCCAGTTGAGGATCTCCCTTATAACGTTCATCAATTAATATTTTCCACGGAAGCCTTCTTAGTAATACTCTCGTGGTTTCACCAATTCCCGGTTTTATCAGATTAATATCATTTATTCCAAAGTTTCTGCCTATCTCCTTGACTTCATCAATTCCCTTGTCCTCAGGCATATTCTTACGATATGGAACATTCTCCATGACAAACTCTTTCTCAATCGTTTCAATAAAATCATAAGACAAATCAGAGTCTGTCAGTTCTCCATAATACGCAGCCCCATGAAAATCATCCTTACCTATAATATCATCTCGCAGGAAGGTTCGGCTAATAAGACCTGATACTGTGCTGTTCAGACAAGAACTGGGAATCAGTATATCATCATGTGTTCCACACAATTGGGTAACATTCGCCGGATCTGCAATAACCGCTATGTCAGAAGATACCCCTTTGTATGCGGATATATCTTTCTTCAATTCATTAAGAATCGCACCCTTACCAATCCAGCCATCAACAAACAGAAGCTGTTCCGGCCTATATTTTCCCAATAAATACTTCATAGCATTATCATCAATGCCTCTTCCCCTGATAATTGAAATCGAATAGTGAGGTACACTTATCTTATATTTATACTTCATATAGCGTTTTATAAGAATACCTACCGGAACTCCGGCTCTGGCAAGAGATACCAGAACAATCTCTTTTCCTTTATTTTCTATAATCTTATCCGAAAGTATACCCACAGCATTTGCAACCGGCTTTGCAAAATTTTTCAGCGCATTATTATATACTTTTATGTATTGATCTGTAGGGACATACTCAACAGGAAGCATCTCACTGTAATGTTTTCCCGATTGGATCAACTTCTCCCGCTCCTCAGCAGGCTGAGGCTTTACCAATCCGGTAATATCCTTTAGTAATAAGATTACGTCTTCATCTGAATAGGAACTTCTCAAATCAGCACCACCTTACAACTGTAATATCATCATTGTAATTCTGAAGAGCATTTATCAAGGTTCTCTGCCCTTCCTCAATTTCCGGAGAATCTGTAATAACAAATACTTTATCGTATTTTTCTATATCATAAAGAAAAGTTCTTCGATCCGGATCATACAGGCTTTTCAGTTCGTATCTGCTGTGAAGCGGATATTCCCGCTCTAAACTCACTACGATCGGACTTCTTGTTGTCGAATGACATCTCACAGAATTCCCCTCTTTCTCCAACTGTCTGCCAATGTAAAGCACAGGAAACATAAACTCTTCTGTTCCGATAACCAGTATTTTTTTACCCGAAATACTTCCGGTCTGCGTTTGAATCTCTGTCCATAATTTCTCACATGCAGCTCCATATTTCTCAGAATCAACCAGCCTTCGTGCATCCATACGTCCAGAAATATTAATGGTCATATAATCTGTTGTTACCGTATGGTCTGAACATTTATAATAATGGCCTTTTTCTGCAAGCTTTTCTGCTCTGTCACTATAATCACTATGGTCTGTTTTTATCAGATAATGCAGTGGAATTCCTTTTTTTCTGTATTGTTCCAAATACTCTTTATCCATTCCATTTAGCAGAGATGCCACTGAATATTTAAATTTCCCAGTATATTCTCTGTCAAGAATATTTATAATATTCAGAATCGTGTTTCCGGTAGTAACCTCATCTTCAACAAACACAATTCTGTCGATTTCATCTACAATACTATCAATATCATCTTTTACCAGTTTCTGTTCCGTAGCATGACTATGTTCTTCCGAAAAGAAAAGATATTCTACATTAGGGATTACTTCTCTGGTCGTCTGAATATACTTCGCACCAACAGATATTGCTGCCTGCGCTCCTATGGCCGTGGCTGTTTCTGCAAAACCTACAAGTAAAAGCTTTTCATTCTTATATTCATTCCGGAATACATCAGCCAAATCCGTAAACAACTTTAATGCCTTTGATGGTACTACCGGAACATGTTTCCCCTGAAGAGGATTTACCACCAGATATTTTCTCCTCATATTATTTTCTCTCTTTGCGATCCTGACTAAGTCATTTTCAACATATTCTATTTTATGTTCCACTTTACTGTCGTCCCTTTATATTATTCATATGATCTGAAAAACGTCTGTAGCTTCGTAAGTGCCATAGTCAGCGCTTCTGTCTCCTCAACATTTAGTCCTTTCAATACAGCCAGAACCATCTTCTCGTGGAAATCCTTATGGTGATAATAAGCCCTCTCTCCTAGCTTAGTCAACGAGATCAGCACCACTCTTCTGTCCTCTTCACTTCGCATACGCTGGATATACCCCTTCTTCACAAGGTTGTTTACTGCAATTGTCAAAGTACCGACCGTCACATTCAACAATCTGGCTACTGTTGACATATTTTTCTGTTCCCGGATACCCAACGCATCAATAATGTGCATATCATTGACTGAGATATTCTTATATTCTCCAGTGATCAATGCTCTCTCTTCCAGGTCCAGAATCTCATTAAATAAATTGACCAGCACATCATTGATCGCTTCATAATGGTTCATCCGGCTACCTCCCTCTTCTTAATTGCTTCTATTATACACTAAAATACTTTGTCTCACAAAGCATTTTTAGATGTTTTCAAAGAAATTCCCGCAGGCTTCTTTCTTTGGACTCTGAAATTTGATATAATAAAAAGATAAGACATCAGGACAAAATTTATTTTGCCTATTCTAAGATCTTAAAGGAAAAACTTTATGAAAAAAAATAATATACCTCTTAATTTCCGGGAGAAAATCAACTCCCGCATCAGCCTTCTGTGCTCGATCGTGGTTATGGTCCTGCTCGTTCTGGTGATCCATCAGCTCGATTATACCCTGATACGCAAACCTCAGAAGGAAGCCGCCGAAGCGGCATCACTCAAAGAAGAACAGGAAAAAATAGCGGCAGAAACACCGGAGATCTCCACTGCAAGTGTAATCGCAGTCGGTGACAATCTCTATCACAGCAAATTATATGAATCTGGTGAGTATGATTCCGGAACATGGAATTACGACCATATTTATACGCACATTCTGGATCAGGTCCAGGCTGCTGATGTCGCTATGATCGACCAGGAAACTGTTTTTGCACCCAGCCATGATGCAGTCAGTTCCTACCCGTCATTTGCCACTCCCGAAGAGGTTGGTGACGCCATTATCAAAGCCGGATTTAATGTTATAGAATCTGCTACCAACCACGCAGATGATTATGGCTACGATTACCTGAAAAACACTCTGGATTTCTGGAGCACCAACTATCCGGATATTCCTGTACTTGGAATCCACTCCACTCAGGAAGACGCAGATACGGTAAAAGTAAAAGAAGTCAATGGAATCAAGATTGCTTTCCTTGACTATACATATGGCACCAATAATTCCGGTGTCGGCGACGGCTACGAATATATGCTCGATATCTTTGACAAAGACAAGATCACCACAATGATCCAGAAGGCCAAAGAAGTCAGCGACTGCATTATCTTCGTCGCCCACTGGGGAACAGAAGACGAAACCATGCCAAATGAATACGAGAAACAATGGGCTGCTTTCCTGATGCAGCAAGGTGTTGATGTGATTATCGGCGGACATCCACATGTACTTCAGCCTTATGGACAGCTTTCTGATGACCAGGGACATACCACTACTGTATTCTATTCTCTGGGAAACTTTGTTTCCACTCAGCAGGAACTCCCGGAACTTCTGGAAGGAATGGCAAGCTTTACAATTCAGAAATCCACTTTAAATGGAAAGTCCACCATCCAGATTCTCGCTCCAACAGTGAAGCCTATGGTCATGCATTATGACTATGACTCCGGAGAATACGGTCCATATATGCTGGATGATTATACCGAAGAACTCGCTTCTTCCCACAGTGTCCGCAACGTAATTGGTGACGAATTCACACTCGACAATCTGAAAGCCAAATTCAAAGAGATCATGTCCATGAATGTAAAACCATCCACTAACACCAACTTGTTGAACGTTAAATTTGACTGGGAAGGCAACATGATAGATAAGACTACCGGAAATGTAGTGGAAGATACAGAATCTATTCACTCCTGGGAATACCTGGCAGACACTGCAGGTGGTTCTGATAGTCCGGACAGCTCAGATACCTCTGACACCACAGATAATTCTGACGGTTCAGATAGCTCAGACAGTTACAGCGACAGCAGCTATGACAACAGCGACGACAGTAGTGACGACAGTAGTGACGACAGTAGTTATGACAATGGCAGTTATGATAGCAGTGACGATAGCAGTGACGACAGTAGTTATAACGATGGCGGCTATGATAGCAGCTACGATGAAAGCTATTGATTATTTATATGCAAAAAGGACTATGCTCTGCATAGTCCTTTTTACATATCATGCTATTTTTATAAACCTAACAGTCTCTCCGCATTCTGTCTGGTCACTTCAATAACCTCTTCTGCCGTAATCCCTTTCAACTCTGCGATTGCCTGTGCCACATAAGGCAGATTCAGAGAAGAATTTCTCTTCCCTCTGTTCGGCTTCGGAGCCAGGTACGGGCTGTCCGTTTCCAGCACAAGCTGAGACAGCGGCGCATACTGAACAGTCTCCTTGACTTTCTTCGCATTCTGAAAAGTAACCACCCCGCCAATTCCCAGATACATTCCCATCTTCAGATACTCAGCCGCAATTTCCCTGCTATAGGAAAAGCAATGAATAATGCCGCCATACATACCGCCCTGCATATACTCTCTGATAATATTAAGAGTATCCTCCGCAGCATCCCTGCTGTGAATCATAAACGGCATTTTTTCTTCTCTCGCAATATCAAGCTGGGCACGAAACATCTTCTGCTGAATCTCATGCTCTTCTTTCCCCTTATGCCAGTAATAGTCCAGACCGATCTCACCGATTGCCACCATCTTATCCATACAAGAAAGTCTGCGGATCTCATCCAGAGTTTCCTGCGTCATCTTATCCGCATCATCCGGATGAACTCCCACAGCTCCATATATAAAAGGATATTTCTCCATCAGCTCCACTGTATCGTGTAAACCGTCTACAGAAGCGCAGACATTAACTATCTTCTCAATCCCGCCATCATGCATAGATGCAAGAAGCGCCTCTCTGTCTGCGTCAAAAGCCTCGTCGTCGTAATGTGCATGTGTATCAATAATCATTTTCTTCGTTCTCCTCGTATGGTCGCCATGTATCCGCTAACTTATATTCCTTGTGAAACGTCAGAGAAATTACTGACAGCGACTTTATAAATATTGCTGATTATTATCCGGTTAAACAGATATTATCTTTAATCCAGTATTGTAAGCTCATCTCCTGGATGAATCACACCGCCATGCAGAACTCTTGTAAAGACTCCCTGCTTCGGCATAATGCACTCACCCATTTTCTTAAAGATCGCACATCCGCTATGGCACTCTTTGCCGATCTGAGTCAGCTCCAGAACCACATCATTGCATCCAAATTTTGTACCGATCGGAAGTGTCGCAAAATCAATCCCCTGAACCACCAGGTTCTCTCCAAATGCTCCATCCTCCACTTCAGCGCCGCGCGCGCGGAAATCTTCAATCTTGTCAAAAGAAAGCAGGCTTACCTGGCGATGCCATTTTCCTGCATGTGCATCACCCTCAATGCCCCAATCTTCAACGACCTTTATTTCCGGAACACTCTTCTTCTGTGTTCCCTTCGCCTCACTTGTACAGACCGCAATTACTTTTCCCATAAGATTATCCCTTTTACCTTCCTGATTTTATTCGTCACCGTTTATTTATAGCAATCCCATAAAATGATGCCATTAATCCAACTCATCTTGCGCAGTTTCCAGCCTCACCCGTCATAATCTCGATGCCATGTTCCAGCGCATCAATAATATACTCCAGGCTCTCTTTCACCGCCTTAGGACTTCCCGGCAGATTAATGATCAGCGTTTTTTTACGAATTCCTGCTGTCGCGCGGCTGAGCATTGCTCGCTTGGTAATTGTCATGCTATACGCACGCATTGCCTCCGGAATCCCCGGAACACGTCTGTCAATGATATCCTCTGTTGCCTCCGGTGTGATATCTCTCGGGGAAAAACCGGTTCCACCCGTAGTCAGGATCAACTCTGCGGCACCACTATCCGCAATCTCTGCCATTCTCTCTGATAACATCTTTCTGTCATCCGGCAAAATATCCGCAGATACAACCTCATATCCATTCTTCTCCACGATCTCCCGAATCGCCGGACCGCTTAAATCCTCACGCTCCCCACGATATCCGGTATCGCTGGATGTAATAATCGCTACTCTTTTCATCTTGTAAAAACCTCCGCAATTTTTATTTATATCCATTATACACCCTTATTCCGATTTGCCCAACAGATATTTCAATCGGATATTCGCAATCCGCTTTCGCTACGTGGCTCTACACCGAATGACTGCTCCGCGGTTTCGGTCAAAAATGGAAATCCCCACTCTTACCGCCAGTTTTCTCAACCAGATGGATATTTGACATTACCATATGCTTATCAATTGCTTTACACATATCATAAATCGTCAAAAGCGTCACCTGAACACCAGTCAACGCTTCCATCTCCACACCAGTCTTTCCCTCAGTCTTAACTGTACAGAATGCGCGGATAATTCCATTCGACTCGTCCAGTTCATAATCCACCGAACACTTCTGAATCGGAAGCGGATGGCACATCGGAATCAGTTCAGAAGTCCTCTTAACTCCCATGATCCCGGCTACTCGCGCCACACCAAGCACATCCCCCTTCTTCACGGAACCATCCTTCACCGCTGCCATAATAGCCTCTCCTACATGAATCTCACCTGTAGCAACCGCCGTTCTATACGTAACATTCTTCCCGGAAACATCCACCATAACTGCGTTTCCGTTCTCATCAAAATGATTAAAACCCTGTGACATAATTTATCCCCTTTACATTGTTATTTTGTTACTGTTCACACACCACTATCCCGCGAGGTGTTTTGGCATAAATATGCCAAA